>QMCD01001026.1_pt1 | contig 41095 bp, 56 predicted proteins | sample 1821841 | NCBI WGS metagenome assembly QMCD01 (sample SAMN01991225, study PRJNA193472) | Termite gut metagenome, whole genome shotgun sequencing project. | isolation source: worker | host: Macrotermes natalensis
TCCACGTTCGACTGCAAGCGTTAAATAATGTCTGGCGCTGTCGTATTCGCCTTTACGGATATAGGAATTTCCAAGAGCGAACAAACTATCCGTTGTTAATACAGGTTGTTGTGCGTGGATTGTTTCATTCAAACAGAATGTCAATGCTATGACAAAAAAGGCTAATTTATTTAGCATGGTTTTAGTTTTTTTGCAAAGTTACACAAATATTTTTGAGATGGCTCATAAATATTTTTCTACGCAATTTTAATAGGGGTAAATTCAAACCTTCAATAAGAACCTTGTGTGGCAGTATTTGCAAGGAATCCTTGCAAATACTGTTCCAAGTTGGTCGGGATAACTGGATTTTTTCTTTCATTTTTTGCTTTTTCAATTAGTTATATATCATCAAATTACAATTTCAAAAAATGGTTTTTTAGTGGTTTTTTGTGCCGATTTTATACCGGGATTGGTCGGGATAACTTTCAAAAACGGCGGGCTTTTCCGAGTTTTCGACTTGAGAAAAACGACCGGATTTTTGATGAATTTGGGGCGAAAATGGGTGCTTTAGGGGAAATCAAAATATAACGTTCCTCCGCAATATAGTGTTTTGGTGTACGTTTTGTCGGTGGGATAAAGAATATATCCACTAAGTTGGACAACTCTAACGGTATAACTTTCTGTAGGTACGTAATCATACGTTGCTGATGTTCCTCCCAACATACGTTCAATAAGCACGCTACCATCTAAATACACTTTGTAAGGATTCGTAGATTCATTAGTTATTTTCAATGTCCCATTACTACGGACTGTGCTTGTCATTGTATTTTTAGTTTCCGCCACAATAGTTTTTGGTGATAATGTTAGCCCATTGATATAACTACTGCTACAATCTGATTGCGAGTGTACGTAATATGTTTGAGGTTGAATATTTTCAAAGATAGCAACCCCGCTTTCGTTCGTGTACCCTCTATGCAAGACATTTGTCCCATTTTGTAAGTTTTCCAAAGAAGAATACAACTTGACTGTGGCACCGGAAATGGCGTGCCCGGTTGTGTTTATGACAGTTACTTCTAATGTAGTTTCTTTTTCTTTTTCGCAACCGCAGAAAATTAATGCGATTGCCACGATACTGAATAAATGATAGATTCTTTTCATAAGAGTTTTGGTGTTTTTAATGGTGGTTTTTTTGTTAATGTTTTATTGATTTAATTTTTTTTAAGATTTATTTTGAAGTTTCAAAACAAAAGGAGAAATACCCTGTTTCGTTCCTGATGTATCGCAAATAAAATAACCTCGTATTCGGCTCGATGTGGAAGTTAAATCTGCGATTGCCTCCTTTTCATTAAAACAAACCTGAATGGCATCTCCTTCATTCTTAAATAGCATAAAATAATTTAANNNTTAGGTTGCTATCTCTCAACTCATCTGCCATTTCACTACCTAACGTAATGTTTAGATAAAAAACAGTGTCCTTATTTGAGTATTTCTCTAAAAAATTGAGAAGTTTTTCTTTATCCTTATCCGTGGATATGCATTTGACGAGCCGTTTCCTTTTGCGAGAAAAATACCCAAAAATCTTCGTAAGTATTTCTATAATTCCGCTAATATCCATGAATCTTGCTTTTACTATAGTTTTTCAACTTGTCAATATTTTGTAATTCTCTTTTCCAAACACTGTTTTCAATACTTCTTCACGTTTTTTTTCGTTTAACTCAATCATCAACGTTGTATTTACTTCGTGTTGATGTTTTGATTTTTTCACGTAAACGTCCGGGAATGTTACAATGTCAATTACCGGCATTTTGAAAACTAAAGCAATTTGCTCTAATGTTTTGTACTTGAGCTGACGTTTTCCGTTCTCAATTAAGCCATAACTGGCTTGCTCAATTTCTAATTCAGACGCTACAACTTCTTGACTAAGACCTTTTTGCAGTCTGATTGATTTGATGTTTTTGAGGATTGTTTCCATAATTAAAGATAATTATTTAATTTGTAATATATTAAAACTTTTTTCACAAAATAATTGCATTTTGATTTGGAAATTAAAGCAAAATGTTGTAACTTTGCAAAACATTTTAATAAAACGCATACAAAATTACAAAAAAAAAACAATGTTATGACTGATGCTATCAAACTCAAAACGTATTTCGACAATCTGTCCCGCGTGCAATATCCGATAGTTCGTGCGCAGATTGCAGAACAATGTGGTGTGTCTCGCCAAACGGTTACACATTGGGAGAACGGACGAAACAAAATCCCCCTTCTCGCCAAAAAGGAAATCGAACGAATTGCTAAACAAAAAATATTTGAGGTATGACACCACACACCCTATCCGACACCATCGAGGAAATTGAAGTGCAGTTATACGCTCTAACCGACGGCGCAGAAATCAACGGAAAGCATCTGTTTGTTACACTGCAATCGGCAAAATTCCATTTGGAACAAATGCAAAAAACTTACGGAAACGGCGGGAACTGCGACTTCATCGTTTCTATGGACAAAAAACAATTTCGTGAATTTTGCGAAAAATCAATAACAAAAACTGAAAAATCATGACATCAACATCTGTGCAAAAACTGCAACAAGCCGGTTATGTATTCCTGCGTAAGCGCGACATCCCGGGTAAATTTGAACGAACCAATTATGCAATAATGCAATCAACGCATTTCGGTGCGTGGTCGCTATTCGAGAAATTTGAAACCAAAGCGCAACGCGATCGGCGCTTAAAAGAGTTGGATCAACAACCCAATATAATAGTTGATATGACTAATGACGACAACTAAATCACCTCAAATTATGGAAACGAAATGTGAATGCTTGAGCAGGTTTGCCTATTGGGAACGATATATAAAATCTCAAAAAGCGATGAGCTATCGCGTGTTTCTGTCGGAATATGCGATATTGCGGACAGATGCGAAATTTGTCGAAGAATTCGGGAAATACCGGGCACGGAAACTTTCGCCAAAACAAATTGAAATGTTGAATAAGGAGTTTCTGTAGTGGGTGCAAACGTATATATAACCGAAAAACAGATAAACATTATCTGGAAAATCATAGACTTTACAGAAAACGTAATATCTATAGAAATTATAGAAAATAGCCTCGACAACCCCGAAACCGGAGCATTCCGGCAGAAAAAAACGAGAAAATGAACTTTTATAAAGAATTTTGTGCAGAACTAAAAATAACCCCCGAAAATAATGCTATCCAACTTGAAACGCTGAACCACGCCAATGATACGTGGATACGGCAGGAACGGCAGATTTTTTTGGAGGATAAAAACGGCAATGTTGACATTTTAGTTTACACCATCAACCGCCGCACGATTACGATCCGACACCCGAAGTCGAACCCCGACAAGGACATGGTGTATAACAATCGCACGGCAGATATGAGCATTAAACGGCTCCACACGCCGCGCGAATACACCGACCCGAAAACAGGCGAAAGTTCCACAATCAAATATGAATTTCCGAAAGGTAGCGGATCGTTCCCGTTCTTCCCGCCGATGTTGTGCAACAAATACGAAACAGGCGAACACATAGAAACCTTGTTTCTCACGGAAGGCTACAAAAAAGCGTGGTATGCCGCTTTGTTCGGCGTTCCGGTGGTAGGTTTGTCATCAATCACACACTACAAGGACAAAGAAACCAAAGCAATGTATGCAGATGTGATTTCGCTGATCAAGAAATGCAACGTGAAAAATATCGTGATGCTCTACGATGGCGATTGTTTCAATATCTCGTTGAAAGCTCTCAAAGAGGGCAAGGATTTGTACACACGCCCCGCCGGGTTTTATAATGCCTGTTGCACGGTTCGGGAATTGTTTAAGGATTATTCGGTTGATGTATATTTCGGCTGTATAAACAGCGATTCCGTGGAAAATCACCCCAAAGGATTAGACGATATTTTTATCGCAAAAGCCGGAGAGGAATCCGAACTGGTGGAAGATTTGCAAACCCTTTCCCGCCCAGGTGTCTATTTCCAAAAGTTGAATATCACAAATTCGACCAACAAACTGGCACGTTTGTTTAATTTCGACCTAAATGCTTTTTATCGCACACACGCCGATTTAATCCACACGCAACCGTTTGTTTATCGGGGTACGCAATATATTTTCAACGAAACCAAACAGGAACTGACTATTGTTGTTCCTGCCGAAGCCAAACATTATTTCCGGGTTGGCGATGATTATTATAAATTCATCAAAATTCCCAATAAATATAACCAATTGGAGAAACAATATCATCGGCGGAATGTAACAACGATCACCCAAGACCACGGCAAAAAACTGTTGGATCACGTGGCGAAATACGAGGCTTTTTGCAACGTTCCCGACCACGTTAACTATGCGCCTGTCATCAATAATTGTTTCAACTTGTATTATAAAATCGAACATATTCCGGAAGAAGGCGATTGCTCGACTTCTTTAACACTTGTCCGTCATATTTTTGGCGATCAATACGAATTGGGATTGGATTATATCCAACTACTGTATCAAAATCCCACGCAGATACTACCTATTTTATGCCTTGTGTCCAAGGAAAACGTTACCGGGAAATCCACATTTATAAAGTGGATGAGAGCCATTTTTGGGCAAAATGCAACAGTTATCGGAAACGACCAGTTGAACAATAATTTTAACGGTTCTTGGGGGTCTAAACTGATTATTGCCTGCGAAGAATCGTTTGTAGAAAAAATTTCCACAGTAGAAAAAATCAAAGCCTTGTCAACCGGCGACAAAATCCAATTGGAGATGAAAGGTCGAGATGCCACGGAAATTGATTTTTTCGGAAAATTCATATTAGCATCCAACAAAGAAGAAAATTTTATCTATGCCAATCAAAACGATGTTCGCTATTGGGTTTTGAAAGTGCCGGAAATTGCACAGAAAAACGTTCACATGATGATTCAGTTGATAGAAGAAATTCCGGCGTTTCTCTACTTTCTAAACGCACGAAAAATGCACACGCAGAACGAAAGCCGGATGTGGTTTAATCCGGACTTGTTGGAAACCGAAGCTCTGAAAAAACTGCGTGCTGCCAATTTGCCGAGAATAGAAAAGATTATAAGGCAGAAAATAAAGGAATTGTTTTTTGATACAGGCGAGAAACAACTCCTTTTGCCTATGCGTTATATCAAAGAGCATATTTTGCAGTCCGGCAAAGAAGACGAAGGTTATATTCGCAAGATTTTAGAAGAACACATCGGCGTTGACCGTTACAAAAACGCGGAAGGAAAATATGATTCCCATTGGGCGTATTTGCCGTTTTTCGATGCCGAAGGAGTGCTCAAGCTGAACAAAGAGCGATGTCGTCCGTATATTTTCGAGCGTGATCAGTTTCTCACGCCGGAGGATTACGCCACTTTTGCCATTGGAGAAAAAAAGGAAGAGGAACTTGTCCCGGTTCCGGAACATCGCCCGGACATATTCGGATAATATCCGCCTTCTAAATTACCACACGAAACGCCATCGAAAAAATCGGTGGCGTTTTTATTTTGCCCGGTGTTTGAAGAAATCTGCAAAAAATATTTTTAACTTGGCAAAAAAGCCGTGTTAACTGTGTCAAACGATTATTTTTACTTATAATCAACACTATATTTAACACAGTTAACCGTGTTAAATCCGTGTCAAAACCGTGTTTGATTTTGTTTTGACACAGCTTAACACACTGTTTGACACAGTCGCCGTGTTTTGTATTTTATTGATATGTAGTAAGATGTGTAGTTAACACAGGCAACACGGATTTTTTGGGGGGTATTCCGTTTTTTTGCTTTTTTGTATTTTTTTACGCTGCGTCTTGGCTTTTTCCGCAGCTTTTTATTTTTCGGAGTTCCTTGTTTATTTCGTAAAAAAGTTGTAACTTTGCAGAAAATTTAGATTATGCCTGTATTTTTAGAGTATCTTTATTGGGTGTTTTTTGTTTATAGCGAAAAAGAAAGGTATCACGTTCACGTTTATAAGAATGGCGATTCCAAAAACACCGAATCTGCCAAACTCTTTTTGGCAAAGAATGGGAAACGCGCCGTTTCGTGGGCATCCTACGGAAAATATAGAAAAAATGCAGATGAGATAATGAAAATTGTAGAATTGGAGTATGATTGGTTGATATATGCTGCTAAACAAAGCGAAAAAGGGGTTAAGGTAAAGATGAAAAAAGTTACAAGGAAAACAAAAAAAATATAATATCATGGAAGGATTTGTTAAAATTAAACCGGGCATTAAAAAAATCACGTTTGAAAAACGTGGGCAGATGTCTGTTTACCTTATTGATGGTAGAATTATGACCGTTCCTGTATCTGCATTTCCCAGCATAAAAAAACTTAAGGAATCTGATAGAAAACACTACACGATCATAGATAAGGCTTTGTTTCGGTTTGATAAATCAGCCGAAGTTTTTCATCTTGAACAGGTGTTAGGAAAGGAAAGTTCGTATGCGTATAGATTCCCATAAGAATAGGCGTTCCCTATTGTAAGCCTCCGATTTTAGGGGGCTTTTTTTGTTGTGTTTTTAACGGTTTTGTTGTGTTTTTCCGACCTTAATTTTTTTGTATTTATCTTTGCGGAAAAATTAATTTTATCATGTCAAAAAACATCGGCATCCGGGTTGAAGAAAATGTTAGCACCAAGTTTGAAGAAATCCATGTCCAACTTCAAAGCTTGACCAAAGGCGAAACCTTTGCTAAAATTCTCGAAAAATATGTGTTGGCAGAGCAAACACTTGTAAACACTGAACGTTTACAGCAAGAGTTAACAGGTGCTAATGCAAAATTAGCAGATGCTAACACAAAGTTAACAGCTGATAACACGATGTTAGCAGAAGATAACAGGCTGTTAACAGAACGAAACAAGGAACTTTTGAATGTGCAAAATGTTAACGTCGAAAACAGTTTGCAAATCACGGCGTTAACGGAAAAGATTAAGGAGTTAACAGATGATAACAGACTGTTAACAGAAAAAAACGAAACACTGTCGCAAAAAGGCGATGATAGGCAATCGGTTCCTAAATGGGAAGCGATCGCCGGGGCTTACGTTGATGTTAACGCCGACAAATTCAGTAGCACAGGCGAACTGCTTTGGCACTTGTTTGCTTCCTATTCCAAACACAACATTGATCACGGCATCAAACGCCCGTCTAACAAGATAATCACAGAAATCGAAAACCAATTTTACAATTAACATTATGTGGAAATTCTTATTAAAAAAAGTCAAAAATCTTTTGACCCCGGAGAACAAAACCGCACTTTTGGCGGGACTTGCTGAAAAAATCAAGGTTTATAAAAGCCATTACGAATTGGAGCGTGGCGAGGATATTGTCGGGCTTGTAGCAATGTCGGGCGACAAGATTGTTTTTTCGTCGTGCATTGTCGATCTTTCGGAATCCGGAAGCTTAAAGGTCAAACAGTGCTTGCACAAATACGAGGGTGCTGAAGTGGCAGATTTATTGATTGATAACATCGACAAAGTGGATTTGTCGGGAATTTTGTAATAAATATGGAAAATGAAAATAACGAAAAACAATCGGGTATCTCCGCTGATGCGCCGACCTTGTCGCCGGAAAAAGTTGAAACGTCCGCACCGGAAACCGCAGAGGAATTTGATATTATGCAGATTCTCGGCGAACCCACCGAGCGAAAGCCTGAACACTGGGAACAAGCGGAAAAAGTCGATGAGCATTTGGCGGACTTTGATCCGCCTCCTCCGGTTGTTTCTGATCCGGATTCTCCGCCGGACGAAACGAAGATCATAGACCCTGACAAAAGTTTGCGGAAAGTGCCGAAAAGCGTTGTTTCGGCAGGTGCAAAAATGATGTCGCCGGTGATTGTGGAAATGATAGATACGATTGTTCCAACGATTTGCAGTAAAATTGCGAAGGTCGAAGACAGCGAACGTTTTTGCGCAAATCCGGAGGCAAAAAAGAGTATGTCGGAAAGTTTGGATGCGTGGATGGGCGAGGCAAACATTGAACTTTCTCCGATGTGGGTATTTCTTGCTGCGTTTGGAACGGCTTACACTCCGGCAGCTATTGATGTTTACGAATTACGTAAAGCCCACACCACTATCGCGAAACAGCAAAGTATGCTGAATGTGATAAGCGAAAAACAGCGTGAAACAGAAAATTTGCTTATAGAGGAAGAACGCAAAAAACTCAAGGCGTTGGACGAACTGGCGGGATTGAAGTTGAAAATCGCACAACAGGAAGAAAGTGCCGCCAAGAAACAAGTCGGAGCAAAACGCATCGCAAAGGCAGAGCTCAAAAAACCAAACGGACGAACAAAAAAAAGGAACAATGTCGCGGATTAACCTTGTAAATATCATTGTCGGGAAGCGTGGTACAGGAAAATCGCATTTTTTTCTAAAAAAACTTCTACCGAAGTATCAAAAAATGCACCCTCGGCAACGTGTTCTGATTATGGACACGTTGGATCATCCGGCGTATCGTGATATTCCACGAATAACAAGCGGAATGCTTGCACGTTGGCGTGGTGGTGGCGTATATCGAATTTTTGGCGAAGACGAACAAGTTATTTTGGATGCCATCGAAAAGCACACAAGAAATGCCCTGATTGTTTTTGAAGATGCCTCGAAATATATAGATGCAAATTTGCCTGACAAAGTCAATCGCTTTGTTTTGGACAGTAAACAAAAAAATTTGGATTTGATTTTTATGTTTCACGGGTTTTCGTATTGTCCGCCGAAACTGTGGCGTATAGCGGATAATGTGATTATTTTTAAGAGCGACAACCCCGATTTTCGTAAGAAGGAAATCGTGGCGTATGAGGATGTGAAAACGGCGTGGAACAAAGTGATGACGGATAGCAACCGGTATGCTCAAAAAACTGTAAGACTTCAGTAACATGAATAAACCAATCACGATAAAAGCAATGTTACCGGGCGAAATCGCACGCCTTTATGGGGTTAGTGTACGAACGTTGTACAACTGGTTAAAGCCGTTTGACCAAAAGAAGTTGGAGCGTAAAACTACACGGTATTTTACACCAAAACAAGTTCGGTATATTTTTAAATGTTTGGATTATCCTGAAACGAAAATTATTGAAAGTGCAGAGCCGTCAAGTGTTTGACGGCTTTTTTATTAAATTATCGTGCATTATCGTGCATTATCCTGCAAAAAACTGCAACAATTACATTTAGCGGAAAGCGACGTTGAAAAGTGTTGTAATTTTGCGCTTTGAAATTATTTATTCACTAAAAAAATCAAAAGTATGAAATTTTTGAACAATCATGCCGGAGTTATTGCAGCGGTTGCAGTTGTTGCAGTTGCTTTTTTAGCTTACAAATTGGGAGTTTTCGGCAGTAAAGAAGAAAAAACCGCTTAATTCATCATGACAGCCGAAGAAATGCTGAAGCTGACACAGCAAACTTTGTCGGCAAATTTCAATGGAAATCAAAAAAACAAAACAACAATGAATGTAAACGAAAAAACATTTGAATGGAAAGTCAAGAATACAAGCAAAGAGCCTGTAACCTTGGCATTAATTAAAGGTACGTTTCCGGATTTGGAGGACTTACAAAGAGAGTACTCTAAAATTGACGGGCTTATGGACGATGGTGTTTGCGTAACCGTGTCCGGAGAAAATGCCGGAGAGGTTATCGTTGAATCAAAATCTGAAAAAAGCATTGCACACTTTTTGCGCATGTGTGATACGTATGAAATGCTTATTAAAGATTTGGATATTTTCTCTCTAACCAAGCAAAACATCCAAGGCAAAATCAAGCATGCTCCGACCAGTGCGTTTGAAAGTTACAACTTGCAAGAGATTTTGATGAACAAATATATCTCAACTCAGCAATTTGATGACAAACGTGTGATTTGCGAAGATATCAACCTGCCGTTGGATCCATCGCACATTATCGCTTTCACTATCGCACCTGAAAGCGAAATGGATTTCTGTGCAACCATCGTATCCGCAAAAGAATAGTATAACAAGGGAGGATACTATGAAATTTGCAAAAACGATGCCGTTTGTGGGGTATCGTGTTGGGAATGCCACCGGGGCAGATCCCGGCACAGAAACCACCACTACCACTACTACCAAGGATGGAACCCGAGGCAAAAATTTGATGGAGGGTATCTCTTCCATTTTGGGTTCTCTCGGTGGGCTTTTTGGTGGTAAAAGGGCAGAAACAGGGAAAATAAATACCACCACCGATGATTCCGAAAAGAAAGACAATACTCTTTTGTATGTGGGTATTGGCATTGGAGTGCTTGTTTTGGTTGTGTTTTTAGTGTGGGTTATCAAAAAGAAAAAGTAATTCGATAGCGGAAATCATACAACCTTGACAGTGTCTTTTTTTTGGGGGTTGTATGGTCCGCTTTCCATGTAAAAAAGTATGAGTGTAGTTTATCTAGATAGTCATTATATGGGGGGGAATCCTGCCAGTGTTGAACTCAATACAGGCGTTTTTTCCATTAACCGGGATATGTGGCCTCATTTGAGTGATGTTCAGAAACAACTGATTTTACTGCACGAATTGGCGCATGTTTATCTGAATGATCATCTCGACGAAGAAAACAGCGACCGTTTGGCGTTGCAATGGTACGCCGGAACCTGCAAACAATCCCTGCGCAAGGCGTTGGATGCTTACGAGGATTTGCTTGGAAAAGATTATTTTGATGCCGATCGCAAAATGCAAATTTACAAAACACTTTTGTCTATTGATGCAGGGCGTTTTGGTAACGAACGTGCGGCACAAATATTGTCTGTTATTGAGGACGAACGTCGTGCGAATTGGGCACAGGCACTAATCGCTGCAATTCCTGCAGTTATTAGTTTAGGGACTCAACTGTTTGGAAAACGTAGCGCATGGGCAAAAGGCGGACATAAAAAAAAGACAGATGCCCGGCTTGAAATCTTATCGTCCGGAACGCTTGCGGTTTTACAAAAATGGGCTAAAGAAACCAACAATGCACAAACGGTTAAAGACCGTGCTATGGATCGGGCGTTTTTACAAGAATCCGTTTACATTCTTATGGGTGAATCGGGTGTTTTTGACGATGATAGTGCTATAACTCGGGATTGGAGTACTAAAGGAGCCGACAAATTTTTCAAACACTACGGTTGGGCACGTGAAGAAATCAATGGTTTTGCCGACCAACATTTACCGTCTGTAACTTCGGGTTTGGGTGGCAGCAGTGGATTCAATTTTAATATGAAATCGGTTGTGAAATGGGGTGTTTTGGCTTTGATAGGGGGCATTGTGGTAAAAAAAGTAATATTCTAATGAAAAAATCAGTAAATACACGCACGGCAAACCTTCGCGGTTTGGGACTATTCAACGAAATAAAACGTTTGGATTTCGAAGAACGTCGGCGGATGATTCGTAACAGTACATTGCGATGGGGTTCTCCGGAAGTCGAAGATGTCGGCGGACCTCTAATAGCTCCGGCACATGAAGAACCCGAAAGTAACCCCGAGAAAAACATAGTAGATCAAGTGAAAGATGCTGTAAAAGCCATCGACAAAGATCTGCAACCTGAAAAAGAAAAGGCTCCGCTTTGGATGATCATTGCACTGATTGTTTTTGGCGTGGTCGCATTTGTCGCACTTAAAAAAACGCTTAAAAAATGGCACTAAGTCTCACACGCAATAGGCGGGCAAATATTGTCGGCGAATATTCGAACACACTTTCGGTAGTTCCGATGACGCTTGCAAATCCGATAATTTCGGAACCACGAACACCAACCACATCCCCGGTAAAGGGTTATGGAACGTTAGTGGTGGCAACAGAACCACAAATTGCGCCACAACCGGAAATTGTTCCCGGACCAAACATTGCCACTCAACCTCCGGCAGAACAACCGGACACACCGGATTCAGAAACCAAGGACACTCCCAAAAAGAGCAAAGCCGTTTGGATTATCATTGGAATTGCAGGCGTAGTATTGTTGCTTTTAATGTTTAACAAAAAGAAAAAATAACACAATATATGGCACTCTTAAATGTACAAGCATTACCTCCGGGACTTATGGAGGTAAATAAGAATCTTGAGTATCAAAAAGTGGCTCAAAATTATAAAACGGATCCTCCCAAAGCTACAGTGAAAAAGAACAACACTTGGCTTTACATCGGGATCGCCGTTATTGCTATTATCATCATCAAAAAAATGTTTTTGTAGTGAAAAACAAAACCACATACAGGCATGCCAAATTTGACATCGGTTCTGCTGTTATTTCGGGAGCAACATCGGGCGGTGTTAGTGTGTTGGGCAAAGGATTGTTCGGCGGTAACGGAAAATCTGACCCCAAGCCGGCATTGTTTTGGTCTGTTATCGGACTGCTTGTATTGACGTTGGTTGTAGTTGGAATTTTCATATTCAAAAAAGTAAAAAAATGTTAACGGATTTAATCAATAACAAAAAATTTTGGTGGTTGGTCTTCGGTGTTGCCGGGCTGATTGTGCTTGTATTATTGATCCGTTGGCTATCAAGGATAGCACCAAAAAAAGATCTGCTTTCAAGTATCAACGTTAACAAAAACAATTTGAGTTATCAAGAAAGCCAGTATTTGCTTTGGGCGGATCAGCTTTATGGTGCGATGGACGGCAATGGAACCGATGAAAATGCTATCAACGCAGTGATGGCGCAAATGAAGAACTCGGACGATTGGAATCAACTTGTGAAAACCTACGGAGTTCGGAAATTAACAAAAGGCTTTGGACTTATCACAAGCAACGAGGGAACACTCCCTGCAAATCTGCGTTCGGAACTGACCGAATCCGAAATGGAAAAATACGTGAACGTTCATTTGACTAAATTTGGAGTGAAAATATGACGAAAAAGATTTGGATAATTGCTATTGTGGTGTTTTTCTGCTTGACAGGTATTTTAATTTGGCATTTTGTACGAAAGGACAAACGTAAATTTACCGAGAGTTCCGGCACTGCATCAACAGAGAACGAGGCAATTTTCCCGCTCAAAATCGGTTCCAAGGGCGAGAACGTGAAACGTCTGCAGGCACATCTCAACGGACGGATAGAAAGCTCTAATAAATTAGGTGAGGGAGTGCCAACATGGACGATGCTCCCACTCTTGACCGTTGACGGCGTTTTTGGAGAAAAAACCGAATTAGAAGTGTTGCGCTATTATTCCGTTAAGGAAGTTTCGCAAGAATTGTTTAACTTAAAAAATATGTAACCATGACTGACCTTATTGACAGTTTGAAAGGATTAACAAGCGGAGAAAAAAACGTTGGTGTCGAAATCAAGTTTGACACGCAAAGCACACTCACATTTGCCGGAATCTTGCTCGGTGCGGGTGTTTTATTTGTGTTAATTTCAACGGCAATCAAAAAATAAAATGGAACTACTTTTTGCCAATTATATAACCACGAATAAAGAGGCTTTTTTGAAAAAAGTCGTAGATGTTGCCGGACGTTTAGGCGTTCACGCAAACTGGCTTATGGCTGTTATGTTCAAAGAAAGTCGCCTGAACCACAAGGCGGTTAATGCCAATGGCGGAGCAACCGGGCTAATTCAATTTATGCCAAATACTGCACAAGGCTTGGGAACTTCGCCCGTAGCACTTGCAGCAATGTCGAATGTGGAGCAATTGGACTACGTTTATAAGTATTATCGTCCATATAAAGGAAAAATAAATTCCTATGTTGACTTATATTTAGCAACATTTTTCCCAGTAGCCATCGGAAAACCCGGCGAATGGGTTTTTCAATCTTCAAGCCTTTCCGCTCAAACTATCGCACGCTCCAACCCGGGAATAACCCGGAACGAGAACGGAGTGATCACGGTGGCAAGCTTCACCGCTTATTGCTACAAAGGTTTTTCTGAAAACATTATTAACATCCTAAAAAAAAAGTAGGTATGACAACACGAACTTTATCCATCATTAGTGCAACGCTATTTTTAATTGGTGCGGTCTTCGCTATGTGGGCAACCTTAAAAAGATAGATTATGAGCCACTTATCAACACTGCAGAGTTTGTACGTAACGGCGGACATCATCGAAGAAAATCAAATTGATGAACGCACGCAAATAACCTATATCGGCATTTTCGAGAGAATGAAAAATGAAAATTCCGAAACAGGGTGTATGATTCGGCGCATTACCGAAACCTCCGAAGAAACAAAAAAAACAACAAAAATAGAGTTTGCCGAGGGTAACAGTTGTGAGTTTCTGCACAACTGGAACGATCGTGAAAATTTAGTTTACGAATATTCAAAAAATAAATAATATGATGAAACTAGCAAAAACCGTACCGTTTAATCAACGGAATGCGAATTTGAAATTCAAATTTTTGGGTTTGGAAATTGGTCGCAATAAGACCGAAAAAGCGCAAGAAAAAGCAGCCAAAGCACAGGCTGACAGAGATGCTGCGGAAGCGGAACTTTTGAGAGCGCAGAAAGCAGAGGCTGATGCAAATGCGGCTTTGGCGGCAGAAAAACGCAAAGCAGAAATTGCTCTACTCAATTCTCAAAAAAACACACAAGACAAGAAGACCGAAGTAGAGGCAAACAAATCCATGACCCCGTGGCTCATTGCCGGAGGCGCAGCTCTTGTTTTGCTCTTTATGTGGAAGAAAAAGAAAAAAGCCTAAGTGATGTTCGGCGTTAAGATTGATAAAATTTCGGGTAAACCGCACCTGTTTCCTAAAAAGAAAGAACCTGCCGTTGTAAAATCTGTGGTAACAGAATACCAACTGTCGGATAACGGTACAGATGTTCCAATCGGGGAATGGGTGCCTTCACGTCCTGAAGTTCCGCCCGGCACATTCCTTTGGTCAAAAATCACTTTCACAAAGACAGACGACAAAACCGAATCCGTCTTTAACGTGTCGTATGTGGGCAGAGATGGCGAACACGGGGGCAAGGGAGAACCGGGCAGAGATGGTAAAGATGGGCAAAAAGGCGACCCATTCAGATATTCCGATTTCACGGAAGAGCAGTTGGAGGCGTTGAAAGGCGAGAAAGGCGAGAAAGGAGATACCGACTTAAATATTCAAATATGGAACGAAGGCGAAAATTGGGCAAATCACAAAGGAAATCTTTATATAATTGCTAATCGCACGATCAACATTGGACCGGATTTTGTCAATAAAATGCGTGAAGGGCAACATATACTAATCTTACAATCGGGATTAAGTGGCGGACAAGGATTAAGTTTTGACCACACAGGAGGTCGGGTTTTTTCTCCAAAAAAAACGTATGCGTCAATGGAAATTGATACGTTAAGAGAAATTTCTATTATACGATATGACTTATATATAATTTGCTTGGTTTCCGAAGTCATGATAAATGATTTTTAAGAATAATCATTAAGATTACGAAATAATAGATATGGACACACAAATTCCTCCAATAGACGAAACAACTGAAATGAGGTACATTCTAAATACAACCCGGTTCAGTCCCGCCGACGTTTGGCAAGTTCCGGCAGATCGTGTGGATGCTTTTTTGAAAAATCCCGAAATGCAAGCACTTTCCGACGAGCAAATAGCTTTTCACTTACGATGCAAAAAAGAAAACTACAAACCCACCAAACAGGAGGTTTTGGATGCTAAAAAGCGCGAACCTTACGTTCCGCCTGTTGTTCCTTTGGAGGATTACAAAAAAATCAAATTGCAAGAATTGGACAACTTGAGCCTCGAAACAGCCGGCGCGTTAAGTCCTGCCTACCAACGCCAAAATGCAGAAGTAAGTATCGGCTTGTTGAGCCTTAAACCGTCCGCCGAAACGGTGTATGATGCTGAAAAAAGTCTGACAATTCTTGAAAATGCCAACCGTGTTGCTGTAATGTGTCGAGCAGAATCCCTGCGCATCGCAGGGTTAATCCAACAGGCGGAAACCAACGAAGAAGTGGATACCGCCTATAATAGCAATCAATATCCTACTTTCCGATGATTCGCAGACGTTCCGCATATTGCAATACAATTCCACAGAGTAGTGTGCAACTAATGCACCATTTTCCGTTTGTAGAGAATGCCGATGATGTTGTTGGTGGGATAGTACTGAATAATTCAAATGTTACTTTTTCTGCTGATGATGGTGCTTGTTTTAATGGAATCAATGCGGAATTGACAAATTCGACGGCAGAAATAACCGCAATCAAATTTCCTAAAGGGATAATTTTTGAATTTGATCTTTGGATTGCCCCGGGTTGTCCAAAATATGGAGCACCTTTCTGTACATATGCGGCTTTAGGCACCCACCTCAATGACCTTGGCTTATCATTTTCGATGGGTTTTCACAATCTTGATAAAAATCCACCTTTCAATCTTACTATTGGAATGGAAGTTAATAATTATGGCGGACACCTTTTAGGATATATGCTTGAATTAGGTGTTTGGCAAAGAATAAAGGTTGTGTTTGATGTTGACAAATTAGATTTGTTTGTTGACGGTGAAGAACAAACAGAGTTGTTTACACACACTATTCCATACAACTACAGTGCGTTGCGCCAAAAAGGGTTACGGTTTGGTAGAATCATGTGGACATCAAGTGGAAATCAGCACAGATGGTTCAGTGGGTACATTAAAGACTTTAAAATATATAAAATAATATGATAACATTAAATTTAGAAGCAATTTTCAGAAAGATAAAGACTATCATTGTAATTGCGGTATTATCTGCCTTTGCATACACGGTTTACAACAAGCCTACACAAACTATTCAGCCCGCAAAATCCATTCCGGTAACACGGACTTTGCAATTCACTAACGATACAGCGTGGGGAGGGCGTGGGTGGTAACCATTTCATAGATAACAATGATTTTACTTTCTATCATACTACAAATTTCCGGTTATTATCACGATGTTTACCAAACGTCGGATAATTCGTGGCTTGCTATTGTGGGTTCTGTCCTCGGAGGTATTGTTTCCGGCGGAAGTTTGATATATTTTGTTTTCTTCCGGCAATTCAAATTAAAACACCAATCTGAAGCGGAAAAACTAAAGCACGAGGCTGATCAGGAGGAGGCGAACGCAGAACTGCACGAAACAAAAGTTCGGCAGGAAATCCGCCGAATTGCCAACGAGGAATTGGAAAGACTACACAAACAGGCGAGTGTTCTACGTAATGAAATTGTAGTTGCACAAGATAAGGCTTATCGTTCCCGGATTGAAGTTATTGGCTACAAAAAATTGACAGCCAAGTTAGAAGTGGAGTTAACGCAAATCAAAGAATTGTTGAAAGAATTGCAAGCCGGCTTTTGCTCCAACATGAATTGTCCAAATAGAATAAACAGTATTGATGAAACCAAAAATTAAACATTACATTCTCGTTTTTTTTGTATTGACAACCGCCTGTAGCCCGGCACAACGCATTGAACGTATTACACGCAGGAATCCGCAATTACTCGAACGAAAAACCATCATTGCCCGGGACACATTAATTTATCCCGGATTGAATTTTTTTAAGTCCCTAATCATTCGTGATCGCGACACTCTACACGACACTGTAAACAATACGGAATTTGAATATATCCGCGATGTTGATACACTTTACATCAAAGCAAAATCCAAACCCGACACAATCAAGATCGAAATCCCTGTTGAAGTTGATGCCGTGCAGATATATAAGAACGCCCCCGAAACACCGCTGTGGTGCAAATTACTACTTTTGCCATTTGTTTTGCATCTATTATATCTATTTAGACGTAAAAAGGACATTTAGAGGCAAAACGGCAAAGTATGTGATTTTGTCAAGCCGTATTTTTTGAAAAACCACTTTTTGACTAAAAGTAAATTGATAACATCTTCGGCGTTGTATTGTAAACAACGCTTTTTCTTTTTCGGGTCGTGCCAATCGTCAACCAATTTCCAAATGTTGGACTTGTATTGCATGGTTTCTCGCCGGATGCCTGCTAATTTTTCCAGATATGCTAATTTGTGCGATTTCAAGCGTGGCGCATAATACCGGAACATCGTGAGCAGATTTACGCACTTATAATTATTGCGCAAGTCAATCCCAAAATTTTTCTCAATCATAGCAATATCCGGACCGTAAAAATAAATCGTATCAACACCGGACAACATTTTTTCAATATTGCGACCTGTTAAGGTTCGATCGTGCAAAAGTCGCAAAGTCGTTTTGCTGTAGCAGTAGCCAATTAAAAAGATTTCTTGATTTAGGAACCATTCGCAATCAAGGTACACGGACTTGTTGGTTTTTTGTTTCATAATTTAGAATATTTTTGTGTTTGATTTAATTTTTTCGTTGGCTTCCTGAATGTCGTGTGGAGTATAGGTGTCCGTTATGGAAATATTGTAATGGCGAGCCTGATCACGAATAGAAAGCGAATCCACACCACTGCGGAAAAGGTCGGTAATACCGGTATCTTTGAGAGAATAAAACTTATATTCCGGAGGAAGTTGCAAGTCTTTTCTAACGTGGCTATTCCAGTAATCACGAAATTGTTTCTCCTCCCGAAATTTTGCCCCCGGCCTACAGTCATTTGAAAACAGAAAATAATTGCCGGGATATTTATCAATATCCAATTCCAAAAATAATTCTTTCAAATAATCCGGAATGGTAACTACTGCAGAGCTCCGATTTTTTGAAACTTCTGCATTGACTAAAATCGTTGATTTTCTCAAGTTTATATCCTCAATTTTCAGCCGAGCCATTTCCTTTGGGCGTATCATACAACCGTACAGGATTTGACAGGCTAAAAGCATATAAATGTTTTTGTTTCGTAAATAATTGCCTATCGATAACAAAACAGTTTCCGGAATAACTGTACGCTGTTTTTTCTGCATGTTTTTCCGCCCGATACGGTTTATTCCATCGGTTGGCTTGCTTTTTAGGTATTGATGTTCGACTAAATAACCGGAAAAAAGGCGCAGAAATCCCAAATAATTATTGCGCGTTTGTGCTGTATTTTGCCTATCAATATAGATGTGATCCAAAAAACGCATCAAATAGGCTTGATCAAGTTGATAGATATAGCGTATTCCGCCTTTTTCTTCGTTATATACCTCTATATTTTTCAGATACGAGGTATAAGAGCTAAAACTTTCCGGACGTATCTCTCCGCTGTTTAATTGGCGTGAAAGCAACATTCTGAATTTTTCGCAAACTTCCGTGAAATGTTTATAAGCATTGGAATTTTCGGATTCGATCCACGGCGACCAACCACTGATTAATTTTTCATTTAGGCGTTTGATTAGCTCATTGGCATATAACCGACGACTTGAAACCGGATTAATATGATTTAGTTTAATGCGTTTTTTTCGCAATGTTCCTAAAATAGGATCAAACGCATAAAAGGCAATACACCAAGATTTGCCCGTTACCAGCCGAGGCGGTTTATAACTAATTAACGCATGTAAGTGATTTTTTTGACCGTTGAGCATTTTTTTTTTGGACAACTCCAAAGTGGAGTCGCCAAAAAAATCAGCCATTAACTCGTTCAGCAATGTTTTTGATTGCTGACCCGAAACTGACCCGCTTGTTTCCTGCGACAAACAACTTTTTTCAGTGTTTACGCAGGATACAGATGGTTCTTGTCGGGATAACCAGGATTCGAACCTGGGACCCCCTGCTCCCAAAGCAGGTGCGCTAGCCGGACTGCGCTACATCCCGATAGTCAAAAAAACAGATTTCTGATTTTTGAGCCTGCAAAGATACGATTTTTTTTTGATATATGCAAGTTTTTACTAAACAATCCCTTCTCGAAGTAAATCGTGCAAGTGAACAATCCCTCGATAAGCTTGCTTTTCATCGACAACAAGGATTTGCGTAATACTGTATTTACGTAGGGTTTCGAGGGCATTCACCGCCATCTCGGAAAGCAAAATAGTCTTGGGGTGTGGATTCATCAAATCTTTTGCACGAATGTTTTCGAGAGGCTCGTTTTTTTGCATCAACCTGCGCAAATCGCCATCGGTAATGATTCCTGCGATTTTTCCATTCTCTATAACAGCCGTTGCTCCTAAGCGTTTTCCGGTTATTTCCAAAATCACGTCTTTGAGCGGAGTTTCGGGCGAAACCTGCGGTTTCCCGTTGTTTTCCGAAAGGTCTGAAACGTGCAAATAGAGCTGTTTCCCGAGTGCTCCTCCGGGATGATACTTTCCAAAATCTTCCGCCGTAAATCCTCGACATTCCAACAATGCTACTGCCAAGGCATCGCCCATCACGAGTTGTGCAGTGGTGCTTGCCGTAGGTGCAAGATTGTTCGGACAAGCCTCACGAGTAACGGAACAATTCAATACAAAATCCGCTTGTTTCGCCAAAAAGGATTCTGTGTTCCCAACCAGTGCCACGAGCGTGTTTCCGAAGTTCTTGATGAGCGGAACAAGCACTTTGATTTCAGGCGTATTCCCGCTTTTGGAAATACACATCACAATATCGCCCTCCTGAATCATCCCCAAATCGCCGTGAATAGCATCGGCAGCGTGCATAAAAATCGCAGGCGTTCCGGTGGAATTGAGCGTGGAAACAATTTTTGTCCCTATATTCGCAGATTTCCCAATACCACTCACGATCAGACGACCGTTCATCGTCAGAATCCGCTTCACAACTTCGGAGAAATCCGAAGTGAGCAAATGTTCCAAATCAGAGATCGCTTTTGCCTCGTTTTGGATCGTGCCTTTGGCGATATTTAAAATTTTTTCGTCAGATAATATCATAAAAAATTGTTTTTTTCAAAAAAAAGTGTTATCTTTGAACTGTATTTTAACCAAATCAAAGTACAAAGGTACTAAAAAAAATTGAAACTCGTGGAGTTTTCGTCGGAAATATTACACTCGGAATTGAAACGCATTTTTGGTTTCGATGGCTTTAAGGGCACACAGGAAGCGGTGATTAGCAGTTTGTTAAACGGTCGTGATACCTTTGTGATTATGCCCACAGGTGGTGGCAAATCAATGTGTTACCAGTTGCCCGCTATGCTTTTATCGGGTACTGCGGTGATTGTATCTCCGTTGATTTCGTTAATGAAAAATCAAGTGGATGCCGTTCGGAATTTTGGATCGGAGTTAGGTGTTGCGCATTATCTCAATTCTTCGCTGAACAAAATTGAGATGGCAAAAGTGAAGGAAGAAATTTTGCAAGGGAGAACCAAACTTTTGTATGTTGCACCGGAATCTCTGACAAAAAAGGAAAATGTGGATTTTTTCCGTCAGGTCAAAGTTTCTTTTTATGCGATTGATGAGGCGCATTGTATTTCGGAATGGGGACACGATTTTCGTCAGGAATATCGCCGTTTACGTCCTTTAATCAATCAAATCGGACATCAAGTTCCGGTGATGGCACTCACGGCTACTGCAACTCCAAAGGTGCAGAAAGACATACAGAAGAATTTGGAGATGCAGGATGCGCAAGTGTTTATTTCTTCGTTTAACCGTGCGAATTTGTTCTACGAGATTCGTCCGAAAACAAAGAATGTGGATCGTGATATTGTGCGTTATATTAAGGAAAATCCCGGAAAATCGGGCATTGTGTATTGTTTGAGTCGCAAGCGTGTGGAAGAGTTTACACAGGTTTTGCTTGCCAACGACATCAAGGCTTTGCCTTATCACGCAGGCTTGGAACAGGCTGTTCGTGCGGAAAACCAAGACCGTTTTTTGAATGAAGATGTGAATGTGATTGTTGCTACGATTGCGTTCGGAATGGGTATCGACAAGCCCGATGTGCGCTATGTGATTCATTATAGTATGCCGAAGAGTTTGGAAGGATATTATCAAGAAACAGGACGTGCAGGACGCGACGGAGGAGAAGGACATTGCATTGCATTCTACAGCCAGAACGACATCATCAAATTAGAAAATTTTGTTCGCAAAGAAAAAACAATTGCAGATCAGGAAATCGCCATACAACTTATTGCGGAAACCGTTTCATACGCGGAAACAGGAATGTGTAGAAGGCAAAATCTCTTGCACTATTTTGGAGAAGATTTCGATGCTGAGAATTGTCAGAACTGCGACAACTGCTTACGTCCAAAAGAACGTGTGGATGTTACGGAAGATATTTTGACCGTTTTGGAAACGATGGAAGAGATGACACAAGGGCATAAACTGAAACATATTTGCCACGTCATTGTTGGACAAACTACCGTTCAAACAAAAAATTTCCAACATCAGGATCTGCCTGTTTTCGGACAAGGTAGCGAACAAAATATCTCGCATTGGAATGCTGTTGCACGACAATGTTTGATGGAACATCTGATCGAAAAAGATATTGAGAATTATGGCAGCGTGAAACTCACGGAAAAAGGTTTGGAATATATGAAAAATCCTTATCCGATCACCATTGCCAAAGACAACGATTATGATGATGAAGTGCCTGTTTTGCCGATCGGGAAAGAAGGCAATCCGGAGTTGTTGGCACTGTTGAAAGAGGAGTTGAAAGCACTTGCGAAAAAGCATAATGTTAATTCGTGGGCGATTTTAACCGAGCCTTCGTTGATTGATATGACGGTTCAGTATCCGATCACGATGGAAGAGATGTGTCAGATTTCCGGTATGGGTGTGGCGAAAGCAGCGAAGTTTGGACCTTCGTTTATCAGTCTTATCAAGCGTTATGTTGAGGAAAATGAGATTGAGCGTCCGCAGGATTTGGTGGTGAAATCTCTTGTAAACAAATCCGGATTGAAAGTATTTATCATTCAAAGTATAGACCGGAAGTTGCCGTTGGAGGATATTGCGAAAGCGAAGGGAATAACGATGAACGATTTGATTACGGAGATGGAGCGCATTGTGGCGAGTGGGACGAAAATCAATTTGAATTATTATATTAAAGAGTACTTGGATAAATACCATATTGAAGAGATTTACGAATATTTTCAAGAGGCAGAAAACGATTCGGCGATAGAGGCGTTGCGAGGACTTGGCGAGAATGAATACGCATTGGAAGAAGTGCGTTTGGTTCGCTTGAAATATCTCACGGAAGTGGGGTTTTAAAAATAATTTAGAAAAAAATAATTAAACAATATGAAAAAAACACTGTTTTACGGAACTCTTCTTTTTTGCGGACTTGCAACGGCTTGCACGCAAGACAAACAACCTCAAACGGCAACATCAGAGAACGTTGCCGAAAACTCGGAAACTTCCATTGCAAACATGATTGCGATGATCGATACCGACTCTATCTTTGCGCAATACGATATGGTTGCCGATATGTTGAAAGAGTTGGAGGCTGTTGAGAAAAAGTTGATGAACGACCTGCAAGCACAAGCCAAAAGATTTCAAGACGAGTATGAAAATTATCTGAAAGTGGGATCAACAATGACGTTGAGCGAACAGAAGAAAAAAGAAGAACAATTGGGTGCTCGTCAGCAACAATTGCAACAGTTGGAACAACAATACTCTCAACAGTTGATGGATACACGTACTCAAAAAAATCAGGAAGTAAACAATCAAATTTTTGCATTCATCGAAGAATACAACAAAGAGCACGGCAATTTTCCGATTGTAATGTCGAAAGCTCGCACGAGTGGCGTTCTTTATTCGTTGCCGTCGATGGATATTACCGTTGATGTGATTGAAGCTCTAAACGCAGATTATAGCAAAAAAAGAAAAAAATAGAGATGAACAACATCGAAATTGACGAGATCATCGAACGTGCTCTTTTGGAAGACATCGGCGATGGTGACCATACTTCATTGGCGTGTATTCCCGAAACAGCGCAGGGTACAGCGAATATGATTGCGAAAGCATCGGGCATTTTAGCCGGCATTCAGGTCGCACGAGAAGTTTTTAAGCGCGTTGACCCTACGCTGGAAGTAACTATTTTAGAGCCTTCCGGAACGGCAGTACGCCCCGGACAGGTTGTGCTTGAAGTGAAAGGTTCTGCACGTTCCATTCTGACAGCAGAGCGTTTGGCACTGAATTTTGTGCAACGAATGAGCGGCATAGCCACACATACACATCGACTTGTTGAGCTCTTGAAAGGCACGCATACCGCCATTTTAGACACTCGCAAAACAACACCGAACTTGCGCATCCTCGAGAAAAAAGCCGTTGCAACAGGAGGCGGAAAAAATCACCGTTTCGGACTTTTCGATATGATTCTTATCAAAGATAACCATATTGATTTTGCAGGAGGAATTGTGCCTGCAATAGAGGCTGCAAGCGACTACTTAAAGAAAACAGGCAAAGATCTGAAAATCGAAATCGAAGTTCGAAATTTTGAAGAGTTGTCGCAAGTGCTGGAAAAAGGCGGAGTTCATCGCATTATGCTGGACAATTTTTCTCCGGAAGATTTAACGAAAGCCGTAAAAATCATCGGAGGACGCTACGAAACCGAAGCTTCCGGTGGTATCACCGAGAAAACCATTCGTGCGTATGCCGAAACCGGCGTGGATTACATCTCCGTTGGTGCACTAACACATCATATTCAGAGTTTGGATTTTAGTTTGGTGGCGGTGTAAGGAAACCCACGTCATTTTTAACAATTTTTAACAATTTATCGTTTGGATATTTGTTTTTTTAGTCGTAAATTTGCAAATGCAAAAAATAGACGTATTACAAATTTATAATCCTAAAAAAAACATGCAAGAAAAAGAAATCAAAAACTTATTTGAGCAATTCGAATCTATCGCTTGTATTTACAATGATGTTGAATGTTGGAGCGCACGCGAATTGCAAAAACTTTTAGATTACACCCAGTGGCGAAACTTTGAAGTCGTCATTGAAAAAGCGAAAGAAAGTTGCAAAAACGCCAATGTGAGCGTTCTGTTACATTTTGCTGACGTCAGCAAAACGATAGAAATGCCCAAAAATGCGACAAAAGAGATTGACGACATTCTTTTGACACGCTATGCTTGCTATCTTGTCGCACAAAACGGCGATCCTCGCAAACCACAAATTGCGTTTGCACAGACCTATTTTGCCGTACAGACTCGCCGTGCAGAAGTTGTTGAACAACGCTTATTGGAGTATGAACGAATTACAGCACGAAAAAAATTGCAGAAAACTGAAAAAAAACTATCGGGAATTTTATATGAACGAGGAATTGATGATAAAGGGTTTGCAATTATCCGTTCAAAAGGCGACTTGGCACTATTTCACTTGAATACTGACCAACTCAAACGAAAAATGAACGTCCCGAAAGGGCGACCATTAGCCGATTTTCTTCCAACAGTAACGATTAAAGCCAAAGATTTCGCAGCGGCGATGACAGCAGAGAATGTAAATCTTAAAAATCTTTCGGGCGAAAAAAGTATAGAGCAGGAACACGTTGAAAACAATTCTAGTGTGCGCAAAATTATGATTGAACGTGGACTTGTTCCTGAAAATTTACCTCCCGCCGAAGACGTGAAAAAAGTAGAACGCCGATTGAAAAGCGAGCAAAAGAAATCAGAGACATTATTGAATTAAGGACTAAAATTGAAAGGTAGGTTTGCATATTAGTTTCGTTTTTTTTCGTATCTTTGCACCTCAAATAATCAACATAAATGACATTATGAAAAAAATTATCTCCATCCTGCTACTCGGAAGTGTATTTAGTTTTAATCTTGCTGCACAAGGTTTCAGACAACCTTGGACAGGGCTTAAATACCCGCAACCCGCATCGGAACTACCCAAAGGAAAAGCTCCGTTTCAAACGGCAAAACGTGTTGCAAAAACAGAAGTTCTTCCTGAGCAAATCCCTGCTCAACGTGGAGAATATATTCTCAACGAAGGATGGGAACTGACCGATGGAACAAGTGTTATCGAATCTTCAAAATCTATCTTCGACCCGCAGTTGAATACTTCGCAATGGTACAACGCGACAGTACCCGGAACCGTGCTGACCACGCTGGTTTCACAAGGTGTTTATCCCGATCCTTATTTCGGATTGAACAATATGGCAATTCCCGATTCGCTCAGTCGATTGGATTGGTGGTATCGCAAAAGTTTTACTGTGAGTGATCTCTCAAATGAGCGTGTACGCTTGATTTTCGAGGGTGTGAATTATTTTGCGGAAGTATTTTTCAACGGTAAAAAATTAGGAAATATCAAGGGCGCATTTATTCGTGGAGAGTTTGATGTTACGGATTTGGTTTATCACGACGGACGAAACAACATCTTGGCTGTGCACGTGTTCCCGACCGCCAATCCGGGCATTCCTCACGAACAATCGATGGTTTCCGGACAAGGTTTGAATGGCGGTATGACAAGCCTCGATGGTCCTACGTTCATCGCTTCCGTGGGCTGGGACTGGATTCCCGGAATACGAGACCGAAACACCGGAATCTGGCAAGACGTGAAACTGAAAATCGGTGGAGAGGTATCTATCGGAGATGTGCAAGTGATCTCGGATTTGGATCTTCCTGACACTACTGTTGCACGACTTTCCGTGAAAATTCCCGTCAAAAATCAAACCTCAACAAACGTGCAGGGAGAACTGACGATGAAAATCGAAAACATTGTTTGCAAACAATCCTACACCTTGTCTGCAAACGAAGAAAAGACACTGGTTTTCGAGCCTTCGCAATACGCCGCATTGATTATTCGGAAACCCCGTTTATGGTGGCCCAACGGTTATGGAAATCCGGAGTTATACAACTTGGATATGGAAGTGAAAACAGCGGATAAAGTATCGGAAACAAAACGCATTCGTTTTGGTATTCGTGAAATGTCCTACGAATTGATGGCATTGAATTTAGATTCTGTTCAAACACGATATGAGTATTCTCCGGTCAATACGAAAAACCCCGGAAAGCCTGTATTCAACTACGAGAAACGTGGTTTTTATACGAAAGATAATCAGCTGGCAACCTTGAATCCCGATGCTGATTTTTCGGGACTGAAAGAGTTGAAAGAACCCGATCCGATTGGTCCGTTTTTGGTTATTAAAGTGAACGGTGTTCGCATCTTTTGTCGTGGTGGGAATTGGGGTATGGATGATGGGATGAAACGTGTTTCACGCGACCGTTTAGAGCCGTATTTTCGTCTGCATAAGGATGCAAATTTTAACATTATTCGTAACTGGACAGGTGAAACCACGGAAGAGTTGTTCTATGCGCTTTGCGATGAATACGGAATGTTGGTGTGGAACGATTTTTGGATTACAGGCGATGACACGGTTGATCCGAACGATTTTGATTTGTTTCTGAAAAACGCACGTGATGTTGTTCGACGTTTTCGCAATCATCCGTCCATTGCTATATGGTGTCCTCGCAACGAGGGTTTTGCACCCAAAGGCTTGAGCGAAATGCTTACGCAGATGATGGCTGAAGAAGACCCTTCACGGCACTATCACGGACAATCACGCTATCTCAATATGGGAACGAGCGGTCCGTGGGAGTATTTCAAAGACCCTACGCTGTACTATACACAAAATGCAAAAGGTTTCCTTACGGAATTGGGCAGTTTCGCAGTTCCTACGGCGAACACCATTCGCAAATTCATCGCACCGGAAGACTTATGGCCTATCAACGATGTGTGGGCATATCACGATTTGCATCATACTTCGCAGAAATTTGAGGATTTTATGGACGCAGTGAATCGCTACGGAAATCCCGAAAGTATGGAGCAATTTGCGAAACAGGCGCAGTTTGTAACCTACGATGCGTGGCGAAGTATGCTTGAAGCGTGGAACAGCAAAATGTGGAACAACACAACAGGGTTAATCCTCTGGATGACGCACCCCGCTTGGCCAAGTATGATTTGGCAAACCTATTCCTACGATTATGAAACGCCCGGTTCTTACTTCGGAGCGAAGAAAGCTTGCGAACCTCTGCACGTGCAGAAAAATATGGATAATAACGAAGTTGTTATTATCAACACCACGCTGAATGCCCATAAATCACTGACAGTTTCGGCAACGTATTACGACATTTCCGGAAAAATACTCTACAAAAAAGACGGCAAATATAATGCTTCTGCGAATGCGCTAACGCCTTGTTTCACGCCGAATCCAAGCGATTTGCCTGCCTTGTATCTTGTGCGTTTGGAGTTAAAAAACAGCAAAGGAAAAGTGGTTTCCGTGAATGATTATTGGGAAACCGACGGTAAAGAAAATTCCTATTTGGAGTTCAACACGCTTCCTGAAACGGATGTTATCGTTACGACCAAGCGTTTGAACAACACTTTACAGGTTGAATTGAGCAACCCCTCTTCCGCAATTGTAGCGGGAATCAAGCTCAATGCTATCAACAAAAGTACCGGAGAAATTCATTTGCCCGCCTATTTTTCGGATGGCTATTTCAATCTTATCGGAAAAGAAAAACGAGTTATCGAATTCGACTTGAAAGGAGCGAATGTTGATGGGTTTGAGGTTCGAGTGGAGAGGTAGCTTTGTTTTGAAATCTGTTATATCAATCAAAAAAATACAAACTCATCATCAAAAACATCCATCTTCACCGTGGAATTCGGCTGAATTTTTCCTGCCAAAATTTCTTTGGAAAGGGCGTTCATAATGCGTTTTTGAATAATACGTTTCAGCGGTCTTGCGCCGTATTGCGGATCGTAGCCGATTTTGGCGAGATAATCCAATGCAACGGAACTTGCCTCCAAAACAATACTTTGTTTTGCCAAAAGTTTGTCCAATTGTGCCAACTGAATTTGGATAATACCTTTGATCTCGCTACGACTGATCGGACGGAACATAATCACTTCATCAATCCGATTCAAAAACTCCGGACGAATGGATTGACGTAACAATTCCATCACTTCACGATGACTTTTTTCAAAGGTTTTTTCATCTTCTCCGGCGTTCATTTGCTCATAATTTTCCTGTATCAAATGCGAGCCGATATTCGAAGTCATAATGATAATTGTGTTTTTGAAATCCGCTACACGTCCTTTGTTATCGGTCAATCTACCGTCGTCTAATACTTGCAAAAGAATGTTGAACACATCGTGATGCGCTTTTTCGATTTCGTCCAAAAGCACGACAGAGTAGGGATGGCGACGAACCGCCTCTGTCAGCTGTCCGCCTTCATCATAGCCCACATATCCCGGAGGTGCGCCAATCAAGCGTGAAACGGTGTGCTGTTCCTGATATTCCGACATATCTATACGCACCAAAGCATTTTCATCGTTGAAGAGATATTCCGCCAAAGCCTTTGCCAATTCGGTCTTTCCAACGCCGGTCGTACCCAAGAAAATGAACGAACCCACCGGACGTTTCACATCACTCAATCCTGCACGACTTCTGCGAATAGCATCTGAAATAGCCGTTATTGCCTCATCTTGACCAATCACACGTTTGTGCAATTCATCTTCGAGATGCAGCAATTTTTCACGTTCGCTTTGCAACATCTTGCTTACCGGAATACCCGTCCAACGTGCCACAACATCGGCGATTTCCTCGCTTCCGATTTCTTCTTTAATCAATGGAGATTCATTCTGTGCCAACTGATTTTTCAGAACTTCCAATTCTGTTTCCGCCTCTTTGATTTTGCCGTAGCGCAATTCCGCAACACGTCCGTAGTCGCCCGAACGCTCGGCTTGTGCAGCCTCAAACTTGTAGGTTTCGATATTTTTAACGTGCTTTTGAATTTCATCGACAATCTTCTTTTCCGTTTGCCACTTGGTTTTCATCGCATCACGATCCAAACTCAATTGCGCAATTTCGTCCGACAATTGTTTCAATTTTGCCTCATCTTTCTCACGTTTGATTGCCTCTCGTTCAATTTCCAATTGTCGAATTCGGCGTTCGATTTCGTCCAATTCTTCGGGCATAGAATTGATTTCCAAACGCAACTTTGCGGATGCTTCATCAATCAAGTCAATTGCCTTATCCGGCAAAAAACGGTCGGTAATATAGCGTGTTGAAAGTTCAACGGCGGCTATAATTGCCTCATCTCGGATACGCACTTGATGGTGCACTTCGTAGCGTTCTTTCAATCCACGCAGAATCGAAATCGTGTCGTCTTGATCGGGTTCTTCAATCATCACGATTTGAAAACGCCGTTCAAGAGCCTTGTCTTTTTCAAAATATCTTTGATATTCTTTAAGCGTTGTAGCACCTATGGCTCTAAGTTCTCCACGTGCCAACGCAGGTTTCAGGATGTTAGCGGCATCCATTGCACCCTCTCCACTTCCGCCTGCACCAACGAGTGTGTGAATTTCGTCGATGAATAAAATATATTCTCCATCAGACTCTATAACTTCTTTGATCACATTTTTCAAACGTTCTTCAAACTCGCCCTTATACATCGCACCTGCAACGAGTGCGCCCATATCTAACGAGTAGAGTTGTTTGGTTTTCAAATCTTCCGGAATATCTCCACTGACGATACGATGCGCCAAACCCTCCGCAATAGCGGTTTTCCCGACACCCGGTTCGCCGATCAGGATAGGATTGTTTTTTGTTCGTCGTGAAAGGATTTGCAACACACGGCGGATTTCGTCATCACGACCAATGACGGGATCCAATTTGCCGTTTTGTGCCAATTGGTTAAGGTTCTTTGCGTATTTTTCCAACGCCTTACCTTGATTTTGCTGTTGATTTTGTATGTTCATGATTATTCTTATTTTCTGTTCCAACAAGTCGCAAGTCTTATTCCGAAGCCCAAAATAAGACAAAATGTCTTGTTTTCTAAATATCTTCGCATCTTTTTGTGACAAAATTTCCGACGTTTTAATTGTTATAATTATTTAAATCCTATTGGTCTTCTGTTTTCGTACAATTTCTTTTGAGTTGTAAGTTCTTCCAAAACAGTGAAAATTTCCGAAATATCGCTGTTTGTTTTTTGCATAAATTCGTTTAGACGGCTACTTAAATCCGCATAGTTCAAAGCATATTGCCGAAGAGCAACGAATGCACGCATAATGGCGATATTTGTATCAATCGCTTTTTCACTTCGTAAAACCGATGATAACATAGAGATTCCTTGTTCTGTAAAAACATACGGTAAGTATTTGATTTTATTAAAGGTCACAAATTGTGACCTTTGATTTTGCTGATTGTCAGTTAATTGTTCGTCGAAGGTCGCAAATTGTGATCTTTGATTGTTAAAATTCTCGAAACGAGCGATTTGCGCATCTTTCAAAGTTTCAAATAGAGATTTAAATTCTTCTTTGGTCAGTTGAAACATAAAATCAATGGGAAATCGTCGCAAATTTCGTTTAACGGCTTGGTTCAATACTTTGGTTTCGACACCATAAAGTGATGCAAGGTCGAAATCAAACATCACTTTTTGTCCTCTTATTTCATAAATCTTTTGAGAAATAATCTGAATGACATCTGTTTGTTGGGTTTGAATAATTGTGTTCATGAATGTTTAATTGTAGTTTATAAAGTTTGTAAAGTTAATGCTTCATTTCGTTTCGCAGGTCAAAGGGTTAATTTTGGCGAAGTTTTTACCCTTTTACCTTTTTACCCTTTTACCCTTACATATATAACGGAAAAAATGCCATTTTTGTATAAATTTTAAGTTAAAGTTTTTTAACAATCTATATAATTAACTAACAATCAGACGAAAAAATTTTATTTGTCATTGTTTTTTTGGGGATTATACAGTTTTTATTTTAAGGAAAATGAAGTATTGTGCTCATAATAAACATCATACACGTCTACAATTCACAATTTGCCATCATCATTCGCAATTCTACCATCCAGTCACCTCGCACCGTTTACCCTTTTACCCGCCACGCAGCGGCGTTTAACCTTTTACCCGCACGCGCAGCGTGCTAATCCCGGCTATTATTTTGGTCAGTACGCGATGTTTGGAGGAGTAACTATGCCCACGCAGGGCGGTCAGACCGCTCGTCCTTATCAAGAGGTTTCCCCGTGTACGTTTGCAGGTCAGAGTTATCTGACAGGTGGTGCGTTGTCAAAGGGCGGAGCGGAGAATGTCCTGTTTTATTATCCGTTGTATATCCAGCCTGGTGGTTTGACAGGGAAGGGGGTATGTAGGGGCGTTGCACGCCTCGTAGGGAATGTACAATTTACAAATTTACAATTTACAATTTGGCTTCGCCACGTTGCTAAAGGCGCAGCAAATAGTAAATAGTACATCGTTAAATTGTACATTATTCACTAATCGTATTAACCCTTTGACCTGCGAAACGAAGTGAAGCAAATAAAAAACGAAACACAGTTTCGTTTTTTTTTCGTATCTTTGCAAGTTATAATTCAAAATTCCAATGACCATCGAAAAAGAAGTCGATTTATTCATCCCTTGTTGCATCGACCGTTTGTCGTCGCAAACAGCGTTTAATCTGTTGAAAATTTTCAACAAATTGGACGTTAAATACAATTATAACTACAATCAAACTTGTTGCGGACAAACCGCATTCAAAAACGGATTCTGGGATGAAGCAAAAGAAATCGGCGAAAAATTTATTCGTGATTTCAGCAACAAACGCTACGTGGTTTGCCCCTCCGCATCTTGTGTGAGTTATGTTAAAAACTATTACAGCAAACTGTTCTACAACACCGGACTGCACTTGGAAAACAACGAACTCCACGATAATATCTTTGAACTTACGGATTTTTTGGTAAATATGATGCGTGTTACGGATATAGGCGCAACGTTCAATCATACCGTAACTTATCACGATTCGTGCAGTGCTTTGCGTGAATACGGCATTCGTGAAGAGCCTCGAATACTGCTGCAACACGTGCAAGGTTTGGAATTGATCGAGATGGATAAAACCGAGGAATGCTGCGGATTTGGAGGAATGTTCTCCATGACTTTCGAACCGATTTCCGTTGCAATGACACAGGAAAAAATCGATCACGCTTTGGCAACAGGCGCAGAATATATCGTTTCAACGGATATGTCGTGCCTCGCCAATATGGAAGCCTATATCAAAAAACAAAAACTCCCCATTAAAACTATTCACATTGTAGATGTTCTGGCATCGGGCTTAGACAAAAATTAAATTTATGGAATTTCCTTTTTTTTCACGACGCACACTTTTGAAAATCATTATCAACACCCTTTCTATATTCATTGTGGCGTGGATGCTTTCGGGCATCGAACTTGCAAATAGTTTTACCGCTGTTGCAGTTGCTATTGCGTTGGCGTTGCTGAACTCGTTTCTGCGTCCGCTGTTGTTGACTTTGGTTGCGTCTATTTCTCCACAGGCAGTGATGTATTTAGTGCTGTTTATCAATGCAGGAATTGTGATGATCGCAGGAGAATTCGTACCCGGTTTTGTAGTGAAATCGTTTTGGTCTGCGTTTTGGTTCAGCATTTTGTTGGCTATCGTCAGTTTCCTTTTAGAACTGCCCGAAAAAATACGCCAAAATCAAATTATCATTAAACGGATGACGACCAATCCCAACAACGACCCATATTTCGACAACACACCTCGTCAATCCAATGATTCCGCCGAATACCAAGATGCAGAAATCATCGATGACAATGAAAAATAAATTATTAATTATTAATTATTAATTGTTAATTATTTTCCGGTCGCATTTGCGGGAAAAACAACACATCTTGAATAGATGGCGAATTGGTCATAAACATTACCAAACGATCAATACCGATGCCCAAACCTGAAGTTGGAGGCATTCCATATTCCAACGCACGCAAGAAATCCTGATCAATAAACATCGCCTCATCATCGCCTTTTTCAGAGAGTTTGAGTTGTTCTTCAAAACGCTCACGTTGATCAATAGGATCGTTCAATTCGGAATACGCATTGGCTAATTCTTTGCCGTTTACGAACAGCTCGAAACGTTCGGTCAATGCAGGATTATCTCGGTGTTTCTTGGTTAGTGGCGACATCTCGATAGGATAATCAATGATGAATGTGGGCTGCACCAAATGCGGTTCACATTTCTCTCCGAAAATCGCATCAATCAGTTTGCCCACGCCCATAGCCGGAGTGGTTTCAATATGCAATTCCTTGCAAACTTCACGCAAGCGATCTTCGTCCATCCCGCTAATATCAACATTTGCGTACGTTTTGATAGCATCAACCATCGTCATACGATTGAACGGAGTTTTGAAACTGATAGTTTTGTCGCCTACTTGCAAATCCGTGCTGCCATTGACTTCCAGAGCAATCTTTTCAATCAACGTTTCGGTGTTTTTCATCATCCAAATATAATCCTTATATGCGACATACACCTCCATACACGTAAATTCGGGGTTGTGCGTGCGATCCATTCCTTCGTTACGGAAGTTACGTGAAAATTCGTAAACACCATCGAAACCTCCTACAATCAGGCGTTTCAGATAAAGTTCGTTGGCAATACGCAAATACAAAGGCATATCCAAAGCATTGTGATGCGTGATAAACGGACGTGCCGCAGCACCGCCCGGAATGGCTTGCAGAATGGGCGTGTCCACTTCAAGGAAACCCTGCTCGTTGTAGTAATTCCGAATGGTGTTGATGATTTTCGTACGTTTAATAAACGTATCTTTGATCTGTGGATTTACAATCAAATCGACATAACGCTGACGATAGCGTTGTTCGGGATCTGTGAACGCATCAAAGGTTTGTCCGTCTTTCTCTTTCACGATAGGCAAAGGTTTCAGCGATTTGCTCAACATTGTGAGCGACTTCGCGTGAATACTGATTTCGCCCATCTGTGTAATGAACACATAGCCTGTAACACCAATAAAATCGCCAATATCCGTTAGTTTTTTGAACACGGAATTGTAAAGCGTTTTATCTTCGCCTTCGCAAATTTCATCACGTTTGATATACAACTGAATTTTTCCGAATTGATCTCTCAACTCCACGAATGATGCGGCTCCCATCACACGTCGACTCATAATTCTACCTGCAATACTCACGTTTTGAAACAAAGTATTGTCGTTTGGATATTTCTCCAAAATCTCTGTAGTTGTAGCATTCACGGGGTATTCCGCAGCAGGGTAAGGGTTGATGTTCAACTTACGGAGCTCCTCCAACGCCTGACGGCGAAATTGTTCTTGATCGTTTAATTCCATACTCATTGTGAAAAATTTTTTGCAAATTTACGAAAAAAATCTGAACGGCGCAAGCCTTTGACAAACTTAATTTTTCATACTTAAATTTATTCGCTTTCTCGCAACGTCCACATCCAGCACTTTTACCAGTACTTTTTGTTGCAATCGAACCACTTCATTCGGATTGGAAACAAAACGTTCTGCCATTTGACTGACGTGTACCAAACCGTCCTGATGCACGCCAATATCCACGAAAGCCCCGAAAGCCGTGATGTTCGTAACAATCCCCGGAAGGGACATTCCCGAAACCAAATCTTCGATTTTACGAATGTTGTTGTTAAATTCCAACACTTCAAATTTCGTGCGAGGATCTCGTCCGGGTTTTTCCAATTCTTTCATAATGTCGATTACATCAGAGTAGGAAGTCCGCACTCGGACGTAACAAATTCCTGAATGTTGATTTTGTTGCGAAAGTCTTTATTCTCTAACAACTCGGGAACCGTACAGTTCACACGTTTTGCCATTTTTTCCACCAATTTGTAGCGTTCGGGATGCACCGCACTTTTATCCAAAGGATTTTGTGCATTCGCAATACGCAAAAATCCCGCGCACTGTTCAAAAACCTTGTTCCCTACGCCACGAACGGCTTTCAACTCTTCACGAGAAGTGTATTCTCCGTTGTCATTTCTGTAATCCACGATGTTTTGCGCCACTTTCGTGCCAATTCCCGAAACATACATCAACAATTCCGTGCTCGCCGTATTCAGCTCAACACCTACGCTATTCACACAACTGACCACCGTATCGGTTAGCGCATCCTGCAATTTGGAAGGATTAACATCGTGTTGATATTGCCCGACACCAATGGATTTCGGATCTATCTTAACCAATTCCGACAGCGGATCCATCAATCTACGTCCGATGGAAACCGCTCCTCGAACGGTTATATCGTGATTGGGAAATTCTCTGCGTGCCACGTCTGATGCGGAATAGATCGATGCGCCACTTTCGTTTACCATCACAATAATGGGCGTATTTTTGAAATGCGCACGACGAACAAAGGCTTCTGTTTCACGTCCTGCTGTGCCATTGCCTATGGCAATAGCCTCTATTTTGTAGGCTTCCGCCAGATGTTCAATTTTGTTGATGGCACTGCGTTCGCCGTCTTTCGAGGTAAACGGATGAATGGTTTCGTTGTGCAACAACTGTCCTTGTTTATTCAAACAAACCACTTTGCAACCCGTTCTGAATCCGGGATCTATCGCCAACACGGTCTTTTGTCCGAGTGGAGATGCCAACAGCAACTGACGTAAATTTTCAGCGAATACACGAATGGCTTCATCATCGGCTTTCTCTTTGAGCATCGCCAAAATTTCCGTTTCCATAGATGCGGACAACAAACGTTTGTAACTGTCTGCTATGGCTAATTTCACGTGTTTGGATGCGGCATTGTTTCCTCGAACAAATGTTTTTTCAAGTGTTTCTATCGCCTGTTCCGGATTTTCCGGTTCTATTTTAATTTTCAAAAAACCATCTTCTTCTCCACGTAACATCGCTAAAATGCGGTGCGACGGAGCGCGCAGAGCTGGCTCGCTCCAATCGAACCACGATTGATATTTTTGCCCTTCTTCCGCTTTGTTTTTCGCTACTTTTGAAATCAGAAATGCCGTTCTTTTGTACAAATTGCGCATTCGTGAACGTGCCGAAACATCTTCATTTACCCATTCCGCAATAATGTCGCGTGCTCCGGATAAAGCGTCTGCCTCGCTGTGGACTTCCTTTTCATCACTGATATATTTGGTAGCCTCGGTTTCAACATCAAAGAAATCTTGACGGAAAATCTTTTTTGCCAAAGGTTCTAAACCCTTAGCAATGGCGATGCTTGCACGTGTTTTTCGCTTGGGTTTATACGGCAGATACAAATCTTCCAACTCCGACAAGGTTTCGGTTTCCTTGATTTGTTTCTCCAATTCCGGAGTTAATTTCCCTTGTTCGGAGATGGATTGCAGAATTGTTTCACGTCGTTTATCCAATTCTTTCAGTTGATTGAGAAGATCGCGAACGGATAAAATCTGCACTTCATCTAAACTTCCTGTCGCCTCTTTCCGATAGCGTGCGATAAACGGAACGGTTGCTCCGGTTCCCAATAACTCGATAGTCTTTTCTACCTGATGTTTGCCGATATTTAATTTGTGAGATATTGTTGCGGAATACTGCATGTGTAGATATTTTTTTATTTTTTGGAGTGCAAAGATACGAAAAATAATTGGGTCTAATGGTTTGTTTCGTTTTTTTTTCGTATCTTTGCAAACATATATGAAAAATATTCGAAACTTTTGCATCATCGCCCATATTGATCACGGGAAAAGCACGCTGGCAGACCGTTTGCTGGAATATACCGGTACGCTTTCAGAACGTGATATGCAGGCTCAGGTGCTTGATAATATGGATTTGGAGCGAGAACGTGGCATCACGATCAAGAGCCACGCCATCCAAATGCCCTACATTCACAACGGAGAGAAGTATTTGCTGAACTTGATCGACACTCCGGGACACGTCGATTTCTCTTATGAAGTATCGCGCTCTATCGCCGCATGCGAAGGAGCTTTGCTGATTGTTGACGCTACGCAAGGGATTCAAGCGCAAACCATTTCAAACCTGTATCTCGCTTTGGAACACGACTTGGAGATCATCCCCGTGCTTAACAAAATGGACTTGGACAATGCAATGCCCGAAGAAGTGAAAGACCAAATCGTGGATTTGGTGGGTTGTAAACGAGAGGATATCCTTGCTGCAAGCGGGAAAACAGGTTTTGGTATTCCGGAAGTTTTGGATGCAATTATCAACCGCATTCCTCAACCGAAAGGCGATGAAAATGCTCCCTTGCAAGCCTTGATTTTCGACTCGGTTTTCAACTCCTTTCGAGGCATTATTTCGTATTTCCGAATTTTCAACGGAACGCTCAAAAGTGGCGAACACGTGAAGTTCGTGAACACGGGAAAGACTTATCACGCCGATGAAATCGGAGTTTTGAAACTCAAACAAGAGAGCCGTCAGAAGATGACTCCGGGCGATGTGGGATATATCATATCCGGTATCAAAACCGCTGCCGAAGTAAAGGTCGGCGATACGATTACGCACGTTGAAAATCCTTGCGAAAAAGCGATTGAGGGATTTTCCGATGTGAAACCGATGGTGTTTGCGGGGATCTATCCGGTGGATGCTGATGACTATGAAGAGTTGAGATATTCCATTGAAAAATTGCAATTGAACGATGCTTCATTGACCTTTGAACCGGAATCATCCGCAGCCTTGGGATTCGGTTTCCGATGCGGTTTCTTGGGATTGTTGCACATGGAAATTATTCAGGAACGTCTTGAACGGGAGTTTAATATGAATGTGATTACAACCGTTCCGAACGTATCCTATAAAGTACATACCACGAAAGGAGAGGTCATCGACATACACAACCCGTCGGGACTGCCCAATCCGAGTGAGGTTGATTTCATTGAAGAGCCGTATATCAAGGCGCAGGTCATTACCAAAGCCGAATATATTGGAGCAATTATGACTCTTTGCATCGGCAAGCGTGGAGTGCTGAAAAATCAGTCCTACATCACGTCCGACCGTTCGGAACTGACGTTCGAGATGCCTTTGGCAGAGATTGTGTTCGACTTCTACGATCGACTGAAAAGCATTTCACGAGGATATGCTTCGTTCGACTATTACCCAAGCGGCTATCAGCCCTCGAAACTTTGTAAGTTGGAGATTTTGCTCAACGGAGATACGGTGGATGCGCTCTCGACCTTGATACACGTGGATAATTCTTACAATTTCGGACGTCGAATGTGCGAAAAATTGAAAGAACTGATCCCACGTCAACAGTTTGATGTAGCAATACAGGCGGCGATAGGCTCAAAAATCATTGCTCGTGAAACCATCAAAGCAATGCGTAAAGACGTAACCGCAAAGTGCTACGGAGGGGATATTACGCGAAAGCGCAAATTGCTTGAGAAACAAAAAGAAGGTAAGAAACGAATGCGTCAAATCGGCTCGGTGGAAGTGCCTCAATCGGCATTCCTTGCAGTGCTGAAATTGGATTAAACGTGTCAATTAACAGTAAAGTGTTAAAAAAAATATATAAACGCAGTTATTGTTTGAGTATTATTTTGTAATTTTGTACAAATGCAAAAAGATGAAGATAGTATTGAGTATATTTGTATTTATCACAGGTTTAATGCTGTATGGCTGTTCTCCGAAACCGGATGCAATGGCGGAAAAGTATATGGCGTTGGTTTGTGCAGATGAAAAAGTTCATCTTGCATTGACGAGCGAAAAAGATGAGGATGAACGTATTCGTTTAGAAGGGAAAAGCCAGCGCATCCAAAGAGAGTTGGAGAAACTCAACACGCAGATACTTGCAAAATTCCAAGGCAATGAAACGGCAATGGAAGAGATTCAAAAAGTATGTGTGGAATATACTTGTGAGGAGGAATAAAGATGGCTAAATTGTTGCTCAATGCGCAGATTGTTAATGAGGGAACTTCATTTAAGGGGCATCTTTTTATTCACGAAGAACGTATCGAAAAAGTATTAAAGGCAGACGAAGATTATTCGGCGTTGCTCTCTGAAAATGTAGATATAATCGACCTTTCAGGCTATCACATACTGCCGGGTTTGATTGATACACACGTGCATTTTCGTGAGCCCGGACTCACACACAAAGGTTCTATATCTTCGGAAAGTCGTGCTGCCGTAGCAGGAGGCGTTACCTCTGTATTGGAAATGCCAAACACCAAACCACCCACACTGACCGAAAAATTAGTTGAGGAAAAACATAAAATTGCACATCAAGATTCGTTTGTGAATTGTGGTTTTTTTATCGGTGTATCTTCGGAAAATACAAATGAAATTTTAGATCCGAATCTTCGGAATGCTTGTGGTATCAAGTTGTTTATGGGTTCATCAACAGGCAATATGTTGGTGGATGACGAAACTGTTTTGAATACATTATTTGCGGAATCACGCCAAATTGTGATGGTTCACGCCGAAGATGAAAAACGGATTTTAGAAAATACAGCACGTATCAAATCGCAATACGGAGAAGAACCTCCGATCTCTGTACATCCCGTTATCCGTGATGTTGAGGCGTGTTACAAGAGTTCGAAAAAAGCGGTTGAATTTGCAAAAAAATACAACACAAAATTGCATGTGGCGCATCTTACCACAGCAAAAGAATTGGAATTATTTACTGCCTCTCCACTCTCGGAAAAGCGCATCACAAGCGAGGTTTGCGTATCTCATCTTTGGTTCACGGCAGATGATTATGATGCGCTGGGAACACGCATCAAATGCAATCCTGCAATCAAAACTCTCGAAAACCGTGAGGCTCTACGCAAAGCCGTAAATGCAGGTTTGATAGACGTGATTTCAACCGATCACGCACCGCATACATCCGAAGAAAAAGAACAATCGTATTTTCAAGCACCATCGGGAATTCCTTTGATACAACACAGTCTTCAAGCCCTTTTGGAATTGATGCATCAAGGTGTTTTTTCACTCGAAACGATTGTTGAAAAAACAGCACACAATCCCGCTCAATTGTTCGGCATCGAAAAACGTGGATATATCCGTGAAGGCTATTTTGCAGACTTGGTTGTCGTAAATCTTCAAGCTCGGGAAACCGTTGATAAATCGAATATCTTCTATCGTTGTGGATGGTCGCCGTTTGAAGGAAATACGTTTAATTCAAAAATTATTTGTACCTTTGTAAACGGAAATCTCGTTTTCGAAAATCTTACAACTCCTAAATTTGTCCATTTTACACCTTATTCATTATGAACATTCGTCCGTTTTTAGCCGTTTCTCTGCTCTTGCTCTTAACCCATTGTGCACCTCGTATAGAGAAACCCGATCCGTTTCTCAGTAAAAAGCAAATGATCGATGTTCTTACGGAAATGCAACTTTCGGAAACATTGATTCAACAATTGCAAACTCGAACGGTGGGTATTGAACCAACTATTGCCAACACCAATGCTGTTTACGACGAACTGTTTGAAAAATACGGATTAACCAAAGAGTCGATGAATGCGAACATTCGCTACTACACTTACTATTCACGGGATTTGCAAGAGATTTGCGAAGGTGTTCTTGAAAAATTAACCGTGATGGATAGTTTGGAACGAGTAAAAAATGAAGAGTTGATAGAACAGTTAAAGAAAGAGGCGAGAGAAGAGGCTGATAGGCGGAAAAAAAATAACGAATGACGGCGTAGGAGGCTGTTCCAAAACTCTTCCGTTCTTTTTTTTTAGTTCAGTGATTTTTTCACGATACTCCCCTTTAAGCGAACGAATATCTTCTTGAGCGCATCCA
>QMCD01000562.1_pt1 | contig 41089 bp, 33 predicted proteins | sample 1821841 | NCBI WGS metagenome assembly QMCD01 (sample SAMN01991225, study PRJNA193472) | Termite gut metagenome, whole genome shotgun sequencing project. | isolation source: worker | host: Macrotermes natalensis
ACCTGAGGGATAGTTCCCCACAGATTCTTACGGCCTTGGGCGGAAAATTCATCAGAAAGTTCCCCCATAGGGCTTGATGGTGTAATCGGATAGATAGCAATTACCTCGCTCAACGCGTGGGCAACATGCGCCGCGGCGGTATTTCCATCGATCATAACGTGTTTATCAGCCATTATTATTCCTCTTTCAGTTAAGGTTACAATGAAATTCAATGCTTTCTTCCATCATAAATCGGACAGGCTAATTATTCAAGCGGTTTGAAAAGTAATATGAAGCAACATTTATAGAATATTTTTTTGCATCATGACAAATTTAAGCATTACAATGTTTACTTTTTTCCAAGAGTCATGTGACATCAAGATTTTTCCAGAGAAAAAGAGCCCTTGAAAAGCTAATCCTAACTTGTTAGAATCAAAATGTATCACTTATTATGTTTTCAGGTTTTATCCGCAGATGCTATAAGGTATATGTGCAAATGGAGGCTTCTTGATGGTTATTCTTACATTAAATTGCGGTTCGTCGTCCGCAAAATATCAGGTGTATGATTGGGACAATAAAGATATTTTGGCGGTTGGAATTGTTGAGCGCGTAACGCAGGATGGTTCTTTCATTTCTCATAAGGCTAAGGGCAAGGAAGAGTTTGTTCTGCAGCACGATTGCCCGAATCATACCGAAGCGGTATCCCTCATCATCAAGATACTGACCGATCCTGAAAAAGGCGTCATTCATGACATGTCGATTATCAAGGCTGTGGGGCACCGGGTTCTTCACGGCGGCGACCGTTTTACAAAATCGGTAATTGTCGATGACGCGGCGCTCAAGGCTTTTAACGAAGTGAAGGATTTGGGCCCCTTGCATAATCCCGCGAATATTATGGGAATTGAAGCGGCTCAAAAAGTGCTGCCCGATGTTCCGCATTGCGCTGTTATGGATACGGCTTGGCATCAAACCATGCCGCCCGAATCGTTCTTGTACGCGGTTCCTTATGAATGGTATGAAAAATATTCCGTCCGCCGTTACGGATTCCATGGAACTTCTTTCCTTTACACCGCGAAACGGGCGGCGGCTTTGCTCGGAAAAGACCCTTTTAACACTAATGTGATTATCGCCCATTTGGGAAACGGTTCGTCAATTAACGCGGTTAAAAACGGCTGCTCCTTCGATACGTCGATGGGATTGACCCCGCTTGAAGGCCTTGTCATGGGAACCCGCTCCGGTGACTGCGATCCCGCGATGCCATTCTATGTCATGCGTAAAACCGGCATGAGCGCCGCCGAAATGGAAACTGCCCTCAACAAAAAATCCGGTCTTTTGGGCATCACCGGAGAATTTACCGACCGACGCGATATTCAGGCGGCGGTTCTGAAAGGCGGCAAACGTTCAACGCTTGCCCAGGACATGGAAGCCTACCGGGTGAAAAAATACATCGGTTCGTATATGGCGGCTTTGGGCGGACAGGTTGACGCGCTTGTCTTTACCGCCGGCGTCGGTGAATTTGCTCCCTTTGTGCGGAAGAAGATTCTTGAAGGACTGCAAAGTTTGGGCATCGTTTATGATCCCGCGAAAAACGAACTCGCGAGGACCCGTAACACGGAATCTTGCATATCGAGCGCGGAATCAAAAATCCCGATTTACATCATCCCCACCGATGAAGAACTTGTTATGACCGAAGACGCCTACGCGCTCATGTCCGGAACCTATGATGTGCATACGAACTTTACCTACTCGTTCCAGAGCAAAGATTATGTCAACAAAGGCAGAGCGGAAGGCTTAAAAGAAGATTTGAAAAAGAATCCTGAATTGGCGGCGATTATTGCAGAGGCAAAATAAATTTTCTTTGCCGGCGCTCGTTTGTGCCGGCAACGCCATAGTAGATGTTTTTGCCTCGGTTGATGAAGATGTTGACAGGCTTCTTGCCTTGCAAAGCCCTGTTTCGCATGTTGATTATGAAAAGATCTCTAACATTCTGGTAACTCTGCCGAATCCAAAAATGAGCGCCGGCGGCGGCGCTTCCAACGTGGCTAAAATCGCATCATTTTTACATGTGCCGTCCGCGTTCATCGGTTCTGTCGGCACAAAATCTCCCGGTATTGTTGATTCTATGGGTAATTTGTTTATCAAAGAAATGACCGATGCCGGAGTTGTTCCTTATCTTAAACAGGGAACAACTCCTACCGGAGTTTGTACGGTACTGCGTAAGAATGACGGACAAACGATTATCGCCGCTTGTCCTTCCGCCGCTCTGGAATTGGAAGCGGAAGATATAGACAAAGAACTTATTAAGAACGCGAAAATCCTTGTTGTTGATGGTTATATGCTTGGCAGAGAAAAGCTGATAATGCATCTTTTGGAAACCGCAGACCGGTTCGGTACCGCAATTGCCCTTGATGTCGGCTCTGTCGGAATCGTAAAGCAATATGCTTATGCAATACTGCAATACTGCCGGCTTTACCCAATGATTCTTTTTATGAACGAAGAAGAAGCCTATTCTTTTTACAATATTATCAACGGGAAAGAATTAGCAATCTCGAAAGATAAAACAAAGAAGTTTTTGCCGGGAAAATGGAACGATGAAGAATTATTTTCCTTTTTTGAAACAATGACAAAAGACAAACTTTTTCCCATTGTGTGCGTAAAACTCGGTCCCCGCGGCGCGGTCGTTTTTGCCAACGGAGCTGTTTACCGCGCGGAAACAAGCTCTATCATTCCGCTTGAAAGCACCGGAGCGGGCGATGCCTTTTCCGCGGCATTCCTCGCCGGCTGGATTAAAGGCCTGTCCCTCAAAAAATGCGCCGCACTCGGAAACCGTGTCGCCCGCGAAGTCCTCGATATTCCCGGCACCGGCATTGACAGGAAAAAACTTGCCCCGTATGCGTTGGAGTTTTGAACGAAGGGGGATATCCGCTTGCTAATTACTTCAATAAAGATTCAACTTCTTCGCGGGTTAAGCCAGTAGCCTCTGCTATGCTCTCAATCGGAATACCCATACTTAATAGCTTTTTTGCAATTTCCAAAGATTTTTTGTGAGTTGCGTAATACAATGCCGAAGCTTCAATATGCCGGGCTTTTTCATACAAGCGTTCTCTCTCCCGAAACTCCGATTCAGCGGTAATATGATAATGGGCTTCTATCGCTTCACTCATTTCCGGTATCTCCATCTTGGCTATCGTTCAATAGAGCCTCGACTTCTTTATGGGTTAAGCCGGTATCTTCGATTATCTCGTCTATTGGCCGATTACGGCGAAGAAGCTTTTTCGCAATTTCCAAAGAGTTTTTGTGAGTTGCATAATACAATGCCGAAGCTTCAATATGCCGGGCTTTTTCATATAGGCGTTCCCTTTCCCGAAACTCCGATTCAGCGGTAATGTGATAATATGCTTCTATCGCTTCACTCATTTCCGGTACCTCCATCTTGGCTATGTTCTCCAAATCTGCTTCTGTCTTTGCGTTGAACAGAGACAGCCACAATTCTAATCGATTGCCAGCCTCAACCGTTTTCGGTATTTTCGGCAGCTCAAAATAATGCAGAACAAACTTGTCTGTCAGCGGTGTGTGCCGTGTAACTTCAAGAGCGTGAAACTCCGAATGATATTCAGCACAATCGAACAGATTGAATCCAACAATGCTGATGACGATTGTACGAGGGAGCATTGTGTATTGCGCTCTTTTGGGTAAAGCAGTTGAGTATTCCCTCGCCCAATAATACAGTGATCGTTCAGGATAATCTCCGTCTTCGCGCCGCTGCTGAATCTCCAAATCAACTCGCTGACCATCAATCTCCATATTGATGTCGAGCCGGCAAAACTTATCGCCCAAACTTTCCGGCGGCATTTCGGGATTGCGTATTTCAAACTTCTTGATACCGGCAAGCGGAACGCGAAGAATCGGCGCAACAAGCTTTTTCAGCAAATCCGGATGCTTTGTGAACAGCATTTTGAACAGAATGTCGTTCATGAAAGTGTATTTCAATTGCGACATTCTGCCATCCCTTCGTGTTCATTATAACACAGCCCTGAAAATATTTCCATCTTTTTACAGCCTCCGCATCTATATATGGCATCGATACGGTTTGTGCTTGAGAAACAAAAGATTTTTCTGGGGAAATTACAAATATGAGGAAATTGCAAAACTTCAGTTTTTGCAATTTCAACCTATTAAAAATGCGTATTTCACCGAACTTTAGTTCGCGCCTTTAGGCGCGAAATCGCATGAGCTTGTGCAAAACTAACCGAGTTTTGCAACAAGCTCATATGTCAAACAATTTTTTTTACTGTTAAATGATTGACAGAGTCGAAACAGACTTTATAATCACATTATTATTTCGGTGAACGCCTCCACAAAGGAGAAGATTTTTGACGGATTTTACGAAAGGGAGTATCACAAAGCAGCTTTTGCTGTTTTCGATGCCGATGCTCATAGGTAATTTGTTTCAGCAGATATACAGTATGGTGGACGCCATGGTGGTGGGGCGCTATGTAAGCGGCAGCGCCCTGGCTGCCGTTGGGGTGGCGATGAATGTATCAAATTTCTTGCTTGCCGTGCTCATTGGTCTTACCACCGGAACCTCTGTGCTTATATCGCAGTTTTATGGGGCAAAGAAGTATACACAGGTAACACGCACAGTATCGACCAGTATCATTTTTCTGACGGCATTGTCTTTATGTATCACTATTTTCGGCATTCTTCTTGCCCCATGGCTGATGCGTTTGTTAAATGCAACACCAGATACGATGGATGACGCAGTACTTTATTTGCGTGTGATTATGGCCGGAATGATCTTTACGGTCTTTTTTAATATGTACACCGCCTATCTGCGCGCGTTAGGCAATTCCCATGGTCCGTTATATATTTTGATATTCTGCACATTGTTAAACATCGCGTTGGATTTGTTCTTCGTGCTGTTTTTCCGCATGGGGGTTTTCGGCGTGGCGCTTGCAACGGTAATCGCGCAAGGCTGTTCGGCTTTGTTCTGTTTTCTTTACACGAAAAAGCAGGCACCGATGTTGAATGTTTCAAAGCTGTGCTTCGATTCGTCATTGATGCGTTTGATGTTATCATACGGGTTCCCGGCGGCAATTCAGCTTTCACTGGTATCTCTGGCTCAGCTTACCATCACACGCCTCATCAATTCCTTTGGCACGGCTGCCATGGCAGGCATCACTGCCGCATCGAAAATCGACCAGATGGCCATTTTACCGGTGAGTAATTTTGCCATGGCTCTGTCAACTTTTGTGGGGCAGAATATCGGTGCTTCCCAGGAAGGCCGCGCGCGCAAAGGTCTTCGTTCAGCGCTTATTTTTATGCTTTTACTTTCGGCGCTGATATCCGGAATCTTGCTTTTTCTTGCCCCTCATCTGGTTACTTTTTTCCTGGGAAAAGGAAACTCTGATACATCAAACATTATTCTTGTGGGGACAAATTATTTAAACATAATCGTACGTTTTTATTTTTTATTTGCTGTTTTGTTTGCGTTTAACGGTTTTTTTCGGGGCGCCGGCGACGCGGTCATGGCAATGGCGTTCCCGGTGAGCAGTCTGGCCATTCGTACAGGCGCGGCCTATGTGCTGGTGTATTTTGCCGGCATGGGTCCGGAGGCTCTCGCATGGAGTATTCCCATAGGCTGGGGACTTACCGGCATGGGGAGCGGTATATACTACAAATTAAACAAGTGGCAAGGGAAAGGCATTATCAGAAAGTTACACTGATCCCGCGTGAGGGATCGAAGCGGAAAGCCCGGAAGCTATGTTCCTTAGGGAACATAGCCGAGGACTTGCAGCGGAGAGCCCGACCCGGCCACCTGGCCGGGGCACGCCCTTGGTAGAACGTATTACATCAATACTATTATTATGGCAGCATGTCTTCAAGAGAGCGGATATAACGATCCGCGCCGGGGAGAAGTTCCGGAGTGCCGACCGCTATTGCCGTCATTCCGCCCGCTTTTGCAGCTTCAATGCCCGCAAGAGAATCCTCAAAAACCATACATTGTTTGGGAGCCAGGGACAATGCCGCGGCTCCTTTGAGAAATACTTCCGGGTCCGGCTTTGCTTTGCTTACCGAATTGCCGTCTATTACCGCGTCAAAAAAACCGGAGATATTGAGCTTTTCAAGAATGAGGGGGGCATTTTTGCTTGCCGATCCAAGAGCGATACTGAGCTTCTGTTCCCGAAGATATTCAAGATACGCCTTGGTACCGGGGAGCAGCGCGGCATCATCGAGGGTGTGCAAGTATTCGACATACCATTCATTTTTTTTTGCTGCCGCCGCTTCCATTTCAACGAGGTTCATTGTCCGGTTTCCCACTTCAAGCAGTATCTCCAGAGAACGCATTCGGCTTACGCCTTTGAGCCGTTCGTTATCGGATTCGGAAAAATCAAAACCGAGTTCATGTGCCAGCCGCTTCCAGGCGAGATAATGATATTTTGCTGTATCAACTAACACGCCATCAAGATCAAAAAGAGCGCCTATTATTTCATGCATAGAGAATATCCATCCTTTGTTACTGTAACTTCTATATGTTCTCCGTTATATACAACAGAGAAAACAACCCGCTTCCATTTCTCCGGCAGCCGCGGTTTACAGCTTATCTTTCCATCATTCATTGAAAAACCGCAGAAGCCCTGTACGGCCGTCATCCACGCGCCGCCGTTCGCGGCAGGATGGGTTCCTCCGATATAGATGCCTCCGGCAAACTGTTTCGATGTGCCGGTTATATCTATCTCCGCTGTTTTAATGAAAAACGGGTAAGCCCATTCACTGTTTCCGGACGCACAGGAGAGCTGCGCGTACATGCAATTACTGAGACTTGAGCCGTGTTCGGTACGAGGTTCGTAGTACGCAAGGTTTGCCCGCTTTATCTCGTCAGAATATTCGTTTCCAAACAGGACAAGCATCAGAACAACATCAGCCTGTTTTATGATCTGTGTGTTTCCGGCAACACCATTTGCGCCGCCCCAGTATTCACGCGGATCACAAAGGCGGGACTTCACCGTGTCAAGGGAACAGTCTTCGAGTTTAAAGTAATGATCAAATTGTTCTATCACATTGCCGCTGTCCGGCTGGGGAAGATAAAACTTTTTCATCACTTCATGCATGAACGCCATATCCGTGTCGAAGGAAAGTTCGGCAAATAATTTTTCGATAAAACCGCCGTCTTGTTTTTTCAGCAAATCAACACAGGTCTGTACTGTTTCAAACACGGAAAAAACAATCCTGTTGGTGAAGGCGTTGTTATTCACCCGTTCATGATATTCATCCGGCCCGGTAACATCGAGCAGTTCGTAGCGGTCATGTTCGGGAGAATAATAGAGATACGAAAGGAAAAAACGCGCGCATTCAAGAATCACTTCCATTGCGCCTTCTTTCAGTATTTCTGTATCACCTGTAACATTGATATATGTTCTGATTGCGTGTACAATGTCCGCGCTTATGTGTATTTGTTTATCCCGGAAATAAGTACGCACAGGACGTCCGGTAAATACATCGGTAACGTTAAAAAGGCTGCACGCGTCATCACCGCTCTCCTGACTTTCCCAGGCATAAAACGCTCCCCGGTATCCGTATTCGGACGCTTTCCGCTTTGCCCCTGGGAGTGTATGTATTCTATAACGTATAAAACGAGCAACAAGATCAGGTTCCGTGCAAAGAAAATAGGGAGAGATAAACATCTCGGTGTCCCAGAAAACGGCGCCCTTGTAGGTTTGCCCCGAAAGTCCCCTTGCAGGAACGGAGAGAGATTTCGCGTGACGAGGCGCGATACTATGCAGATGATAGAGACTATACCGAAGAGCATGTTGGGCGTAATCATCGCCTTCAATGATGACATCACCTTTCAGCCATATTTCGTCCCACTTCTTCCGGTGTCCGGACAGAATAGATTCCCATCCTTCCGCCAACGAAGAGAGGGCTGTTTCACGTGCCTTTACTCCGCAATCCTCCGCGGTGTCAGCGCCGGAATAAACCGCTCCGTATACAAAAAAATCAAAACGTTTATCCTTATCGGCTTTTATCGTGTACACATGAAAAGCGCCTTCGCCGGATACTTCCGTTCCGCACACAACATCACCTGCAACGTCAACAGTGCAGGCAACAGAAAGCGGCACAGCTTTTTCAAGCGTGTCTGCGTCAAGGACAAGAAGTCCGTTCTTCTCATCTTTGTCCAGCCGGAAATTACCGAGGTGCGGACCATTCAAATCATGAACGGCACAATTGATTCCCTGTTTCAGTGTGATGGTCACAGGAGCATCGGCGGATATAGCATATTTCATACAGAGCCGATGCACATTACATATATCGGTAATGCGCTCGGCGTGCAGAGTAACAGAAACGCCGTCAACAGTCCATGAGGTCTCCCGCGAATATATGCCGTAACGGAAATCCAGGGTCTGTTCATGGGACAGCACATTTTCACCGGAGGCCATCAACGGTTCATCCCGGACAAAGAGTTTTGCATAAAGGCAGTCAGGAGCGTTCACCGGTTCACGCCACAAATCCCCTTGCCGGTCGTATAAGCCGCTGACAATAACGGCGGGCATCCATGATGGTTCGGCTTCGCTCACGGTGCCGCGGTAACCGAGATACCCGTTTCCCGTCATAAGCCTGTTTCCGTTCTGGAGCATATCCTCTTCCGACACGCCGTTATCGGAAATCAGCCAGTTTCTCAAGCGGTACATTCACTTGTTCCTTTCCGTTCTTCAGGAAGGGGGAGCGACAGTTCGCCGGAACCAAGATCATACAAAGTACCGTACACCATTACGGGCAGTTTTTTTCCCCCGGAATTCGCGGCACAGAAACGGACTGTGTCGCTGCTTACTGTTACACGGATTCCGGAACCACGGTATTTGATCCTGAATTCATAGCCCTGCCATTCCCGCGGGAGAGAGGGATTAAAGACAAGGGTCTCGCCGTCGCTCCGCATACCGCCAAAGCCGTATACGATATTGACCCATGCCGCCGCGATACTTGTCGTGTGTAACCCTTCCGTCGTATTCCGGTTATAGTTGTCCAGGTCCATCCGTGTCGCAAAACCAAAGAAGCGGAAAGCCTCCGCGTGTTTCCCCAGTTCCGAAGCGAATATCGAATGGATCGACGGAGAAAGCGAAGATTCATGAATTGTGTTCGGTTCATAGAATTCATAGTTTTTCAGTTTTACATCCCGTGAATAATCGAGATTGTACAGGAAGAGGAACATGAGAACATCGGGCTGCTTTATCATATCCGTGCGGTAAATCCGGTCATAAGACCAATGGTAATACAAGGGGAAATCGGTTACCGGTATTTTGTTCACGTCAATATGGGGAAGACCGAAATATCCTTCATGCTGTTCAAACAGCTTTGTATCATCATCATACAGAATGATCATCTTTTCGGCACAGTTCTTGAAGGTGTTCCGCTCCGAATCGTCAAGTCCTGTTTTCGCAATCAGGGCATTGAAATTTTCGGGAGAATCTTCCCGCATCTGTGAAAGAACCGATTCCGTATACTCAAACGTTTTTTTTGCGAGCAAGTTTGTGTAACAGTTGTTGTTTACCATCATGTGGAATTCATCCGGCCCCATGACCGCGTAAAATCCAAACCCTGTTTCATTCCGGTTCCAGGAACCCCGCGACACAAGGAAGCGGCTTATCTCTACAAGCATCTCCGCGCCGTGATTGTAAAGAAAATCGGTATCGCCGCTTATCTTCACGTAGTGCGCAATACCGTAGGCAACCGCGGTACTCGGCTGGAACTGGAGGCTCGCGTGCTGCCAAAGATCGCACGCTTCTTCACCGTTAAGCGTTGCAACAGGGTAGCACGCGCCGCGGCAGTCAAGCTGCTTTGCGCGGTCTTTTGCTTCCGGCAAAGTGGTGTACCGGAACTCAAGAAGATTGCGCGCGGCTTTCAAATTTGAAAAAAGATAAAACGGCAGGCAATACGTTTCGGTATCCCAAAAAGCATGACCGTTATATGCTTCACCAGTAAGCCCCTTCGCGCCGATATTGTTCGCCGGGTCAAACCCGTGATAGGTCTGCTGCATCTGGAAAATACAGAATCGTATCCCCTGCTGGTTTTTGTCGTCTCCTTCTATGCGTATATCAAATTCATCCCACACCTTACGCCAGTACTTGCGCTGAACCGCAAGCGCGTCGTCAAGGCTGAACTCGGCACCATCCGCAAGTTTTTTAAGTCCCTGTGTCCACAGAGGTTCATCGGGAGCGTGTTTTTGCTTGTCCGCAATATTGATAATCTTTTTTTCAATCCACGCTTCCTCTCTCGGGTTCAACGGAAATGTTATATTAAAACCAACGCCCAGCTCTGTATCGACCAATTCCGATTCGGCTCCGCTGCTTGATTTCCAGACAAACCCGGAGAAAATCTGCTGCCCGGTTGTCTTCGTTGCGGACTGCACAGCAGCGCTGTTTTCAGACCACTCCTTCTTACGGAGCTTCCAGAAATTCTTTTTACGGCCCCCATGAACCGTGTTAAAGCTGTTTTCAAGGCGTACCGTAATCGCAGACGCCTTCCCTGTCACAGAAAAAGAAATTCTCTGATAACCTTCTTCGGGCTGTTCCATATTGAGAAAACGCAGGAAGCGGAGATGAACAACAATGCCGCTTTCAGTCGTCCAATCGAAACTGCGAACCAGCGTTCCGGCACGCATATCGAGAATCCTTTTAAAATTGGAAATACACGATGTTCCCATATCAAGATATTCGCTGCCAATGCTGATCTTTGCGGAAAGCCAGTCAACAGCATTCACCATGAAATGGGTCTTTGTTACAATCCCCTTGTAAGCCGTGTTGTTAAGATGCGCCTCTTCGTATATGCCGTTAAAATAACTGCCCTGCAAAGATTCGGCACTGATGCCCTCTTCCGCGTAACCGCGGACCCCCATATATTCGTTACCCAAAGAAAAGACAGATTCCGAAACTAAGTTATGATCAGGATGCCATCCGTCTTCAATTATTTTCCATGGATCACATTGCAGATACACATCCGCACTTTTTGCCATTGCACACACCTCCAGCACAATTCCCCTGTGGGAAAATCAATTTTAATTTTTGAGAAAAACAACATACCCCGCCGCAGAGCAACAGGGTATGTTGGTTCTGCTTTGGTGGTTGTATTCAGAGGTAATTAAACCCTTCAACACGAATGAAGAACCCCGACAGCTGCGCTTTCGGGGTTATGAACCACAATTACATTGCATTACATTACAATAAAAACCGCCGAATCTCCTACCCTTTTATACCGGACTGAATAGTAACCTGGGTAATCTGCCTCTGGAAAATCGAGAACAGTATTATCGGCGGAATAATGGCAAACACGATTCCCCTGAGTATCTCCACATCATTTGCACGGCTTCCCCTGAACTGGAACAATCTGACCATAACGGTCTCCAGTCCTGAGTTTTTCAGCGTAAGATACGGAAGCAGGAAATCGGACCACGCCGCGTTTATCGCATACATGACCACTACCATAATGATCGCCTTACTCAAAGGTACGGCAATTCTTCTGAAAATAGTAAAGTCCGTACAGCCGTCAATTTTGGCTGCTTCAATAAGCGACTGCGGAAGGGTATCAAAAAAGTTTTTAAATAGAATGACATAAAACGCATTCGCCCCGATGCTCAGCCACAAAGGAATAAACGAACCGCTCAGATGCAGTCTTGTAATATTCATAAAAAGCGGGACAATACTTGTCGTCGCCGGAATAAGCAAGCCCCACATGACAAGCGCATACACGATATTTGATCCGGCGGGTTTTACTTTGGACAGCACATAACCCAAGAGTCCGTTAAAAAAAACCGCGCAGAAGACACTGCCTGCCACAGAAATTAATGAATTGCGGTAATACCGCAAAAATCGTAAATCACTCCAGGTTTCCGCGTAATTGGCGAAATTGAAGCGCCTCGGCATGATATTTGTATCTCTCGTGAACTCCCTTAGATCCTTAAACCCCGAAAGGAAGACCCAAAGGACCGGAGCTATGCTCACGATCACAATAATAATTCCGACAATAAAAACGAGCCAATATAGTATTCGGACATGGAAATGCTTTAGATCAAAGTCACGGATAATTCCATTGTATGAACCGATCTTTGTTTTAGCTTTCAATACTCTCCTCCTGGAACATGTTTGTTTAATAATCCTTTTCTTTGTTCACTTTGAAATAAACCAAAGATAGAACAACGAGAATGACACAGACAATAACCGAAACAGCGGCGGCCTTGGGATAATCAAATCTTTCAAAGGCAAATTTGTACACCAGCTGCATCATAGAAACGGAGGCGTTATTCGGTCCTCCATTGGTCATCACCAAGGGTTCGTAGAGTATCTGAAACACTGCGATAATCTGAAGTACCAACAAGGTCCGGGCAAGATTAAAAATATTCGGAAGGGTTATATGCCTGATTCTATGCCATATCCCCGCACCGTCAATAATAGCGGCCTCGTACAATTCGGGATCGATTCCCTGAAGGCCGGCAATATAGATTAAAGTCGTTGCCCCCGCGCCCCTCCATGTAAGGGCTATGACAATCAACGGAATGGTCCATGAAGGATTCGTAAGCCAAGGCTGCGCTCCAATGCCCAAATGTCCGAGCAGTACATTGAGTACGCCGGTATTTCCCGGCCTGAAAATAAATCCCCACATAAGCACCATTGCCATACCAGGGACAATGTTGGGAAGATAAACGCTCATCTTGAATAATGATTTCCCCTTGCGTATCTCATTGATAATAATCGCAAGAATAATCGGAACAAGAAACCCTATAACAAGAGACCATAACGTGTACTTAAATGTATTGATTAATGCCGGAGTGAAATCGGGATGCCGAAACACATCAACATAATTCTTGATTCCAACATATTGTATTAAGGTCATCCCCTGAGCCCGAAACAGCGATAGATGCACGCTTTCAAGCAGCGGTTCCCATACAAAAAAAGCAAAGAGTATCACACTGGGAAGCATGATAAGCCACCCGGATATATTCTTCCTGATATATAAATCAGAACTTTTTTTACGCTTCCGATTTATCACAGTCTGTCCTACAGCCATATATTTCCTCCAATACCGCGGCGGTTGAGGCGCCAAAACAATCGGACCCTTCGACAGACTCAGGGCCCGGTTGTTTCCTTACATTATAAAGCTGCCTGAGTATCAAGGAGCTGCTGGAAATTGCGCTGTGCTACATCGAGGAGAGCTTTTACATTCGCGTTCCTGTCAGTAATAACAGCCTGGAGAACTTTGGTCAGCTCCGCGTACAAATCCTGAGCGAGCATCGGTTCTTCGGCACGGAGGTTTGTTGCTTCCGCAACCATTGCGTAGTAATCGTTGTAGAGGCGCATATCAACATTTGAAAACTCGTTGACGGCATCCATCTGCGCTTTCAAATAAGCGGGATCGGTCCATGCGGGGAAGGGAGGGAGAACAGGAACGCCTTCGTTGCGTCTCATCGCGGCGTCCGCTCTCAGTCCCGCTACGGTGCTGTCATTAACTACCGGAGCGCGGCCCATGATTTCAAGATAGTGAAGCGCGGCCATTACTTCTTCGGAAGTAGCATTGGGAGCAAACATATACGGAGTTCCGCCCATAAGGGAATACTGTCCTCTGGGACCTGCCGGAATCGGGACCAGGGCAAGGTCAGTTACAGGAAGACCGTTTGCCATAGTAGGCTGGTTAACCGCGTCCTGGGCGGCGATGTACATTGCCGCGGTTCCCGTACCGATAGCACGGAATCCGGTTCCCCAATCTTCGTTGGTCGGGTCGGGGGTCAGTACGTCATATTCCCACTTGAGGGATTTTACGTATTCCATTGCCGCGACCACTTCGGGAGAATTGACCTGAGCAATCCATCTTCCGTTTCTGTAGACTTCAAACTGCGCGCCGAATCCCCAGGCAATATTGGAAAAATGCCATCCGCCGGCGTTATCACGCGCCAACAGACACAGTCCTGCCATACCGGTTTTATCTTTGATGATCTTTGCCGTCTGAGCCAGCTCCGCCCATGTTTTGGGATACAGCGGAATACCGTTGCGGTCAACAAGTCCCGCTTCACGGAAGAGTTCCACATTCAGCATAAGTCCCAGAGAATAGCCGTCACGGGGAACACCGTAAATCTTTCCGTCTCTGGAGAGCAAAGTCTTAATGGATTCGTTCATTTTGGTATCCCAGCCGAGGGATTGCAGTTCCGCGGTAATATCCTTCGCGAATCCGTTGTCGATAAGTTTCTGGGGTTCCGTAAACCAGCTTTCGTAGATAGTCGGGAGCTGTCCGGATTCAACAAGAGGAACAAAAGTATCCACCGCGTAGCGGTACTGAGCAGGCTGCACTTCCACGTTGGGATAGAGGGCGTTGAATTCTTTTACAAACTCCTCGTGCATCCTGATCTCTCCGGGAAGGGTATCTTCAGGCCATATACCCAATTTCAACACTGCCTTTCCGCCAGTCCGCCCATCGCCGGAACCGCCCGCAAAAACAAACGAAACAATACAAAATGTCATACATAATATTGTAATAATCTTTTTCATGTTATATCCTCCTTAAAGAATAACGTTTACAAAAACGTTTTTAGAAACGTATTTCCGCAGTGGCGCGGATATAGCCCCAATGATATTGAGTTTGCTGGATAATGCTTCCACTGTGCCAGCCGATACCGAAGGTAGTATTGGAGATAGCATTTTCCAGTTTTACGCCGATATCAAGTTTCATGTCGTTGATTCTGTCATCGCCGCCGGTTCCAGGCAGGTTGTCATAACAGATGATTGCCCAAGGGATGAATGCTCCGGGGATGCCCATGAAACCAGGCAGTGTATAGTCAACATAAACCGTTGCCATTAACTGTGCCTTGTCTTCGCCGATATTGATGAAGTCCACAATTGCTTCCGCACCGAGACCAAAGAACATCCCGTCATCACCTTTTGGTTCAAAGAGAGTAAATTTTATGGAATGTTTTGGGTCAACACTTGTATCAGTATAATCAAAGATTTTATAAGCCAGCGCCATTCCAGGCCATACACGCCCATCAGAATCGCGGAGATAGTCAGTTAACCAACCGCCTTGTCCAGGCCAGCGCATTACAGCACCAACCGACGCCTCATACATGGTGTTTTCCGTACCGCCATTATTTTTAAGCGATGTCCCAAAGTCCAAGCCAACATAAGGCTGAACAGAAACATCTTCGTTAAGAAAAATTTCGTAGCCGATTTTGGTACCTGCCATAATATCGTCAGGATTCTTGTCCAGGCCGTACATAGTTTTTCCCGCCGCAGAAGCAAAAATCTTTAAGCCGGGAAGTGCTGACGGATTAAACACAGAGTCAATACCAACAGCAAGACCATTCATATTATCTTTTGTGATGGTACTGTCATCAAAAGCCTTTTCCGTAGCGAGCTTTAGGTTAATGCCAAAAGTCTCTCTGTTGTACATGACAGCGATAAGATGCCCTTGATTGTACTTTGCGCCGCCCATAGCAAAATCGTCGCCGCTGCCCGGATTGCCCATGCCGTCCTGCTGGAACTGGTTTACAACACTGTTGGTGCTGGTTGTAGTTCCCGCTCCATCGGTGAGTTCTTCTCCCATAGAAATAAGCGGTTTCATACTGCTAATGGGTTTATCGCGTACAACATCTACCATTGAATCGAGGTATGCCCAAGACAGTTTGATACCATCATTTACGAACTGCAGCCCTTTATTCCACGGGGAAAGAAACGGTTCGTTCCCGCCCGCGTTTAGCTGAATAAGCCAGGGACCTTTTACAATACCCGCGACAAATTCGCCTGTTTGATAGCGGTTTGTTCCTATAGCCCCAGGCGCGTTATAAGCATCACCGCCTTGATTCGGGGTATTCCCGCCCGATTTTACCAAATCGAGATGAAACAGGGTGAAGTCAATAAACCCAACCGCATCATCGGAATTTACTCTGTTTGATGCTTTTTGATACGGCACAAGATTAAGCACCAAGGCAAAACGTGTAAGTTCGTTTTTAAGTCCAAAGCGGTAGGGATTATCAAGGTCTATCCCAAAGGAGGTACGGGACACTATATCAAAACGCCCGCCTGATCCAGTCGCAATCTCCCCCGCAAACAGCGCGGAAGAAACAAGAGCAATACCTATGATTGCCAATAGTATCTTTTTCAAAATCCATTCCTCCTAAGTTGGTTAATCTTCAAAATCAGCGTAAATAACTTTGGTACCATCAGCTTTGATAAAACCAATATCATCAAGCTGTAAAGTATATGTACCATTGGCGTTTTCACCGCGCCCAATAAGAAACATGTATCTTGTTATTTCCTTTTTTACTACGTTCCAATCCATAGAGGCGGGGGTATTCCAACCATTAACAACAATATCAGCAACTTTCCATTCCCACGTAAACTCTTGCCATCCCTCTGTTTCTCTGCCGGATAAATTAATATTTCTGCCTATCGTTGCCGTTGCTTTACCTGTATAAGTGCTTGGTTCTACCGGATTAGTACCGGGTGCTCCAAGAGTGGGATTGCCTTTCCTTTGCGATAAAAAGAACTCAAAGGGAAAGCCAGCGCTGTCATATTTTGCCTTGAAACAAATTCCTGTATAATCGGTAACATCTATCGATTCATCAAAATTGCCATAAAATTCAATTTGGATACCATCAGACGTTAGATTTTCTATAAAATTTAGAGACACCTCAAGGTATTTATTTTCATCATCATCTTCTTTCTCAGCCGTTTTAATTGTATTCACAGGGGCTAGATTATTTGCCAATGGGAAAGCTTTCCAGTCGCCAAGTTTTATCTGGTCACCACCAGCAGGATCCTCAGGAATAGTGATATTAGCATCATTGCAAGCTATAACAGATAACGCTAACAACACTACTAACAGTACTTCCAATATTGAAGCTTTCTTTTTCATAATAGCTTCCTCCTTAAAAAATTACTTTTCTGTACACTCGCGCGGTGCGGCCAGTACACTTCATAACGGATTTGTTCATGATACCATAGCGTACTAAGCTAACTTAGTACGCTACGTTTTTTTGGTGACTGAATCTAGTAACTAAAACATTGCTGCTGTAAGCGCTAACGTTACCTTTGTTTCAGAAGAATCAGCGGTATATTGGATATTGTCTGTAAAAGCCTGAACAGGCATAGTCAGAGATTTACCTGCTGCCGGATTCCAATTAATAGGATCAGGCCCATTACCGCCGTTTAAAGCAGCGAGAATTACAGAAAGCTCTTCTTCACCTTCCCAGTCTTCTGCAGAAACATCATATCCGCCAACATACATCTCATTTATTTTGGGGAAAATAGTATATCTCGTAGCGCCTTCGACTTTGGGAAATCTAACCACAGCATCCGCGAATTTTCCGGAAGCACCCAAATCTACCGAGGCATCCGGCGCACCGATTTTTTTAATCTCGAAAACTTGAGACCATAGGATATCGGAATCAACAGTGTCGAATCCAACATTATTTTTATAGGAAGAACGCACACCAAACTGGAAGTTTCCTGCAACTTTGAATTGATCAGCTTTGAAATAAGACCATTTATCAACGTCAAGTGACATATTGGGATCTGCACCATCCCAGTTGTATCCGTTGGGTTCAATACTGTAATGATTGGGGGTATCTATAACATCGTAATAACTGTTTTTTCCTTCTTGTTTGATATATACGACATAATCTAAATCCGGTCCAACACTAAGCCAATTTAAAATGAAGCCAGCTTTCATAGGCGTGTAAGGAGCATCATAGCCCCTAGCCAGACTTGCATTAATCGGTACTGAGGGGGCTTTGTTTTTATTAATACCAACATTACCACCAACATCACCTGAGATTTTCTGTACGCCGTTCTCACAAGCGACAAATGTAAGCACGGTTAACACAACCAACAATGCTCCTAAAATTGCTGCAATCTTTTTCATATTGCGGCCTCCTAAAAATGTTTTATTTATTCACACCCGTCCCCGCGCATACGTGCAGAGCGGATGGAAAAAACCATTACAGCTCTCCACATTTTTAACTAAGTATTTTTACATTGGACATTGTTTATTCTTACTTCTTCCATTCCTCAAGCGGAGTCCGCAAATCATCGTGATTGTAAGGAAAACCAGGATTCCACTCTTTTTGTTTATCCTGAAGATATTCCAGTGCCGTGTATCCGCGTTCTTTGGTCGGCTCGATGATGGTTCCTTCGCCATAATCGTTCCATGTTGCAATCTGAATAATATTGGGATATGCCCTTTCCGCCGCAGTAAAGGTCAGCTCAAAAGTTCTTCCCTCCGCATAATCAAGATTGCCGTAACTTGCCCCGCCCTGATCTTCATAAATGTCATCAAATGCGGGAAAAGCAGTTGCCACAAGGAATGAGTTATTTTTGTTCTTTGTGTTGTTGTAAAACGAATTTAAATATTGAACCAATCTCGAAATCGAAAGTTCGCCTTTATTACCGGCTGGTCCTTCCGAAGCCCACATTGGCGGCCAGTTATAGGTACTTTCTGCCCAACTTGTTTTGTTATCAAGATCCACAAAGTATGGCCGTGGATTCGTTACGCTAAACACCTCATTCCATTGAGATGTACTGTAATGCTGGGGACCAAAACACATCACCACAGGGCGGCCGTCATGTTTGACATAAGCGTCATTGGTGAACCAGTTATTTTGCATCCACAAGAACGTTTCCTTGCCTATCTGTTCCGGTGTTTTCCCTGTCCGTTCGGCGATCGGCGGAACCGTTTGATCCTCGTAACAGATAACAAATTTCAAGCCTTCGCGTTTAAGAACCTCTATCATTGCAAGGGTAGATTCATGAATAACGCCGTAATCATTTACGGTATGTATGCCGTACCAGTCAAAAATAACACCGTCGATTCCCGCATACTTCATCAGTTTCACCTGATACTCAAGAATTTTTTCATCGCGGGAATCGTAAGGTCCCGTAAGCGGCATCTGATGAGACGCTATCTGATTCGGAGGACTGAAATGCCCCCACCCTGTCCAATGACCGCCATATCCTGCAACAGGCGGCGCTTCATACCAGGGCATGTAATGAACCAGTACCAGAGGTTCTTTATTCTTCCGCACCATAGGAACGGCAATATTCAGACGTTTGTACGCGTCTTGAAATATTTTTTCGTGACCGGTGATCACATCGGGATCAGGGTCTGGATTAAGATCATCGCCCGGCAGAGCCGAAAAACAACCCGCTAACAAGGAGCACATAAAAATGAGTAATAAGCAAAGAAGATATTTTGTTCTGTTCATGGCGCTTTTCTCTTTCAACATTGTTACCTGCTCCTTATCCTTGTTCTTTGTATTTTTTCCGCAAACTGTCTATTCACCATAGACTTCAAGTTCCGCGATTTGTCCTGCCGTAGCTTGGGTATTTGCTGTAAATACCAGCTGGATATGCCGCGTCTGTACATCAAGCGGAATCGCGACAATATTCTCATTTGCGCCGGGGTCAAAGACATAATCCGCCGCGGGAATAAGCGTCCTGAACTCTTTTCCGTCATCGCTTATCTGAACCTCAATCGTCTGTGAACGCTTTGCCCAAATTCTTCTTGGGTTCAGTTTGATAACCACAGTCGGCGACTGCACAGGAGTAACCAGATCGATGCTCACCGTATTGGGATATTTGTTTGCCGCGCCTTCCCAATAGGAAAGGATGTCGCCGTCCACTGCCTTTGTTCCGACATTGTCATAAATACGGCTTGACGCGATAACCGGTTTTCCAAGAGCAAGATTTTTTCGTCCCGCGGGATCAAACACACTCGCGTTTCCCGTCGAAGCGGCCGCCGCGGAAGGATCTCTCAATATAGGACTAACGGAAAAGTCAACAACCGCACCGCTTGCCCTCAGAGCTGTTCTGAATCCGCTCATATCATCCGCAAGTACCGCGTTAACGGCGTCCTGGGCCGCGGCCTTCTGTTCGGGAGTTGATTTTTCGGAAACGAGAACTTTATACAGTCCAATGGGCGCCCGGAGATCGTTGTAGTTATAGGAGAACTCTTCGTCCCATTCTTTTTTGTTATCCTGAAGATACTCAAGCTCCTTGTATCCCCGTTCTATTGTAGGCTCGATGATTGCGCCTTCGCCGTAGTCGTTCCAGGTCGCCACCTGAATAATGTCGGGATAAGCCTGTTCCGCCGCGTCAAAGGTCAGCTTAAAGGTCCTTCCCTCCGCGTAATCGAGATAGCCGTAGCTGAATCCGTGACCTGCCTGGCGGTAAATATCGTGAAACCCGGAAAATGCCGTCGCCACAAGGAACGGTTTGTTAAACTGCTTGTTGTAAAAATCATTCAGGTTCTGTACCAGTCTTGACAGCGCAAGGGTACGCCCGCCGGAAAGTTCCATCGGCATCCAGTTATAGGAACCGTCGGCCCATCCTTCAACATGGTGATTCAGACTGATAAACATGGGACGCGGATTTGTTACACTGAAAAGCTCATCCCACTGCGCTTTATCTTTATAGTACTGAGGACCAAAGCACATCAGCACAGGGCGTCCTTCGTATTTGACATAGGCATCATCAGAGAACCAGTTCTCCTGCATCCACTCAAAGGTGCGCTTCCCTACGTCTATAGCATCATTCTTTGTTATAGCCGCGGCTTCAATCATCTTTCCGATGGTCTGATCTTCATAACAGATAATGTATTTCAACCCTGCTTTTTTCAGCACCTCGATCATTGCCAGCGTCGATTCATGGAGAACCTTGTAATCAAGTACGTCATCAATTCCGTACCAGTCAAAAATCACGCCGTCGATTCCGGCCATTTTCATCAGCGCGGCCTGGTATTCAAGTACCGCGGTATCACGTGAATCGTAAGGACCGGTAAGAGGATAGTAATGAGACGCTATTGAAGCCCTGCCGTCGGGAAGGGTTTCAAAGGGATCAAAGACGCCGCCGCCTTCGTGCCAATGATAACCGTATCCGTCATCAATCGGAGGAGCCTGGAACCAGGGCATGTAATGCACCATAACCAGCGGCTCTTTATTTTCCCGCGCTTCGGGAGCACGGACCTGTAATTGGCTGTATGCGGACGTAAAAAGCGACTCGTAATCGGGAGCTTCTTCAGACTGCTTTACAATTGACGATGTGCATGACGCGAACAACACACACAAGAGAACCGGCAAAAGATAACATCGGATTTTCATTTTTCCTCCTAAAACTTTTCCGTCAACCAATGCGGAACGAAATCTTAAAACAATTCTTTTCTCAACTACTTTTGCGCCAAACTCCGCAAGTTGAACGTTAAACTTTTATCGTTAATAAAAAAACAGTTTAACGTTCAACTTGGTTGTCACAAAAAAAATCGTTTAACGTTAAACTGCTCATCATTGTAAACGCTGTTTTTACAATTTGTCAAGGAAAATCTTTTCGTAATCCTCGACAAAAACCGTTTAACGTTAAACTATGAGTATTATAGTAAACCCTGTTTTTGCAATTTGTCAAGAAAAATCTTTCAATTTTTTCAAAATTTTAAAAGGATGGTTTTTACGATACTGAATCGCGGGGCTAAAAGTTTTTTCAAGACACTCCGCTGTTAAAATAACTTACGGAAGCCCTTTCTATCAAACTAACCGGCAGAACGATATTTCTGCTCGCCGGGGCTTTTCCTTCAAGGCAGTCAATCATAACCCCGGCAGCGATAGCGCCCTTCTCATCCGCGTCCTGACAAACGGTAGTAAGAGGCGTACCTACAATCCTGCTGAGAAGGATATTGTCAAATCCGACAACCGATATGTCCCGCGGAACATTTTTCTTCTTCTCCGCGAGCCCTGTTATTATCCCCGCGGCAAGAATATCCGCGGTAGCAAAAACAGCAGTAATATCCGTCCGGCTGCCTAAAATCCGTCCCAGAGCAATGCCTTCGTTTATGGTTATTTCCTGCTGATAAACATTTTCTTCCCGAAAAGGAATGTTGTTCTTTCTTAAAGCAGCCTTATACCCTTTAAAACGTTCATCGATAACGCCCCGTTTATAAATATGAGGAGAAGCGAAGACAATATCTCTGTGTCCTTTGTCGATGAGATGCTGCGTGGCAATATACCCTCCCCGTTTATCGTCCAGTCCTATATTAAACACTCTGTCGTTTTTTACATAACTGTCCAAAAGAACAACAGGCTTGCCGCTCTCTATAAGACGCGCAAAAAAATTATCTTCAAAAAGCCCGGTGAGAATAACCCCGTCGAGGTTCCAATTCCTGAAAAGCGAAAAGAGCTCTTCCTCATTGGCAACGGTCCGTATCATCATGTAATACCCGCGCTCCCGCAATTTCCGTTCAACGCCGCCCAAAAGCGCGCCGTGAAAGGGATCCTCCAAAAAACTGATGGGCTGAGACTGAATCAGATGGTTTATCACCCCGATAATCCGGGAAGATTTGTTTACAAGCGCTCTGGCGGACAAATTCGGCGTATAATTATTTACAGCAATAATCCGCTCTATTCTCTCAACGGTTTCCTGAGCGACACGGGAATGCTTTCCATGTATAACATTGGAAACGGTTGTTACACTGACATTCGCTTCCCGAGCAATATCTTTTATTGTAGGCATGGCTATTTTCCTTATCATTATAATACAACAGATATGGAAATGACGCAATATTTTTCGGCAAAACTGTACAGAGGAACTTAGCTGGTAATGATTCTATTTTCTTCCTTGAGCTTTTTTTTCTTTTCTTCCGGAAGGAATGCCGCATCGATATTTCTTTCAACAAGAAGCAATAATTCTTCCTTCGTAAAAATCTGATGCTTAAAGAGAAGCATATATTCGTTCATGAGACTGGTAGAAAACAGGGACGGATCATCGGAATTGATCGTAACATTCACATGCTTGTCAAACAGTTTCTTCACGGGATGATCCTCAATTACCGAGGCGTAGGCTTGCGTAAAAAGGTTGCTCGTAGGGCAAACTTCCAGCGGGATCCGCTTTTCCGCCAGATAATCCATCAATTTTTCATCCAGTACGGAACTTATGCCGTGCCCGATGCGCTCGGCGTGTAAGTAATTGACCGTATCCCATACCGATTCAGGCCCCATATCTTCCCCGGCATGAGCGACCGTATGCAGCCCCTCCGCCCTCGCTTTATCAAACACCGTAACAAAATCTTTTGCCGGACCGTTTTGTTCGGAACCGCCCAAACCGATACCGATAACCGGCGGTACTCTGTGCGCAAGCACCAAATCAAGGTTGCTCATGGCGTTTTCAAGACCGAAAGTCCGGGAAACATCCACAAGGAATTTGATTTCCGCGTGATACGTTTCCTGAATGATTTTAGCTCCTTCCGTGAGGATGTCCATCATCAATCCGTAATCGAGACCCATCTTGAGGAATTTCGAGGGGGCAAAAAAAACTTCGGCATAAACGATATGATTTTCCTGTAAGTAGCTTCCCATATCTTTAAAAAGCAAGGCTAAATCAGCTTCCGATTTAAAACTGCTCTGAATAATATTGATATAGAGATCGAGAAACTGTTCCAGGTTTTTTATGTTGAACTTACAGACAATATCTTCCTTGGTCGTAATTCCGTCATAATGAAGATTATTCTTCTGTATGAGTTCCCAAATGGTATCGGGAGAGACCAGCCCTTCCAGGTGCAGATGGATTTCTGTCTTATTCAAATTGAAGAGAATATTTTGCAAATCGTCTGCTTGTTTTACAAAATCTTCATACGCCATAGTATTCTCCAATTGCCTTTTGTTTTAAGCATGTATCATCATATCATGAAAAAAAACCGGGAGCAAGAGGAAATTGTATAATTCGGCCTTTCACATATTTTCTCAGATTATTTCATTAGAAAAAAATATGCAAGTGTCTAAATAATAGATATTGATATTATTATAACAAATTGTTAAACTAAACCAGTTTTTTTTACAGGGACGATAGGAGCCTTCTTTATGAACAAAATGATTTTTTTCCTGATGCTGTTTCTTTTAGGCATAATGCCGGTTTCCATGCTTTATGCCGATGATTTTTACTACAATTCAACGACCGGCGGTGTGACTACCGAAGAAGTTTGGAGCATTAACTTTAGCGGTCAAGGCTTTTCACTCTATGCGGGCGGTCCCGACAAACAAGTTGAAATGGATGGTCTTTCAGACAGCAGCGGCCAAGGCTTAAAGATTAGTTACCGGGTTCCCGAGGAAAACAACCGGTCTATTACCGCGGAGCTGGACGGGACGCATCTTATCCTGACCGGAATTGAAAAAAACGGAAGGAGAATCAACAGGAAAATCAGATTAAGATCGCCTTTTTTCAGTTCCTTCTATGTGATGCCCCTCCATTTTATCAATTCTGATGAAGAACAGATGGATTTCTGCATCCTTGAACCTCTGCACAACAGCATTATGAAGATACGGGCAGCCAAAGAGCAGGATGAAACCCTTATTATTGAAAACAAGCCGGTAGAAACGGTAAAAGTCCGCATCACGCTTCCCAATTTTTTGGGAGCCTTTTGGCGTTCCTATGTTTGGTACCGGAAAAGCGACGGAATCTTCGTCAAAACAGAAGAAACAAGAGGATTTCCCGGAACGCCCCGAACCTACATGATCATGAAAAACCTTTAAAACCCGAAAAATCCTCTTATTCCCAAATACACCCAGGGAATAAAGATTGCCGGAATAAGATTCGCGACTTTGATTTCTTTGATTCCAAGGAAATTAAAGCCGATAGCCGCGACCAAAAGGCTTCCGACGGCACCCATCTCCCTAATAATCTCAGGCGTCAAAATATCTCTGACCGCTTGAGAGGTCAGCGTGATTGCCGATTCGTAGATCAGCACGGGAATCGCGGAAAAAGCGGCGCCGATTCCCATAGATGCTCCGAATACCGCGGATATCGCGCCGTCAAGAATGGACTTTGCAAAGAGGATTTCATGATTTCCCTGGAGTCCGCTTTGCATTGAGCCTACAATTGCCATAGAACCGGTACAAAAAAGGATGCCGGCGCTGACAAATGCCTTGGAAAAAGACCTGCCGCCCTCCGTTCCGCCTGAATCCCCGCCGAATCCCAGCTTTCTTTCCGCCCACAGCCCTAAGCGGTTCATCTGTTTGTCAATATTAACGGCCTCCCCAATAACGGCCCCTATCACCATGCTGAAAATAAGCAGCAGAACCATTTGGTTTTCCAAGGCGCCTTTTATTCCAACAAACATTACCGAAACGCCAATAGCCTTTTTGACGATTTCCTCAAAACGCGGAGGAATTCCCCGGATAACAAAACATCCGATCAATCCGCAGACAACAATTGCAGCAGCATTCACGAGAGGACCTAACATCTTTTTTGCTCCTTGAATTTCAACTTTAGGGTAACGCTGATTAAATTGACTCTAATCAACGTTACCCTATTATTTTTCTCGTTTTTCTCTCAAAACTGGCGAAAAACTGCGAAAAATCACACTAAAGAATACACTGATTTATTCTCGATTGAATAAATCAGTGTTTCCTTAGAGATAATCCCTAATTATTATAATGTCCTGTATTAAGACAGTATTTCAAGAGTACCGTCTTTTTTTCCACAATGTACCGTTTAGAACATTAACATTGTTACACAGAGGAAGACTTTTCATATCGATCTAGGGCAGCGCTGATTAAGTCTCGATGACATTACTCATCGCTGCCCAAGCCATTTTTCGTAATTCTTATAATACAACGAATTACTGCAAAATGACAGTTTCATAAAGTAAACACTGATTTATGCTCGATGCATAAATCAGTGTTACCCTAAAAAAAATTGAGACTGTTCAAAACAGTTATTTTATGCTATACATACAATGAAACAAACAAATCCGCGGTTTTCACCGTAATAAAGAAATTTCTTGCGTCAGTTTAAAAAACAATTGCCGAATTTATCGAAAGTTTACCTTTTTCAAAAGGAGGATATTGTGTCAGCAAAACAATCACCCGCCGCCGGCAGTGTTATATATCCCATCGGTTTTAAGCTTGTAACGATAATTACGCTTTTGCTGCTCATTTCTTTGGGAACCATCACCATTTTGGTATCGGTCATGGTGAGTTCTGATGTGCAGATTACCGCGGAAAGCAATAACCTTACGGTAAACAGCCGGTCTGCCTCGGAAGCCGACAATCAGTTGAACACCATCCGTTCCAATGTGTTTTTGCTGTTGGATATGCTGAATACCGCGGGTTCCTCGGAAGCTGTTATCCGTCAAACTTCGGAGTCTTTCTTTGACTGGAATATGGATATTGCGGCCATCGTTATTCCCGGTAACAGGGAGTTAATAAACACACGTTTTTTTGAGTCGAACGAAATTCTCATTGATAATTCCGATAATCCGCTTTTGTCGTTTTTTTTGCGGAGTGAAGAGGAAGCAGTTTCAAGGGCCGCCGCGGGAGAACCGCTTCTATTGAATGCCGCTCCGGTTTTTGGGATTCCGCTCCTTGCCATGCTGTATCCGCGGATGGGATCCGGTCAGGCAGTTATTATCCTTTTTTCACCGGAAAAATTGACTGAATCATTTGGAACGGGAATGAACAGCAGTTTTATGATCAACAGTAATGAAGATTACCTCGTTCATTCCGAATATGACTTGATTCTGGCCGGCGCAAACGCGGCTGATATGCCTATTGTACAGCTCATAGCGGAAAATCAGGGAAGCAGTCATTTCCAGACGCTGACCGAAGATCAAAACGGGATACGGTTTTTCAGCGCTTTTTCCAGACTCTCATTTCCCGGCGCGGCAGTGGTAACTTCCGTGGAATACAACGATGTTTTTGCCCAGGTATTCAAAACCACGCGGAGCAATATTTTCTTAACCATTGCCGTCCTTTTCGCGTCGATCATCCTTACCTGGTTTTTCTCCAAAAGCATCAGTATTCCGATTAAGCTTTTGGCCGCGGCAGCGGGGGAAATTGAACAGGGAAAATTTGACATAGAGCTCAAGGCAAAAACAAAAGATGAATTGGGGCTGCTTACCAATAGTTTCGTCCACATGGGCAAGGGACTTGCGGAAAGAGAAAGGCTTAAAGATACGTTCGGCCGTTTCATCAATAAAGATATTGCGGAAAAAGCGATGAAAGGTGAATTGACGCTTGGAGGAGAAAACAAGCACGTTACTATTTTCTTTTCCGATATTCGTTCTTTTACTTCTATTTCCGAAAAACTGGAACCGCATGAAGTGGTCGAATTCCTCAACAAATATATGACCAAAATGGTCCGCTGCGTAAATGACACCGACGGGGTCGTGGATAAGTTTATCGGCGACGCGGTTATGGCTATCTGGGGCGCTCCCATTTCAGCGGGAAGTCCCGCCGCGGACGCGCTTAACTGTGTCCGTTCCGCGCTCATGATGCGTGCGGCTCTTCTTGAATTCAACAAGGACCGGGGCGGAGATAAAAAGCCCATCATCAAGATCGGATGCGGCATTAATACCGGAGATGTTGTCGCGGGACAAATCGGCTCAAACGAAAGAATGGAATATACCGTCATAGGCGATGCGGTTAACCTCGCGTCCAGGACCGAATCGCTTAACAAGCCATTAGGAACCGATATTCTTATCACCGAAAATACGTACAAATTGATTGGAAAAGCCTTAATTGTCGAAGAAATGCCTTCCGTGACGGTTAAAGGAAAGGAAAAACCGGTCAGATTGTTTGCCGTAGTGAATATAATTGCGGCTCACGCAAAAGGTATTCCGCTTACGGGCGAAGATGGTCCAAAAACGCTCTCCGATGTGCGCACAATGCTCGGAATAATTCCTCCGGATATAAAAAGGGTCGATCTAAATGAAGACGAAAAGAAATACTCCATCCAGGATTCCTGATGTCTTGATTGTTCTCATCTGTCTGACGGGGATAATAATCAGTCTTTGGATGTTCTGGAACGATGTAAATACGACTCTGACAAAACAATCGGAAACTCCCGTAGGCCGGATTGAGTTCAAGCGGAAATACGCACAGAGGAGATTTACCGATTCTGTTGTGTGGGACAGACTTCAGCAAAGTTCCCCCGTTTACAACGGCGATACGATCCGGACCGCGTCTTTATCGTTGGCAAATATTACTTTTGAGGGAAGAAAAGACCGTATTCAATTGAACGATAACAGCATCATCCAAATTTGGGTTGATAAAGACGGCGGCGCAAGGATCGATCTGTCCGGCGGAAACATCGCGATTGATACACAGGATGATTCAGGGTCCTTTACCTTGGTCAGCGGCACTAATGAAATTACGGTCGGAGCGGGAAGCCGCGTCAATGTTCAATCCGGCACCTCCGGGGAAGATATAAACGTAACGGTAACGGCAGGTTCCGCGTCGCTTACGAGCGGACAGGGAACCATGACAATGGATGCGGGATCGGCATTAAAAGTAAGCCGGGACGGAACAACGGAATCTTTTGTAAGCGTTGTAGACATCATTCCTTATCCTGATACGTATGCGTCCGTTTCTTCTCCCAACAATATTCCCGTACAGTTTGTCTGGAACGCGGCCGGTTTAGCCGCCGGTGAACATGTCCGGCTGGAAATTGCCAGGGATAAAGCATTTACGGCCGTCAAACACTCCGTTGATGTTTCAAGCGGAAATAACACGGTCTTAACGCTTGACGGCGCCGCCGCGTATTACTGGAGGATCTATCCTGTTGATGCCGAAAATGACGCGGGGCGTATGGAAAATGTTTCTATGGGAAAAATTGATCTTGCGTATTCGCAGGCTCCGGAACTTATCTCCCCCGCGGAAGGCTATACCTACCGTTACCGCACAAAAAATCCGGCGGTACATATGTATTGGGCGTCACAGAATCCGGACGCGTGGTACCAGGTTGAAATCGCGGATAATCCTCAGATGAATAATTCAGAAGTAACGCTGGTTCAGGAATCCTTCATGACAAATTCCGCCTTTGGAGCCGGTGACTGGTACTGGCGGGTTACCCCGGTATATCCAAACGGGTTTCTGGTGAATAACGCGCCGTCACGGACCGGTCATTTCACGATTGAACAGGACGGCGGCCTTAAAGCCCCGGAACTGTTAGTTCCCGCATCCGGAACCGTCATCAATATTACGAATGAGCGTTCAAGCGCGTTTTTTTCGTGGAAGAACGATCCTGAGGCGGCTTCATATACCATACAAATTTCCGCTTCCGCAAATCTTGAAAATCCGATTATTTCCCATGATGTTACCCATAATTTTTACTCCTATGCCGTCAGCCAACATGTGTTAAAACCGGGTCAATATTATTGGGCCGTGTACCAGACAGACGCGGAAGGAAATAAGTCCTCCGTCTCTGAAAGCAGGTCTTTCCTTACGGCAGTTGAAGAAGAAGAAGAAATGGAAGACACAACGATTTCCCCGACGGATAATTATGCCGCCGCCGACAGCCAGGCCGGGGACATTGTGTCCCCCTTGGAAAGCAGTACGGAACCCGATGATAATACGCCGCCGCTTTCCACCGATTCCAAAAGTTTCCGGATTGTTCCTCCCTTGGAAGCTCCCAGAATTATAAGTCCTGAGCCGGAAGCGTCATTAACCTTAAGACCCGGCACCAGCTTTGATTTTAGCTGGGAAGCTGTCGAAGAAGCCGATTATTATCAATTCAAACTGTACCGCGGCAATCGATTGGTTTTTGAAAATCTTTCTGTCAGAGCTTCTTCTCAATCTTATTTCATGGATAGATTACAGCCGGGTGAGTACCGGTGGACCGTCCAGGCTTTTATTGCGGAAGATTCCGATGCCGTCAAGCGGGACAGCCTTATCGCTTCCAGTACGCTGTCCGTGAAGCGTTTACAGCCCGTGCGGTTGGATTATCCGGCATTAGGACGCAGTTACGAAGGACTCGCGGCTTTGAATAATCCCGATTCCGTAAGGTGGTCCTCGGTGGAACCTGTGGGCAGTTCCCGCTTTATCCTATCCACAAGCGCGGATCCGCTCTCAAATCCGCGTTCCATTATCGTGGATACCCGGAATCCCGATAATACCGTAAAACTGCCTCCGTTACGGGAAGGAACCTATTACTGGACAATAATTGCTCAAACCCGTGACGGCATTAATATCAGCGCGGAAAGGCCTTCTTCTTTTAAGGTGCTGCCTATTCCTCTTTTGCCTGCCGTAAGAGCTTCGGCGCCTCAAAACAACCTTGTGATCGGCATTGACGAATTGGCGGCGCTCGGCGGCATCGATTTCGCGTGGCAGCCCGTCCAGGAAGCGGACCGGTATATATTCAGTTTACATGCGCGGAATTCTTCCGGCAGCTTAACGCGGGTTATTGGGGATCAGATTCTCAGCGAAACATCTTACGCGTTCAGAGATTTATCCTTAATCGATGATGGAACCTATGTCTGGCGGGTTGAGGCGCAGAGCTTGAAAAACGACGGAACGGTGGACCGGCGCGGGGATAGCGCGGAATTTACTTTTGTGATACATTTGCCCGAAACCGGAACGATAGAAACGTATGATCCAGGAACGCTGTATGGCCGTTAAATCACTTCATTGCATCTTGCTTATGCTGCTGCTTGCGGGAAGTTTTGCTTTTGGGCAGACTGATCAATCCGCTTCCGGCGGAAATGAAGTGGGGAGCACGCCGGGATCATCTTCCTATACGCTTGAAGAAACGGATGAAGGGACGCGCTTCGTTCAGCGGCTCGATTGGGCGCCGGCAGCGGGCATTGTCCGGTATGAAATTGTGCTGGAACAGCGTTATGGAAACAGTTCGAGATATGATGAATTCCTGCGGGAAACGAGCGGGGAAGCCTTTGTCAATGTATCGCTGCCCGCGGGAAATTACCGTTACAAAGTGTTGGGCTACAATATTTTGGGCCGCCTCGGCGCGGAGTCGGATTATCTTTATTTTGAAGTATTCCAGGCGGTTCAAGCACTCATTAACGAAATAAGTCCCCGGGAATGGTTTCTGGATGATGAGGGTATCCGCAGGGTAACGCTGACGGGCGAACATTTTGTGCTGGGATCGGAGATATACCTGGTTCCCATAAGAAGAAACAGCACCGATAATTCCGCCGCGCAGAGTGGGGTTCTTGTTCCGTCCAACATTATATACAGTGACATTGGAGACAGCGCGGAACTTGTTTTTGACAATCAGCCTCTTTCGGTAGGCGCGTTCAGAATTATAGTGGTAAACCCTGGAGGATTAACCGCGGTTTATGAATCGTTACAAATAAAGCGGTTCACGAAACCGATGGATGTGAATGTTTCCCTCGGATACGCTCCGCTGATTCCCGCTGATTCCTCAAGCGATTTATCGAAGACATTGGGGCTTCCGTTTTATCCTTTGGGGTTTTCGGGAAGATTGTCATTTATCCCTCTAAAGACGTGGTTTGGTTTTTTTGGCGCGGAATTCTCCCCTTTTTATAGTTACGCATCGGTTGATCTTTCTTCTTTTTCTGTTCAAACACATATATTAGGCGCCGCGCTGTCGGTTCTCTATCAAAAACCGTTTTTGAATGAAAAACTTTTTCTGAATATCCGTCTTGGAGGAGGTATTGCTTCCTATAGTGATTTACAGTTTATACATCAAGGTGGGGGAGCACCGGATTCGTTGTCTGTTATTTTTCCGGAAGCCCAATTCGGAGCCTCCGTCCACTATTTTGTGTACAAAAAAGTGTTTATCGAGTTAGGAATTGATTCTAAGCTCTTTTTTGCAAAAGATATGTTTACCGTCTATGTAAACCCGTTCCTAAGCGCGGGTTGGCGGTTTTAGAAACGAAAAGCACTTTAGATGCTGCGATGGCAAAACAGAAATTCTGCCATCGCCTCATTATTAACTATTATGGAGTTTTGATGGCACATTCTGTTTTAGGGCATTCCTTGTTTAAAACGATTTTGAGAGTTTTTTTTACTTCCGGACTTCGGAAATCTACATTGATGTGTGTAAAAACCATCCTGAAAGATTTCTTTTTTCTCCAATACAAAGCGAACGCCCGGCCTGGCCTTATTCCGGTAAGCCGTGTGGATCATCCTCTTGATGAAAAAATTCCGTTTAAGCCTTCCTGGGTGGGGATTTATTTGGATTTTATTGAGTTTTGGGTGCAGGTTATTGGATTTTTGCTGAAACGATACGGAAAGAAAAGTATTGCTCAGGCCAAGGACTTTATCGATACGATGAGTAATTTGTATACTTTTGCGGCCCAGGTCTACGCAAAGAATATGTCCACTACCAACAGGCCGAAATATTATAAAAATTTCCGTTTTATCACCATTCATATAGCCGATCCGCATTTAATGTGTATTCCCAGTCTGCATGTTATGATTGCTATCCGGGCTTATACAAAATTCCGGGAAATCATCCGTTCTTTTGGAGATGAAGAAATCCTTTCAAAAGAGATCCGCGATATGTACGCGGGGGCGCTGAAAATTACGGAAGCGGTTCTTTATGTGAAGCAGCACAGCGTAAACTGCATCTCCGCGGCAATGTACGCAATGTCGTATTTTGACCCTCCCCTTTTTCCCCCGGAAGAAGCAAAACTATTCGGTGAACAATTGTTCATCAACACAGAGGAAGCGAACACGGAACCTGACAAAGAAGACGGCCGGCTTATCAGGGAACATATTCTTTCATTGTATGACCGTTTTATGAATGAAGGGCATGAAGCCGCCCATTGGGAAGACCCGCTGATTCATTTTTTAAAAACAATGCCGCAAAAAAACTGAAAAGTTACGGATAACGCCGTTTAAACATGGAAACTCGCGCGGACGCGGTAAGACTCATGGGAGATGTTTCTCCCCTCGCGAGATATTGGTACCCAAGGCCCGCGGTCATGGCGCCGTTGTCCCCGCATAAATCCAGGGGAGGGAAAATACAACGAAGGTCCTTTCTGCCGGCAAGGCATGAACGGAGATAGGAGTTTGCCGCGACACCGCCGCCCGCTACAATCGTAGTAAGCCCCGTATCTTCCACGGCATGAAGAAGCGCGCGAAGAAGAATATCAACCGCGGTTTTTTGAAAGGATGCCGCGATATTCGCGGGACTTGCGTCAAAAAGGTTCCCGTCGCCGTCCCGGCGGCGGAATTGATCGAGCTGGTTGATAACGGCGGTTTTCAGACCGGAATAGGAAACATCATACCGGTGCTCTCCCTTGTGCAGATTGGGCAGGGGGAAAGCAAAGGCTCCCGCGTTTCCCGACACGGCGAGCTTATCGATATAGGCCCCGCCCGGGTAGCCGAATCCGTAATGTTTGGAAACCTTGTCAAACGCTTCGCCGACCGCGTCATCAATCGTCGTTCCCAAAACCGATACCTGATCAAAATCGTCAACTTTGCAAATGATGGTATGGCCGCCGGAGACGAGGAGCCCCAAAAAAGGATAATCGGGGACTTCACCGCTTAAACGGGGAGCATAAAGATGAGAAAGCATGTGATCTGTGCCGATAAAGGGAATATTGAGGCTCCAGGCAAAAGCCTTCGCAAAGTTGAGGCCAACCAAAAGGGAACCCAAAAGGCCGGGTTTTGCCGTAACGGCAACGCCGTCAATGTGAGAAGGATGAAGCCCCGCCTTGTCCAAGGCCTCGCTTACTACCTCAGAAATCCATTCCGTATGTTTCCGGCTGGCTATTTCCGGAACAACCCCATCATATATTTCATGAAAAGGGATTTGAGTTGCCACAATATTGGAAAGGATTTGCCTCCCGTCAACAACTACCGCCGCGGCGCATTCATCGCAGGATGATTCAATCCCAAGAATCGTCATGATCGAAAGTACCCATCATTACTTTTGAAATGGTTGAAAGCGAATATCCCTGCTCTACCATTTCAGGATATAATTCTTCCAGCACTGCGGCCAATTCTGATGACCAAACATGACCGATCATGACCGCCCCACCCTTTTTTTCAGCTTTTTGAAGTCCTTCATGGAATGAACGAATCATTGCCGCTTTTTCCTGAATATTATCTAAAAACACATCCCTCTCCCAAATCCTTATTCCCCTGCGGCCGGCAATAAGCGGAGCCGCCGTATCGGCAGTTGTGCGGGAATCAAGAAAATATATCCTTTGATCATGACATACAGACAAAATAATTTCCATCACCCTTTTGTCCATAGTAACTTTAGAACCTTGATGATTATTCATTCCCGCAACCGGTCCCACTTCCGCAAGATTTTTCTCCAACACAGAACGGATTTCCGCGTCGGACATGTTGGTGTAAATGGCTCCTGGTCCCGGATTCTGTCCTCCAATGGCTTCCATAGGCTGATGAAGGATAAGTTCTTTTCCGGCAGCCCTGATACGCCGCGCCGCTTCTGCTGAATAAGGCAGGCCCGGAAGAACCGCGATGGTCATAGGGCCCGGAAATGATAAAAAAGGCTCCAGTTCGCGCAGATTATTTCCGGCATCATCCATAACTATCGTGATGGTACCTTTATGCGCCGGAATGGTTTTTACGGGGCTGACGGGAACTTCCGGTTCAGTCTTTGAAACCGGTTCATCCTTCGGAAGAAGTTCGGAAATTTTTACCGGTTCTTTTGGCTTTTCTGTAACCACGACTTTTTCTTCCGGAGGATGTTCCGCGGGAGGAGCCTCCGGCTCACGGGTTTCTTTTTCCGGCGATGAGTTGGCGGTACCGGCTGCTTTCTCTGGTGTACCGTGTATCACGGAATTAGCCGTCAGAATGCTCACAGAAACCAAGGCCGCAACGCCGATAAAGAGCGCCGCAATCAGCGCGGCCTGTATTCCATCTTTCAGGACAAGTTTTCTTTTGCGCTTCTTCTTTGCTCCGGAGACTTTTCCTCTGTGCTTACCGGATATAATTTTTTTTTCGGATTTCTTCACCAATGCTCAAGCCTTTCAATGGAGTTCTTCGGAAACTTCAGTTTCCGAAGAAGTCAAATGTACGGGACTTACCATAACTTGAAGCAAAAAAATCGTCAATAGCCGGCGATTAATTATGTCGAAAAACTGTTACACAGAGGAAGAATTTTCATACGCTGCACAAAGGATCATTATCGATTTTTTGCGGCGTTTCCTTCCGCCAAGCCATTGCGTATCTACATGGCTTCCAGGAACATAAAATCCTTCAATTCCGCGGCATCAGTTTTCATCTTATTGAGGGCTTTTATTTCAATCTGCCGGACCGTTTCCGGAGAAATCCCCATAGTATCTCCGATTTTTTTAAGTGTATAACGTTCACCGTTGTTCAATTGAAACCGGTAAGTAAGAATTTTCCTTTCCCGTTCTTTAAGCCGGTTCACACAACGGATCGTATCGTCCCGAACCGATTTTCTGATCAATTCCCGTTCCGGACTATACGTATAATCTTCATACATTTCTGCTAAACTGACAGCATTCTCATTATGTGATGATTCCGCTTCCAAAGAGACCATCTTGTTCGTCAGGCAGAGAATCGCATTGACTTCGCAGGGACTTATTCCTATTTCGGCGGCTATTTCCTCAGAACTGGGCCGCCTCATCAATATCTGACAAAGATATTGATCCGCCCTTTGTATCTTCCTGAGCAAGGATTCTTTTCTTTGCGGCAGCCGGATTGCCCGTTGTTTGTTTGCCAAAGACCGGGAGATAGCCTGTTTTATCCACCAATTTGCATAGGTAGAAAAACGGACATTTTTTTTATGATCATATTTTTCGGCGGCATGAATCAAGCCCATGTTTCCTTCCTGGATAAGATCGATCAGGGATGCGTCAGACCGTATATAGGCTTTTGCAATGGTTATCACCAATTTAAGATTTGCTTCAATCAACTTTTGCCGGGCAGCCGTATCACCTTTTTGAATGCGTTTTGATAATTCCAATTCTTCTTCAAAGCTCAGAAGAGGAATGGATTTTATTTGATCGAAGTATGTTTTAAGAACATCGTCTACGGGGTAATTTCGTTTCATGTTTGACATCTGAAGCCTCCAAAAGCCAAGGCAGGCAGTATCATGTACATACCCCTACCCTTTATTCAACACTTATACCTGCGGTTTTTATACAAAATATCCGCTTGTAATAATATAAGCAAATTTCGTGCCAAGACTGTCTTTAATGCTTATAATATTGTTTATCTCATTATAATACAAAGAATTATATCGTTTTTGAAAAAAATATAAATTGACGACCCATCTATACGTATGATTTTTTATACGTTTTGCCTATTTATTGTGTATAGTAAAATAGTACGTACCTGTGCTATTCTTAGCGCATGGATTATACGATTAGGTCTCAGGTAAAAGGCCGCGACGTACATTTTTTTATTAAATGGGCGCCCCTGAGTTTGGCCGACCGGTGGTCAATCAACGCGAAAGTTCCTTCTGTCGCCGGAGTGTATGAAATTTATTGGATGGATGATCATAAGCATTTACGAATGCTTTCCGTGGGAAATACCTTTTACGGCGGTCTCCGGACAGAATTGCGGCGTTTAACCGACCCTGAATTGATCGAGGATAAAGATACAAAAAAGATTTTAGAAGATGAAGAAATCTGGTTCCGTTACACGGCAGCCAATTCCATCGGCGATATGAAAGATGTTGTCTGGTTTTTCAGAAAAACCTATTTTCCGGAAAATCCGGGCGTGTCACATTCGGGCCGTTATGAACGTATCTTTATGAACGAATCCGCGCCGGATAAACTTATTTGGGTTCCATAATTATGAACATGATACACTTAATTGATAAAACTTTTGCGTCAACGCAGTTCACACAGATTGATACAGGAACGGTCAAGCCTTTCATGAAGAATGACCGCCTCGTCATTCCGCCGGAATTGTTGTACAGAACTTCTTACGAAGCCTTGAAATCCCTTTCCTTCTATTTTAGAAAAAGTCATATAGCGCTGATGGCCGATCAATACAAAAATCCCGGAAGCAGTGAAAACGATAAGTTCGTGATTGGAACCTTGTTACAAAACGCGCTTGTTTCAGCTCATGGCGATTTTGCGCTTTGCCAGGATACGGGAACCGCGATTATCTACGGATGGAAAGATGAATCAATTTTTACCGGAATAGATGATGAAGACATTTTGTCGCAAACTATAAAAGACGCGTATAACGATTGTTGCCTTAGAGCATCGCAGACCGCCCCATCTTCTTTTTTTGATGAATACAATACACGCGACAATTTACCCGGACAGATTTCCTTATACGCGGTTCCGGATTCCAAACGGGGTCCCGCGTACCGGTTTTTATTCGCGGCGAAAGGAGCGGGTTCATCAAATAAGACATCGTATTTTTCCATGACAAAAGCGTTGTTGGAAGAATCCCGCTTTGAATCTTTTCTGCGGGAACAGATTCAAGCCTTGGGAACCGCGGCCTGCCCGCCCTATAGGATTGCCGTTGTCGTGGGAGGCACAAGTCCGGAAGCAAACCTGGAAACGCTGAAACTTGCCACTACGGAAATATTGGATTCCGCTCCGGCATTTGCGGAAAACGAAAGTCCTGATGATGCCCGCGGCAAAGGCTGGCTGAGGAGGGACTCTTACTGGGAAAAGCGCGTCATGGAAATCGGGAGGGAAAGCGGCCTCGGCGCACAGTTCGGCGGCACAGCTTTGCTTCTTGACGCGAGAGTGTTGCGGCTGCCGCGGCACGCCGGTTCTTGTCCTGTTTCAATCGGAGTATCCTGTTCGGCGCACCGGAATGTTTTAGCTGAAATAAATCAGGAAGGGATTTTTATTGAAGAACTGGAAAAAAATCCCGCGGCATTTTTACAAAGCGAAGGATTAGGGGCTCTGCTTCTTCATTCGGAAAAGAAAAGCGGCAGCGATTCTTCGCAGATTCCAAGAATCAATTTGAATCAATCGATACAAGCGATACAGTCCGCGCTTTCAGGATTTTCCGCCGGAGACAAGATGTATCTTTCCGGAAAACTGCTGACTGCGCGGGACGCGGCTCATCTTAAATGGCATAATCTGATTACAAGCGGAAAAGCGTTGCCGGAATATTTGTTTAAGCATCCGATTTTTTACGCGGGACCCGCCGCGGCGCCGCCCGGCAAAATTATGGGGAGCATGGGACCGACTACAGCCCTGAGAATGGATGTCTATGCCGAAGAATTGATGCGGCGCGGCATCGCGCTTGTGACCTTGGCGAAGGGAAACCGCGGCGCCGCATGGACCGATGCGTGTAAAAAGTATCAAGGTTTTTACCTTGGAACGATTGGAGGCGCGGCGGCTCTCTTTGCCGAAAAGAATATTATTTCTGATGAAGTGATCGATTATCCCGAACTTGGAATGGAAGCGGTAAGGCTCATCGAAGTTCGAGATGTACCGGCTTTTGTCATTACCGACGGCAAAGGAAATGATCTTTATAGTCAAACAAACCAAAACTATTTGACTATTTCCGATCTAAGTGTTTCTGAAATTAAAGGAGTATACCGGAAGATTATCAAAACCTGACAAAAATAATGTCATCATACAAAGGAGTATCAACAAATTCTTTTATCTCTTGATTTGATGGTTCATTTTCTTTGTTGAATAAATCATTCCATTCCATAAGATTACCTTGTTTCTAATACAGGCAGCCATAGTTCCATATAGGTTGCCTCCGGTGTACTGTCGTAATACATTTCGGGAGAATAAGCATCCATTTTTAAATTATGCTTTTCAAGCCAGTGTATGCTATATTTTACCGCTTTATTGAGAGCGACGGTTACAAGGAGTTCAAAATTTTCCGCTTCAAATCCGCAGACAATATAATTTCCCGCGGGAAGTACCCATTTTTGAAAACGCGAATCTTCTGTTTTATCTTCTACTTCGGCTCCGGCAAAGTAAGTAAAACATCCCTTCGGCGCGTCACCCAAATAAGCGGCACCAAGTTCCCGTCCGCCGCTTATTCTTGGAATAGAATGTTTTATTGTATGAAACCTATTCCACACTTCTCCGGGCATATCTATGCCGGTTGCTTCACCAAGAGGCATTTGATCTTTGATAGGTATGACTCCCGTTAAGCCCATAAAGATTATAGGCTGCTCCAACGTTTTTTTGTTAAACTCCAGAACAAGGCTGTCGCTTATTAATGGAACTCCTTCGTCAATCACAACGTAATTCAAAAGTAAATCAGGTTTATCGAATTGGTTGAGCATAACCGGATGTTCCCGGTATTCTTCCGGCGTGATTCCGAAAGCGTTTTTGAAAGTCTTGGTAAAAAACTCATGACTGTTAAAACCGCATTCAAGCGCAATATCCAAAATGCGTTTGCTTTTATCTTCAAGCGTTTCACAGGCATGAGCAAGGCGGCGCATTTTGATATAATCGTTAACCGGGCGCTTCACAAGACGTGTAAACAAACGCTGAAAGTAAAACGGCGAAAGACAAGCAATCTCCGCCAGTTCCGCGGGCGTTTTATTTTCGGCTATATGATTCTCAATAAAATCTAAAACTCTTTGTATCGATTCCCACGCGTGCATTTCACTTCTTCCTCTTCACCGGTATGCGCATCTCGGTTAGGTATTCGTTTTCAGGCTGATCTTCGCCGTTCAAATAGTAGTAATAAACTCCGCCGTCCGGTTCATAGCCGTGTTCGGGTATCCACTTCATTAGTTCTTCAAGCGTGGGATCCTGCTTTTCATAAGGTCCCCGGTCGATTGTAACAGCAGCAATGCAGCCGAGAAGAATCTGCACAGTTACATCACCTTTTGCTTCAATCGGCTGCGCAATCTGAAAACCGATTTCCACATCCAGTGCTTCCAGATCAATGTTGTGAAAACACACAACCAGGCCGCTGCTGGGAAATGCGCCGCTTTCTTCAATAAGCGGGAGGATGCTGTTAATTGCGGTTCCGATAAAATCACTGTATTCTGTAAAAAAGTGTATGGTCTTACGCATCATAAGCATACGCTGCTCCGGAAACTGCTTCACCATAATTTCTGATACTCTTGCCATGTCAATTTTCCTTTTTTCATTTGGATTTGGCTCTTTCGCCCTGAGTGCGGCTATCATTTTACATAATAAAAAAGAAATCCGCTTGTCCGGCAATGCTCTTTTTAATTAACTGAAAACGAATCATTGTCCTTATCATCATTCCATATATATTCCATGATGCCGCTTATCTCTTTTGCTTTTTCTTCCCCAAAGCGGTCATAGACAAATCCTAAACTCATATCAATTCCCGCGGATATTCCCGACGATGTATAAAATTTTTTGTCTGCGACCCAGCGGGCTTTTTCTTTCCATATTACATTTTTGCCGTTTGTTTTCACCCATGCAAAAGATCTTTTGTTTGATGCGGCGTCAATATTATCAAGCAGTCCTGTTTTTGCCAGCAATGCCGAACCAGTACACACAGTCAAACACCACGTTGATTTTTCCGCAATGATTTTTATTTTTTCGATAAACGCATCATCATTAACTAAATCTCTTGTTCCCCTTCCGCCCGGTATTAAAAGAACATCATGTTTTTCAATCTTGTCTATATCTTCGGTTATTATTCTAATGTTATCTGCATTGATTATTTCTCCGCCGCTTATCGAAAAATAATTGATACGGACTTCATCTAATTTTCCAAATACTTCGACGGGACCGAAAAGATCGAGTGTTTCAAAATTATTGAACAATAAACAATTAAAATTCATCATGTGTTTTCATCTCCAATTGGTTTTCAATTTTTCTATTTTTTTCAATCCGGTAACTGCCTGTAGTCTTTCGTTCTATTCAGTATGATACAATAATTTTGTGAAAGCAATTGCGTAATAGAAAAAACATTTTACATTCCGCTTCCCATTAATTCCATAAAATGATCCTATCGTCTTACATTTTTTATAAGCAATCAATGATTTTACACTATTACTCCGCGGAATTATTTGTTATCATCTCAGACAAAGAGGTCTGCATAAATGAAAGAAATTGAAGCGAACAAAGAAGCCTGGGGATCTTTATCGAAAGGTCATTATGAACATTATAAAAAAGCGATACAGAATAAGTCCCATAGTTTTAATCCAATTATTGATGAAGAGCTGGGTGATATTTCAGGAAAATCTATAATTCATCTTCAATGTAATACCGGCGCCGATACGGTTTTGCTTGCGCAAAAAGGAGCAATCGTTACCGGGGTTGATTTGGTTCCTGAGAATATTTTTTATGCAAACAAAATGGTACAGGAATTGAACATTAAGAATATTGATTTTATTGCATCGGACATAATGAAACTGAAAGAGCATCATCATAAAAAATATGACATGGTGTTTACATCGGAAGGTGTGTTGTGCTGGCTGCCTGATCTCGCTCAATGGGCGGAAACGATAAAACATTTATT
>QMCD01000342.1_pt1 | contig 41024 bp, 35 predicted proteins | sample 1821841 | NCBI WGS metagenome assembly QMCD01 (sample SAMN01991225, study PRJNA193472) | Termite gut metagenome, whole genome shotgun sequencing project. | isolation source: worker | host: Macrotermes natalensis
ATGATGACCATTCCGTCCGGTTGGGCTACCCGCTTCATTACCAGCGATGATGTTTTGATTTTTTACAACAAACCGAAGCAGATGATGACCGGCGCGTTGGAAACGGTGACGCCCTATGGTATGACGGTAATGGCCTACGACACCGAACGGACTATCTGTGATTGCCTACGGAACATCGACCAGCTTGACAAGGACTTGGTTCTGACCGCTCTGAAGCGGTACATGAAAGAGCCTTCGGGAGACAAGGCAAAGCTGCTTGATTATGCTGCTATGTTCAGAATCCGGGACATTGTTCTACGGTATATGGAGGTGCTGACCTGATGTTTACAAACGCAACGCAGTTGAAAGACTGGATCAAAAACAAATCGAAAGAAACCGGCACGCCGGCAAACGCGCTTTTACAAAGCTATATGCTGGAGCGGTTTTTGGAGCGGGTGTCACTCTCTCCATACCGTGATAACATGATTCTCAAAGGCGGGTTCCTGATTGCAGCGATGGTCGGTGTGGATAAGCGCAGTACGATGGATATGGATACTACCATCAAAGGCGTGCCTGTTACCCGCGAGACGATTGAGGATATGCTGAACGAAATCATTTCTATCGACGCGGGCGACAATGTGACCATCGAGTTGAGGGATATCAAGAATATCCACGACATCAGTGAGTACGATGATTTCCGGGCCTCGCTGACGGCGGTATTCCAAAAGGTTCGTGTCGACATAAAAATAGATATCACCACCAGGGACACTATCATTCCGCAGGAGATTGAATACAACTACCGGCTTATGTTTGAAGACCGGACGATCCCGGTGATGGCATATAATCTGTATACCATCCTCGCGGAGAAGATTGAGACGATTCTGGTTCGCAGCGTTGCCAATACAAGGGGCCGTGATTATTACGATGTCTATTTACTGCTGCGGACAGGACGGGAGACCTTATCGCGGGAAGAGTTGCTTCGCGCCATCCGTGCAAAGGCGGAGGAGCGCGGCAGCGTACCGGCGCTCGATAATCGGGGAAAAATCCTACGGGATATTTCCGAGAGCCCGGACATCGCAAAGATTTGGGACAGTTACATGAGACGCTATCCCTACGCAAAAGGAATCGCCCTGCTGGACATCCTTGTCTTGATCACCTGGGTGTTTGAGGGAAAATGACAAATCAAAAAAGAAAGGTTCCGTCATAAGGGTTATATAGCCCAAGGAGAAGTTTAATTTAGGAACAGCACCGCATATACCACCATCGGGATGAGAGGGAATGGATATGTTCAGACGACAACTTCCACCAGTGTCTTATCTCCGCATTGGATTTCCTTTATTCCTGGGATTTTACTCTTGTTGAAGTTAAAGCTGAGGAGCCATCCTTTTTTTGCCTCGTACAGATCCAGATAATCGGCTAGCTGTTGTTCCCCGCGCTTGTTATATTCCTCTCCTCGCCATATCTTGACCTCGATCACATACTCTGTCCCATGATAATTCACGATAATATCTGTCCGCCGGTTATCCCTTGTCCGTGCTTCTACATAGTAATTCCCGGTACCGTTTATAATCGGTTTTAGGAATAAGAGGAAGAATTTTCGGCCATTTTCTTCTATAAACCGCTCATCTTCACCATGATAGAGATGATCAAACTCTACGGCGAACCTTTCCATCACAAAGTCCATGTCAAGGATTCCGTCGGTGACAAAGCGCTTTCTGTCATTCGCTCCGGCCCGATAGATTTTGCTACCTATGTCTTCCTCAGAAATAAAGAAATTATACAGTAGGGTTTCAAAGATGCGATTAGCAATCGCGACAGCCCCTTCGGTATTTTTTATAAATCCGAACATATCTGCCAGATCGATAACGGTATTATATCTATTGTAAGCAACCGAATTGCCATGAAACAAAATAGCATAAAGAATACTCTTTAGTTCCGGATATTCGCGCAGCTGCCGAAGCAAGGAGTCAAAAAGTGCGTTGCTTTCAGAAAGGATCATGGCAGTGGCATCAATCAAACCTTCCTTTGACCATACCAATAACTCTCCGCTATATTTCTCTTGTTCCGGCAATTCTTCATCCATAATCTTGCATAGGTTCGATACCAAAAGCGGATAGCCTGATGTGTAGTCCCGGATCATCTGTGCCATAGCCCTGACATCCATTCCGGTATGATGATCCTGCTCATATGATTTCAGCATACCTTCAATGTCTGCTTCAAAACGCCATGTCCACACCGAACTTCGTGGCGATATTCCAAGGGCTGTTGATCCTATGCTCGGAGTCAGGGCGGATCTTGTTCTTCAGATTCTTAATGTCATATACGCCGGCCAGAATAACCGACCGGAATATCGGAAGTTCTTTTCTGTGTATATAGTAGCCTCTCAGCTGTGCCAAAAAGTCCAGAAAAACCTGATTATTTGAGGCGCTGTCCACTTCGTCTATCAGCAGGACAATAGGCTTCTTGGCTGTCCCGCAAAGGTCGCTTATAAGACTAAATAGTTTTACCAGGCTACAGTCTTTGTTGCTTGCACATTCTTTCAGTTCTTTCATGATTATTTCGTCTAAACCCGAGGTTCCCCGCAATGCCCGGCACAGCCGGTCGGAAAAATCGGAAACAAAAGTAGCTTCATTTTTAAAGCTGTCTGTGCTTAAGAATTGAAAATCCAGGCTGATTACGATATAATCAGCCTGCAAAAATGCCCTTAAGGCATGAAGAGTGGTTGTCTTTCCATATTGCCGGCCTTTATTGATCGAAAAAAAAGCGCCTTGCTCAATCAGTTTCCTGATTTCCGCCAAACGGGTATCCAGATTTACCATATAATGAATCTCAGGATCACATTGACCGGTAATATTGAAAATTCTTTTCATATATGATCTCCACATTATGACTATGCTCTACACATCCGCTTCACAGACTACGTGATTGAAAGTGTCCGTTGCATATGTCCGGTTTTTGCTCGTTCTATTTAAAAGTGTATATAAAAAGACGGAATAAGTCAAGGAGACAAAAAATAGAATTATTTTCGCTGTAAGCTGTTTTCGCTGAAATTAAGGCAATATAAAGCCGGCAAATGTGTTCTGTCTGACCGTCCGCTATCTTGCTTTTGGCCATTGCCATGTATACCAGGAATGTCACGGTCAGGAACATGGTCATTTTGGAAAGTGGTTCTTATACATATGGGTGACAGCCCTTTTTTACGTAAGCCGTTATTTTAAAGAATACCTGGGCAAACGCTGGGAACAAAAAAAACTAAAAGGTGAGTACTTGATTAATGATCCATATATGCTATGATAATAGCATGACTTGCAATAGAAGTCTCTACCCGGTAAGGTTAAAGACACTGATGAGCAGAAGCCCGAACATGGATTCGCTTATCGCTGTGGGAACATCAGCTGCCGTGCTTTACAGCGCCTATAACACGGATGTAGTCGGTCAGCAATCCGTTGCTTCCTTTGACGAGGTACTGAAAAACATTCCGGATAAGGTTTCCGCTGATGGCCCAGCCGTTCCTTGATACCAGTTTAGACCCCGGTAAATTGCCGGATAATTACTTTTACTATGAAGGCGGAAGTTTGTGCTAAATCCCGAACCGCTTATCGTAGCGGGCGTTGACCCGGGCAATGTAGAGGGTTGGGCTTATGCCCCGGTGGAACATAATATAAAGGATAGAAGAGAGGAGAAACCAAATGGAGAAAACAACATTGAAGGTGGACGGCATGTCCTGTGAGCATTGCGTAAAAGCCGTAACCGGCGCAGTAGGCGCATTGCCCGGTGTGACAAATGTAGCAGTGGATTTGGCGGCGAAGACCATAACGGTGGAATATGACCCCGGCAATACGGCTCTTGACAACATCAAAGCTGAGATTGAGGAACAAGGCTACGACGTAATTGCATGAGAATCTGAGGGCAAGGAGTTTAAAGGTTTACCGAGAGCGGTATAATCCTGCACTTGCGATACGCACATTGATAAAGCCGAACATATCTGCCAGATCAATAACGGTATTATATCTATAAATTCTTAACTCCTTATGATGTAGATGACGCGCCGGCTTTTTCCGATAAACCGACTAGTGAACGGAGATAACCTCCGACACGCTTATACATCCACCAGGTAACCAAAGATGTAACGGAAAGCTTTACAAGGTTAAAGGGTAATATGCCGAACAGCATGATTGTAAACATGTTATTAATGAGCGGATTGACCGATGAACCCATGCCCACGATGTCTGCTGTCGACATGCTATAGACGGCGGCATACATCGGAAAGCCGATGAATAAATTCAACGGTATCCAGGCCAGACTGCCAATCAGGGTCGAGGCTATCAGCGCTTTACGGGCACCCTTGATATTTTTGCGGTATTTGTATATAAATGCTGCCGGAAGAGTGAATAAGATACTGCCCAGTGCATTCATAAACTCGCCGACATATGCGGTTTCCGTGCCTTGTAAAAGGAGCTTCAGAAGATTCTTGAGCACGACGACGATGACGCTGGCAGTCGGACCTAAAAAGAAGCCGGCGAACAGACCGGGGAACTCCGCTATGTCGAACTTCAGGAAAGGCGGGGCAAAGGGTAGCGGGGAGTTAATGGTCATCAGGACAGCTGATAACGCAGCTAACAGGGCTATCAAGGTCAGACTGCGGATGTTGTAGGTTTTTGTTTTCGATTTCATTTTCGATTTCATTTTGATTCCTCCATGTGATAATGTTTATAGTTTCCAAATATCTCATGAAAATTCCATTAAAAAATCCCCGGATTCCATTCAAGAATCGGGGCGTTACAGTCGAAAATTATATTGCCCGGAAAACTGTACGGCATGCTTTCGATCACACGTTGTTTCCCGTTACATAATCTTCTCTCATCCAGACTTTACTGTCGGTTTTGGAATTGCACCAAATCAACTGCCATAGGCAGGTCGCGGACTGTACCGCCGGTAGGGAATCACACCCGACCCCGAAGAATTTTCACTTTTAGTAGTATAGCATAGGTGTGGCGGGAAAGCAAGTGTTTTTGCGGGGTTGCCGGGTAGTAATTCCACTCATGTTTTTATTCCAACAGACTACATAGATATATCCGATGTATGGAAACAAAAAATTGCTTTGATAGATGTTTTTAAAAGCCAGCCTACGAACTACTGGAAATCAATGGCTGAGAATCAGAAACTCTGATATACTTCTATTCATATTAGATGGAAGGGTTCCGGACGAAGGTGCTTGTTTTGAACTTGGTTATGCTTATGCGTTAAGTAAAAAATGTATTGGACTGAAGACTGATACAAGAGCATTTATACAAGGGTATGACAAACAGGTCCCTGTGATTGGATTGATAAACAGACAGGGTTTGTATATAATGGAGTAGTATTCCGAATGAAAATGCATCGTTATCAAGGAGATCACGCTTATGACAAACAAAGCTCAGAAAATCGCCCTGGTCACCGGAGCGAATTCCGGCATGGGCAAGGCGACCGCTGCCGCATTGGCCTCCCAGGGCTTTCATGTGGTAATGCTCTGCCGTAGCGAGGAGCGCGGTCGCGCGGCGTTGGAGAAGGTTACGCGGAGCAGCGGCGGCTCGGCCTCCCTGATGCTTTGTGAGCTGGGACATATGGACGACATTCGGCGATTTTGTGTTGAATTCCTAAGCACCTATAACAGGTTGGATATCTTAGTCAATAACGCCGGCGTGATTACACTCGACCGGCGGGAGACGAAAGATGGGCTGGAACTGCAATTCGGCGTCAATCACATCGGTCATTTTCTGCTGACGGTAAGCCTGCTGGATCTGATGAAGCGCACCGGCGATGCCCGTATCGTGGTGGTTGGGTCTGGCGCACACAAAATCGGGAAGGTTGATTTTGACAAAATAGCATTGAAAAAAGGCTATTCGGTTTTTGCCGCCTACGGACGCGCCAAGCTTTGCAACCTGGTGTTTACCAAGGAGCTTGCCAGACGGCTTCAGGGCAGCGGCGTGACGGCCAATTGCGTGCATCCGGGAGCTGTCGCCACAAACATGGGGGTGGACCGGGACACCGGTTTCGGTAAAACGATTATGAAACTGCTCAAACTATTTTTCCAAACCCCGGAGCAGGGTGCATCCACCGCGGTCTATGTGGCAACCAGCGATGAATGCGCGGGTATCAGTGGAGAATATTTCTATAAATCCAGGATACATAAGTCTTCAAAGAGGTCGTATGATCAGGCGCTGGCCCGAAGGCTGTGGCAATTGAGCGAAGAGATTGTAGATCGGACGGATAGAGAGGAAAGCAGCCATGATTGAATATGAAATCCGGTTCGTCTCATGATGCAGAGTCATGTAAAAGTCCCCGTATTGACCGGTCTGTTCCGTTCTCGGATCCATCCTGCCGCAATATGCGCAAGAAGTAAGCGATGAGCGGCTTGAACATATGATTTATCATGAATTGTCCCACTTGAAACGGGGAGATCATGTCGTAAACAAGATATTGCTTCTGTTGCGGATGGTATACTGGTTCAACCCGTTATCTCAGTGGAACCAAACGATTATATGGAATTAGACATGGAGTAGCCGGATCAGAAGTCCAGCTGGCGCAAATACAGCACCATTTCATTATTCTCATTAAATTTCATGTTATATCCCCGCACCCTGCTTTCAAGCTGCTTTTTTTCTTCCGGTTCATTACTGAAAAAGTTCGCTATCTGATAGAAAACCTCGGCCACGATGCCGATGGTTCCGGCAGAACCCAGCTCAAACCCCAATAATTCTTTATCCGAAAGCTTAGTGTCCATTAAATTCCTCACATCTTTTTGGTAATCCCCCTTAATAACAATAAATGTTTCTTGGTTTTTTAATGCCTGTAATAAATCTTTCGCATTATAAGCTTCAACCATAGTATTAGTTTTGTCAGTCATTTCCTTATACCTCCTGTTTTCTGTTTTTATTATCGTAGCCTGCGATAACCCGAGTCAGTATATGGGTGCTCTGTCCCTATATATGTAGCCTGATGATCATACTAATCATATTATAATTGAAAGTTATAAGAAATACAATATTTTAACAAATTATTTCCGCTGTAAGATATTTTCGTTGAAATTAAGGCCATTTACCGCTTCTATACCCACCGCTCCGCCAGCCAGAAGAGTTGATTTTCATTTTTCTGGCCAAAAGGCGAAACAAACTGGCTTATTTCAATCTTTCTTTGATCTTTGTCCATAAAAATGAAAACAATTTCTGTCCATAGTACTGACGGTAGAAAATTAGTACAACTTATTTCCCGCCAAGGAAAAGACCAGTGGTGGACGGCCACGGATTGTTAATGAAACGGCTTCAGAACGGCTACATTAATTATGATATAAAAATATGTTTGTAGATTCCAATCATGACATTATGTTTTCGAATACAAGTTGTTTTGTGAGCTTAAATGTAAAATATTTATTGGGGAGAATAATATTATTGCTATTGATAATGTAACTATATATAGAAATAAACACTTGCTCCTATATGGTTTTAAGCATATAATAAGTTGTGAAGACAAGGGGGCATTACAGAGAGGATATATTGTGAAAACAGTAATAAGTGACAGGGGAAAATATTGATCGGCAAACCTGGGATCAGGTCACTTATGAGGAATGGCCCGGTCAGAGCGGTTTTCATATCAATAACTTATACGAATCGGCAATTTCCGGACTTCTGGAAGAAAAACGTATTGGATGTGAAAAGTATTATGGTATTCTGGAATGGGGCAACGAGTGGGATTGTCCGCCTTTCATAATTTATGAGGTGGTCAAAACAGTAAAATAAGAAGGAGGAGAATTTATGAAACGTATATTTTCAATCTTTGTGGTTTCCATTTTAATAGTGTTAATGTCGACGGGCTGTTCGACTCAGGTGGAAACCGTCTCAACATCGCTGGATAATCCGGTTCTGAAAGTGGCATTGTATGAATATGTGCCGGATGTGGAGCGTTTTAAAAACGCGGTTCTCGCCGAATGGGAGCAAGTGGAACCGAATATTGAACTGGAGTTTGTTTCTTGGGATTGCTACGATTCCCCACCGCCGGCAGATTTGGATGTCATGGTTTATGACGCGATATTCTTTCAGAGCTTTGTGGAAAATGACTATTTACTGCCGATTCCCGATATTGCAATAGAAAATAAAGCTGATCTGCTTGACTTCGCTGTCGAGGGTTGCTCAGTAGGCGGAACGGTTTATTCAATACCACAGATCATCTGTACCAATCTGCTGTTTTATCGTGACGGTGACACCGCGATAGCTAATGCCGACACCGTGGATGATCTTTATGCCATAATCGGCGACAGAGTGACCAGCGATATCATTCCCGGAAGCAATGAAGGATTGCTGATAGATATGTCTGGCGGAACCACGAAGGTATGCATGTATCTGGACGGTCTGATAGATCACACTCAGACCTATACCGACTTTGATGTTCTGCCAGATCCGGATAACTGGGATGCCAATATCATATCGCGGCTGGAAATGTTATTACAGATGGCCGGTGAAGAGAGTGCATACTACTGGCCAGATAACAATGATGCTTATGTTCGTGCCAAATGGCTGCAACAAGGAAACGGCAGGGCATATATTGGCTTTACGGAAGCAATGTCAAGTATGGGCGACTTTGCGGATGATGTTTCATTTAAGCTTTTGTCCAATTGTGAACATGAAAATATCCCGATATTTTATGGAGATGTTGTCGGCGTTAATGCCTCTGTATCACCGAATATGCAGGAATATGCTATTGAGCTGGCTAATTTGATTGCCGCAGAGGAGTCAATGGTAGCTGCAATTTCTCCCGATAGTAATAATCAATACCCGCAGTATTTACTGCCGGCCAGATCAAGTGTCTATGACCAGATGAGTCCGAACTTCCCGATCTACGGAGAACTTAAAACGATTGCTACAGATTCTGATAATGAACTGTTTTTAGCAGGGGCCGATATATATGACTGGATCGAGGAGGCAAAAGAAAAATTAGCGGAGACCCTGGATAGTGAATGATTTTGACATAAGCGATTGAATTGAGTCTTTTTTCGCCAATGTTAGCCTAAAACGGCCGCTCGTCCATTGCATTACCAATTCGGTTACCATTAATGATTGTGCCAATATTCTTCTGGCTGTCGGGGCTTCGCCGGTCATGACAGATGATAAGCGCGGTTTGCGCTTCTTGTCAGCTAATTGTCTGGCAAAATTGTAGAACACGCTTCCATAGTTCTTGGGTATTTGCTTCGTCATATTCATCGGCAAGGCTTTTGTCAGTAAAAAGATGGCCTGCTCCGCTGTATTCGTAAAACTCAACAGTTCCTTGCTGTTCTGTAATATGTGCGCTAAATGCTTCGGCAGCTCCCTTGAACCTAAAAGGATCATTTTGGGCATAGTGGATTTGTACTGGTGTTTCTTGAGGCCAGCCTTTTTCAAGAAATCCTGCGGTGGGGAAAACCCCATGTAACATTTCGAGAGGTAAAACTCCCGAGCAGATGACGATACCCGCCACTCTCCTGTTCAAGGCAATATATTCTGATACTCCGCCGCCATTAGAAAAACCTATGCAGATGAATCCGTCAGGTAAGTTTGCAACTGCTTTAAGAGCAGATTTCATATAGGCTTCATAGCCTATGCTTTCTGCAAAGCTACTGGCTTCTGCGTAATCATCAAAAACACGGCCGTTGTACTGGTCTACAATAAACACTTCATGCCCTGCCGCTTTTAATATCTCCGCAGCATCCATAATGCCTTGTCGAACTCCCAATGCAGAATGAAATATAGCGATATTACTCATAATAAATTACCTCCTGTTTTCTAATATACAATTCACATTTTATGTTTATTATATTAGCATAGCGAACACGACAGCATTATGTCTTGTTTATTTATATTGTGACAAAATATTTTTGGCAACGGTTTTCAAATCTTCTATAACAAATTCTGGTTCTAATACTTTCACCTTGCCGCCAAAACTAAGAAGCCAACTAAGAATATAGTCGCGCTTTGTAAATTTGGTTGCAAAAATCAATCCTTCGGCTGTTTCCTCATAGCAATTAAGCCCATAAGTTTCTATGAGACGATATTTTTCTGAGGGGTCAAACAACGCGACAAGTTTATTTTCTTTCTCTTTCTTAACCCATGCATGGAAGTCTCGCTTTTCTGGTGGGATTTCGCGTGGGGCAAACTTCCCGTCACATAACCCCAAATTCCACAGGCGTTGGAGTTTGAATAGCCGGAAATCAGAGCGTTCCAAACAAAACCCGAAAACGTACCATGCTGACCATTGAAAAACAATGAAGTATGGCTCAATATGGCGATGAGATTCACCTTTATCGTAGAAATAATCAAACTCAATAATCTGGCCATAAAGCACAGCGCGTTTTATCAGTTCGATTTTATCGGTGAGTTGCCCCATGCCATGTGAAGCAAGGTCGATAATGACAGGCTCACGCATGGAAATAACCGCATTGTTATTGACGCGAAGTTTGTTTAAGACACTCTCTGTCGTTGATGGCGCTGACACGCTGCCTATTCCTTTCAACGCAGCAATAATACCGGACAATTCGTCCACCGTTAAGACGCTCTTGTCCAGTTTGAAACCTTCGGCTATGGAAAGTCCTCCGCCTGCCCCCTGATAGGTAACTATAGGGATGCCCGCCTGACACAGCGCGTCAATATCCCGTCCGATGGTGCGGCGGTTGACCTCGAATTTTGTAGCAAGTTCCGGTGCGGTTACGCGGTCTTTTTGAAGAAGTATGGTAAGTATACCAAGCAGGCGATCAAGTTTCATTTTCGTTACCTCGTCAATCAGGTTCAATTTTCTTTACCAGTATTAGTATAACACACAAACACGACAACTATATGTCTTGTTTGTTACTGGATTGGGTCTTGAAATAGGAAAAGAAAGGTTGCGTCATAAGGGTCTAAATAGCCCAAGGAGAAGTTTAATTTAGAACTTACATATAAGCAATTTGTGCAGTATAATGAGTGAACAAGAAAGCCCATATGGGCCTAAATTATCAGTGCATGGAGCGGTTATTATGGATATTAAGCGTGACAGTTATTTACAACAGTTGATTTCTTACCGCTTTGACAGATTGGTAAAGGTCATAACAGGGATTCGGCGCTGCGGAAAGTCATACCTGTTGAAAAAAATATACAGGGATTATTAAGCAAACAAGTTATTAGATGATATTTTGCTTCTTTTATACGTATAAAAAGAGAATCAACTTAAAGGCAAATGTAAAGCCACGAAGAGAAATGCTTAATCAGCCATTTATATCGCAATAATAGCGAATTAAATGGCTGATTAATAGTATTGTAAAATAACATTATACGTACTATAATATAAATTGTACATTATTTGAATCGGTATAAGAATTATATATAATCTAAGCATAGCACGATTTTAATTATTCTTAGATAAAGGATAATTAAGTATTATAAACTTAAGCGGAGTATAGGATTATGGATAGTAATAATGAACTGCTTAAAAAAGATTTTGAAGATATAAAAAACAATTTGAGTTTGCATGTAAGTAACGAATTTTTATTTCGAGAAGATCAAGTCAGAGCATACAGCGGCATAACTTTTAATAATACGGATTGGTCATCAAAAAACATGAGACGAATTCATTTTTCCGATTGTAAGTTTTTTGACGTAAACTTCAGATCTGTTGGTTTTACTGGCTCTATTTTTAGAAACAGCGACTTCATCGGCGGCATTTTGGATTTTGCTATATTTGATGAATGCCTGTTCATCAATTGTAATTTTAACGATTCTTCTATGAAGGCATCTAGCTTCTGTAAAGCTGAATTTGTTGATTGTACAATGAATCAATCACAACTGGATGCCTGTTTTTTTACAGATGTATCCTTTAATGGGTTTGTTTTTCATGAATGTCAGATTTCTGATATCATTTGGGAAAATGCTAAGTTTTCAAAATGTCATTTTAACAACTCAACGTTGCAAAAGTTAAACTTTGAATTTACTTACTTTATAGATATTCATTTTGATCATACATCAATTCCTTTTGCCTCGCTTCCGTTTGTTTTTGGAGGATTAGAATATATATTTATTACAAAAGATGAAGTGTTCTTTAAAACCATCCATCCATCTTATAAAAATCAAATGATGTCAAAAAAACAATACTTAGAACTGCTACCCGATTTATTGATGTTCTATGAAAAAACATCTAATTTCTTTCCCATGGCCAATATATATTTAAGTCTGGGAAAGATGATTGAAGGAATAACTGCAATAAGAAACGGCCTTGAATTTTGGTTTAAACTTAGTAATTATAAAATGATGTATTATATTTGTGATTTGACAAATACGTACAATCTATCCATAAATGATAGAAAAGAACTATATAAAACAGTAGAAAAATGTAATTCTTGGATTCTTACCAACGAGAAATGGGACAAACAAAAACGCTGGAATGTACAGCAGTATAAAATGAGAGAATGTTTACTTAATTCGCAAAGTATGCCATATGTATCGCTGGAATTTGTTACATCTATTAATTCGGATAATTATATATTGATTGCAGAATTTATGCAGACGGTGGAAACCCTCTTAATACCACCAAGTTGCTATTTCAGTCTCGAGTTACGGCATAATTCGCCATTTAGTTTGCTATATACAATTTTTGCTGATGAGACAACTTTGTTCAATGCTATAGTCGGGATCATAACTATATTAGGAGTTTGTGATCAACTTTACAGTAATCATATAAAAAGCAAAATTGAAAAGACAAAGGTTAAAAATAAATTGTCCCAGCAGGAGCAAGAAACAATTAAAAATAAAATCGAAAAAAATGCAACAAACGTAAACTATAATTTTTATAATTGTAATATAAACAATTTAGATATGAGTCATTTTATGAGACAAAGTATAGGTTGCGTAAATCCGGAGTCATCTGGTAAAAGCCAATAGCATTTTGAATAATTCGTTTCTTTTGCCAGTTCTAGCAATTCTTTTTGGGTAATTGCCCATTGCTTGTAAGAATTTGTAAATAATTTACTTTCTGAAGTTGAATCAGATATAACGTATTGCTTGGATAGAATATACACACCTTCCCATATCCATTTTCGCAGGATAGTATACTCAATCCCATCTTCTGAATTAAAACGAACGGGATAGGCCATATTAGGCTTTGTTTTTAATAATTCATCATAATCCCTATAACTAGATAAGAATATACCACCTTTGTTTAAACGATCATAAATACTTTGAAAAGCCAAGATGAAATTTTCTTTAGTTAATAAGTGTGGCAAGGCGCTGTCGATTGAGATGACTGCGTCAAAATATCCTTTGAAATTATTTCCCAAAAATCGGCAATCTGCCTGTATAAATTCAATGTCCAGTTTTCTTCTTTGAGCCTCTTTTATTGCGAAGTCTAGCTCATTTTGGCTAAGATCAGAGCCAGTAACTATAAAGCCTTCCTGCGCCAGAGATATGGCTTGAATTCCAATTCCACAAGTGCAATCTAATATTTTAGATATGGGAATATCCGAATAATATTCGAGTATTTTTTTAATAATTCTTCCTTGATTTTTAATTTTATCCTTCCAGTCATTTAACATAATATGATATTTATCTGCAAAGTAATCATAATATCCTGTTGACAAAACTTCCGGATAACTTTTCACAAGCCCTTTTTTCATAATGAGTCGTTCGGATGCCGCTTTTTTAAAACTATAAGATATAGTAATTTCTGAAAAATCAGTTGCCATATTGTAGCCATCATTTTTATAAAAAGCATCTATATTCATTTGATATAAAGATGTTTGATGTTGCTCTAAAGCTCTATTTATTAAAAAGGACGAGCCTTGAAAGCGTGGATTTATTTCAAGAAAATAAACCTCATCATTGTGGACTAAGTAATCTATTCCACATATGCCAAGATATTCTAAAAACCTCATGTTATTTAATATTTTTTTATTCACTTGAAGCAGTTTTTCTATTATATGCTGAGGTATTAAATTTATTGATATAAAATCAGAACCTTTATATAATAATTTTTTATTTTCTTCTTCAATTATCTGAAGAGAAATGGGGAAAACAATGAAATTGTTTTGTTGAATTATTGAAGTAATATTAATAGATAAAGAGGATTCATAATAGGGGGAAACAATATATAAATCATTTTCTAAATTATTTGGATAATCTTTATCAATTAAAAAGGTTTGTTTTCCGCCGGATGATATCATTTTTTGAGCGATGAATCTTCTATGCCCTCCAAATATATTAATTAAATATTTAGTTTGTATTTCCTTATTAGAAAGTACAATAAATTCAGGAGTTTTTACAATATTACGAATCCATTCTCTTACGATAGATTTATTATTAAGCCATAGTAGGATGTTTTCCGAATTAATACAGATAATATTTTTTTCAATATTAATATGCTTTAATATCTCATATGCAAAATATTGATCGTAAAAATAATACTTATATTTTTCATTTTGATTTATGAAATAACTTATCTTATCTAAGACATAATCTTGATAATTTTTATGTACAAGTGAATTAAATACAAAATGATTATACTGTTCTACCCCATATTTTGAAATACTTCCAGATATATTAAAGAATTTTGTACTTTCTTGATATTTTCCTATCCAAATGACACTGAAATCCATTTCTTCTCCCAACAACTATAATTAATAATACTTAATTATCCTTTATTAATATCCATAAGATTACGGGGATGCTTATTGAATAAAATCTCCTTCTGCTTAATATTCGATACGTGTGTATATATTTCAGTCGTGCTGATTGAGGCATGCCCAAGCATTTTCTGAATATATCGTATATCCACATCCTGCTCCAGTAAAAGAGTAGCGAATGAATGGCGGAACATATGCGGTGTTATATGCTGATTTATGCCAGCCAGTCTAGTGTAATTATTTATCATATAGCGAACTGACTGATCTGATAATTTATTCTGAAGACGGTTGACGAAAAAATAACCGCAAGCAGCAATATCTTCTTCAAATGTTTCCTTATACAAAGTTAGCGCAGACAATACATCAGGATTGCCGATCTCTAAGATCCTTTCTTTGGCACCCTTCCCATATATCAATACATTTTTGCTCTGAAAGTTGATATCAGTTGATTTTAATGAACATAATTCAGAGATTCGCATGCCGGTTGCAAATAGCAATTCGATAACGGCAATATCCCTGATACAGCAACGATGCTGATAATCAGATTGAGCGTTCTCTTTTTGACTGTAAAGAACAGAAATAAATTCCTGAAGAGAATAGAAAGTGATTATTCTTGGCAACAGTTTGGCTTCACGAAAGCGGGTATCCAATTTATCAAAGGGATTTTCGGTTATTATTTCTTTATATTCCAGATAATGAAAGAACGCTTTAATGGTTGCTATCTTACGCTTTATGGTTTTGGGCTTGTATGTCTTATGTAAATGAGTTATAAAAGTATCCAGGGTATTTCTAGATAAACAATCGTTTAAGTTTTGTGAGAAGTCCCTATACTGACTCAAATCAATTTTATAGGCTTTTACTGTTTTGGGATCTAGCCGCTTTCGATATTTACAGTATTCCATGTATTCGGTAATATATTTGTGTAAGGTATACATATAAGTCACTCTCCTTGTTTTTAACCATTATGAGTATATTTTATTGAAATGTCTATAATATATAAATATTAATTGCGAATACTAATATAAATATTATAAATACAGCACAATATTGTGTGAAAATTGGCAGGAAATTGGCACACTATTGCTTTTTTCACGTAAATCAGATGCAGTTAAGTCAAATCAAAACGATAGGGAGGAAAAGAATTGAATAAACATAATACATTCAAGCTTCGGCAGCAACAATCTTGATTTCGTCGATAACATCCTTTTGACCTATCATCAGCTAAAAGGCATTACCATCTATACTTACGACCGGAAACTAATGAATGCGATCAGCCGCAGCGGTTCTGGCAAGCAACAATAAAATTAAATAAGAATTAGGCAGACAGCCGTCGCTTGGATAAGTGGCGGCTTTTTGATGAGTTAACAAAGAAGGAGTGTAATTCCTATTGATAGGAAAATTTTGAATGTGCGAAGTCATATTTCTCTGGAAGAAAGAAACTTTACTTATAAATTCTACACAGCTATCTGTTATAATTGAATTATTCTTAATCGGCAAAGAGCTTCTGCTCCTGAATGAACACAAGCCTGATGGAATAAGTACTTCAGAACGACGCTAATGGCCGGCTGTGTCAGAAGTTTATTAATAAGTAATATTTAAATTGCAGGTTGGCTGGTTTATAATTCTATTAAAGACCGAGGAGGCAAATGTATGGCAGACGAAAGTAAACTTAGCAAAGAAGGACTCACAGTGTTTGATGCAGGAATCACCACTATAGCCGAGAGCGGGCTTACAACGATGTATGAGGCAACCGCTTTCGACGCAGAGCAAAATCCATACCAACAAGCGCAGTCAGCCCCAGAAACAGTAGAACCGGGTGCGGAACTGCTGGACCTTTACCGGGTGGAGAGCGAGCCGTTTGCGGGCGGCATGGGCAAGGTGTGGCGGGTGCGGCACACGGGCTGGCATGTTGACCTCGCCATGAAGCAGCCCCACGCGGAGCTGTTTCAGAGGACGTCTCACAAGCAAAGCTTTACCCGCGAGTGCGAAGCCTGGATTAACCTTGGCCTCCATCCCCACACTGTGAGCTGCTATTATGTCCGTGAAATAAACGGTATCCCCTCAATCTTTGCTGAGTGGATGGACGGCGGCAGCCTGAAACACTGGCTCCAGGACGGCAGGCTGTACGAGGGCGAAGCGTTGAAGCGTGTGCTGGACATCGCCATCCAGTTCGGGCGCGGGCTGCAATACGCCCATTCCTACGGAATGATTCACCAAGACGTAAAGCCGGACAATGTCATGATGACGCAAATCGGCGAAGCCAAGGTCTCCGATTTTGGCCTTGCCCAGGCCACGTCCACAGGATCGTACACCCCGGCATACTGCTCCCCGGAACAGGCTAACGGAGCCCCCCTCACCCTCGCCACCGACATCTACAGCTGGGCCGTCTCCGTGCTGGAAATGTTCCTGGGCGATCGGATGTGGATGCAAGGCAGCATAGTGGGCGAAGAACTTGATTACTATCTGAAAAAAGAAATGTGCGTAACCATGCCCAAGGCCATGCAAAAGCTCCTGCGCCGCTGCCTGAATCGCGAGGCAACAGCCAGACCCGCGAGTTTTACGGAAATAGATCCGGAGCTGCTGACAATCTATGAAAGCGTGACAGGAAATCCCTACCCCCGCGAACAACCCAAAGCTGTCACCGATACCGCCGACAGCCTCAACAACCGTGCGTTAAGCTACCTGGACTTGGGCAAGGCAGAGGAAGCGGAGCAGTGCTGGGTACGCGCCCTGGAAATCAATCCCAAGCATCTGGCTTCCACCTACAACCAGAGCCTGCATTTGTGGAACAAAGGCCAGCTTAAGGATGGGCAGGCGGTTTCCGCGCTGGACGACAACCCTTCCGACATGGCTGAAATGTACCGTGCCAAGCTATGTAAGGCAAACGGGGACTACGAACAGGCACTCATGCACCTGCTGCCGGCCGATGAAAAATACCAGAATCGGGCCGACATCAAAAAGGAAATATGGGACGCAGCTCAGAAGTTCATCGCCGACGGGCAGTACGGCGGGTTTGATAAAATAAGCGAAGATAATCTTAAAAAGGCCGGTATAGAATTAATCTGCTTCAACCACGACGCCACGGGCGTGCTGACCTTGGGTAAGGGGGAGAACGCCTTTCAATACATGAGCCTTAGCACCGGTGAATCCACTGCGCCGTTTGAAGAGTCGGGCACTTTTACCCTCCGCGACGCCAACGCCCCGGAGGGTGTGCATAAGGCATATTTCAGCCCGGACGGCTCCAAGGTGGCCATAGGCGCTTACGAACAGGTATGTGTCTGGGATATGCGAAGCGGCAAAGTAACCAACCGGTACAAGCTGCCCTTTACAGGCCCGGCAGATCCCAAATACCGGTTCCTGCGCTCCATGCTGTTCAGCCCGGACGGCGGCAAGCTGCTTACGATAACCCAGTCATCGCGGCTGATATCAATTATGGCGGCGAAAACCCAGCACTCCGGCACGGGCGAGGAAGATCTCTCCTGGGGTGGCGACGTGTGGCTTTACAGCCTAGAGACCGATACAGATATGCAGATCAAGCTCGTAAAGCATGTTCTGGCCGCACATTTTATCTCGGATACGGAGCTGCTGACGGCGGACGACGATGACCCGTCGAAGATAGCGTTCAGGCGCTGGGATCTGGTCTCGGGCAAGAACACCGGTACCGTGTGTGCCGAAAAGGACCGGGCCAGTAAGGTTAACGCCTATTGTTTCAATAAGGACGCCTCGTTGTTCTATGTGAACTTTGTGCCACAGAATATGCAATATTCAGGGAATGAGATAACAGCTCTTGATGTAAAAACCGGCCATGTGACAGGGAAGACACCCTGTCAGACTAGCTTCGCTATGAAGGTTGACGACCCGCACAATATTATGATGCTCCTAATAGCGGGCAAAGTGGACGAAGCAGCAAAGTATCTTTCGGTGCAGGAAGACTCAAACAGCCTGATGGATTTTGCCCGCGCAGACAGAATCAAAGTTACGCAGGGCTATTCTGACGGAATCATCAGCGCAAGTGACGACGGCGTAATGCTGGGCTGCGTCTTTTCCGCCGTCTTACAGCCGTCGCAGGCCTACCTGTGGAACACCCGCACAGGGGTTTGCATCAAGACCTTTAACCGGCACGCGGTGTCTTCCGTGCGCTTTACCCCTGACGGCAACAGGATGATGATAAACGGCTGGCACGCCAAGCCGATGCTGTGTACCGTGCAGAAAGAATTACACTGCGAGTGGATGCTAAACAGGATTACGGCTACCGGAAGCGTCAACGAGTACAAGGCGGAATTTGACATCCTGCACCGCACGGTAGAAGAGCATGTGACGGCGGGACGCATAGACCGCGCTCTGCAGGTGCTGCCCCGGATGAAGGGTGTTCCCCTGTTCGGGGATTCCGCGGAGGTTACGGATGCCAAAAAGAGCGTGGCCCGCTACTGCAAAAGAAGCCAGCTGCGGATAGGCGAGAGCCAGACATACCCGGTAAGCTATAACAATGCCAGTTTTACTGCGGATAACAAGCATGTCCTGTGTATACAGTCAGGCGCGGCAAGGCTCTGGGATATAAAACAGAGGCGTTTTAGCCATACCTTGGGAGTGGAGTGTAAACAGGATTGGCTCAGCGTATGCGCAAGCCCAAACGGTATCGTCGCAACGGTGTCCGAAAACATGCTGGCTCTGTGGGACGGCGAAAAACTCCTGCGCAGCCTTGATTTTGAACAGAATTTGTATAAGTGTTTAAACTTATGCTTTTCCCCCGACGGCTCTCTTTTGGCTTTAAACTGTCTGCACTTTGTATATCTCTACGAAACCAAGACCCTTACGCTTGTAAAGCTGCTAAAGCGCCGCCCCAGTAAGTTAAACGCAGACGAAAATACCACCAGGAATGTCGGGCCGGTATTTTCCCCGGACGGCATGTATCTGGCCCTCGCGGGTGACACGACCTTCTATCCGGAGTACACGTCGCTGATGATCTGGAACGTGTCCGATGGAAGCGAGGCCGCAGTGATACGCAAGAGTATAAATGAAATGTTTTTCGCACCGGACAGCAGAGCTCTGTATTATTTTTCTGAAAAAGAACTGCACAGCTTCAGCCCGGAAACAGACGTGGATGAAAAAATAGCAGAGTTTGAGGGGACACCACAGAAAGCAATCCTCATGCCGGATGGCGTCAGATGCATTATTTGCCAGATGATGGTTCAAAAAGGGATTAAATATGATACAGCCCTGTTAGACCTTCATACCGGCGAACGCGTCAGAACGCTGTTTTCCGGTGGAGTGACGGAGTTCATCTTAAGCGCCGACGGTTTTCAGCTGGTCTGCGTCCACAGTGGCACCGTGACCGTGCACGAGCTGGACTGCGAGCTTTCCTTCCCTGGCTGGCAGAACTGGGACGACGGTGCCTTGCCATATGTGGAGCTCTCCCTTGCCCGGCATCCCGACTACCAGGAGGAGGATTTTGACAATCTGATAACGGAGCTGCAAAACCGCGGGTACGGCTGGCTGCATCCGCAGGGGGTACTGGCCAAGCTTACGGAAATAGCAGGCAGGCCACTGAACATAAAGCTCTCCGAACAGCAGTTGACCGAAACAGTGGCGGAGCAACCGGAGAATGAACTGCTGGGGGTGGGGAAAACCAGACTTTGGAGCATGTTACAAAGGAGCAAAAAATAACCGATAAACTGAATTATTATTATGCAGCTTGCATACAAATTTGACTCATTTTCATGATATTATTAAATACTACCTTTTCAAGGTTTTGATTTTGAAGTTACTGTTCACTGGTAGTATTCCGCGAGGTGTTTTGCGATGTTTTTTCGCAAAATCCCGAGTTGTGCAAGCGCCAAATCGCACGTTATTTGCGATTTGTGTGCATAAATGTTACCGTGGGGTGCCATTTGAGAACAATTTCGGCCAGGGTCTGAACAGTAACATTTTGAATAATACGTAAGCCGAATAAAGGTTGGGTCTATTGACTAGCGAAATGAACCATGTTAAATTTATTAAGAAATCTAAGGAAGTGGGAAAAGAAATGAAATTTCATTCCAAACCGGACATTGATAAAAGCCGCCCATCTGAAGTGTTCGCGCCGGATGCTCCGGTGCTGCGTGACGGGCTGCTGATTCGACCGACAATATCTTTTCGTAGTCCCAGCATCCCCTATTTCTCCGGTGCTCATGTCATGCATGAAGAAACTCACGTGATAACAGTCAATGAAATCGGCAGGGAGCTTCTGGACATGGCAGATGGAACCAATACATTAAACGATATGGTGGAACTGCTTGGACTGGAAAAGAATGCATCTGAGGTTGGACTGTTTTTTGTAGCCTTGGGAGAAGCCGGGTATTTGAAAAACCGTATTGAGATAACCCTTTATGAAAATAAAAGATATGTGGAGGAATGCCTGTGAAGCCAGAAATATTTTTACTCCCCTATGCCGATGATTATATACTGTATGCGCCATTAAAAAAATTTCTGGCGGTGGTCAACAGCGATGCCAGGGATGCCGTTATTAAACGGCTGGAGGAGCTGCCGCTGTGTGAAGCGGAAGAGACCGCGCTGACGGCCCTGGATAAACACGGCGTATTCAGCGAAGACTTTCAATATCCCAAGGTAGATGAAGAGTTCGCACCGACACGTGTGACCTTGTTCCCGACCGACCGCTGCAATCTCCGCTGCCGGTATTGTTATGCCTCGGCAGAAGACGGGGGCCATAAGCTTTCCATGTCCGCTGCCCGTGCCGCGATTGACCTGGTCGCCCGCAACAGTAAACGCAAACACTTTGAACAGTTTGCGGTAGGATTTCATGGCAACGGGGAGCCGTTTGCGGCATTTGACGTCGTCCAGGAATGCTGTGAGTATGTGAGCGAAGCGGCAGAGCGCGAGGGTTTAAAATATAGAATCAGTACAGCGACCAACGGCGTCCTGTCCGAAGAACGCTTGGATTATTTGGTGGCATGGATTTCCGATGTCAATGTTTCATCGGATATTTTGCCCGACGTACAGAACAGTCAGCGCCCTCTGGCCAATGGTCAGGGATCTTTTGAATATGTTGACCATACACTGAAGAGGCTTGACAAGGCAGGGATCCAGTATGGAATCCGGGCTACCGTCACCAGCGAAAGCGTGGGAAGGCTGCGGGAAATGGCGGCCTTCGTCAAACAACACTATCCCCGCTGCAATCTGCTGCATTTTGAGCCCGTCTTTGAGGTGGGCCGGGCCTTGGCGAATCACTTCATGACCCCTGAGCCGCAGGTCTTTGTCAAGGAGTACATAAAGGCCCAGGAAGAGCTGAGCGGAACCGGGATCCGCCTTGTTTATTCAGGAGAAAGAGCTAACACCTACTGCCAGTGCTTTTGCGGCGTCTGCAGTAACGGGTTTACCTTGACGGCGGAAGGTAACGTAACTTCTTGTTATGAGATCTGTACCTACCAGGATGCCAGGGCCGGCCGGTATATTTACGGAAGATATAACGAAGAGACCGGGCAGTTTGAGTTTGATAAAGAGGTCATTAGCAAACTGCTGCAATTGCAGGTCAAGAATATCCCCTTTTGCCGGGACTGTTTCTGTAAATGGCATTGCGGAGGGGACTGCGCCGCCAAGTTATTGGGCGACAAGCCGCTGTCGGCACATGCCGGAAGCGAACGCTGCGTCATTACCAGAGCTTTGATATACCGTCAGCTGTTACAGAAAATAGGCGTTGACGTAACGAATAAAGAACCGGTCATTATCTGAACCGGTCATTATCTATGGAAACGCTAATCAGCGCGTTCCTAGATGTATAACAACAGGGAGGTTGATAGTATGATGGAAGTTCCGTATAACGACAGAGCCCAGGCCGAGGTGTGGCCGATGGCCAGTCAAGTGGATTCACAGACCGAAGAAAGGAATGATGGCTCAGCTAAGATTCCCCAGCCGGAGATCAGCATTATTGTTGATGGAAATCAGATCTATAAGCCCGGCATGAAGAGTATCTTTATTGAAAACAGCGAAGAGGTCACGGTCAGCAGCCATAATGACACACAAATTGAGAGCGGATACTGTTCTTGCAATGCCGTGACTTTCTGTACATGTAATACGGTCTGCACCTGCGAGGGTGTATGTACTTGCGAATCAGTCTGCAGCTGCGTGGGACACTGTAGCTGTAACCAAGTCTGTACTTGTGACAATCACTGCAGCTGCGATCAGGTCTGCACCTGCAACAGCGAATGTACCTGCCTGTCAAGAAGCGACGGAACCGGCTGTTCCTGTGCGCCGGTGCATTAGCAGGATATTATTCCATATTGTTATATTTTCATGTAGGTTTTATTCGATGGAAAGGAGACTTTTGCGGTGTTTAACAAAACAAGATTATGGGCAGTTCTTGGCATACTTTTTATCAGTCTGACTCTTTTTGCCTGTGGGAATGAAAATCCAGAAGAACCGCTGCCCGATGCAGAACCCGATACCGGACGTACAACGATCACGTCGCAAAATACCGATAGTCCGGAATTGCCGTCTGATCCTGAGCTTTCGGAGATACCGCCCCAAGGGACACAGGTCCAGGAAGAGATACCGGCTGATACCCGGTTCAGGGCGATGACACCTCAAGATCCCGATTTCTTGGCAGACGCCATGACGTGGGCCATAACGGAATATGACTTCATCAATGCGGTCATGTCCACCGTGACAGAAGAAACGGATGTAAGCTTATATGATGCTGCGTTTGATGTGGCAAATGCCTTGTATAAGTCAGAGGATTATGAAGGAGCCGAAGCGGCTTATCTAGAAATATTGGAAGAATATCCGATTCATATGGGTGCGAGAAATAATCTCGGGCTCACCTTGGTTCAGCAGCAGGAATATGAATCGGCGCTGGAGCATTTCCTGCTTCTTTATCTGTTACATCCCAGTTATGAAGGGAATCGGGTCAATATTTACATTCCGCTGTATGCGCTGGGTTATACCGACGAAGAATATTATTATTCTATTTTGGATGAATATGGCTTGGATTATGGCAGCCTCGAGGATGCATGGAGTTATATGGATTTTTATGATGAGATAGCCGAAGCCTATGCCTATAACCGTGCCTATACGGAAATGGAAGGAGAAATCAATGAAGAAGAATTAGAGGAGAAGCTCCTGCATCTGGAGTATGTCTTAATGACATTAGAGGAAGATGTTTCTCCTGATGATGCGGATTATGCCGAACTTTTGGAGTATTATCTTAATCTCAAAAAGATCAGGACGGAATAATGGAGACGGCTATGGATTCAGGAACGCCTTTTCGCGTCGCACTGGTAAGGACTTTTTCACAGTTTAATTATGAAGAACCCGGAGAACCGATGGGGATCGAAGCTTTAGCAGCGATCCTGCTAAAAAATAATATTGAATGCCGGTTATTTGACAGAGAGCGGGATTCGCTGGACACCGTAGCCCAGGCCATCATGGACTATAATCCGTCATTGCTGGGTCTGTCGGTTCTTCTGGAAGACAATGCGTTTGATGCCTTAAAGCTTTTATTAAAGATAAATAAAATAAGGATCAATAAAAATGTTCAGATCCCTTGTGTCATCGGCGGCCTTTTCGTTACGACAGATTACCAGAAGGCGCAAGCGATCTTCCCCAGTCACTGCCGGCTGGTTGCGGGTGAAGGGGAGACGGCGATCCTGCGGATCTGTTCAGAATTAACCGGCATCGTTTATCCCGATATGGAAAGGGCTTTTCTACAGCCTGATGAATGGCCCTGGCTCCATCGGCCTGATCTGCAGGAATATCTGGATATGGGTGCGCCCATCAGCATGAAGTCGTCACGGGGCTGCCCCGGTCAATGCAGTTTCTGCATTACCCCTTCACTGCCCAATGGACTGAACAAGTGGCGCGGCCGGAAAATCAGCGATGTGGCAGATGAAATGGAATATCTGAGCAAACGTTATGATCCCCCTGCCTTTAATTTTATTGACGATGACTTCGGCCCGCTTTCCCGCTTAGTGGAGCTGACCGGCGAACTGAAGAAAAGAAAGGTTCACTGTGCTATTTCTCTGCAGCTTAGGGCGAAAGCTATTTACGATACGCCCAATTACGAACAGATCCTGCTCACCTTAAAAGAAAGCGGCGTTTATTTTATTTTTGTCGGTCTTGAAAGCTTGAACAGGGAGACTCTTTCGTATTTTAATAAACATATAGATCCGATGAAAGCATTGAAGGTTGTTCAGACAATCCGTGATTGCGGTATTGCCGTCAATGCCGGTTATATCCTATGGCATCCGTTGGCTACGGAGTCCAGTGTCAGAGATGAAGCGGTTATGTTACATGATGCCGGTCTTTTTACTGCGAAAGCTTGTATATCGAACATGGGGCTGTTTCCCGGCTGCCAGCTGTATGAAGAAAGATCCGTCAAGAATCATCACATGCCGCTTGATTATTGGTTTGAAAAGATCAAAGCTGCCAACGCGCCACTGTATGACACATGGCTCATCAGTGCCTTGAAGATTCCCAGATACTATGCGCTGGCCGCGCTTGCGCCCGACAGCAAGATTTCCCTTGGTATCGCGGCTATTGAAGAAGAGCTGGCACGGGTGAACGAACTATCTTTTAAAGTATTAATGGATTATGACAATACCGCTGCTGAGGATATCGCCAGAACGGCAGCGGAGGTGAAGGAGCGGTTCCATGAAATTAGCAGTGCCTTTGACCGTACCCGGTGAAGCGGCTATTTTGTCTGCTGCCGGAGCTACGGAATTTTACTGTGGCCTTCAGACGGCACAGTGGCAAGAGGCGTTCGGGGATCATGACAGTATCTCGCGCCGTCAGGGTGTGGCGAACCTGGCCACACTGGACGAACTGCGCCTTGTGCTGGATGAGACGGCAGGACTGGGCGCACCGCTTTTTCTAACAGTAAACAGTAATTATTCGGAAGAACAATTGCCGTCGGTGTTATCACTCATTGAGTCCTTTGAGGAAATGGGCGGTACCGGTGTCATGATTACGGATATTGCCCTATTGTCCTTGCTATACAAAAGAGGCAGCAGATTAATCCGGGGCTTGTCTCTTCTTGCTGCTGTCAGCAGCTTGTCGGCGGTGAAGTTTTATAGGGAGCTTGGCGTCACCCGGATCGTTTTTCCGCGCTTCTTAGATTTCAAACAGATCAGTGCTATTACAAGTCATTTTCCCGAGATTCAGACCGAATGCATAGTCTGGCTGGATAAATGCCGGTTTATTGACGGGTATTGCCGATTTATGCATTCGGTCGGCTATCAAGGATACAGCAGCGGGGATCAGGACGGCAGCCATTCATGCAGCGGCGGGGATCAGGGCGGCAGTCAGGGATGCAACGGCGGGGATCAAACCGGCATGCCGATGCGTACCATTTCGGCCTATGATATGGATTATTGTCGGCCTGCCTGTTTTGAACTGCTGGGAAATCCCCCGATTCATCCGGCCTGTGCGGCCTGTGACTTAGTAGCACTGGAAAAAGCTGGGGTATCCATATTTAAGCTTGGCGGCCGGGGTCGTCCTTTGGAACTCCGCCTGTCCGGAGTTCGTTTTTTGACGGCGGCATACGGCGAAGGCAGTCAAGAGGGACATGGAATAGCCATAAAGGAGTTGTACCGCCAGATATTTGGTGAGCCTTGTAGCGTAGAAGCTTGTTATTATGGCAAGCGAAGTGCTGGCAATGAGGCTATATGAGAGGCTGTATGAAGCGATATGTTTGGGTAAGCTCTTCGGAAAAAATAGCAGTGCCGCAATGCGACGGAATATGGATCGGAAGTGAAGTGTGTGACGAGTTCCTGTCATCCCCCGATTTGCTTAAAAGGATGGATTTTTATGCTTCGGCAGGCTATCAGGCAGGGATTATTATGCCATACCTTACCCCTGAGCGAGAAGAGCTGTTTATTTCTTTATTAAATCGTCTGAGCCAGCCGACGGAAATTGTGGTAAATGATGTCGGTGCCTTGTTTTTAACGCAAGAGAGTATCCACATACCGGTAATAGGGCGTCTGATGATGCGCCAGATGAGTGATCCGGCGATTCTTTCCTTTTATCATAATCAGTCAGAACGTCTGATCAACGATGGAAGCGGGGTGTCCAAACTGGTTCATGTCGATCCGCCGCCGCCGTTGACCAGGCATTTGGTCGATTCCCCCCTGTTTTCAGAGGAAGCGGCCGCCATTCTTTTATCAGTTCGCACCGAAGTGACGGTGATGATGGACTGGCTTCCACATGGCATGCCGGTCAGGATCCCAGATCATATCCGGGTGATGCTGAATACAGAAGACATCCTGGTGTCTGTCCTGCCATGTACGGATTGTAGAACCTGCCCGGCAGCAGAAACGCTAGTAGGAAAGACCCGCGGATTGTATAACATCTATAGAAAGAAAAATATTTGTTATTATAAGAGATGTGAAATAAGCGTATCAGATAATGAAGCACTACCGTCCTACGTATCAAATGTAATAATAAGCAATCCTGACGCTATGACAGAATAGCGGAGCATCATTTTTTATTCTATAGGAAAGTGCTCCTGCAAGAGTGAATAAAGCGAGCTTGCTCGCTTTATTATTCTTCAATCAGAACAATTCCCTCCATCCCTCTTACTTGCTCAAGGACTTCGTCATCCATCCCGAAACAGCGCACCGTCACAGGATGTTCCGGACGGACGAGCGGTTTCAGATCCGTTACGAGGGTATTGCTTAGGTCTACTTCAGTCAGATTCGGAAGCTGTGCTAAGACACTGATATCGGTTATGTTGCAGTAATTAAGGTTCAATGCTTCCAGCTTGGTCAGCTTAGCCAATGGCTTAAGATCTGTTACCTGGGTATGGCTGATATCCAGATATTCCAAGGCAAATAACTCGGATATCGGGGTCAGATCCTGCAGCGGATTCTGGCACAGATCCAGCATCCGCAGGGTAGCCATATCTTTTAGAGGTAGCAGGTTGCCGATAAAATTGTCGCACAGCACGATTTTCTCCAGCTTCATCCCGGCCAGCGGTGTCAGATCGGCAATGGACTGGGAGGTCAGGGTCAAGTCCCGTAAGTAATAAGCATGGGGCAGGTCTTCCAGGGAGACGATGTCGCCTCTGGGAAAGACCCGTAAGCCCTGTCCCGTCCAGTAAGCCACCGCACCCTCGCCAAGGTGCTTTTTGATCGGATCCAGAGAAACATCAGGGGTTACGATGCTGGTGCCGAATATCTGCAGTGTGCCGACATAGGACATGACCTCGCCGCGGTAGATCGGGCTTTCCATATCTTTATTCAGGATGCTCCGCACTGCAGTCTCAATCATCCATTCTTTGAAAACAAGGGTCTCGATCTGTTCTTCGTAGGTGGGCATCCGGTTCTTGACTGTCGGTGTTGACAGAATCGCCGTGATTCCTTCTTGGTAGCCGTACCCTTGGCCGACATAGAACCCGGCTGCGGCTGCGGCGGCAATCACCAAGAGGTTTATGGCTGACACAAGGATTTTCCGCGTCATCCGGTGCTGTTTCCACAGTATCTTACGTTTCAGATGGGCGGCAGTCGCAAAGCGCTGCTCCCGGTCTTTCCGAAGGCATCTTCGGATGACCGCAGTCAGTTCTTTGTAGGGATAAGCCGCAGGCAGGTTCCGGTGATCCGGGCTGCCGAGCGCCATGTATACCATGACCATACCCAGCGAATAGAGGTCGGCACGGTGATCGGTCTGTGCACTGCCAAATTGCTCAGGAGCCATATACAGTCTTTTCCCGGCGATTTCCGTATCGCTTTCCGCTTCCGGCCGGTAACGGCGGGCTATGCCGAAGTCAATCAGTTTGACCTGATTCCGACCGGACAGGATGATGTTTTCCGGCGTGATGTCCCGATGGATGACGGCGGGGCTTTGGCCATGAATATAGCTCAGGATGTCGCACAGCTGTACGGTGATCGCGGTCAGCAGCTCCCGGTTCAGCACTCCGTGCCTGCGGACATAGGCATGCAGATCTTCGCCGTCAAAATACTCGCGCACGATAAAATGGCGTCCGTTATGCTCCCATTCAGCCAGCACCTTTGGGATGGCAGGGTGGCTGAGCTTGGCCAGTATCGCGCTTTCAGATCCGGCGTTTTCACCGCTGTCCACTGCCGTGATCCGTAGCACGGCCTGTTGTCCGTCCGCTTGGCGGGTTATGAAATACACTTCCCGGTCATCATGCTTCTTTACGCAGCAGTCAAATGTAAACTCCTCAGTCAGCGCGGCCGGCATGTCGGAGGACAGGACGTTCTGATTCAGTTTATTATTGTATTCATTAAGAAAGTCTGATTTGGCAGACAAGATAGCTTCTCCCTTTTGGCTGATAATCAGCATAATGATTTGCCTAACCTGGGATTCTTATTCGATAAAATCCCAATAGCCTTCAAAGTTATCGGATGTAATGGAACTTGACTGGGCGTAAAGCTGCTTGCCTTTGGCATTGTCCAGCATGGCATTATATACGCTCTCGTTTGCGTAAGTTGCATAGGTAGTAAGGTTCCCCGTGCTGATGCTATCGCCGGTTACCATGTTATAAAGCTCTGCCGTGGTGGTGCCGTGATATTGTACAACGCTGGTTCCGTCGTCGAAGCTGAATGTTCCGGTATGGTCGTAAGCAAAGTCTATTATCAGCGCGTATGTCGCGAGATCCGGATCATCCGTCAGGATCAGTCCTCCGTCACTTAAGTTTCCTGACTGGAAAAGAACGTCGTTGCGATCAACAGGCTCGTGCCGGGTGTAATTAAACTCGTAACCGCCCATGGATTCCTGACCTGTTACGGGGTCGATCACGGATTCTGCACAAACAATATAATGTCTTGCCATGGGACTGGCCGGCTCGAAATTGTAGACCCCGCCGGGCAAATCGTCTATCCAGTTTTCCAGCAGTTCATAAGAAAAGCTCGTTTCTCCGTAGTCGGACTCGGAAGAACGGTCATCTGATGCCGGCTCCGGAGCATGGAAATCATCGGGGGCGACGTCCGTACTAAGGTCGCCGTAACTGGTATCAATCGGGATTTCGATCGGAATGCCGCTGTAGGAATTGGAGCTGTAATAGACGTAATCCAGTTCCATATACGCGGTATCCCCATCAAAATACAGGTAACGGATGGTGCTGTTTCCGACAGGAATATCATAATTGTCGCCATCAAAATCGATATCGAATTCTCCGTTTAAGGTTTCCGTCATGCTACTGGCCTCGACGGTCGTCGTTTCGTCTCCGTTTTGAATGGATGCGTTGAAATTGGTTAATTCCATTTTAAAGTCATGGATGTAGCTCAAGTCTTCGGACAGGATGAAGCTGACCCGGAATCCCTCTGCCTGAGGACAGTACAGAGACCCGGTATATAAGAATTCGCCATCCTGTAGAGCATCGTTTTCCATAGCTTCCAAGGTGTCGGCGGATGCGGGCGGGGAGGAAGATGCGGGTGCAGACGAAAGGTCGGGTGCCGTAGCGGCCACCAAAGAATCCGGAAGCGAGTCCAGTTGCAGCTGTATCCGCTCGCTGGCGGTTCGGTCATAGCCGTCTAGCAGAATAGCGGCGGCCTGATCGCTGTCGTTCATGCCGATATACGCTTCTGCTGCGTACAGATATCCGAATTCATCGTCCGGTTCCAGGCCGATGTAACGCTGGAACTGCTCAAGAGCCGCCTCATAATCGCCACTGTCCAGATAATCTTCGCCAAGACCAATCGTAATTTCCGGCCCAGACCCCAACTCTCTGTTGCAGGCGGTCATCCCCCCAAATATAACCATACATAGTAAAAGCGAAAGCATTCTTTTCATGGTGATTCCTCCTTACTGTTCACTGCTAGGGAAACACGGGTGCATCAGCGCTTCCGTAATATTGTATCGCATAATCAGTTCAAAACCTGCCAGCCCGTGCCGTCGGTACGGATCTTGTTGTAATACAACCAGTAATCCTCGTCCATGCTTAAATAATAGATCCATTCTCCCACAATGCTCGGAGAGAAGACCCGGTCATTTATCAGTTGTGTATTCTCCGAGCCGTCCGGGCGTATTTTGTACAGACCGATATCACTGCTGTAATCTTCCGAAAAGTCATAATTACTGTAATACAACCAGTCCTCCGTTACGTTGAGGATGTCGCCATCCGTGATATATTCGCTGTTCGTTCCGTCCTTCTGCATGCGGTAAATGCCGCCGTCATAATAATTGACATAGTAAATCCAGTCTCCCGACACATTGAGATATTCACAGTATTCATCAAGAAGCTGTCTTTCATCACTGCCGTCCGTGCGGATTTGCCATATGCGATTATCAATATCAAGGTAGTAGAGAATGTCTCCGTCTATATTCAGACCGTGGCAGATGAAGGGAGTCAATTGCGTCCGCTCCGACCCGTCCGTGCGGATCTTATAGATGCCGTATTCTCCGAGAGCCATTGAAATATCCTCTGTCTCCTCCCGATTCTCGTAGCCTTCATAAGGCTGAACCGTCCCATAATAAATCCAGTCCCCGGCGACTGCGAAGGTGTATGGCACAAAATCCTCGCTGATCCGCGTTTCTTCCGATCCGTCCGTCTTGATCTTATACATATTGTCATTCTTTAAGAAGTAAATCCAATCTCCTACGACATTGACACCGTAAGCTTCGTCGGCCAGATAGGTTTCTTCCGATCCGTCCGCTTTGGCTTTGTAAATTACATCTTCATTAATATAGAAAACCCATTCCCCTTGAACCGCCGCCAGAGCGCCGTTGGTAATGTTTCCGTTGGTATTTCCGTAATTACTCGCAGGCTCCGCCGCCGTGAACGTTTCGGCCAGCTCATCGAGCTTTCGCTGTATGCTGCCGCTGCCGGTATTCCGATAGCCCTTTTCCAATATTCTGACTGCCCGATCCGGCCGCTCCAGGCCAAGATAGGCGTCCGCCGCGCCGATATAAGGAGCTTCCGATGTCTCGGGATCAGCATCAATCACGGACCGGAATTGCTCCAGTGCCTCATGGTATTGTCCGTCATCGAGGTATACGAATCCGTTTCCGAGCAGCTGCGCAGTGTCAACGGCAGGCCGGCGCGTCAGCAATGTCAGGATGGTTACGGGAATCATGAAAATGACGGCAACGGCGGCAACGACGATGGCAACGATCAGGGCAACCTTCTTTTTTCTATGTGGTGCTGCGGTGTTCTTCTGATTTTGCCCGTTGTTGCCCGGCGAAGCTGGGCTTTGCGGAATGCTGCCGGCCGCGCTTGGCATCTGGGGGAAAGCTGCCGGAGTTGCCGGTGGTGGCGTCGGAGTTGCCGGAGTTGCCGGAGAAGCCGGAGAAGCCGGAGTTGCCGGTGGCGTCGGAGGTATATTGCTGACCGGCGGGTGTGCCGGAACCGGCGTTTCAAACATGTGAAGGCAGTTTTCGCACACCGCCGATCCGGGTGAGCGGTCCTCCGCGTGCATCTGAACAAACATCGAATCAGGGATCGGCTGCCCGGTCAGTCTTCTCATTAACTGCCGGTAATGCTCCCGGTATTTCGGCGAGCTGTAGAATACGTCGTTCGGGACGATATAAGCGTTTCTGCCGCCTAGCGGCGCATTGCATACATCGCAGACGCCGTCACCTGTAAAAGGCGCGAATTGCCTGGCATTGTTCTCTATTCCTGTCATTGTGCTACCCTCCATTTTGATCCGATCGTGTTGCCTTTCATTCTTGCCTTTCATTCTTGTCTGTTATTCTTGCTTTTTATCTGAAGGCTCACTTTCTGCATGATCATCGGCGACCGCCTTACCTGTAACAAGACCCACGATCCCGTGCCATATGCCAACAACTAATGGCTTCAATATATACCACATAATAGCTAAAACTAATATTCCGCCTAATCCTTCCATCCTGCGTCCTCCTTATCATTTATAGGTTATGTTTCTATAGTAACCTATAAAAGTACGGCGGTTGTATGCAGGCCGCATAAAATTATGGTTTTTAATCAGACCTCATCTTCGAGGCCTGTATCCAGCGGGTCAACCCCAACTTCACACATGAAATCGTAGGTCTGCTCAAGGTCATATTGATGGTTAATGGCAAAGATGACCGCTGCGTCCCGTTTGACCAGAGGGTGCAGACTCCCTTTTTTCGTTACGGCCAGCATTCGCTGGGTAGTACTTAGGTCAAGTGACATGGCAAGGGCAATGGCCAGAAAAAAGTCACGCTTACCGGGCCGTGTGCCATCCATGATTTGATATCCGGTGCTGCGTGAAAGATTGGCTTTCATGATAATGCTGCTTTTACGTAGGCCGGTCTGATGAAACAGTTCGGTAAAAAAGTCGCGGACGCTTTCGTCGAGGTAATTGTCCCAGCTGTCCGGGAACAAATCGCCTTTTAGCTTATTCTGCATTACAGTTGTATCAAGCTTCTTTGCTTTCTTCTTATTAACATAGTTTTTATTCACAAAAAAATACACTCCCTCGTTCTTTACGGGCCATCAACCACCGGGGCTGACATGAAGGTATTAAGCATATTTGCAGCCGTCACACTATCGTGTGCTGGTATCGCGGGTCTTGCCGCAATCCCGGCAGGTACACCCTTGCCACCGGTGAGTGAATTTGAACAACAGAATACCCGCTACTATCAGTAGCGCACTAGGTTCAGACGACAACTTTCACCAGTGTCTTATCTCCGCATTGGATTTCTTTTATTCCTGGGATTTTATTCTTATTGAAGTTAACGCTGAGGAGCCATCCTTTTTTGGCCTCGTACAGATCCAGATAATCGGCAAGCTGTTGTTCTCCGCGCTTGTTATATTCCTCTCCTCGCCATATCTTGATCTCGATCACATATTCTGCCCCATGGTAATTCACGATAATATCTGTCCGCCGGTTATCCCTTGTCCGTGCTTCTACATAGTAATTCCCGGTACCGTTAATAATCGGTTTGTAAAAGCGCGTTTGCCGGCGTACCGGTTTTTTTCGATTTTTTTTGATCCCGTTGCGTTTGTAAACATCTGGTCAGCACCTCCATATACCGTAAAACAATGTCCCGGATTCTGAACATAGCAGCATAATCAAGCTTTAAAATGCTATATGCTGGAGCGGTTTCTGGAGCGTGTGTCACTCTCTCCATACCGTAATAACATGATTCTCAAAGGCGGGTTCTTGATCGCATCAATGGTCGGTGTGGACAAGCGCAGTACGATGGATATGGATACTGCCATCAAAGGCGTGTTACCCGCGAGACGATTGAGGATATGCTGAACGATATCATTTCTATGCCGGAAACCGGACACTTGATGCACTGATGAAACTAACATCGCTGGATCTGGACAGACTTCATTATAAGCTAAGAATCATATGGTTTGAGTGGTTTGTCCTACTTGGGTTCCGGGTTCTCTTTCCAAAATCACTTTCAAGATCTGCAAAAAAAATTCTACAAACATACCATCTTTACACACTATATTTTTTTCTCCTTTGTTATCCATCAACTCTAATTCTATTGCATAATCCTTCAGTGGTTCATCCGATTTCGCACCCCACATAGAATCCAAATCTTTTATTACCTGATACAATATCAGCTTGTCTATATACCTAAAATTACTGCTTTCATTATTCCACCGAAGAATCTGATTTTCAAAGTCGATGCTACCGTCTATTACTTGCGTATGACACACACCATTGAACTTGACTATTTGAATGTTTTCTTCCGTCAATTGATTTATATACGTATTTGTCGAACTTTCTGCTTTCCTGTCAAGATGAAAACCATATAACATTAATATGACTTCTTCTTTTGTTTGCATAAACAGATCATCCCTTGATACTTCAAAAAAATCCAAAAACTCCACTACTTCAAATTCTCGTATCTCTGATTTGTCAATATTATAATAATCTAAGAATTCATCTGATGTAATTTGCGGTTTTCTGTTTTTGGATAAAACACTGTATGCTTGCCACATGTCACTTTCTTCCTTCCATATAAAAATAACTAGACTTAAAGAATTGTATTATTTTTTCTTTTCTCATGATGATGGTACTATGGTACTGCATAGTACTATAATACTATACATAATAGTATGATTAGTAAGAAAAATCAACTGAGTTTTATAAATTATACATATTGTTCAATTTATAATACGTATAACCTATATAATTTATGTCAAAATCAATAATGATTTTCAATACCTGTCTGATAATCTATTATTTTATAATTCAAGTCATTAACAGTAAAAAGTAATTAGGATTAAACCCAAAACGATTTATGCCTTCAACAGTCATCTATATCAGCCCACAGCTTAAGACATACCGGCTGTACCCGGATGGCTGAAAAGGGAATGGATCTGATAGTGCTCCAATATATCATGGGCCATTCCGACATTTCGATCACGATGGAGATCTACAACCACATAACAGGGAAGCATAGAGTGGAAAAAGAGATAAAGAAAACGGATGTCCTGATGGCTGTATAGTAACAGAACCATCAATTTTCTAACAAATCACATATTCGCCACCACCCAGCAACCCCATGGCAGACGGTGTGAGCGGTGAGGCCGGAAAGGAATATATAAGGGCATTCCCATGGATTGATTTTATCGCAAACGGGGAGGGAGAAGTGACGCTGCCGGCGCTGCTGCGAAGCTGGGATGGCGTGCCGGAAGGCCGGCAGTGCCTTAAAGGGCTTACCTTTCGCAATAACGCCGATGCCTATCGCACCCGCCGGATACTTACCGGCAGGTTAGGCGGGATAGAAAAGACCGATGCCGGAAAAACCGTCGTAATAGTGGATTACAAAGGCTTCCGGATCGTGATTCCCATGAAAGAAATGATGATCAATATAGGCCGGAGTCCTTCCGGTCAGGAATATGCCGAACTATGCCGGGACGGTTACGGACATACATAAGGGCGTGGTCTATGTCCGGCTGAATAACGGAGTGAACGCGGTAGCCCATTCTTGTTATGACTACCGGACCCCGGGCAAAAGGAATAAAATTTCCACACTCTATATATGGTAACCATGTCTTCGATATTCTGTCGGTGTCATTTCCAAAATCTTCTTGAAAGTCCTGATAAAGTGTTCCGTTGTTTCATAACCAATCTGATTGGCGATATTGGCAACCGACAGGTTTGTATCCTGAAGCAGCACCTGTGCTTTTTCAATGCGTATTTGCTGTAGCAGCTGGGTGAAGGTCCGGCCGGTGATGGTTTTGATTAATTTGGAGGTATACTCCGGGGTGTAGTGAAAACGCTCAGCAATATCTTCCAAGGTAATATCCGTAAAATTATCCTGAATATACTGCAGGATGGCAAAGCGCTGAACATCCGATTTCTGTGTGAAAGTCGGAAGTTCAACGCTTCTTTCATAGTTCCGGATCAGCAGGCCAAAGACCAGCATCAGGGTATAACCGATCATCTGATCAAAATACAGCGAAAGATTTACCGACTCCCAATGCATATATAAAAATCCTCGCTGAATCTCCAGATCACTTCCGGTATGAAAAATAATATAATGGTTGCCATTTTCCGAGTAAATATTATTTAAAAAGAATGCTGATAATATATTAGGATTGATCAGAATGAATTCCAGGAAGAGCTGATTAAGGCCAGTATGATCGGACGAGAAATGGAAGGGGATTACTACCGCAGCGATTATGATGGAAGTTTCGGGGAAGAAGTGGTTCTGGAAATCCGGAATGCCCAGCTGGCGGATCAGTTAAAAGACTTTAATCTGCAGTTACATAAAGGTGAGATCCTTGGGGTGGGCGGACTGTCTCACTGTGGCATGCACACTCTGGGCAAGGTGCTGTTTGGAGCGGAAAAGCTTGAGCAAGGGCAGGTGTTGATACAGACCAGGGAATTGAAAAATGAAGCCGATGCGATGGACCAAAAGATCGGTTATGTGGCGAAAGACAGCGACATCGAGTCGCTAAGTCTGAATGCCAGCATTAAGGACAATATCGCAGTGGGCGGGTTCGATCAGTTTGCCGTGAACCGGTTTCTGATCCTGCCGGGCCGGGAAAAAGCTTATGTGGCAAAGCAGATCAAGGATCTGAGCATCAAATGTGCCGGCATGGAATATGATGTCGCGACGCTTTCCGGCGGCAATAAACAAAAGGTGGTCTTTGGGAAATGGATCGGCCGGGGCAGTGATATCCTGATCCTCGACTGCCCTACCCGCGGTGTGGATGTGGGGGTAAAACAGGCCATGTATCAGCTCATGTACCGGATGAAGAAAGAAGGCAAGTCCATTGTCATTATTTCTGAAGAAATGGCTGAACTGATTGGTATGTCGAACCGTCTGCTGGTCATGAAGGACGGAGAGATCCAAAAAGAATTTGGCAGAGACCAGTCACTTGGTGAAGCAGATATCATCCAATACATGATATAGGAGGTGCTTGGATACTATGGAAGAAAAAGTAAAAAAATCAGAAACCGTGAAAACTGCCAATAAAGTGAAAAAAGAAAAATACGCCATCAAGAGATTTATCATGAATCTGGCCCCCCTTTTTGGCCTGCTGGTGTTGGTAGCCGCGTTTTTTATCATCGGGACCTGGAAAGAGATCAATATTCCCTACGGCATGAGATCAATCATGAATCAGTCCGTCGTGGTGGCCGTCGTGGCGACAGGAGCGGTTTTCATCTATACGTTAGGTTCGTTTGATATCAGCCTAGGTGCTTCGGCAGCCGTCAGTGCGCTTTTAGGAGCTATCGTTTATAACGCAACGGAGAATTTGCTTCTGATGGCCGCAGCCTGCATCGGGATAGCGATCATAATATCACTATTTAACTCCATATTGGCCAGCATCTTTAATCTTCCGGTTTTTGTAACGACCATTGCCATGCTGAGCATTCTCAATGCCTTGGTGCTGGTACTGATTAAGATCAATAATACCGGAGCGGAGATAGCGATACCGGCGGCAGCGGTAAAGGCGTTGAATACGGTTCCCTTTAAGATTGCCGTATTGGCAGCATTTATGATATTCTGCATCTTTTTGTTCAACTTTACTAGAATCGGGCGGATGCAGAAATTTCTCGGCAGTAATCCCATATGTGCCAAACTGACCGGAATATCCGCCAAGAAAATGGCGGTGGTAGCCTTTGCCATAGCCGGTGCGGGAGTTGGCCTGGGAGCTTTTCTTTCCGTCGTATATGCGCCTACACTGACGCGCAATGTGGCTTCCAGTGTTGGTATGGATGTGATTATTGCCATCGTATTTGGCGGGATGCCGGTATCAGGCGGAGCCAGGAGCAAGATCTACGCGGCTCTGGTGGGGGCGTTTTCGATGACTTTCCTAAGTCAGATTATGGCAATGCTTAATTTAAACTCAGGATATGGCCAAATGGTCAAGGCAGCCATCTTTATTCTGGTAGTTTTCTTGGCGACAAGCGATCAAAGAGGCAAGCTTTTACCAAGATAGTCATGGTTGATATATAACGGTTACATTACGTTTTATATAAAGGTTTATATAAAAAAAAAAGCAATATGCAAATCCCATTGATCCCTTTTGCGGGAGAAAAGAATTGGAGCAGATATGAAAATCACTCATTTAAGCGTCAATCAATTACGGAACCCGCTTGGGTATGATTTTTCTTATATCGCTCTTTCCTGGCGGGTGGAAGAGTCAAAGGGCACTTATAGCACCGCGGTCAGAATCACGGTTTCCGAGCGGGAGGATATGGCGGCAGCGATATATGATTCCGGCAGTCTTACCGATTATCGGGAGTGCCGTTACCATCTACCCATCATACCCAAGGACAGGACCCGTTATTATTGGCGGATATGGATCCGGGACAATGCCGGCGGCGAGGTGCTAAGTGATGTGTCATGGTTCGAGACCGGAAAAGGGAAGGAAGGCTGGAAGGGCAGCTGGATCGCGGCGGCCAGAGAAGAAAAGCGGATGCCCATTTTATATAAAGACTTTACGGCTGGCCAGGAAGTTGCCAAAGCCCGTCTTTATATCTATGGGGCCGGATTATATGAAGCCTATTTGAACCAAGAGAAAATCGGAACAGAGTACCTGCAGCCGGGATATCATTCTTATGATCTGATGATGGAGTACCAGACTTATGATGTGACGGATTACATCCGGTCCGGAGCCAACCGGCTGTCGGTTTTATTGGGAGAAGGGTGGTATAAAGGGAGGTTCGGTTTTGACGATGACTACAGGAACCTCTACGGAAACCGTAAGAAATGCCTCGCTGAGCGGATTCTTACCGATGCGGACGGCAGCGAGGAATGGCTGGTCACAGACGGCACATGGCAAGGGGTACAGAGTCCGGTGGGTGAGAACGGGATCTACGACGGAGAATGGATTGACGATACGGCTGCCTGTGAGCCGCTGGTGGTGGAAGAGCTTACGGACAGCAAAGAGCTGCTGACCGAAAGAAGCAATCCGCCGGTCGTCAAGGTGAAAAGCTTTTCGGCAGTCTCGGAGATTCAGCATCAGGACGGCTATCTGCTGCTTGATTTCGGGGAAAGTATCACCGGCTGGGTGGAGTGGGAAGGACAACTGGAACCTGGCCAGATAATCCGGCTTTCCTATGGCGAGGTCTTACAGGACAAGGCTTTTTATAATGACAATCTCAGAACGGCAAAAGCGGAATTTGGTTATACTTCCGATGGCAGCCACAAGACAGTCAGGCCGCATTTTACCTATTACGGCTTTCGGTATGTAAAGGTGGAGGGTTTAAAGGCCGATCAGAAACTTAGCTTCACCACTTACCGGATCATGTCTGACCTTGCCGCGACCGGTCAGATCTTTACGGCCCATGAGAAAATAAACCGCTTGATTGCCAATACGGTACGTTCCCAGCAAGGTAACTTTCTCGACATCCCTACCGACTGTCCCCAGCGGGATGAGCGGATGGGGTGGACGGGGGATGTGGCGATCTTTGCCGGAACAGCATGTTTTCATATGGACAGTGCGGCCTTCTTTCGGCATTACATGAAAAGCCTTTATCAAGAGCAGCGTTTATTAAAGGGGGCAGTCCCTTTTTTTGTTCCAAAGCCGAAGATCAAGACAGATATAAGCGAAGCCGTCAATCCTTTTTATATAACCGCTGGAGCCTGTGCATGGGGAGATGTGGCCACGATACTGCCCTGGACCTTATATGAATACTACGGCGACCGGGAATTGCTTCGGGAGCAGTATCCGGCCATGTGTGAATGGACGAATTACATTACCGGGCGGGCACGGGAGAACGCCGTTCCTTATTTATGGCAGAATGACCGGCAATTGGGCGACTGGCTAGCCTTGGATAACGGAGATCTACGCAATCCGATCGGAAAAACGGATGTGCAGTTATTGGCATCGGCCTTTTATTATCAGTCCGCCCGCTGCTGTTATCAAGCCGCTGATGTGTTACAGGATGGCCGCCGAGAAGAATTCATGACCCTGACAGGGAATATCAAACAGGAGTTTCTTTCCTTTTACTTTGATGACAACCAGGAACTGCGGTCCGATCTGACCCAGACTGCCTGTGCCGTGCTGCTGACGCTAAAGCTGTATCCGGAAGGGGGCAAAGAGAAGCTGGCAGGGCATTTGCGGCAACTGCTGGAAGCGAACAAAGGTCATCTGAATACCGGCTTTATCGGAACCCCGGTGCTCTGTCCGGCTTTGTCGGAAAACGGTTTGAATGAGATGGCTTATGATTTGCTGCTCAACGAAGAATATCCCGGCTGGCTCCATGAAGTGAATCTCGGCGCCACCACGATCTGGGAGCGGTGGAATTCCCTGGATGAGGAGGGCGTGATCAGTAGCACCGGCATGAACAGCCTGAACCATTATGCCTACGGCAGCATAGCCGAATGGATGTACCGGTATATGTGCGGTTTCCGCCCCGGCATGGGCAATGACATCAAGATGATCATCAAGCCCCAGCCGTCGCTGCAGCTTCAAGAGGTGACCGGCAACTGGGATTCCCCATATGGAAGATATGTCAGCGGCTGGTCCTATGACGCTGAAGTAGGACTCAGATATAAGATTGAAATACCTTTCAATGCGAATGCCAAAGTGGTATTCCCGAACGGCAACATTAAATTCTTAGAAAGCGGCATCTATTATTTTAACGGTAACGGAGATTGCGAATGAAAATTGCGGTTTTGGTAGGCGGCATTGCCTATGAAGTACAGAGACGTTTTTTGGAAGGGATCATGGATTATGCTCAAGATAAAGAGGTAGGAATCTTCGTGTTTACCTGTAACGGAGATCTTTATAAGCAGTCAGACTATGGGATCGGGCAATTTAATATTTATCATTTGCCGGATCTCAAAAGCTACGACGGTATTATCTACTCCAAATATACCATTCAAAACGAGGAAATGGGCGCGGAGCTGACGGAAATCATCAAACAATCCGGAATTCCAGCTATCAGCATGGAAGCGGAAATAGAAGGGATGGCCAGGTTTTACTGTTTTTATATATGGCATTTTATGGCAATGTGTGATATAATATAATGATAGGAGGTATTTCCATGAAATTAACTACTACGAAATCTAAAAATGCCGA
>QMCD01000476.1_pt1 | contig 41001 bp, 33 predicted proteins | sample 1821841 | NCBI WGS metagenome assembly QMCD01 (sample SAMN01991225, study PRJNA193472) | Termite gut metagenome, whole genome shotgun sequencing project. | isolation source: worker | host: Macrotermes natalensis
TTATTTCTGTTTCACTATGTATTTCGATGCTTTCTTCAATATCTGTATCGGTAAAGAACAATGCGACATCCTCATGAAGCGCCTCTTGATTCCCTTTTGACCCAATCACATAATCACCCTCATGTTCTTCATCAATGATCTTGGCACAGGTGTCCCTCTGACAATGCATAGAATCCGCTGTGATGATTTTGTCTTTTATATCTACATAATCTAACATTTCCTGCATCACGGCGAAACTAGTTTCGCATGTATCTCATTTGTCTTTTCATCTATCGATGTTTGAGCTAACACAACCCCGCTTTCGACCATATATGCCGTGAGTATTTGCAGTGCAGAATGCGGTTTCCCTTTTTTTGATGTACTTCGTATCGCTTTTCCATCAAAAGCCAGTATATCACCCAGATTTTGCGCTTCTTCCTTCATGATTTCTACGATAACGGAGATGATGGCCTCCGCTTTTACCATATTCAAAATAAGCGGCTCAGCGTTGGTTTTGACGGTATTTCCCTTATCCCAAAATGCTTTGTGAAAAAATCTACTCTTTCCTGTGCAAATAATACGATATCCTGTAATTGATCGAGTCCGCACAATACTGCTGTCATGATCACGATTAACATATCGCTGAACTTATGCTCTATATAACTTTCGTGCCGGTATTCGGGTATGATTGATAATCTCTCCCGCAATCGTTCTTCCATGTCTTTTCCCCTCTTCGGGGAGTTTACTCTTTTTTCTGATTTATTGCAATTTTATGAAACGAACGTGCAATGTTGAGAATTTCTATTGACTTTTTTCCTAAAACCTTGTAGATTCTTTTTACATTCCCCTGTAGCTCAGTCGGCAGAGCAAGTGGCTGTTAACCACTGGGTCCGTGGTTCAAACCCGCGCGGGGGAGCTTATAGCCCGTCTATTAGGACGGGCTATTTCTTTTTATAGCAAGGAATTAGCTCATTTTAGCCATAAAGGTACTTGAGAGACAAAGTACTGAAAAAAAGGCTAAAAAGTACCGTGACAACGGTACTGTCAACAAACTGTCAACAATGCGTGGTGAATCCGGTTTCGTAATTGAAATCGGTAGGAGGCTGTTATGGCAGTGAAAGTTGGTAAGTACCACCTTTCCCAAAGAAGGCAGAATACCGGGAGTTTCTGGTATTATTGGTTCAATGATGAAGCGGAAAACCGAATACAGAAAGCCTGCGGTCACGGATGCGAGAGTAAACGCGACGCGGTACTTTTTCTTGAAGACCTTTTTCGGGCAGACCTGCTTGAAGAAAAGCGAAAAGAAGAACTACGAAAAAAGCGCTTCTCGCTCTTTGCAGAAAAATGTTCATTGAGGGAGCGCCCCATCTTGAACGCTGGGCTGCGAAAGGAAAAATCCTCAAGCCTCAAACTATCCTTCAACTACATAAATCTGTACTGCTTAGAAGGCATATTACGATTGAACTGAAAAACTCAATATAACGAGCTTATTGCAAAACTTTCCGAGTTTTGCAATTTTTTCTGACGAGAAAAGAAATTTCCGCTTCCGTTATGTCGTTACCGTAGTCTGAGCCGGGGCATTTATGCTGATAATACCGCCCCAGTTACAAATCAGTTTACTGGAATCTGTCAAAGCCGGCCATCCGCCGATAAAGACTTTCGGATTACCCGGCACCCAGGGCGCCGCAATAGCAGGCATACACGGCATGGGTGTCAAAACGCCCAGTGCTGCAGCAGTTGCAGCCGCCACAGTGGGATTGCTCGGAGAGGAACACCTCCCAAAACCGGCAAGGTTGACCAACGGCTTATTATCCATAATGTTTGCTGCCGGTGTTTCTGCCATAACATTGCTTGTAGGGATTACCGTCAGCGGGCATGGGGCTGCCCCAAAAGAACATTGGCACATACTGCCGTTATTCACAAGAAAACTCATATATACTCCTCCTTGTTTTTAATAAAGATTACACGGCTTTCCGAAGATAAAACAGCTTTTGATTTATCTGTAAGAACAGCTATGGCAAGTTCACCTTCAAGTAACGCTTGTTTCCATGCAGCGGAAGTTACATCCGGCTTGAGGTACACCCAGCCGGAACCATCGGGCAAACCTGCCGGCGGATTCACAAGCGTGAGCGGCAGGACCGGTACGGCTCTGGTCATTGCTTCCAGTACGTCGGTTGGACTTCCTGCCAGAATACGACCGTCTGCCAAAAGGTCTGACACCGGCGCATGGGTTTTTAACATCAGCAGCAGTTCCAGAGATGATAACACCGCCGCCGGATTGAGCGCGGCCACAAGGAGTTCTCCCCGGACACTGAAAGGCAATTCAATGGCAACTTCCGGTAATACTTTTTCAAAAAGGCGGTGGTAATAGGGCATTAAAAGGGCAAGAGATTCCATAGGTGAGTTATGATTAAATCTGATCGCCCCGGAAAGGGCTGCCATATCGTACAGAAAATCTGTCTGATCACATTGCACTGCCCCGCACATAGCTGATAAACCACTGCTTAATATGCCGAAAAGCTGATATGCTTGAGCGTTTGGACAGGTGAGGAGAAAGCGAAGATCATGTAATGTTGCGCTTGCGCTGGAGAGCAGCGTCAGCAGCGCTGAATGGGCGGAGGCATGGATATTTGTCGGCCGCATTGGGGCCAGACGGCTTACCAGCGCTGCCAAGCGGTTTTCAAAGGCGGCGGCGCTGCGAAGTATCGCGGGACTTGCGAAGATGTTGATCAGCGGCGGACACCAGCCGGGGTCGCATCGGGGGCCGGTTCCGTGTTCATCCTTTAAACGGATGAGGGGAAAATGGTATAGATCGCTGCGGCTGCGGCGCTCGTTCTGAGTGAATAACCGCAAGTAGTAATACAGCGTGCGGACAGGGGCGCCGCTGTCGGGAAGGGAGGGATGGGGCAGTGCGTATCTATCAGCGAGTATTTCATCCGCTTCTGCCGCCAGATATCGCCCGCTTGCCGCAGGAAGGTTTTCATCTGTGCCGTCTGTTATTACCCCTGCCACATTGTCTTTGGCCGCGGCTTTAGCCAAGCCGACATATATAGTTACAGGTTCGCGGCGGTTTTGCCATACCTCTTTCAGATCAAGGGTCTCTATCACCGCATTGCCTTCATGACGCACCGGTTCAACGATGGCCCGTGAGGCATCGGGAAAAAGCAGCTCCGCCTTGCGTACTTTGAGAGTACCCAAAGCCAAAGCAGCTTCATCGATCTCCACTCTCCCCGCCCCCCACGGATAAGGGCAGGCGGCGGAAAAGGCGGCGGCGAGCTGATTATGGTGATGGCTGTCCATCTGCTGAAAATGCTGAGGATCCAGAAACTGTCCAGAGTACCAAAAAACAGGTCTTTCATAATTGTTCATAATTATTTCCTTAATTCAATTTAATCAGGCCGCCTTTAACCTCCAGTAATCCGCTGCCGCTGACCTCGCCTTTGGTGGAACCCGCAAGTTTAAACATGACTCCGGAAAGATCGAGGGTGGCTTTGCTTTCGGCTTTCAAGTTGGTTCCGGCTTTTATCTCCAGAGCCGCGCCGGTTTCGGCATGTAAGGCCTTATCCGATTCCAGCTTGATGTTTTTGGCTTTAATCGACAGGTCGCCTTTTATGGTAATGCTGTAATTGCCGTTCACCTCTATGGTACGGTCCCCTTTTACTTTCAGGATATCGTTCCCCTTTTTCAGCTCTACTGTGCGGTTACCCTTCTGCAGAATCAGGCTGTCGCCCCCCTCGCCTAAGATAACCGCTTTGCGTTCGTTCTCGGCTGCAATTTCCAGCAATTTCTGGGCATGAATATAGAGGCGTTCCGCATCTTTTTTGTCATCCAGGCTGATTTCGTTTTTTGCTTGCGTTTTTATGCCATTCACCGTTTTGTTATCCGGCAGCGGAAAAGGAGGGCGGGCGGCGGAATTGTAGACCGAGCCCACGATTATAGGTTCGCCGTCAAAAAATTGTATCAACACTTCGTCACCCACTTTTGGCAGAATTTGTACTCCATGCCCTTTGCCGGCATAAGACTGCGCCGTCCGCAGCCAAATAGAAGCGTTTTCATCCGCCTTTGTATTGTGATCCCAATGAAAGCGCACCTTAATGCGGCCGTATTCATCAGTCCAGATATCTTCTCCCGATTTACCGCAGACCACGCCTTTGAATAATTCCGCGGCGTTTTGATGATGTATGCGGCAGGGGCGGAATGTTTTATCCCCCGGTATGGCCCGCAGTACAGCCCGGGCTCCGCCTGAGGTATCTATCCGCATCTCCATGGAAGTTATGAGCCATTTTTTATTGAATATACTGTCCGGATGCCCTTTTAAGGTAAAGATCATTCCGGCGCTAAGCCCTGAGTGGGAGCTTTCGGCGAGAAGTTCCAGTCCCGCGTTTTCATAGCCCTCCAGACGGCGGCTTGATATGGTTTCACCATCCGACTGGGTGCGGTGTCCTGTGCCGAATTCCGCCTCCATTGGATAGCCTTTGCCGCTTTTGGCAAGGAGTTTGGCGGCAAAGTTTGTATAGTTATTATCATCTACCTGCACCGCCGAGGGCTGAACAGATGCTTCCAGCTGCACATTCCAGATACAGGCGTCGGGAGTTTCGGGGGCGTTTTCACCTGTCCACTGCAGCTCCGGCCCGGTTTGGCAGCCCTGAGGACTATCCGCCAGAACCATAGTGTGCCTGCCCTTTTCATGGGTGAAGTAATAAAAAATTCCCGCCTCTTCCAGTAAGCGGCTGAGAAAATCGAAATCGCTTTCGTTGTATTGTATAACGTATTCAAGTTTGGAATACTTTGCGGTAAGGGCGTTTTTTATGTCCGTATAGCCGGACTCCTTCGCAACAGCGGTGAGTATCTCTGCCGCGGTTTGGTTCTGAAACAGGCGGCAGCCGCGGCCGTATTGGAGGAAGTAAAACCACGGGCGAAGCTCCATGGTGTAGTCTGTGGAGCGGACGGTGGACAGCCCCCGCGCGGCTTTATGTACCAGACCGTTCATCTGCCTGCTTTTGCCGCCGGGCAGGACAATGTCGCAGTCCTGTGATTTGCCGATAAGCGCGCTTATGTCAAGGCTATCCGCCTTGTACAAGGTTACATTGCTGATAAAGGGGCTTGATATGGAATCGGTTACTGATACAGTTGATGACATAATTACGGTCTCCTGTGAGGTTTTATTAAATGTATATGTAATGCCGCAACGAGCATCCTGCCGATCTGATTGTAGGCATAGTCAAGATCAGCAATACAATTTCCTAAATTATAACCTGTAAACATTGATTTATCAACAATAATAATAATAACTCCTCGATTGGGATTAAATATACTGTATTTACTCCTGCCTGAACTTTTTTACGCTTGTCCCAAAATGATTCCATTAATTATTCCTCCACATACTCATATTGATGTACAGACGGCGGATTATCTCCACAATGCTTTATGTACCAGACCGTTCATCTGCCTGCTTTTGCCGCCGGGCAGGACAATATCGCAGTCCTGTGATTTGCCGATAAGCGCGTTGTTGTTGATGATATAAAAGTAAGGTCTCCTCTACTTATCTACAGCCACAGGGATTTCATTGGGTTTTGGATATGTTTGCGTCATAGTATCTCCTAACAGTAGTTTTAATGTTACAGACTTATCGTCTCATGTTTTCTAAACCCGGCTCACTGTTGTTCTAGAATGTCATAAGCGGCATCAGCTACTCGACTAGTCGTTGTCATCGAATCTTCAATATCAATGCTGACCGTATTCTTCCAATACATCCGACCAGGAGGCGCAATACCTTCACGCCAAATAACGGGAGAACTCATAGCGGTATTAGCCCATAATTGTGCGGTGGAATAATCTGAAAACCAAGCCACAATCGTATCATTTCGATTTATGGCTTCATCATGGCTGGCAACTTTAAAATAGGGAATTAACATATTCCTTCTTTTAAATGTGTTAAATAACAGGTTCAACATCTTGCCTGTCTGGTCCAATGAACAGCATATATAACATCTCCAGTTCAGCCTAAAAGTAAACCCTGGTGAATTAAAATGTACCCATCCGGCATCAGTACTTGATCCTTGCCGGAGCCAATTCATTATGGTTAATACATCTTGGTTTGTTTTATCAGTTTGTTGGTTGCGAGCACGGGTAGAGATATTATTTCTTAATATACTTATCATTATATCTATATGATAAGCACTATAACTTTTTTTCGGCGGTATTTTCGTTGCGGCCGCATCATAAAGACTAAAGTTCGGATCATTATGTCCATTAAGATATGCAATAACAGTCCGGCTTACTGCTTGATTCCACGCTTTTCTCCGTTCCATAAAATCACTCATCATTCACCTCCTAATAATAATTTCAACATTACAACCCCATCCCCCGCATACCACTTCACCAATGCCATCAAGTCAGCATACCGCTGCCCCGCCGGGGGCGGCAAAAAACTTCTGTACTCTTCCTTTGTCAGCGGTCCCAGCTTCAAAGTGAACCCCGCGGCGGGGTCAAACACATACCCGCCGCTGATGGTATCCCGTCCAAGCTGATGCTTCTCCCGTCCCAATCGTGTGCGGTGTTCCTCCGGAAGTTTCACCCACGCCCCCTTGAGCGGCTCAACCCTGGCTTTGACTCCAAACGCTTTTTCCGCCAAAAACTCCAGCCCGTTGGCGGATCTGGGGAAGGTTCCCCAAACCTGCGCCGCCGAGAGGAACGAAGCAGCCGGCAGCTTCCCTGCCTGTTCCCCTTGCGGGCCCGATACGGGGACAGTCACAGTTCCGCCGGTCAGACCCAAGGTCAAAACCCCTGACATAGCCAGGAAATACCTGTCCGCCTGCTTCATCTTGCCGGTCAATTCCTGATACAGGTTTATAACGCGGTCACCCAGGAGGTTAAAAAAGTCCGCCAGAGCGGGTTCTCCCCGGAGGGTCAGGGTTTCCGCCAGCTCTGTCACCCACAGCGGCAGAGGCCCATCCGCGCCGGTCAAACCCAACAGGTTTACCGACAGCAGCGGTTCCCCCTCCGTAGACAGGGAAAGCCCGTTCACCGTGCCGGGGTTAAAGGTCAGCCTCGGCGGCACTTTAAAACGCACCTTTTGGTCAGGATAGAGCTTTTTCGTCAGTGCTAAAGCCTGATGGAAGTCGTATTTCCACGGATGCAGTTTGAAATCTTTGTAGATGGGATTGTTGGATATTAAGTTCCCCATTGTTCACCTCCAAAGTAACATGAGCCCCGATTAGTTTTCATGGTATGCAAACTCGTAAACGGTAGTGTCGTTTGTTCCATTTTGAAAGTAAAAATTCCATTTGGACTGCAAGCCGTCATATTCACCCCAAAAGGCGGCATTCGTGTTGCTTAAATTATAGAAAGTTCTGTTATTCATATTCTCGTTGTATCCTTTTCCGGCAGGAAGTAACCAATAGCAATTTGGTCCTCTACAAAGCTCGGCTTCAGAGAAACGGCGGCTTTGCCCAAACATATTAAAATGGCGCACTCGAATATCAGTTCCAATACATTGAACTCCAACACAACAACCAGTCAAATCAGCAGTAAGAAATGTATTGCGATTTTTTTCGGGATGTACTGGTAAATCTAAATACAAACCTGTATTATTATACCAATGTAAATAATAACACTGGTAAGTGCTTCCATCTTGAACAACCAAATTAGTAGTCCCCCATTCTGTACTATTAGCCAAATCAAAAGATATTTTTCCGTTACCAATTTGTAAACCACTCATCTTTCCAGTCTGTATTTTTTCGTAATTACGCAGTTTTATATGTAAGTGGCATCGTGTATCTTCTTTAAGTCTTGCTTTAATCATTCTTCTTCTCTCCCCCTCACAACAAAGCTCTGTCCCCGCAGCGGGGCGCCCAGATGTGGTATACCCCCTTGCGGCCGCTCAGGAATATCCGCAGCCGGGTGATATGGTTTATGGCGCTTCGCAGCCCCATAAAGACATCCAGAACGCCGGCAAAAATAAATGGACTGCCCCCCCGAAAAGCGTCCTCATCCAGCTCCAGATCAATATTTAAACCCCGCACCAGAGCCCCTAGGGGGTGATCGGCGGATGGACGCAGGGGATGAAACAATATCCCGGTGGTCAATGAATGTAAGCCCGCTATCTGCCGTCCGCTGTAAGCGTCATCCTGCGGAGCGTATTGGCTCAAAATAGTTTTCAACACCTGCAAGCCCTCCGTACCGCTGAGCGATTCCTGGGGCATAGCAAAATTGGAAACCAGCCGCCAGCGTTCATCCCCGCTCCACACCGGATCTCTTTGGGGGCTTGGGGGTAGGGCAAGGCTTATGGCGGCGGGAATTTCTGTCTCCGCCGACAAACCGGCGGAACCTTGACGGGCAGCCAAATGGCGGTTGGTGCAGAGCGCCTGCGCCGTTACGGTGAATTCCTCCGCCATATCCCCGCCCAACAGATATAATTCCGCGGTTGTGCCCTTCCCATCCGGAGCGGGGCTCAGGCGCATATCCCAGGCAAGATCACCTCCGTGCTGATCAAAAAAATGGGGCACCCTGAAACTGCGGCCGCCGGAAGTAATAGCGGTTACAGACAGTACCGAATGTATCTCGGTGGAGTCCGATCGCCGCAGATCGGGGTACAGAGGATAACTCGTCCGGCGGTGATCCGCGCGCACCGGTTCCGCAGGGCGTTCAAACAGGTTTATTACCGGTACTGCCGCGGGATCAAACATTCCCGGGCGCAATTTCATATCCTCAGGGGGCGGTTCCTTCAATAAAAAGAACAGATCAACCTCACTACCGGAAAAGCCTGTCATATCCGGGAACGGTCCCAGTTCCCAAAATAAAAATCGTTCGGGGCAGGCGAAATATTCCTGAATCAACCGAAACCCCGCCCAGCTCTTATCATGTCCGGGAAGAATCAGCGATTCCGGCTCCAGCCCTGCGGGTTTCAAAAAATCACGCGCAAAAGACAGCGGTTTTATATCCGCCGATGATGCCCCATCGACAGGATCAGCCAAAAGCAGCCGGAGGGTATTTCTGTGCACCCAATCATGCAGAGGGAAGGTAGAAAAACGATTGCCTTTAAGAAAGAGCCGCAAAGTAGCGCCGGTTTTTATGCCGGAAAAACGCAGTCTCATCACCGCGCACTCCCCATCCTCTCTGTCAAAAGGGATAAGCCCTATATCGAGCAGCGCCGCCTGAGTTACCCGTGCCGCGCTCAGTGTCAGGGGCCATGCGGTGCGCCAGCGGATGACAGCATTATCTTCCTCCGGCTCACTGTATAATCGTGTTCCTGCCGGAATGACCCACTCATTCACCTTTTCCAAAACACTATAATCCGGCGCAAAAGAGACCACCGATATTGAAGGCAGGGGAGCCGCCAGAGTCGGACATAGTTTATGTAAAATTTGCCCTGCCAAAGACGGCAGCTCCGCCTCCGATTCCTGCCGAACCCGGGCGCTGAGATATGCCAGCGATTCCAGCAGACGCTCTACCAGCGGGTCCGGATTTTGATCCGAAGCAAAACCCAATTGAGGGGCTATTTTCGGATACCGCGCGGCAAAGGCTGCGCCGTCATCCCGCAAAATGTGCAATTCCCTTTGATAATAATTTCTTAAGCTGTCAAACATATCTGATCGGTACCTCAAAGAGTGCGGACGGCTCCGGTTTGAATCCCGCAAGACCAGCCTCAATGAAGATGGTCAAACATTCATCCCCGGCGGACTCAGGGGGTACTGCCTCCACTTGAATAACGTTCAGCCGCGGTTCATACAGTTCAAGACAACGCCGAATATTCCGCGCTGATTTTAAAAGCTCCGATTCCGTTTCCCCGCTCAGGTCGGCAAGACCATAGCGAAACTGATTTTCGCCATGAAAATCAGTTTCGCCGCGCAGCTCATCCTCCCCCGCACTGCCCAATGGCGATGATAGACGGGTATTAAAAAGCTCTTCCAGATCTCTCAAAATAATATCTTTATATCTATCAAGAGAAATCCTTTCAGGCTCGCCCAAAAAACGATCCAACAGCGGGCAGGAGAGTGTGAGCGCTTTCATCAGGATTCCGCACTTTCCAGAGCAAGGTCGTATGTAGCGGGAATATTGCCCGATACGCCTCCCTCATCTTTCTGGGGAATGAAATTGACTTCAATTTTAGAGTAATTGATCGATACATTTTCATAAGGCACACCGCCGCCGCCGCTGAGGCTGTAGTTGGCAATAACCACATTCTCCATCTTTATCGTGAAAAAGGCGGTCAGATTATCGCCCTCATCCCGGCAGAGAGTGAATTCCGCTGAACCCAAAGTTGCCCCAGTCCACAGCTTCTTGCACAGTATGGGGCTTGCATTGTCACAGTTTTTGGTAAAGCTAAAAAGGCTCAAACTGGGACGGCCATTGGTGTGGGAAGAGTTGCTGCGTATAGGCGAGGTTGCCTGGCTGGTACTGAAAGAAAATGACCCAACCTCTATCTGTTTTTCAAACCCTTTAACAGTGCTGTCCCCTTCAATATCAGTTATTTTCAAAAACATACTCATAAGATTCCTCCTTTAATTAGGAAGCTTCTAAAAACTTCAGTTTTTAGAAGTTTTCCTTAGATATAACAAAAGAAAAATCTATTTCGACATTTTTAAAGAAATAGATTTTTCTTTAAGAGCAACTGCAAAATTAACCGAATTTTGCAGTTGTTCCTTATTCTGTCGGCGGTACCGGCGGCGGCAGAGTTGCAACCAGGCGGATACTCGCGCTGAACTCTTCCAACTGAAAATGCGGCCTCAGATAGACCACAGCCTTATACGCCCCCGGCGAACCCGGAACATCATATACATCAACCCTGGCTTCACGGAGCGGAAATTTTGCCTTCACACTCTGGCTTGCGTCATCCGTTAAAAGCACGTAGCCGCTGATCCAGTTATTGAGATAGTTTGCCATAGACTGAGCATCGGTAAAGCTCCCCACTTTGTCCCGGATAATAGATTTCAGATAATGGGCAAAACGCGAAGCGTTCAAAAGATAGGGCAGACGGGCCGAAACGCGGGCATTGGCGTTAGCATCGTCAGTGTTATACAGCGGCGGCTTATGCAGACTTTGTCCGCCAAAAAATGCGGCTTTATCTGTGCCCCGCCGATAGACAAGGGCGATAAAACCCAAATCGCTTAGTTCTTTCTCACGGCGGTCAGTGATTGCGATCTCTGTCGGGATTTTGGCAATCGTATCCCCGCTGGGGCGTGTATATGTATGCACAGGCATATCCTCTACCAGCCCGCCGCCTTCAAAACCGCGGATGGCTGCCGTCCAGTTATGCTGGGCAAAAGCAGTGGTGATACAACGGCCCATAGCCAATGCGGCATTGCCCCATAAATATTTTGAATGATCTGTGCCGTCCACATCCTCTTCAAAAACAAATTTTTCAACTGTCCCGGCGGCATAAGGCATACGCATTAAGATACGGGGCAGGAAAAGATTCAGATACCGGGTATCTTCAATATCTCGGAGAGAACGCCAGGGGATACATTCAGTGGACTGGAAGATTTTTGCAAGATCCCGGGGAGCGGAGATCTCCGTAAAAGAGCTAAGATCAAACAGTTCCGGGGCGGCTCCTGTCAAAAGCGGCGTGTGTGCCGCCGCAGCCACTTCGACGAGTTTCTTCAACATGGATATATCATCAGCAGTGCGGCCAAATTCCTCTATATAGAGCAGGCAGCTGTAGGGTTCTCCGCCAAAGGTGCCGTACTCTTCCTCATACACAATTTTAAAAAGACGGCTTTGATCAAACTCCGAAGCTTTTTCCAGATCAGAGAGGAGCTCTTTGCGGGAAACGTTTAAAAGCCGGAGTTTCAGCATCTCCCCGGTTTCTGTCCCAAACACCAGATATGCTAAACCGCGCCAGATGGACTCCAGTCCCTGAAAAGCCGGCGAATGGAGGATAGTATTGACTGCAAAACTGATCTGAGCATCTATATCAGCCGCCTTACCGACTAAAAATTCGCTGACATTGCCGACTGCCCCATCGATAGTCATGCCTTCAATCTCTGTTAATGCTCCTGTCAACATGGCTTTCACGGGTTCTTCCTGATCCGGGGTCTTGATCATGGCTTTCAGGATAGGACTATCTTCTACCGCCCCTCCTATGCCGGCCTTAACCTCTCCCAGGTATGCAGGATCAGTAATCATTTTCTCCACTTCGTTATACAGAAACTCATTGCCGTCAATTTTGGTAGACATGTCCATCAGATAATTGCGGCGGTCGAGATACTCTTTCAGCTCCGGTATTCTGACCACTAAAGCGTCAGGCAAAAAATCATCCAGACAGCTGAATCCTATCTCGATAGTCTTTTTCTCCGCCTCTTCCGCTTCTGGGCTTATCATAAACGGAACTTTTACGCGGGGATCCGCATCCTGTAACACGAGATCAAAATTGTCTCGATCAATAAAGACAAAAGTCCTTTCTTTGTAAGCCGGCAGCGGCTTTTCCCGTTCGATAGACTGATCGCCGGACAGATCCGCCATAAGCCCCATAATAAATGGCAGCTCTTTTTTGATGATAGCGTCGCCGATTTCCACGTCATACGTAATTTTGACCCGGGGAGGGCGGACACGCAGTAATCGGTGCTGTATAGATTCTGACATATTTAACTCCTTGATTGCAGTATATCATGGTTATTTACGAACCCCTGTAATTAATTAGGACTTCTTCAAAGATTTTTCCAGGGACTTTTCCCGAGTCATCAAAAGCGGCAGCTCAAGATCGTCCAGCACATAATTAATGTCGATAACTCTTTTTTTACGCACAAGCAGCCATTTGACGACCATATCAAATGCAATGGATTTTGATAAAACATAACCGGCCTTTTGCAGAAGCCTCTCTATCTCTTCAATATCTATATCAAGTACTGCGGCAAGCGCAATTAATGTAACCTTTGCAGGCGGGCGGCCTGATTTAATCAGGTAGAACATCCGTTCGCTGACCTGTGCTTCCTGGTAAATTTCACCCTGTGATTTGCCTGATTTTTCAATAAGACTTTGAAGAAATGCACAAAAATCCGTATCCCTGTGTAAAGACAGCCCTGCCGTGTTTGCAAACCCCTCTGTTTCAGCTTCAGAGAGATGGAATACCTCCGCGGCCGATCTGATCAACTGCTGCTTAAAGTGATTTTTTGTCTGCGTGCTGGCAGGATGATTTTCCCAGTAAGAAACGAGCTGTTTTCGGATACCAAGAAGCCTCCTATATACATCGTCAAGTCTTCGTATAGCGTGCTTTTTTTGATACGTCTTTGCTAAACTCATCAGTGATTGTGAAAAGCAATCCTCAAGCATAACATTGTGCATTGCCAGCCATTTATATGTTTTTTTAATATTCATGCCTTGCATTATGTAAGTTGCTAAGGCAGTATACTTACGAAAACCTATAGTCAGAACACAGAAAACCCTTAAGGCAGCACTGATTAAATTGACTCTAATCAGCGTTTTTCTCTCAAAACAGGCGAAAAACTGCGCATTTCACAGCCTTTAGGCGAGAAATCGCAAGGCGCACACGCCAAGCCTCAGCAAAACTAACCCGAACCGTAGGTTCGCGGTTTTTGCAAGAGGCTCTCTTTAAATGACAAAGAAATTTATTCTTTTTTGGAAGTTTCTGAAAGAGGAACTCTATCATCCAGTAGTCTTATCTGAAAGTGAACTTATCCCTGTCATAGTTTATTTCCGATTTAATTGCGCTGATCGGCACCCAGGTTATCATGAATGATATTTCGGTGTTAAACTTGTAATTGAAGGGCATCTTGCTTCTGTCCAGGTAAGGAGCAAGATTGATTTTCAGAGTCATATTCCAGTCGCCCATGTAATGAGTTAAGTTCAGGGACAGCTGCCTCAGTTTAAAGCCGGAACTTTTTCTGAGCGCTTCATTATCAAAGCGGAAAGAATTGATGAGGTCTAAAAAGAAATTCTTTTCCCCCGGAATGGTTACGGGTAATGAAAATCCGGGAATATCCTGAAAGTAACGGTAAATAACCGAATTCGCGGATTGTGATCTAAAAGAAATATCCAGAATATCCTTGATCTTTAAGGTTATGTCTAAATCAAAATCTAAACTGGAATACGTATAACGTTGAAGATCAAAATTGATGCCGGTTCCCACATTAATGGAAAGTGACATTCTATTGTTCCAAAGTTTATCCCAATTAAAATGCCCGTCATATGCCAGAGAGAATTTTTCGGGAACAAGTTCCATTTTATCAGTGGAAAGTTTCCATCCTGTATTGGAAGGATTATCATCAAAAAAATAGGGCGTCATATACTTCGCGGCAAAAGACGCGGTGAATCCTTTAAAAACCAAGCCCGCGGAAATGGAAGTAACTTGGTCTTCCTGCGGATTATATACCATGGAATACTGAAGAGAAGTGTCGGTATTGAAGCGGAGCGTTTCTCTAAAAGTATAAGGATCGAAGATGGGCTTGTCGTCAAAAGGATTCCGGATTTTTCCGTTAATGTATGTTTCACTATACCAAAAGCGGAGATTTGCCGTAGTGCTAATGGCGCCGTCCCGGGGGGGGAGGTCCGCGTCAAAGGAAAAGGTTTGATTTTTTTCCCATACGGATGCCGCGATATATGTGGTAATTTTATGAGCGGTAATTCCGTCTTTATCCCATGACGGGGTAACGATTTTCCAATCGGGATTTTCTCCGGTGCCGGAAAATTCCGTTTTGGCAAGCAGATTTCTCAGCGTATATCTGATATTGGAATTTCCCCATACCGCGTGCTGGGGAAAAGGCCGGATTGCGGCGGAAAATTCTGATGATCCCGTGACAAAACTTGCTTTGTAATTGTCTTCGCGTTCTTTGATGATTTCCGCTTCGGTGTCAAAATCGGGAGCGTCTTTATTGATATAACTGAAATCCCGCCACGCGCTCTCGCCGGATAAGATTAAAGTAATCGTGTAATAATTTAAAGCATCCCTGGCGGTAACATCGATTTTACCGTTTAAGTGCGCAAGACTTAATATCGATGAAACATCGTCCCATCTTACGTCTTTCGCTTCCGGCCAATTGGCTGCCGAAGCATTGTACTGCATTTCTACCGCTCCACTGGGATTGAGGCTGTATCCTATCGTCAATGAAGGCCAATTTGCGGGAGACGGTATCGTAAAAGTCTGCTTCAACACGGGAGGCACAAGATCATCCAAAGAAGGCGTTGCTTGCGTGTTTTCATCATCGGGAATTTCTTCCCAGGGAGGGCGCGGAACACCAAAGGCACGCAAAGGATCATCCGCCGCGTCTGTTTGTCCTCCGGCTCCATTTTGATTTGTATGTTCCTTCGATGCGTTTCCGGATGCAAAAGGCGTTCCGCTGATGGAAGCGCTGAGGGAAATGAGCGTGAATTTATCGGGATAAAAAAACACTCTGTCGGGAGAAGATGAAGCGGAAGAATTCGGAATATTTCTGGTTCTCAATGTCAGGATGCTGCTGAGATTGGAAATGGACAGGCGGGAAATATAGGGATTCAACGCGGTTACCCGGGGACTGCTTGATCCTTTAAGCCATATTTCATAAGAACTCAGGATATCTTTTTCGTTCGTTTCTTCTTGTTCTGTATTACCTTCCATCAATCTAACTAAATCCATGTCTTCGGAACGATTCATGAAATCCCTTTCCACAAAAGGATCGGAATAAAGCGGAAGATTCCAGGACAGGTTCCCTACAACACCTGAAATTTCCCCGCTGGTATTTAATCGGTAACGGAAGGGGACATCCAGGGAAAATAATTTTGATTTGTTCCAATTGCTTGAGCCGTCAAAATTCGGCGCAAACGGTGTATAAAAACCGGATGCTTCCTGGTATATGTCTCTCGTAAACCCAATCCCAAAAGAAAGATTGAGACTGTTCAATACTCCCGTTTTCGGCAGTTCAAATTCGGTTCCCACATACACACCGAGATTTGCGTAGGCGTCAAAAAGAACGGACAGGCGGGTATCGTTCGGATCGCGGGCTTTTCTCCCGGTACTTCGGAGGAAAAGGCCATTCCTCGTTTTTTCCGTATCACTTCCGCTGCCAAGGGCGTTGGTGATTGAAAACTCGGCTCTTTCGGCTGCCTCAGGCCGGCCGAGAATATACGTCGTAGTCTGGAAAAAACTTCCTTCGCGGGGCCGCGTGCCGATAACAGGATGAAACACAATTTCATCGGCGGGAAGAAAAAAGAACGGAATATACAGAAGCGGAATTTCCCCAACCTTGAGCACGGCATTGAAGATAGCCCAATCCGAACCCGGCAGCAGCCATATTTTTGACGCGTGAATCGACCAGTAATTTTCCTCGTTCTTTGCGTTTGAAACAACCGCGTCTTGCAATACGGTTACATCAGCTCCGCTTCGGGAAATAACGCTTCCTTCAAAACGATACGCTGTTTTTTCATTATCAGCCGAATCCGCCACCGACCGTTCTGATGCTCCTCCGGTAAATACCCCTCCCCAGGTTTCCATGTTAATCGTTAAGGAATCGCCTTTAAATGTTTCAACCGTATCGCCGCTTTCTTTTTGATATTCGACGCTGCCTTTTGCGGTCATAGTGTTTCTTGTTCTATTATATACGATTTCCCATGCTTTAATTCTGTGTATGTCATCTCCGTCCTTTAAGCTGATGACAACATTTCCTTCCAGGCGGGCATATTCTTCACCAACAACCTGGAGGGTAAAATATTCGGTACTTCTGGCGGATTCAATAATGATGGTTCTCCGCGCTCCTTCTTCGCCGTCAGCCAAAGGAATAGGAGTTTCTGCAGCCGCTATGCCGTAATGTGAGCGGAGCCGGCGGCTCAAATCTTCCCGTGTTCCGCCTTCACTCAATCCGAGCGTCCGGCACCAATCCGCCAGTTCGGAAAGGGTAGAAGTCCGAATGTCCATGTCAGTCACTTTCAGCGCTTCCGCTTGTGCCGCTTCTTCCTGGGTAAGTTCCGGCGTTTGGGGGGGTGGTGTAGTCTGCGAATTTCCCGGCGGAGGAATACCATCTTCCGGTGAACGAAGCGCGGTATCTTCTTGTGCAAAAATTTCCAGCGGCAGAAACATCAAGATGAGGAGAATAAAAAAAAGCCGCTTTCGGAACATGCCGAAAGAATTAATCATCGCTTCCGTTCCGCCGTCTCTTTAAGATAAAATCCTGTATAGGATTCACTCACATTCATGAGTTCTTCGGGAGTTCCGGCGGCTATCAGATTCCCGCCTTTGTCGCCGCCTTCAGGTCCCAGATCAATCAGATGATCGGCCTGCATCAGCACGTCAAGATTATGCTCAATCATGATAACGGAATTGCCTTGATCGACTAAACGCTGAATCACTTCCATGAGCTGCTTGACATCGGCAAAGTGGAGCCCCGTCGTAGGCTCGTCCAGAATGTACAAGGTCTTTCCGGTAGAACGCTTTGAAAGTTCAAGGGCAAGTTTTACGCGCTGAGCCTCGCCGCCGGAAAGCGTCAGAGCCGACTGACCAAGTTTGATGTAACCAAGGCCGACGGACAAAAGCGTATCGAGCTTCCGCGCAATATGGGGAATATACGAAAAGAAATCCGCGGCTTCTTCAATCGTCATGTCCAAAACATCGGCAATGTTTTTCCCTTTGAAGCGTATATCAAGTGTTTCACGATTAAACCGTTTTCCGTTACAAACATCGCAGGTGATATACACATCGGGAAGAAAGTTCATCTCAATTTTGATGGTTCCGTCGCCTTCGCAGTTTTCGCAGCGGCCGCCTTTCACGTTAAAGGAAAAACGTCCCGGCTTGTAGCCACGGACTTTCGCGTCAGGCAGGGACGCGAACAAATCCCGTATCCCCGAAAACACGCCGACGTAGGTTGCAGGGTTAGAACGCGGCGTTCTTCCGATAGGGCTTTGATCGATATTGATAACCTTGTCGATAGCTTCCAATCCTTCAACGGATTTATATTTTCCCGTTTCATGATTTGATCGGTGCAGCTTGTTGGCAAGAACCGGATACAGCACGTCCGAAAGCAGCGTCGATTTTCCGGAACCCGAAACACCCGTAATGCAGGTGAAGAGTCCCAGCGGAAAATCCACATCGACATTTTTAAGGTTATGCTCGGACACGCCGCGCAGCCGAATGAAGTTTCCGTTTCCGCTTCTGCGCTTCTTGGGAACATCCATCGTTAAGGTTCCGGCAAGATACCGTCCCGTAAGGCTGGTTTCAACTTTCATCACTTCTTCGGGCGTTCCCTGGGCGATAACCTTTCCGCCGTGAACGCCGGCTCCGGGGCCGAGGTCTACAATGTAATCGGCGGTACGAAGCGTCTGCTCATCATGCTCGACAACGATGAGGGTATTTCCCAAATCCCGAAGATAGGTCAACGTGTCGATGAGCCGCTGATTGTCTCGCTGATGAAGCCCTATCGAAGGTTCGTCAAGAATATAGAGAACCCCGACAAGGCTCGCGCCGATCTGCGTGGCAAGCCGGATGCGCTGAGCTTCGCCGCCGGAAAGTGTCGCGGCTTTCCGTTCCAGGCTGAGATAATCGAGGCCGACATTTTTCATGAATCCCAGCCGCGCGTTAATCTCTTTAAGAATCTGATAAGCTATCTTCTGCTCGGTTTTGGAAAACTTCACCTTCTCAAAAAACTTGATGGTATCCGCAACGGAAAGGGTGGTGAGTTCCCAGATATTTTTTCCGCCAACAGTTACCGCAAGCGCTTCCGGTTTTAATCTTTTGCCGCCGCATTCATCACAGGCCTTCTGGCTCATAAACTTTTCAAGCCAGTCTTTAATCCCGCCGGACTGGGTTTCAAAATAACGCTTCTTTAAATCTTCAAGAATGCCGGGGAACTTTGACTTATACGCAAAATGCCCCGTTCCGTCTTTGTTTTCATAGATGACATCAATATCATCTTTGCTGCCGTACAGAATCATATCCATAATTTTTTGAGGAAGCTCGGCAAAGGGAGTATCCAGACTAAATTTGTAATGTTTCGCGAGAGCGTCAAAACGGGCGCGGTGCCATGATGATTCAGGGTTATACGGAACACAGCCGCCCTCGTTAAACGATAAGTCCATGTTGGGAATAAGAAGAGCCGGGTCGAATTCCAGTTTAGCCCCAAGCCCGGTACAGGCGGGGCAGGCCCCAAAAGGGTTGTTAAACGAAAAGAGCCGGGGCTGTAAATCGGGGATGGAAATGCCGCAGTCAGGGCAGGCGTTCTTCTGGCTGAAAAAATGTTCGTTTTCACCGGCGTCGTCTTTTGCAAGCACGAGGATGATTCCGTCCGCCGCCTGCAATGCCGTCTCAACCGATTCGGCAAGACGCGTGCGAATATCGCTTCCGATCACCAAACGGTCTATCACAATTTCGATGTTGTGCTTTTTTTGTTTATCCAGTTTGATCGTCTCATCAAGATCGACCAAAAGCCCGTCGATCCTCGCCCGCTGATACCCGATCTTTTTCGCGTCATCAATAATCTTTTGATGCTCGCCCTTTTTCCCGCGGATCACCGGGGCCAAAAGCTGAACCTTGGTTCCAGCCGGCATGTCCATAATCGTGCCGATAATTTGATCGACAGGCTGTTCCTGAATAACCCTGCCGCACTGGGGGCAATGCGGAATCCCGATTCTGGCATACAGAAGCCGGTAATAATCGTATATTTCTGTTACGGTCCCAACGATAGACCGGGGATTTCTGTGCGTTGTTTTTTGTTCAATGGAAATTGCCGGGGAAAGTCCTTCGATATAATCGAGATCGGGCTTATCCATCCGGTCAAGAAACTGCCGCGCGTAAGCTGAAAGGCTGTCCATGTAACGTCGCTGCCCTTCGGCAAATATGGTATCAAAGGCAAGGGAACTTTTCCCCGACCCCGAAAGTCCTGAAATAACGATGAGCTTATCCCTGGGAAGTTCAAGATCGATGTTTTTAAGATTATGCTCCCTAGCGCCTTTTATGATGAGTTTATCCATGATGTGATTTTATCCGGCTAAGGGCCTAGCGGGCAAGTCCCCTTCCGGGGCTGGTTCATATCGTCCATGACCCCCATACAAGGAAATCATCAATGAACCTATGGGCTTGCGAATAACTCATGTCATGCGGTTCAACTTTATTGACATGTTGAAAAAGCCTCTAATTTGAAAAAACTGAACGGAATAATCATTTTCGCTTTTCCCCAAAAGGGGATATAATTAACACTAACTATAGAAGAATTGTGTCAATTTCCGATATGCGGAGATTTTTCAAGGTGTCACTGCGTTGCAGTGTCTTCGATATAATGATGCCGCTTTTCTGTACTTCAGACAGATTGGGGCTAATGTAGAGGTTAGTATGAATTCTATCAGTGATGCGGTAACCACGGTCAATCGTCCCGAAAAAATACTGCAATTTGGGGAGGGTAACTTCCTTCGCGCTTTTGTTGACTGGATGGTAGATATCACGAATGAAAAAACCGATTTTAACGGAAATGTTGTTCTCGTACAGCCCCTCGACCGGGGACTCGCTGATATGATTAACGGACAAAAAGGGTTGTACACAACGGTACTCCGGGGCATACAGGAAGGGAAGGCGGTTGAAGAGTTCCGTCCCATCACTTCGGTCAGCCGCTGTCTCGATCCTTACTCGCAGCACGCCGAATATATGCAATGCGCGGAAAACCCCGATCTTCGGTTCATCATCTCCAACACCACCGAAGCGGGAATCGCCTACAACGCGGAGGATAAAGCGGATGACGCGCCCCAGAGTTCCTTCCCCGGAAAGGTATGCGCCTTTCTCTACCGCCGGTTTATTCATTTTAAAGGCGACTCCGCCAAGGGGCTTATCATCATCCCCTGCGAACTCATCGACAAAAACGGCGATAAGCTCAAGGAGATCGTCCTCCGCTATGCCCAGGAATGGAAGCTCGATGATGAATTTACCGCATGGGTAGAGAATTCCTGCGCTTTTTGCAACAGCCTGGTTGACCGTATCGTCCCCGGTTATCCCCGGGAAGAGGCGGAAGCACTCTGCGAAAAACTCGGCTACAAAGATAACCTCTTGGATGCGGCGGAAATCTTCCATCTGTGGGTAATCGAAACTGATAAAGACTATTCGTCGGAATTCCCCCTCGCGCAGGCGGGACTCAACGTTATCTGGACAAAGGACATGAGCTTTTACCGCACCCGCAAAGTCCGCATCCTGAACGGCGCCCACACCATGAGTGTCCCCGCGGCCTTCCTCTACGGTCTCGACACGGTCGAAGGCTGTATCAAAGACGGCCTCGTTATCAGCTTTATGAAGAAGGGCATCTTTGAGGAGATCATCCCCTCTATGGACGGCAGTGCCGATGAGCTGCGGCAGTACGCAAATGATGTCCTCGAACGTTTCGCGAACCCTTATATCAAGCACATGCTTCTCTCCATCACACTGAATTCGGTCTCAAAATATAAAACACGGGTACTTCCTTCCCTCATCGGATATATGAAGAAAGAGAAAAAACTTCCCCCCGCGCTCACTTTCTCGTTGGCGGCTCTTATCGCGTTCTACAATGGCACAGAGATCGCCAATGCCGAGATGGCGGGAACCAGAGACGGCTCAGCCTATCCGATTAAGGACGATCTTCCGGTACTGGAACGCTTTGCCTCTCTTTACAAAGAAACGGGCCCTGTCTCCGCTGATCCGGAAGCGGCGGCAAAAAAACTCAGCCGCGCGGTTCTCTCCGCGGCGGACTGGTGGGGCGAAGATCTGACCGCCTATGAGGGCCTCGAAAGCGCGGTTGCCGGAAACCTCCAAACCATCTGGAGTTCGGGAATGAAGGCCGCCATTGAAGGCGCGGTAAAGGGGTTCTAGGGCATGGCAGAAAAACAGGCGGTCATCCGCATCCATCCCGATGACACAGTGGTCGTCGCCCTCCGCCCCCTTAAAAAAGGTGAAGTGACAGCGCTTCCCGGCGGCGGCAGCATATCTGTTGCCGGAGATATTCCGGCAGGCCACAAGATGGCTGTCGGCGATATAGCCGCCGGGGACAGGATCATCAAATACGGATATTCCATTGGGGAGGCTCAGGCGGCGATTCCCGCGGGAAGTCATGTGCATACCCACAACATGAAGACCCTCCTCTCGGAAACCCCGGAGTACCATTACAATCCTCAAAGCGCCGCCGCCTATGCCCAGGTACCGGCCGACGACGGAGATATCCCGGAGATCGATGTGTTCCGCAGAAAGGACGGACAGATCGGCATACGGAACGAAGTATGGATTGTCCCCACCGTGGGCTGCGTAAACCGCAGCGCCGAAGCTCTTGCGGCCTGGGCGGACGTGGAGTACACAAAAGCATATAACATCGATGGCGTGTATGCCTGGCCTCACCCCTACGGCTGTTCCCAGATGGGGGAAGACCATGCCGCCACCCGCACCATTCTCGCGGACCTCGTTAAGCATCCCAACGCGGGAGCGGTTCTTGTGATCGGCCTCGGCTGTGAGAACAACACCGTGGAAGAATTTAAAAAGGTTCTCGGCGATTACGATCCCGAACGGGTACAATTCCTCATCACCCAGCAAGTTTCGGATGAGATCGCCGAAGGCAGACAGATACTCAAGAAACTCGCGGAGTACGCGGGAACGTTCAAAAGAGAGAAGGCAAAGGCCTCGGAGCTTATCATCGGCATGAAGTGCGGCGGCTCAGACGGCTTTTCCGGCATCACCGCCAACGCCCTGGTCGGTCAGGTGTGCGATACCATCACCGTCATGGGCGGTTCAGCAATCCTCACTGAAGTGCCGGAGATGTTCGGAGCGGAACAGATGCTCATGGACAGATGCGAAACACCGGAGCTTTTTGAGAAAACGGTCCGCCTCATCACGGACTTCAAAAACTACTACATCTCCCATAATCAAGTTGTATATGAAAACCCCTCCCCGGGAAACAAGGAAGGGGGAATCACCACGCTGGAGGACAAATCCTGCGGCTGCGTACAAAAGGGCGGCAAAGCCCCGGTACGGGGGGTATACAAATACGGCGAGCGTATCGGCGGCAAGGGTTTGCAGCTTCTGGAAGGACCGGGAAACGATATTGTTTCGACCACCGCCATGACCGCCGCCGGAGCGCACATCATCCTCTTTACCACCGGACGGGGAACCCCCCTCGGCGCGCCCATACCGACGGTCAAGATATCCAGCAACACCGATCTCGCACAGAGAAAGTCCAACTGGATCGATTTTAACGCGGGAAGGATGCTCGATGAAAATCCGGCGGCTGTCCGGGACGATATTATGCGGCTCATACTGGACATCGCCTCCGGCAGGAAGAAAACGAGAAACGAACTGAACGGATACCGGGAAATTGCAATATTTAAGGAAGGAGTAACCCTATGAAACAATTTATGGATGATGATTTTCTGCTGGAAACTGAAACAGCAAAAAAACTGTACAACACCGCGGCAAAGGATGAACCGATTTACGACTACCACTGCCACCTCATTCCGTCGCAGATAGCGGAGAACAAGAAATTTGCCAACCTTACCGAAGTATGGATCGGCGACGGCGGTTACGGAGATCACTACAAGTGGCGGATGATGAGAGCCTTCGGTATTGACGAATCCCTTATCACCGGCAGCGCGGAACCATACGAAAAATTTCTCGCCTGGACAAAAACGGTCGAAAATCTGATAGGCAATCCCCTCTACCACTGGACCCATCTTGAACTTCAGCGTTACTTCGACATATACGAACCGCTGACGCTAAAGACAGCCCCTGCTATCTGGGAAAAGGCGAACGCCATGCTTGCCACCGAAGAGCTTTCGGTAAAGGGCATATTTGAAAAATTCAATGTCTATGCCGTGGGTACCACCGACGATCCCGCGGACAGCTTGGAATACCACAAGGCGATAGCCGAAGGGACGGCTCCCATCGGAAAAATCAAAACCAAAGTCATCCCTTCGTTCCGTCCGGACAAGGCACTGAACATCAACCTTCCCGGCTTTGCGGATTATATGGGCGTTCTCTCCAAGGCCAGCGGCATACAGATCGATTCCGTTGCAGCCCTGATCCGGGCTCTGGAAAACAGGGTAGACTTTTTTGCGTCCATGGGCTGCCGCGCCTCTGACCACGCACTAGAGTATCCCCCCTTCCGCAAAGCAGCTGATGCCGAAATCGAAGGGACTTTCAAAAAAGCTCTCGCCGGCGGAGCTGTGACAAAGGAAGAAGCGGACGGGTTTAAGACGAAAATCCTTACCGCGCTGGCGGGTATGTACAAAAAACATGACATCGTGATGCAGTTTCACATAGCCTCCATCAGAAACAACAATGCCCGTATGTTCAAAATCCTCGGGCCTGACACCGGTTACGATGCTTCCCATGACCAGCAGATCAGTGAAAATCTCGCCGCCCTGCTCAACGCTATGGAAGACGCGGGTCAGCTGCCCAAGACCGTCCTCTACACCCTCAACAACAAGGACTATTATCCCCTGCTAACCTTGATGGGCTGTTTCCAAGACAATAATTCCGTGGCGGAAGGGCGCAAGGCCATCCGCGGAAAGATGCAGCTCGGCTCCCCCTGGTGGTTCTGCGATCACCGGGACGGAATGGAAGAGCAAATGAAGATACTGGGAAATATTGGAATGCTTTCCGCTTTCGTGGGAATGCTTACCGACTCACGGAGCTTCCTCTCCTATCCCCGGCATGAATACTTCCGGCGGATACTCTGTAACCTCCTCGGCGGCTGGGTAGAAAACGGAGAGTTTCCGGCGGACATGGAAAAAATGTCGGAGATTGTCAGTAATATTTCCTTTGGGAACGCAAAGGATTATTTTAACTAATAGTCAAGTAAAAATCAAAGAGGCTGTCCGAGAAATAATTCGGACAGCCTCATTTTTTTGGGGATGAGTTTCATAGACCTCTTTCGAAATTATTATATTAATGAGCCTCTTGCAAAACTCGGTTAGTTTTGCTGAAGCTCATGCGATTTCTCGCCTAAAGGCTGCAAAATACGCATTTTTAAGCGGTTGCAATTGCAAAAACTGGAGTTTTGCAATTGCCTCTAATCCCAACAAAAACATCATTAGTGAAATTCTCAACATTATATGCGATCTCGGTCTGCCCAAAAAACGGATTTTTGCGCGAGGCTGATATGACCACAAAATTCTCATTCCTCTGTAACAATTTTGCGGAAAAAACATTATTATATATATAGACGATGATTTGCAGGCCGCGCTTGTCTTCATATTCGGTAGTTTATAAACGAGATGGTTTCATCGTATTCGGGAAAATTTGAAATTGTCTCAAGTGTGAGTTTGTTGCAAAACTCGGTTAGTTTTGCCCAAACTCTTGCGTTTTCTCGCCTAAAGGCTGCAAAAATGCATTTTTAAGCAGTTGAAATTGCAAAAACTGAAGTTTTGCAATTTCCTCGTGTGATATCTTTTTACAAGAGGTGTTTTTTATGGATTTGATCAAAAAACTTGGATCAAAGAATTTCTTTGTATTCAACCTTGTGCTTATTGGAGTTATCTTTGGTTTTTCTCTCGCTTTTCTCTCTTTTTCCTGTTCGACTCCCGGGCAGAATAATACCGCCCGCGCGGAGGAAGCTCCGGTCATTATTCCGGAAGATTCAATGGCTGTTGCGGAAGGCCTGCAAACTGTTTTTCGGGGCATTTCAAACAAAGTCCTTCCTTCCATTGTTGAACTCAAGGTTGTTACAGTTAGAAAACAGCAGGTTCCGCAATTTAACGGAATCCCTTGGGAATTTTTCTTTGGTCCGCGGGGCGGGCAGGGTGAAAATGAAAGAGAAGAACGTGAATATCGTTCTCAGGGACTTGGTTCCGGCGTAATTGTCCGCAAGACTGATGATCTATATTACGTATTGACCAATAATCACGTTGTAGATGGCGCAACTGAAATCTACACGATAACAAACGATGGAAAGGAATACGAAGCCGCTTTGGTCGGTAAAGATCAGCGGAAGGATTTGGCTTTGGTGTCGTTTAAAGCAAGCGATTTTTATCCCCAGGCCGTCCTGGGTAATTCCGATGATGTTCAAGTCGGAGATTTTGCCATCGCCTTTGGCACGCCGCTCGGATTTATGTCCTCGGTTACCATGGGCATTGTCAGCGCCGTGGGACGGACAGGAGGACCCGCGGGAAATATCAATGATTTTATTCAGACCGATGCTTCGATTAACCAGGGAAATTCCGGAGGAGCTTTGGTAAATATTAAAGGCGAAGTAATCGGAATAAACACTTGGATAGCAAGCAATAGCGCGGGCGGCGGCAGTGTCGGCTTGGGTTTTGCCATTCCTATTAACAACGCAAAACGTTCCATCGATGAGTTCATCAATTCCGGAGCGATTCAATACGGCTGGCTTGGCGTTTCTCTTCAGGACGCTGATAAAGATACTGCCGATATACTCGGACTCACCGGCAAAAAGGGCGCTTTGGCTTCACAGGTATTTATCGGTTCTCCTGCCGAAAAGGCGGGAATTGTTCCCGGCGATTTTATCACGCACGTAGACGGCAGGGAAGCGGGAGGCAGCAGCCAGCTTTCCCTGATGATTGGCGATATCAGAGTCGGCGATACCGTTAATCTCACAGTAATTCGCGACAGACAAACGATGGAAGTTTCCGTCAGAATTGAAGAACGCAGAGACGAAGTTGCCGCCGATAACAGCAAACTTTGGCCTGGTTTACAGGCTGTCGCCTTGACGGATAATGTGAAAAACGGTCTCGGTCTTGACGCGTCTGTCACCGGCGTATATGTCGGTTCCATCCTGGACAAAACTCCTGCCGACATTGTCGGCGTGCGGCGCGGAGACATTATTGAAGGAATCAATGGTACGCCCATACGCGATTTAGCCGGGTTCTACCGGGTTTTGAGGGAAGAAACTTCCCGGGAACTTTGGTTTGAAGTAAAACGAGGGGAAGCCTCCCTTGAAACGATGAAGTTTAAGAGATAAAGGAAATGAAAACCGGGTTTTCGATATTGGAAACCCGGTTTTCATTTTTCCTCTGTGCTCATCAGGAAGTTCTGATTTCTCCGTAGCCAAAGTATCATCCCTTTAGGTATATTATCTTCATGATAGATGTCCAAAACCAGCAGGATGACCGGGATGTTCCCCTGGAAAAAGTAGGCGTCAAAGGACTGAAATATCCCATTCAAGTCCTGGACAAAGGAAACGGCGTTCAGCATACCACCGCGCGCGTGGATCTTTTTGCCGATTTGCCTCATCATTTTAAAGGTACTCACATGAGCCGTTTTATCGAGATTTTTCACCGGTACCGCGCGGACGTATCCATGCCGAAATTTCTTGACATGCTCAAAGAAATCAGGCTGGACCTTGAAGCTGAATCGGCGTTCGGCCGAATCGTTTTTCCGTACTTTATTGAAAAAAAAGCGCCGGTTACGGGGTTTTTGGGGATGATGTCATACGAATGCGCTTATCAGGGATCGGTAACAGGGAACGAAAAACATTTTACGGTTTCCATCGCGGTACCGGTTACCACCGTCTGCCCCTGTTCAAAACTTATCAGCGACCGCGGCGCGCATAACCAGCGCGGCATCGTGAAAGTCTGCCTGGAACTCGGCCCCTTTTTCTGGATCGAAGACATCATCAAAATTGTTGAAGATTCCGCGTCTAGCCCCGTATATTCGCTCCTCAAGCGGGAAGATGAAAAATATATCACCGAAAAAGCCTATGATAATCCGAAATTTGTTGAAGATTTAGTCAGAGATGTGTATATTGATATTAAGTCCCTTGGACATTTTCCGCGCTTCACCGTGGAGGCGGAGAATTTTGAAAGTATCCATAATCATAGCGCGTTTGCGTCGGTAACCTACGATTCGTGCAAGGAGAAAGAACATGAGTGATTTAGTACCGCAGAAAAATGATGAGTACACCCCAACCAGTGTGCTGGCAAAACAGGGTGTCGCCGCCGTCGGATGCCTCGCAGGAGGCCTAGTCCTGCTTCTTGTCGGAGCCTTTCCTACCTGGCTTACCATTGCCGTCGGAGTCATCGCGGCCGCCGCGGGACTTGGAGCCCCCCTTATTACCAAGGACCGGGAAGACAAAAAAGCCGGAATCGTTGCCGCTATTGTCGGAGGACTCTTTATCCTTTCAGAAATCCCGATAGTGGGAGGATTAGCCGGATTCTGTCTCGGAGCCGCAACCCTGGGGCTCTTCGGTCTTGGCATCTGGAAAGGCATACAATTTATCAAGGGGCTGAAAGCCAGATCGTGAGGCATCCTTCATAAACTCGGTTAGTTTATAGAAGATACCGTGGAGATTTTTAATTTTGTTGTTCTATTTAAATGAAATGAAAAATTTCCAATAAGCATCTAAGGAAAACCTCTAAAAACTGAGGTTTTTAGAGGTTGTTATGACATATTTCTTTGAGACTTACGGCTGTCAGATGAACTCCGCGGAATCGGCCGCGCTTATGCTTGTTCTCTCCGAAAGGGGCTGGACGGCTTCCGATAACGCCGATGCCGCCGATTTAATCGTGATTAACACTTGTTCTGTGCGTATTACCGCCGAAACAAGGGTAATGGGCCGTCTTGCCCACTATGAAGCGCGGAAAAAAAAGCGCCCTTTCACCCTTGTTGTGGCAGGCTGTATGGCGGAACGCCTGGGAGACGGCCTCAAGCGGCAATTCAAAGCCGTAGATTACGTCATGGGAACCCATGCCCGCTCCCTTTTCCCCCTCATCCTGGACGCGGTAGAGAAGGGGAGCGTCCTGGAACAAAGCGATGAAAAGCCGGCATTCGCCTTTTCATCGTCCCACCTGGAAGACGGACAGTTCCGCAGTTTTGTACCCATCATGCACGGCTGCGACAATTTTTGTTCATATTGCATCGTCCCCTATGTCCGGGGCAGGGAAGTATCCCGCTCACCTCAGTCCATAAAGCAAGAACTCCGGTTTTTGTCGGATAAAGGCGTCCGGGAAGTTACCCTTTTGGGGCAAAACGTCAATTCCTATAAATGGGAAGAAAACGGCAGACACTTCGATTTTCCCGACCTCCTTGAGATGATTGCCGAAGAAGTACAAGGACTCTCCATCGAATGGGTCCGCTTCCTTTCAAGCCATCCCAAAGATTTATCATCCAGGGCTGTCAAAGTGATGGCGGAGAACCCCGTCTTTTGCAGGCATCTTCACCTCTGTGTACAGCATGGATCGAACGCCGTCCTTGAAAAGATGAATCGGCGTTATACACGGGAACAGTACCTCGATCTTGTCGCCGAAATCCGGGAAGCGATGCCGGATATTTCCCTTTCCACCGACATCCTCATCGGCTTCCCCGGTGAAACCGACGAAGACGTGGACGCCGTTTTCAGCCTCATGGAAGAAGTCAAATTCCTCTATTCCTACATGTACCATTACAATCCCCGCGAAGGCACCGAAGCCTATAAGCTCCCCGGCCGTATTTCCGAGGCCGTAAAACGAAAAAGATTAGCCGGGGTGATTGCATTACAAAAGGCTCATACCTTACAATTATTAAAAGCGCGCATCGGATCAAAAGAAAAGATTTTAGTTGAAGGAATTTCCCGCAAACATGCCGATGAATTAATAGGAAGAACTGAACGGGATGAAATGGTGGTGTTCCCCGGAGACGCGCCGTTGATCGGTTCCTTTGTACGGACGGAGTTTTTGAGCCTGAAAGGCAGTACCTTCCGCGCAAGGCTCATCGGGCAATGAAAAATGAGCAGTCAGCAATGAGAAGATGCTCTTTTTTGCTAATTGTTAGTTGATAATTGATATATGGAGTAAAACATGCCGTGGAGATTATTAGGATTTATACTTCTCTTTGCGATTTTCCTCGTATTTATTGGATTTAATCTGGAAAACAGCTGTACGATCTCGTTTGGATTTACCGAATTTGAACAAGTTCCGGTATATCTTACAACTTTCGCTTCTTTCATTTTCGGAATGCTCTGCGCGATCCCTTTTGTGCTTTCGTTCAAGCTAAAGAAAAAAAGCAAACAAAAAGCGCCGCCCGCGGAAAACAGCGAAGTTCCCGCGCTTGATACTCCAAAACCGGAACCGAAGAGACGAAGCAAAAAAGCGAAAGCCTCGGCTGCCGAAGTTAATCAAAGTGATTATGGGATCGATTAATTTCCGGAACAGTTTCTCTTTTCTCTTTTCTCTTTTCTCTTTTCTCTTTGTTTCTGTTTTGTCTGCCGAGGACTACGGTCCCGCGGGTTCCCTCGTTTCCGAAATCCAGCGCCTCGACGCGCTCATCCAGGACGCCGATATTGATGACGCTGTCCAAAAAGATGCCCTCAGTGAAAAAGCCCGTCTGCTCGAAATGACCGGAAACATCGAAGACGCCGCCCGGACCTGGAACGAAGCCTCTTTCGCGGAAGCGAATAAACGCGATGATTATGCCCTTCTGCGGAGCGCCGTTTGTTTGGCGGCCATGGCTGAATACGACAAAGCTGATGCCGCGCTTAAAATGATCCTGCTTACAGGCCGGGACGCGCAAAGCCAAAAAGATGCCCGCTATCTTTCCGCCCAGATAGAGGTTCTCCGTGACGGCGAACAAGGCTTTCCCGCCTTGCTCACTTTCTTGGAAAATCCTGAGTATGCGTCATCGCGGCCGGGAATATATTACCTTCTTTGGAAAATCTCCGGCAGTGAACAGTATAAAACAAAACTCATTTCCGATTTTCCGGAAAGTCTGGAAACCAGGCTCGCGCGGGAAGATACATCCGTCATTCCGGCTCTTACTCCCATGTGGTTCCTCTTCCCCGGCCGTGACCAATTGGTTTTTTCCGATCCGGTAACAAATCCTTCAACAGAAATTCCGGCGCCTGCGAATATCAGCCCTGGGACCGAAGCAGCTCCGCCCGGACAGGATTCCCCCGTATTGATTCAAGCCGGGTTGTACAGCCAGCAAGAAAACGCGGAAGCTATGGTCGAACGCCTGAAAGCAAAGGGCTTTACCGCGGCCGTTTCCCCGAAAAATGTTTCCGGAACGATGTACTGGCAGGTAACCCTTTCCCCCGGCTCCGACGCGAATCAAACTATCATGATCTTAAAAGACGCGGGATTTGAATCTTTTCCCGTGTTTCGTGATATGTAATATCGATACAGAGGAAATGTATGAAATACAGCGTCCGTGTGCCGGCTTTCCCTTTACTGAACGAAGACCATTTCGATCATTCCTCCGCCTTGGTCAGCGATATTGCCGCTTCGTGGAGTTCCTGAACCCTTCTCGTACCGATCCTCACCCGGTGAAGAGTCAGCTCTCCGGCGGATGAAATGCTTTCCGTTTCTGCCGGTCTTTCAACCCGGTATATATCCCGCGTAATATCAAGGATATTTACGGGTCTTAGCTCCAGAAATTCCATATCATCCATCGTGAAAAAGGCATACATTCCTTGTTGGAGACTGGCGCCGTTTGTCAATTGATAAGCGCCGTCTTCCGAAAAAGCGATTCTGCCGATATATCCTTCATACACCGCGTCAAAATGAGAGACCGCCGGCTCATTCCGGGGAAAATCGGACAATTCCGCTATATTTGCCTTCCGATACGTCCCGTTCCAAGGGGTTGAAACACCGATTTTTAACCGGACATCTTCGCGAACGGAGATGCGGACGCTTTCCAACGATCCAAGCTCAATCGAAATGGTTCTTATCAGCGTGGCTACGCTCGAATTCTGACTGCCTATCTGCAGCCCGTAACGGGTCGGCGTTGATGTCTGCCAAACAAAAACCTGGTAGGTGTCTTCGCCGTGAAAAATGATTTCCCGGTTTTCAGGATCAAAATAAATAAACTGATCTTTATTCAGGCTTCCCTGAGGAGAAACCGCGTACCAAAGTCCATTAATGAAAGATTCAAATTTTCCCGCGGAACCGCTCAACAATTCCCTGACCTGCTGCTGTTCAATCTGGCTTCCCGGAATTTTCGCCATTCCAGTCCTTTCATATAATCCGTTTACTGGATTGTATGAATACGTAACTTCAATTTGATCCATTATATTGGAAGAAGCGTAATCTCTGCCGTAGGCTGCTATCGAATAACTGTCGCCGGGAGAAAACATAATTTGATACGCCGTAGACCGGGGAATTTCTTTTATGACGATGGAGCCGTCAATGCTTAATTCGGCAATCTTATGAAAAATTTCCTGGCTGTTGCCGAAATCCGTATTTGCGTCAAATTCTGGAGGGGAAGCCTGCTCTATATTTTGACCAGAAACCGGACTGAGGACAGTACTGGAAACCGGACCCGGGCCGGAATTTTTTCTAAAAACCGTCAAAGTTTGTTCATTTGCCGAATTCATCCCCATGATAACAAGACATACACTTCTGTCGCCAATTAAATCGTCCGTGTAAATATTTAAAGTCCCAGGTTTCGTGACGGCGGCCGCGGTTTCCCAAACCCGGCGGTAGGAACCGATTTGGCTGTCAAAATCAATATAGGCCGCGTACACCGGTCCGTCCGATTCCGCGGGTTTCCGGTACGCGATAATTTGTTCTTCTTGGGGATCTTCATCGAAATTCTGATTAATTACTGCCAAAAGGTATTCGCCGTCATTCATGGCCGCTTTTGACATCATAACCTCTTCGTAAACCATTCGTTCCGCGTTATTTTCCGTAACCGACAATTCGTTGGCGGAAACAGTTCTGGGAATAACAACCCTCGGCTGTTGTATTTCTGTGTTTTGTGAACGGAATATCACATCCGGAGCAAAAACAAGAAGCGCAATAATAAGCGCGGCCGCGATAAAACCTAAAAGAGTTACAATTTTGATGATATGCTTATCCATGATCTATCCGAATAACTCGAGGAAATTGCAAAACTTCAGTTTTTGCAATTTCAACCTCTTAAAAATGCGTATTTTGCCGAACTTTAGTTCGCGCCTTTAGGCGCGAAATCGCATGAGCTTGTGCAAAACTAACCGAGTTTTGCACAAGCTCACTCTATTATAAAAACTGTTCCACTTTATGCAACAGGGTTTCCAGGGTTTGTTCAATATCTAATTTGCTTTTGAACCCCGCGGCGGTTGCGTGTCCTCCGCCGCTGAACTGCTGGGCAATCTTTGATACATTTACCTCGCCTTTTGAACGCAGAGAACAGCGGATAGGCCCCTCTCCGCTCTCTTTCAACAAGATGGATACTTTTACCTCTTTGCTTCGGAGCGGAAGATTGATAAATCCTTCAGCGTCTTCAAGAGCCGCTCCGGCGGATTCCAAATCGTCCTTCCTTAAAATCTGCACCGCAATTTTCCCGTCCGCGTGCATTTCCAGCGTAGATAAAACAATTTTTTGTAAGATAAGCGCGGCAGTGGACGCGCTTTCAAACAAATTTTGATAAATATCGTAGGGTTTTACCCCTCCTTTCACTAAAGCTAAGGCCGCGTTAAACGTGTTGATGTTGGTTTTTATATAGGCAAACGATCCCGTATCGTAAACAAGTCCCGCAAAAACCGCTTTTGCGGCCGTAAGGTCAGGAACAATGTGCAGTTCCTCTGCCAAAAGCATGATCATTTCCGATGTGGACGCCGCATTAGAATCGATATATCCGTTAAGAACGCTTCTGGGCCCCAACTCATGATGATCTACGACAATCACATCTAGGACACAAGGAAGCACCTCATCTTTAATCCGCCCGATATTGTATTCGTCCGAGGTGTCAAGGATGATTAAGGCCGATGTTTCCAGTAAAGATTGATGCTCGGCGGGATCCCATGTTTCGATTATATGTTCGGGGTCCATAAAAGAAAACCCGGCAGGGATAGGCACGCTGTTTATAATGCTTACTTTTTTGCTCAACTTTTTCAGGATAAAAGCGAGGAGTATTTCAGCCCCAATACCGTCGGCATCCGGAATTTCATGAGTACAGAGGATAAATGAAGTATATGTACGTATAAAATCCAAAACCTTTTGCATAACTTACAAATATTAACCCCTTTTCAGCCCCAGGCTACCTTTGGGAATTCATATATGCCGCCGCCGCCGACTTTATTTTCTGTTCAATTCCCTGCCCAACGATCATAACCTTCCATCCGGGGAAATCCATCGACTTTGAATACCGTAACATATTCGCGGTTTCGGCGCCGGACAGAGAAGCGTTTGTTCCTGATATTCCCGTTACAAGAATAACATAAGCATAAGTATATTGAGAATTCGGAATAATTTTCTTTTGAAGTTCGTTAAAAGCGGCCCGGTAATTTCCCGCGCTGCTTTTAAGTGTTATGGAGGACAAAATTGTTTTAATGGTATCTGTGTCTTCCTGACTGCCGATAACACCGGAAAATTCCAGAACCGGCACATCCGCTACGGACCAGATAGTGAGGGAATCTTTCTCCTGGAGGATTTTACCCGCGATATATTCGCTGACCCACTCCGCGGCTTTCTCCTGGCTGTTTTGCATGGAAAGAGAACCATCAAACATAAGGTACACTTCCGCCGGCCCGGACCGTTCATCTCCTCCAAAACAGAGAGAAAGCGGAATTATCGACAAGAGTAAAAAGACAAATAATCTAGATTTTTCTCTTCTCATAAAGATAATACTACCATACTTTTAGAAATAAAAACAGAACTAATTGACAAATTAGAAGAAAAATAGGAAAATTTATCAAATAAAATAAAAAAGGCTTTCTTTTTTCCATAAAAATTGATACAATAGAAGCTATAGCGGCGTTGTTTAATTGATATGTCTACGAATTCATACTTAAAGGAGTTAGAATATGGGAGCGATTGATCTGCCTAAAAGCCCGAATGTATTCCATCCGGAGAAGCCGAGCGCGGTTGGTTCTCGAAATTCATTGGCACAAGAATATCGTGATCAACAAAAAGAAGTTAATCAGCTTTTGGAGGAAGAGACCAACAAGGTCATTCACCATCTGACCGCAAAGCTGCCCAAAGATGTGCTTGAGCGTCTTGATGTTATGGGCGGTTTGAAAGAAAAGCTGTATAACTATTTTAACCAAAATTACCAGAACATGTTCAACCGGTACATGGTTACCAGTGAAGATGAAATGGTTAAAAAGATTCGCAATTATATCGACAAGGAAGAAACAAAAGTTCTTGCCCGGTATACGCCCAAGGAAATTGCGGACCTTTTGGACGCGGTCGGCGGTGCCGATAAGTTCAATACCGGTGAGATCGAAAAATCCATGGTTAATATGTATGGCCATCTTCAGGGGCATATTCAACGTGGTGTGAACGATCTTGAAAACATTACGAACAGCCTTCTCCGTCAGAAGACCGATACCGGAGCTTTTATCCGCGGTGAAAATGCTTATTCTATTGTCAAATGTTCTTTCAAGGATAACTTGAAAAAGCCCAAAACTGTTACCGATGTGAAACTTTCCGTAAACATTTTGGATTCCGAGCTTATCAGCCCGATTTTCCATTATCAGGTAACGGTTGAATATCTCATTAAAGATCTCCTGTCGAAACACTTCATCGATCAAATTGATAAAGAGATCGAAAAATTGAAGGACGAAAGAATCGATCAGGGGCTTGAAGAATTGTCCGACAGCGAAATCATCTTTAAGAAGATGAACTCTATTGAGCATTACACCGATGACGAGGCGGATAATGTCAAATCAAAGAGATACGCTCTTGTCGCGAAAAATCTTATGGAAAGGATTTCCGATCTCCGCGCGGAAATTGATCCTGAATCCTTTGATCAGCTCAATATCCGTGAAAACCTCAAGAAGATTGTCGATATGGAAAACATCCGGAACCGGGGTTTCAATACCGCGATTAACTCCATCACCGCGATTCTTGATACTTCTAAGATGGGCTATCAGTACATCGAAAACCTTAAAAATGCCAGGGAACTGATCATCCGTGAATATGAAGATACCGATACCGCGGTTCTTCCCGATGAGCGCTATCAGGTCCGCATGAAGTACTACGATAATGCCCAGCTTATCGAAGAACGGAAAGCCTATGATGTCCAGATGAAGAGCTTTGAAACCGAGATTATGCATCTTTGGGACAATCTGCAAACGGTATACGACAAGAGCAAGAAATCGTACGCCATCGTGGATTATGGAGATCTTGCGGGCAAAAACAAGGCTTATATCAATAAGAACTACAAAGAAAAAACCGGCGAGCCCGCGTATGAAGCCATCGCCAAGGTTTGGGATGAAATCTCTTTTGTACGCCCTGCCGAAACCGAAGTTGAGCGCATGAACCGGACGTATACGTATGAAAAAGACCGGCTTCGCACCAGAATAATTTTGATGCGGGAAAGAATGAAGAAGATGTATGATTACCAGTATCCGATTGAACGCCGGGTAATGGAACAGCGTCTGAATGATCTTGAAAGAGATTACTATCGTTTTGATTACCTCATCAATCCCTATCATATCCAGCCCGGTCTTCTTCTTGATGTGGACATTACTTCTATCAAGCGGAAAAAGGCAACACTGGATTCCATGGCAAACGTATTGAACGAATTCCTGCATGGTGTTTCCAAGGGATTCCAGGACGCGGCGTTTGCGTCGTTCAGCCGCCGCCGGTCCACGGTCCGCCAGGATATTAACCAGTCATTCTCAGATGTGCCGGAAGAAGAGACCCGCCGTACAATTGATCCGGGATCCGCGTATCTCGATATGCTCAACGCCGGAGCGCCGGCCAGTACCAGCGATGTGCCTGCCCTTCCCGAAAAGAGCAGCGAGGGCGTAGTGGACACAAAAAAGAAGCCCGCTGCAAAAAAACGGGGACCGGCAAAAAAAGCAGGTAATGACCGCCGCGGTGGTGGAGCTCTGAAAGAGATATAAGAAAATATTGATTTGTCCATTTATGGTAAGATGGTAAGTTAGTATTAACCGTATCTAATCATCGGTGAAGAACCGAGCGCCCCCGTTTTCGGGGGCGCTTTTTCTGGAGGCAATAGTATGAGCACATTACCGGCTAATTTAGAGGTTCTTTCGACCCGGGCTGGTTTTAATACTGCTGTAAAACAAATTAAAAAAACGATAAGTATTATTGAAACTGTTGGAGCGAAGAAAAATCTGGGAGATCTTCTGTTTGAGACCGAAGATAGTGAACTTTCCGGAGAGAAGACCGCGCTCGTGTTACGGATTCTTTTGATAGATAAGCTGGGATACAAGACGGTGTCTATCAATCTTCCTTCAGTTGTTGATGATGTTTCTTCCTTGGCAAAGGAATTTGAAAAATGGAAAGCGGTTGATTTAGTGGCGACCTATTATCATCCTGATATAGGATTGATTGCGGCGAATCCCAAAAACGCGGAGGAACTTGCCCAATTCGGGGCCTTACGCAAGCGGGAATTATTGGTTGTGTATGCCGGAAAGGCTGAAAAACCGGCGGACGGCATTTGTGATAAAGCTGTCCAGATTGCCGCGCAGCTGTTTACGGGTTCAAAGGTAAAGATTCCCGAAGATTTGTACAAGGGCGAATTTGTTGTTCAAAAGGTAACAAGGGCCGGGGCCGAACAGCCGAAGGCGGTCCGCAAAAAAGCATCGGCCGGAAAAGTAAAGGCCAAGCCTGCCGCAAAAGCCCGGACCGCAAAGCCCGGAATTCCGGCTTCGGCGACGCTTGTCGAGACTCCGGCTCCGGTTCAGGAAGCCGCTTCTCCTGTTGCCGCGCCGAGAGGACCGATCCGGATGACGCCCATGTATTCTGTCGTTGTTCAGAATGAACTGTTTCATAACGGAAACGTGGAAGCCTGGAAGAAGATTATCGCCAGTTATAAAGCAAAATACCCCGATTTGGAAGTGTATATTTATTATGATGGTGAGCGGATTATGGATATTAACTCCCTTTTCAAGTGGGGGAAGGTAAAGCACGGCAGTGCCATCAATTTTGCGGTGGCCGGTGCTGAAATAAAAGATGTTGCGAAATTGCAGCGCTACCTTTCACAGGGGGCAAGTTCCATGTTTGAGTCTTTCCTTCATGGTCCTGTGAATAATGTTCTTAAGTTATTCTAAAAGGAAAGGTGCTTAATTATGGATAATCGAATACATTTTTTCAGTCAAAACGATGTGATTTCAAGCAAAATAGCGCCGGAATCTCTGGGTATCCGGGGCCGTCAGGCAAATGAGTTTGCGGAACTTGAATTTCCCATTCTTCCCGGTTTTATTATTGATACGGAACTTGCGTGCGGTCTTGAAAAAACCGACATCAGCAAGGATGTAAAAACCCTCTTGGGAAAATGCGGAAAAATTGTAGGCAAAAGTTACGGTAACGCGGAAGATCCCATGCTTCTGAAAGTTGTTTTTTCGTCTAATATGGCAATTACGACGTTTCCAGCTCTTCATAACTTCGGGCTTGTAAAGCAGACCATTGACGGTTTCGCGAAATGGGTTGGGGATAACTTTGCGGCCAATGAAGTGCTGTTCCTTGTCCGGGGTATGCTGGATATTGAGCTTCGTATTATGAAGCTGAAAAATGACCAAAAAGGTACGGAAAGAATAGGCGCCGCGCTGGAAACGCTTCGGAAGGAACTCAAGCAGGATCATCACGCTAAATCCGCGGAAGAATATATGGACGAATATGCTCCTTTTCTTCCCGGCGGTTTTTTTGATTCCGCGGAAAACCAGATCATGCTGACGCTTAAGGAAATATCCAACATGCTTGTTCTGGATGATCAAAACGATACGGATACCGCCTTGATGATTCAGCCCATGGTTTACGGAAACTATGGGAAAGATTCCTGTTCGGGAAGTTTTTTCAGCCGGAACGTGGTTACCGGAGAAAAGAAACTCCAGGGTGAGTTCTACCGGGAAAAATTCAACGAGATGGGCGCTTCCGGTCAGGATATTGATAAAATCGGGCCGACTCATCTCAAGGATCTGGAAAAAATCGCCTGGACGCTGGAAGATAAATTCAAGGAGATCCGCCAGATACGCTTTACGGTTGAAAACGGAAAGCTCTGGCTCATTGAACAAAGGCAGGTTGAACAGAAATCAACCCAGTCGGATATTAAGTTGATTCTTGACTTGGCAAAACGGAAGATTGTCGATGAAGCCTATGTGGTAAAATCGATGGAGCCGCTGCGCCTCAACGAAATCCTTCACCCGATTATCGACACTTCCAGCGTGAAGGGGCTTAAAAGCTGGCAGGGCGGTATCGCCGGCGCTCCGGGGGCCGCTATCGGAAAAGTGTATTTTACCACCGACGCCCTCCTTGAAGCCAGAAAGATTGCCATGCAGAAAGGCGAAGATCCCCGCTTCATTCTCGTGATGCCTTCTACGTTTGCGGAAGATGTTAAGGCTATCGAAGTTGCGTCCGGCGTTCTTTCCTGTGAAGGCGGTTATTCCGCCCACGCGTCGGTTGTGGCGCGTCAGTACGGCAAGGTTTCCCTTGTCGCTCCCGATATGAAGATTAAAGGAAAAAAAGCGGCGCTGGGATCGATCAGTTTTTCGGAAGGCGATTATATTACGATCAATGTTCCCTATTACGGTGAATCATCGGTGTATCTTGGAACGGCAAAATTGATTGAACCCAATCCTTCCGAATCGGGACTTTTAGAATTTATCGACATAAGCAAGAAGTTTGTGAAAGATTTTCACGTGAGGGCGAACGCGGAATCGCCCAAGGACGCGCAGTTGGCGCTTTCTTTCGGCGCGGAGGGCATCGGACTGTGCCGGACGGAACACATGTTTTTTGGCGCGGACAGGATTAACACATTCCGCGAAATGATTTTTTCTGATAACGGTAAAGACCGGCAAAAGGCTTTGGATAAGCTCAAAGTTATGCAGCGGAACGATTTCTGTGGGATTTTCAAGGCGATGGCGGGAAAGGAAGTTACCATCCGCCTTTTGGATTCTCCTTTGCACGAATTCCTTCCTCATAATGATGATGAGCTGAAAGCCTTTATCAGTTACATGGAAACAGAAAAGAAAGTAAAAGTTTCCAAGGCAGAAATTATCGCCAAGATCGATTCTCTGGCGGAATTCAACCCGATGCTGGGGCATAGGGGCTGCCGTATCGCGGTTTCTTATCCTGAAATTTACGCGATGCAGGTCGAGGCTGTTTTTGAAGCTGCTTACAAGCTGAAACAGGAAAAAATCGATGTCAGGCCGGAAATTATGGTGCCTATCGTAATGAACGCTTCCGAATTGAAACTTATCGCTTACGGTAAGAAGATTGAAGGCGCGAATTATTTGGGCATTGTGGATGTTGAAGAGAAACTCCGCGAGGCAAAAAAGGCTCCGGCTGTGCCTTACCCGATAGGCACAATGATCGAGCTGCCTGCCGCCGCGTTAGGTGCCGGGGAAATCGCGAAATACGGACGCTTCTTCAGTTTTGGTACGAACGATCTTACGCAGACAACTCTCGGTATTTCCCGTGACGATTTTACCGGGTTCATGCCGGACTACACCCAGTTCGACCTCATCATTGGGAATCCGTTCAGCACCTTGGATCCCAGGGTGAAGGAGCTGATCGCTATGGCGGTTGACCGGGGACGGCTTACAAGGCCCGATCTTGTCTGCGGACTTTGCGGCGAACACGGCGCCAATCCCGGTAATGTCCGTTTCTGCATGGACGCGGGCCTGAACTATGTTTCCTGTTCTTCGTACTCGGTGCCTATCGCGCTTTTGGCGGTGGCTCAGGCGGAGTTGGAAAGAGCGGAAAATAAAGAGTAACGAGGAATTAGGAAAGAGAAAAGGGCTGTTCGGGAGTTTTTCCGGGCAGCCCTTTTTAGTTTTTTTGTGGATGATCGGTTCCACTATGATCAGTTCCTCTGTGGTGATACTTTTTGAATTATGGACTCCTCTGTGGTGATTTTTTCCCGTTTATCGAGATAATGATGGAAATCATTGGGTCAAAAAGTCCTTTATATATGATACAAATTTCATTTCAGGAGGATTCATGCCTTTTTGTCTTGTTAAAACAAAGAAAAAAAGCATTTTTACCAAGTATGAGGCAGCCTTTCCCTGAACGCTGACGGATTTTTAGCAGATGAAAACTGAGAAGGGATGAGTTTTTTGACAGGCATTATTTCAGAAAATACGTACTTTGAACTTATCGATGAAAATCCTTGCACCGTTCAAAGAGTTTGTGGATGATCGGCTTCTCTGTGAGGATACCTTTCACCTTATGCAAATGATGATACAGTCCACTAGGCCGAAAATCCTTCGCATATCGTACCAGTTTCGCTTCAAGCGGGTTCTTCACGATGTACTCAAACGTCGCAATAAACTGTCTTGTCGTCTC
>QMCD01000292.1_pt1 | contig 40993 bp, 39 predicted proteins | sample 1821841 | NCBI WGS metagenome assembly QMCD01 (sample SAMN01991225, study PRJNA193472) | Termite gut metagenome, whole genome shotgun sequencing project. | isolation source: worker | host: Macrotermes natalensis
AATGAATAAAATTTTTGAAACATCACTAATCTATAACTAAAAACATGAAAATACATCACTTTCTATACCCTAAAAATATCCTATCCTGAAATTATTTATTACTACCTCTACATTAATCTTAGAAAGTTTGAAAAATTTTAAAATGCTTTTTCTCGCTCTACACAAGCTACATGGAGTTAGAAAGGTAAAATGATAAAATAGTATAAATAAGCAAATCAACAAATAAAGCCCGGACTCACGTTATTCTACCATTTCATCCCATTAGGAAAAGACTCTCCCTTTGTCGTTTTATTCCGACAGGCTTTGCCTGTTACTTTTGGCAGGTAGAACCTGTTTGGATAGAACGGACGAGGCAAAGAGCCATCGTCCGAACGTCAGTGTTTATTTTTGGCACAGCCTCAAGGGAACGGGGAATAAGTGAATGAGTAAGAGAATGGTTTCACAAAGTCACACAAAGGATTTTCACGAAGTAAGACGAAGGTTTTTATAAGAGGCTCGACCAAAACTATAGTACAAATAAGCAAATAAGTGATGGTAAAATGGTGCAATGGTAAAATGGTGCAATGGTAAAATGGTGCAATGGTAAAATGGTGCAATGGTAAAATGGTGAAGAAATATAAGACGAATGGTTTCACAAATGAATATATAGAATAAGCCTTAAAATCAAAATGATTAAAAGGCTTATTTGTACCTGAGGCCGGGATCGAACCGGCACGAGAATTACCTCATCGGTTTTTGAGACCGACGCGTCTACCAATTCCGCCACTCAGGCTCAGTTTTGAGGTTGCAAAGGTATTATTTTTTTCGTTTCGATAATCCCTTTATTTATCTTTTTTATAAAATAATATTCATTTATCAGATATAACAATCATAAAATCAATCGAAAAAATGATTTTCAATAACTTAAATATATTTGTTCAAACAGATAAATCTATCCGGGAATTACGACTTGTTTACTTCAAAATAATGTGTAATTTTGCATACTTTTAAAATTTCAATGCAAAAAAAATGGGTTTTACAGGCAAGAGAAGATAATAATCTGATTATACATATATCAGATCAATTACATATACCACTTCCCTTAGCAAGCTTATTAGCTCAACGGAATGTCAAAACGTATAATGAAGCCCGTGCTTTTTTCAAACCTTCTTTGCAGGATATACATGATCCGTACTTGATGAAAGATATGGAAAAAAGTGTTGCCCGCGTGGAAAAAGCTATTGATGGAAAAGAAAAAATCCTTATTTTCGGAGATTATGATGTGGATGGTACTTCTGCCGTTGCTTTGGTCTATTCATTTTTAAAAAATTATACATCTTCCATTGAATATTATGTGCCTGATAGGTATGAGGAAGGCTATGGAATATCTGTTCAATCAATAGAATATGCAAAAGACAATAATTTCACACTAATTATTGTCTTGGATTGTGGTATTAAATGTCACAAGGAAATTGATTTAGCCAATCAATATAATATTGATATACTAATTTGTGATCATCATTTTCCTGATTCGACATTACCAAATGCTTATGCCATATTAGATCCCAAACAAACTGACTGTACATATCCATACAAAGAATTGTCGGGTTGTGGTGTTGGATTTAAACTGATTCAAGCTATCGCACAAAAATATAATATTCCATTTGTCGAATTAGGAAAATATTTTGACCTTCTGGTTATCAGCATTGCCTCTGATATTGTTCCCATAACAGGAGAAAATCGGATATTTGCTTATTTTGGGCTCAAACTTATCAATACAAAACCACGAAAAGGAATAGAATCTTTGCTTACATACAGCAAAATTCTTCGTAAAGCCTACCCTACTCTGCCTCCACTTAATAGTGTTTTTACTAAGGAAATTACCATTAATGATTTGGTATTTTATGTGGGACCACGTATCAATGCCGCAGGAAGAATGGCAACAGGAAGAAGCGCAGTTCATCTATTAATAACCAACACTATTGAAAGGATAACAGAGCTTGGTGAACGTGTTGACATGCATAACAATGAGCGTCGTGAATTGGATTTGAAAACCACCAACGAAGCTATTGATATGGTATCTACGGAATTGAATTTGGCAGAAAAAAGATCAATTGTTGTTTACGATCCCTCCTGGGTAAAAGGAATAGTTGGTATTGTTGCGTCCCGTTTGGTAGAGCATTTTTATAAACCATCCATTGTTTTTACACTTTCCAATGGATTAATTACCGGTTCTGCCCGCTCGGTAAAAGATTTTGATCTCTATGCGGCTTTGCTGCAATGCAGCGATTTATTGGAACATTTTGGAGGACATACTTTTGCTGCCGGTTTAAGTATCAAACCTGAAAATCTGGACATATTCATTGAAAAATTTGAACAATCGGTTGCTGCTTCTATCAACGAAACATCCATTTGTCCGGCAATAGATATAGATGAAGAAATTTCTTTGAATGAAATAAATGTGGATTTCTTTAATATCCTCAAGCGTTTTTCTCCTTTTGGACCGGGGAATATGTCTCCTGTTTTTATGACAAAGAATGTTATTGATACCGGAAAAGCCCGTATCGTAGGACAAAATCATATCAAATTATCTGTTTTTCAACCCAACAACAGAAGCTATCCTGTCAAAGCAATTGCTTTCGGATTGGGAAAACACTTTAAACGTATCTCCAAAGGTGAACCTTTTCATATCTGTTATCATATTGAAATGAATGAATGGCAAGGAAAAAGTTCTTTGCAATTAGTGATTAAGGATATAAAATTCCCTTCAGAAGAAGATAATATTGTATAAATTATTTATTAATGCAAATCCATTCTACCCAAATTTGTGTGTAATTCTGTGAATTTTGCAGAAAACAATTTAGAAATTCACCCGAAAAAAAATTATATCTTTGCAAAATAAAATAAAAAATCATTTGTATGAAATTTATTGTACCTAGCCAATTGCTTTATAAGAATTTACAGACGGTAAGCGGAATTATTACCACTAATAGTGCAATGCCTATTACCGAAAATGTATTGTTTGAAATAGAAGGAAAAACGTTGCATTTAACAGCGACTGACCTTGAAACAACTATAACAACACAATTAGAATTATCTGATTCGGAAACGGATGGAAAAATTGTAATTCCTGCAAAAATAGTTATAGAAACATTGAAATCATTACCTGATGTTCCGGTAATTTTTTCTATCGGAGAAGATTATGCGATAGAATTGTCTGCCGATGATGCTAATTATAAATTAGTAGGATATAATGCCGATGAATTTCCTCAAAAGCCGGCAATGGAAAATGCTTCTTCGTTTGAAATAAACAGCAATACATTGGGAACAGCTATAACCAAGACTATTTTTGCTGTTGGTGCTGCTGATATTCGTCCGGTAATGGCAGGTGTGTATTGCGATATTAAGCCCGATGATGTGACTTTTGTAGCTACCGATGCTCACCGTTTAGTTCGGTCTCAATATTCGGAACTAAAAACAGGCATGGAAGCATCTTTTATCATGCCGAAAAAACCATTGATGGTATTGAAAAATATTCTTCAATCATACGAAGGAATTGTTCGTGTTGATTTTAATGACTCCAAAGTCAGTTTTCATTTCGAGACAATCTCCATTATCTCAAAATTAATAGAAGGAAAATATCCTAATTATATGGCGGTAATCCCCAAAAACAATACAAATATTTTAAGGATAGAACGTTTACCGTTTTTGCAGCGCATGCGTAGTATTTCACCTTATGCCAATCAATCTACGCATCAGGTACGCTTAAAGATAGAGCCGACTTCTATGCGTTTAACGGCAGAAGATTTGGATACTACTTACAAAGCTACAGCTACGATTCCCTGTTCTTTTGAATACGAAGGTGGAGAAGAAGCTTTCGAAATTGGATTCAGCTCTAAATTCCTGCAAGAAATCCTCACTAATTTGGATACGGATGAAGTATTAATTAAATTATCCCATCCTACTGGAGCCGGTTTGGTTTTCCCTATAGAAGAAGGTGAACCCAACGAAAACATTCTGATGCTCATTATGCCTGTAATGTTAGGAAGTTAAAAAGAAATTCTATTTATAAAAAAAGAGAAGGCTGCGGTCTTCTTTTTTTTATGAAAATTATTCATTGTAATTTGTTTTTATTCGGTAAATATACAATTTTTCACTCCACTTGACACAGTTTGTTGAATAGACCCGTTAATTTATTTGCTGATATTGCCGACGCATGTGTTACAGTAGATGATGCGCCTGTTGAAGTTGGCGTTGCATGTATTGCAGTAGACGATGCGCCTGTTGAAATTGGCGTTGCATGTATTGCAGTAGACGATGCGCCTGTTGAACTTGGCTATGCATGTGTTGCACTAAACGGTGCGCCTGTTGAACTTGGCTATGCATGTGTTGCACTAAACGATGCGCCTGTTGAACTTGGCGGTGCATGTGTTGCACTAAACGGTGCGCCTGTTGAACTTGGCGTTGCATGTGTTGCACTAAACGGTGCGCCTGTTGAACTTGGCGTTGCATGTGTTGCGCTAAACGGTGCGCCTATTGAACTTTGCGTTGCATGTGTTGCAATGAACGGTGCGTCTATTGAAATTGGTAATGTATAGATAAAGTTGTCCGAATTTTTATGTAACTTTGCCAATAGGATATTTAAAATTAAAAAATCATTCAATCAATTAAATATGAAAAAATTTATATTTCAAAATACAACAAAAATAGTTTTCGGAAAAGGAACAATTGCCAATTTGACGAAAGAACTTCCTGTAGATAAGAAAATAATGCTCACTTTCGGCGGTGGAAGTGTTAAAAAGAATGGGGTTTACAATCAAGTTATCCATGCTTTGAAAGGATATAATTATGTTGAGTTTTGGGGAATAGAACCCAATCCCAAAGTGGAAACCCTTCGTAAGGCAGTAGAATTGGGTAAAAAAGAAAAAGTTGATTTTATCCTTGCTGTTGGAGGCGGTTCGGTATTGGATGGAACAAAGTTGATTGCTTCTGCAATTCCTTATGATGGAGATGCTTGGGATTTGGTTTTGGATGATTCTTTGATAAAGGATATTATTCCTTTTGGTGATATAATAACACTACCTGCTACTGGTTCGGAAATGAATAAGGGGGCTGTGATTTCGAATAAAGCTACTGATGAAAAATATTCATTTTATTCTACTTATCCTGTTTTTTCTATCCTTGACCCTGAAACTACGTATTCTTTGCCGCCTCATCAGGTTGCATGCGGAATAGCAGACAGTTTTGTACATGTGATGGAACAATATCTGATAGATAAAAATGATTCTCCTCTTATGGACAGATGGGCGGAAGGAGTATTACTGACTTTAATTGAAACAGCTCCTAAAATCCGTAAAAATCAACATGATTATGAACAGATGGCAAATTTCATGCTTTCTGCAACTATGGCATTGAATGGATTTATCGGAATGGGCGTATATTCCGATTGGGCAACACACATGATAGGACACGAAATCACAGCTTTAACCGGATTAACTCATGCAGAAACTTTGGTAATAGTTGAGCCGGCATTAATGCGTGTAATGAAAAATGAAAAGCGAAAAAAAATACTGCAATATGCAGAACGTGTTTGGAATATTACTGAAAGTGATGAGGATAAAAAAATAGAAATGGCAATTGAGAAAACAGAAAATTTCTATCGTTCCTTACCATTGAAAACAAAATTATCGGAACACAACATAGGCAGCGATATTTGTGATGAAATCGTAAAACGTTTCCGTGACCGCGGGACTCATTTAGGAGAAAACGGAACAATTACCGCTGATACGGTAAAAATAATATTAGAACATTGTAAATAAATCACGCTATTGAAAATTACTTTTCTTGGCACTGGAACTTCGCAAGGCATACCTGTTATTGGGTGTCAATGTCATGTTTGCCAATCGGAAGATTTTCATGATAAACGTTTGCGTTCTTCTGTTTTAATTAACTATAAAGGAGAACAATTTGTAATTGATGCAGGTCCTGATTTTCGCCAACAGATGCTGCGGGAAAAGGTAGATCACCTGGATTTTATTTTGCTTACTCATGGGCATAAAGACCATATTGCCGGATTGGATGATGTCCGTGCGTTCAACCATATTCAACATAAGGCAATGGATATTTATGCCAATAAAATGACTTGTGATGACATTCTTCGAGAATTTTATTATGTATTTCATGAAAATAGATATCCGGGCATTCCTGAATTAAATATACATCCCATTGGAGACAAAACATTTGAAGCAAATGGAATATTGATTGAACCTATTCATTTGTTGCATTACAAACTTCCCATTTTAGGCTTTCGGATTGATAAACTGGCTTATATTACCGATGCAAGTTTTATTGAAGAAAAAGAATTGGAACAACTGAAAAGTTTGGATATTTTGATTATAAACGCTTTGCGGATAGAAAAACATTATTCACATTTCAATCTGGAAGAGGCTATGGAAATTGCCCAGCGAGTAAAAGCCCAAAGGACGTATTTTACTCATATCGGGCATTTGATGGGAATATATAAAGAATGTCAATCCCAACTCCCAACAAATATGAAGTTAGCGTATGATGGGCTGGTAGTGGAACTGTGACTATTTTTGCAGGATAAAACAACATCGCAATTATCATTTATTGATGTAAAGAAAAACAATCACAATAAAACAATTTGTGTTACTATTGCAAAAAACTACTTTTCACTCTGCAACGAAAAACAATTCTTTATAGGATAAGCATAAATACTTAAAAATATTTCTTTTAGCTCCTCAATAACACCATCTATATTTTTCAACCCTTCCATCATATAATCTACAAAAATGTCTTTGTCGTTTTTTTGATAATACGATGAAAACGTATTAGAATTATTCAGCATATCGTGTGCAATATAATTCGTTTTCCACAATTTATAATTAGCATAAATCCGCTTATCCATAATTAGGGCTAATTCTTTAAATTTATCCTTATTATTGAATGTATCGCAATATTCTAATTCTTCTTTCGTGATAGTATTGCAAATAGTTAAATTAATATTTTCTTTCCATTGTTTAATACCGTGAAGTATGCTCAAAAAATCTTCTTCGGATTCTTTTACATATTCTCTTCTTCGTGATATGTATATTTCTCTTGTTTTTAGAAAATCACAAGGCTCATATTCGTAAGAAATAGATACAGGCGTGATATTTAGTTCTGCCATATTTTTGGCAAACGGTTCCTTACTACTCATGGCAAACATCTTTAAAACAGCATCATCAGTTACATCATTACCGTTTTTTGTACGACCGTTACGCTGAGCTATCCATATTGATTCTTTTTTTTGAGTAATCGCATAACGCATATACTGCGAGACTCTTAATGAGTTTGTGAAAATTTCCCGTATTGTTCCTCCCCTCACAATTTTAAACATTTTGTTTATTTTTCCAATATCAATAACAAATTGACCTTTCATAAGGTTACTACCAAAAGTTATCTCCGATGTTTTTATTCCCGATTCATGAAGTACAATTTGCAGAATTGCCGAATCCATCATTATATCACGATGATTTGAGACAAACATATAATTTATATCATTGGTCAACTTATCTGCTCCACTATGTAAAAACATATTTGTAGTATGTTTTAAAATAGCAGGTATCACTTTGTACATTATCTCAACTTGAAAATCGTCAACTGTTTGTATTTGTTTAAATTGTTGTGTGAAAGAACGGATATCTACGTCCGGAAAAATGTATTTTACAACTTCCGGAAAAAATATATTTTCAGAAATACGCTTAATCGCATCCGGAACTTCCAAATCATTAAATGGTCTAATATCCTCAAAATCTATATTCTCCATTATGTATTATATCTTTTATCAATAAATTTTATCGGTTTTCTTTTTATCTCCGGATTCTGTATTTTTTTTATTTTATCAATATTTTCAAGCTGTATAGCAGGCGTAACTCGCAATTTCGCTCTGAATCTGTCTTTGAGTTCTTTTATAATTTCTTCATTTTGTATTTTTGAACCAACAGATATAGTTACTTCATCCATTCCTACTTCATTGGAGCTAACTTCCACAAGATAATTTTCAACATAATCCACATTATCCAAAATATCAAATATGGATGCGGGATAAAGTGTTGTTCCTTTAAATTTAATCATTTGGTTTTTACGTCCGTAAATAGGACTTATACGCATACTTTTTCTACCGCACGTACAGGGTTCGTAATGAAAACGACAAATATCACCTGTTTTAAATCTCAACAATGGCATTCCTTCTACACCTAAGGTTGTTATTGTCAATTCTCCGGATTCTCCCTCTTGCACAACATTATTATCTTCATCAAGCAATTCACAGATAATTAATTCCGGGTGATGATGTCCTCCTTTGCCTGCTTCGCATTCACAAAATGTTGTATTCATTTCTGTTGAGGCATAAGTAGAATATAATTCAATATCCCAACTCTCCTTTATTTTTTGCCCTAACAGATTAAGGGAAAAATCATCCGTACGAAGATTTTCTCCGATACAAACAGCTTTTTTCACACTGGTTTTACGATAATCAATATTATGCTCTTGTGCATATTGGATAATTTTTGGAATAAAAGAAGGTACGCAAATAATAGTGTCAGGTTTAATCCTCTGAATTGTATCCCATTGCAACTCAGGAATTCCATTCCCTACTCTGACTATTCCTGCACCCATTTTCCGAATCCCCAAGAAATAAGCCAATCCAGCCATGAAACGTTTATCAATGGTGGTCATCAACTGAAAAATATCGCCTGGCTTTCCTCTTGCACAGGTAAAAGAAATGGCTTCATTATAAGCTAAGCGTTCCAAATCATGGTCGGTAACAGCAAACACGGTGGGATCGCTTAGGGTACCGGAAGTAGTCATGTAATCAACAAGCTTGTGCTTTTCGACACAAAAAAAATCATCATTATAGAGTTGTAAATCTTCTTTAATTGTTACCGGAATATGATTTAAATCATGTAACGTTTTTATTTTACGAATATCTATTTTGTTCTTTTTGAATAAATTTGAATAATGTGGGGATTTATTATCTAAATATTCAAGTAGTTTAGATAATTCTTTCTCTTGAAATTTCTTTATTCTATCTAATGATTGATATTCTATTTCCGGTTTAAAATTCATGTTCTTCTTAATTTAATAAGCCGATTTCTATTAACCATTCCTTAAAATGATTTTTCCACATAGCAGCTTCCTTACCCTTTTGCTCATTCATACCAAATCCATGACCTCCTGTATCAAATAATAAAAATTGATGAGATACATTCATTTTGTTCAATGCCGAATCCAAAACAAGACTATTTCGATAATCAACAATTGGGTCATCTTTGGTTGTAACCAAAAAAGATGGAGGCATATCTTCTTTTATTTGTAATTCCATTGAAAACTTGTCTTTTTGGCTTTGATCAAATTTCTTTCCCAACAAATTTTTCCGAGACCTTCCATGTACAATTTCATCCTGCATTGAAACAACAGGGTAAACAGGAACAATAAAAGCCGGTTTTAAAGAAGCTGAAGGTATAATTCCTATTTTTTTTAAATAATTTTCTTCATAAAAAACTCCTGCCATCAACGAAAGATGTCCTCCTGCCGAAAAACCCATTACACCCACTTTGTCGGGGTTAATTCCGTAGCTTTGACTATTTTCTTTTACTAACTGCAACGCCCTTTGCACATCCTCTATCATCGCAGGATGACGATTAAGGTCTTTTCCAACTCGATATTGGAGAACAAAAGCTGTAACTCCAATAGAATTAAGCCACTGGGCAACTTCAAATCCTTCCCACTTGATTCCATAGAGATGAGCATAACTTCCCCCTGGACAAATAATGACAGAAACGCCCGAAGTATTTTGTTTTTCAGGTAAAAAAACATATAATTTGCTCTTCTTTTGTTTAAGGGTCATGGAAGTTCCATCCCAAATTCTGATATTTTCTTGAGCCGAAACAGACAAGCCGATAGCTAAGACAAATAGTAAAATGCCTTTTTTAAAAGTATTCACAAGGTTCGAAATTAGCGATTACTTCAATACTTTACTAAGCATTTCCCCTACTTTTTCTCCCATTTCACCAAAGGCAAGAAACATTCTATCAAAATCGACAGGAGTAGCAATGGTAGTAAAACTGCTTTGCTTTACTTTCATTGTAACTGATGCAAGGGTTTGCGTTGTGCCGGTTTTTACGATACTAACTGTACATGTAAGTTTTGCAGGAACAGACATCGGACCGGCATAAGCACCAAAATCACAATCAAGCACATCTACAAGAATTGTATATTCTGCGTCGGAATGTTCTCCAACCGTTGTACTGCTTTCTTCTATTTCTGCGTTCAGGTCTTTACAAAAAGATGCCCAATTTGCATCTCTGCGCTTGCCTTCCCACTCTTCTATCCAAGATTTGCTTTTTCCCTTGTAATACTTTGTTTGAGAATCTCCATCATATACTACCTTGGTGTAATCTAAAATCACATTGACTTCGGTTTGACCACTCAGAAAATCAGGCGTTGGTTTAAATTTCTGTGCATTTACAACTCCTCCTAATACAAACAGGCATACTGCCACTAATGCTACTTTTTTCATTTTTAGTTAGATTTTAATTAATAAAATTTTTATTTTCTATCTATCAGTAATTGGGATACAATTTACATTTTACAAAAATAACAAAAATACTTCATTATATTAATCTATTGAAAATATTCTTTTAACTCCGGTGCACTTAATTGTTTCCAATGAGGACTGATAAAATTATTATTTTGTATTTCAAATGTTACATGATAAAACTCTTCATCATAAAATGAAAGCTTGGAATTCATATCGGGATTGTGTTCAATGTAAATAATCTCATTTATAGGAATTCGAAACTCCTCACAAATTTGTTTCGCCAACAAACAAGAAGCCTGTGTGACTGAAGTTCCCGGATTATCCTGATATAATTCTGAAACCAGGACAATATATTTCCCCTCTTTTTGATGAATTTTCAATCCGCATTTTGAGGAAATGCCCCACAATCCTTTAAATTCAAAAATTTTGTCTATATTTTTAAATGATGCTTTCATCGTTATTAATTTAATGTAAGTTTATTATCAAATGAAGGTATTTTTAATGAAAGATTACTATTTTCTATCATCATTTTTCCAACCATACAGTTTTTTTCTGATAAAAAATTCATTTTCCTCGATGATAAATTCGTTTTATTCGAATAGAAATCGACTATCCCCGAAAAGAAATTCATTTTCCCAAACAGGAAATTCTCTATCCCCGATAGAAATTTCATTTTCCTCAAAGAGAAATTCTCTATCCCCGATAGAAATTTCATTTTCCTCAAAGAGAAATTCTTCATCCCCAATAGAAAATTCATTTTCCTCGACAATAAATTCATTTTACATAACAAAAAATTCATTTTCCCCAAAGGAAAACTATTCATCCCCGATAGAAAATTCGTTTTATATGACAGGAAATTCATTTTCCCCGAAGGAAAATTCTTCGTCCCCGACAGGAAATTATCTATCCTGTCATGACAGTATTTAAATAATTCTACAAATACCATAAAATAGAGGTCTATCATCAAAAATTTAGAAAGGAAAAACAGTAATCATTAATTCACTTTATTTATATTCCTCACCACCTCTTTACCAAAGCTTTTATTAGCCAGTTCTCTTTTCCTTGGCACATAGGTTCCATTTTCCATTTCTCGCAGCATAACGGTTGTGAACAATTTGAACATTTTCTCCTCCTGGCTCTCATCTTTATAAAAGGCTTTCCAAGCATATTCATACAACTCTTGCAAACGCTCCGGTGACATATTTTTGGGTTGATAAACCACTTGTCCGGCATTGTAATGATTCCAATCATGGTCAAAGATCCGGTTTTGGCGAATCAAATCATCATAGGCTTTGGTATGCGGAAAGGGCGAAAGAACGGTAAATTCAGCCAAATCCAAATCAATTTCCAATAGGAAATCTATCAGCCGCAAAATATCATCTTCAGTTTGATTATCCAAACCTAACAAAATCGTCCCTTCAACACCAATTCCATAATCATGATAACGTTTAATACGCTCTTTGATATAATCCGAAGTATCAAAAACAGCTTGATAAACGTACCAGGCACCTGCTTTGGATGCTAAGTCAAGAATTTTCGGGTCATCATCAATCGTATGGCTAATCCATTGTTTTTTCAAGGGAACCATCGCTTTGAAAAGTTCTTCTTCCCATTTCTTATCTTGCGCCAGCGAATTGTCGACAATAAAAAGCCGGTTGTTTTCTATCGTTTCCAACTCTTCTATCGCCTTCTTGACCGAACGCGGACGAAAACTTCTCCCTCCCAAATAAGAAACCGCACAAGGATAACAGCTAAACCGGCAACCACGCGAAGCATGAAACAAGTCAACCATCTGAACACCTTTATGATTGTAGAGGTCTCTTTTGTATAAATCTCTGCGTGCCGGTCCCACTAACTCAATATCAGGATGGTTATTCATGAAATTATATACTTTTTGCAATTTCCCCGCTTTCCAATCGCTGAGAACGGTTTCCATCCGTCCTTCCGACTCTCCTAAAAATACAGAATCAGCATATTGCATCGTTTCTTCGGCGTGCAACATGGTAGAAATTCCACCGAAAATTACCTGTTTTCCTCTTTTTTGAAATTCATGAGCAACCTCCCAGCCTCTTTTCACTTGTGTGCTTAGCATCATTGAGATGCCAACCAAATCGCATTCCTCATTAAAATTAATATCTTCTACATTTTCGTCCGTAAAAGACACTTCCACATATTTGGGCAAAGAAGCTGCAAAAACGACCGGTCCATGTGGCGGCAAATTAAATGTTGTCTGCCCTGGTAACTTATTCCATTTCGGATATATCAATTTCAGTTTCATCTATTTATTTTTAGTTATTTGCTTTTTCTATATCTCTGATTATTTTGTTCAATCCCAATAATTCGGAACAGGTAATCATCGCACCAATTGTTACACCCAAAATACCGTGCGAATTGATATTTTGCCCTGTCAAATAAAGATTAGGCAGTTTTGTCCGTTGCGAAATGAGTGTTTGCGTCGGAAAATTCTTATCGCGAACAATACCATACATCGAACCTTCTTTGGTTGCTGTATAATCACGATAAGTCAATGGTGTAGAGGTATAGATCTCATCAATTGCTTCTTTGATTCCCGGAAAGGATTCTTCTAATTTATCCAACATTTTTCCGGCTTTTTCAGCTTTAAAATCATTATAGGCTTTTCCTCTTTTTCCGACTGTCGTATGTTCCCACTGCTTCACATCATCCCACTTCATATAAGCTATCATCTGAGCACTTTGTGCAAATTCAGCTCCATCTTCCACACTCTGATGCATGTAAAGATAACTTTGCGGCCATGTTTGCATATCATAATCATTAAACGACCAAATATCCTCATTATCGTAATAATAAAAATTATAATTCAAATAAGGTGTAGCATTTTCTTTGAATTTGATAAAAACCGTAAAACTGGAAATCGTATTTTCCAATCCTTCAATTCGTTCACGGTACACTTTACGAATTTGCTTGGCTTTAATTTTATCCATCGTAACTTGCGGATGAATATTGGAAATAAAATAATCAGCTTCGATAATGTTATCGTTTTTCAGCAAAATGGAAGTAACCTTCTGTTCATCGCAAAGAAACTCTTCCACTTGAGCATTTGTCATAATTTCGCTTCCAAATGATCGAATTGATTTTGCCAACGATAATGCAATATTATCGCTCCCGCCCACAATTCTAAAAGCACTTTGGATATAAAAATTATTGATTAAAGCATGAATATAGGTAGGCGTTTTATCTTTTACACCCGCATAAAGTGGCAAATTACCAGCCAAAACACCCTGTAAACGCTTGTTTTGCGTACAAGATTCAATAAATTCGTTAATTCCGGTTTTGATATAATCAGCTTCTATGAAAACATGTGTATTAATTTCCTGCAATTTATACAAAGGCGAAGCATTGGCAATCTCCTGAACTCGATTCACATATTTTTGAATATCTGCTTTGTTATCGGGAAATTTTTTGGCAAGCTCTTCCGTAAAAGCTTCAAATCCTGATGCATATTTATATTGTTCACCATTGATGGAAATCACATCGTAACCCAAAGGATCTAAACGACTCAATGGAACATCATCCAACAGATTCAAATATCTAAAAAAACGCCGTAAAATTTCTCCTTCGTTCATGCTGCCAATATAATGCATTCCTGTATCGAATTTTATATCGCCACGTTTAAATGTCTGCAAACATCCACCAATTTGCGAATTTTTTTCGACAATCAATACTTTATAGCCATGTTTCGATAGAATATATCCACAGACAAGTCCTCCCAAGCCGCTTCCAACAATTATTATATCATATTTTGTTTTAGTCATTAATAATAAAAAAGGTATAATTACTATTTTTTTCAATTTCTTTCATATTGGATTGAGCAACAAAATCTGGCGCCGCAATCAATAAGATTTTCTTTTTCAATTCCTGTACCGCATACAACTGTTCTTGCGACGGATAAAATGAAACAAAAATATCAAATTTTTCAATATGCTCTAAATTTTGACAGTATAAAAGATTTTTCGGAACCGAAATACAGTTTTTTGCAATAGAAAATGCGTCCTCATTCTGTTCAACAGCTGTTACTTGAAGATTGTTTTTAATCAATGTGCACATCAAAGGAAATTCACCTTGCCCGCAATTAATAACCGCCAACGCACCTTCGTTTGGAATATACGATATAATTGATTGAAAATTATTATATTTCTTCAAGTTTGCTTTGGCTTTGCGTTCAATCAATGCTCCTTTATAAATATAATTGTGATATACTTTATCTTTAAAATAATCAACTGTTTCAACATTGCCAGCCAATTCTTTATATTTCGTTTTATATAACAATCGAACATTTTTTGAAATTTCCATCAAATCTTTTCCTTGTCTCAACGGATTGTCTGGAGTTATCCGTTCCAAAATTTCGATATGAATTTCCCCTTTTCGTAATAAAAACTCCGTTTTGGGAAGAATATGACCAATTCCATGAATGACAAGCGGAATAATATCCAATTGCAATTTTTCCGCCAGATAAAAAGCTCCTTTTCTAAAACGTTGAATTTCACAATCAGGCGAACGCGTTCCTTCCGGAAAGATTAAAATAGAATAACCGTCAACAGTCAATTTTTCCAAAGTATCTATATGTTGTTCAACACCATCAACTACCGGCAAAAAATCAGCATAGCGAATAATCCAACCATAAAACGGAGATTTCCAAACCCATTGATTAGTCAGTGTAATAATTTTAGGCGATAACATCAGAGTATAAAGTAAATCAATATGCGACTGATGGTTGCAAATGATAACTCCTGGTTTCTCAAAACATTCATTATATGGATTGATAACTTTATATGGCACTTGAAACATCATTTTTGCTAAAATCCGAAATGTTGCAAATAAAATTACATGATATTTATATTTATGTTTTTTCGTCCTTCCTCCCAAGGTCAGCAGGAAAAATCCAATAATCGTAATTAAAATAGAACCGATAAGAAATACTATAAAAGCAACAATCGTTTTCAGAAAATTCCACAAAGTAACTGGCATCAACCGCAATTTTCCTCTTTTAATTGTCAAGGATCTAAATATCAAAGGAGGGAAAATAAAAGCCATCAAAACAACCGAAACCATGCCTACCATCGTAACTTCTGCCAAAGAACGCATGGCGGGATGTTGGGCAAAAATCAATGCTCCAATTCCTACAAACATGATAATAGCAGATAAAATAACCGAATTTTTGAACGATGCCAACATTTTCTTGCGATACGCATATTCGTAAATCAAGCCTTCAGTTACGAAAATAGTGTAATCATCCCCCTGCCCGAAAATAAAAGTTGCCAGAATGATATTTACGATATTGAATTCCATGCCGAACATATTCATCAATCCCAAAATCCAAATCCACGCCGTTGCCAAGGGAAGAAAAGAAAGCAACGCCAATTCTATTCTCCCAAAAGAAAACAAAAGAAAAAGAAAAACAATAAAACCACAGATAAATAAAACATAGTTGAAATCGTCGGACAAAGCATCAACCATTCGTTCGGCTACAGAAATGTTATCGAAAGTAAAAATATCATTATCAATTGAATTTAGCGTTTTTTCTACCTCAAAACGATTTTCTGGCATTATCTGCAATGCCGTAAAAACCAATGATTTTTCAGGTGTTATCGCTAAGTAATTCTCGCCGAAATCAGACAAAATAAAGTCAAAATATTCCGTCGGTTGTGGTAGATATTCTTTTTCCAGAATAACTTTAAAATTATCAAAAACACCTTCATTGTATCCTTCCTGAGAAGCAATTTTATCTATATTTTTCAGTAGATTTTCTTTTTTACCTGTCCAAAAACGATTCCATTGCTCTATTTTTTCTATCTGCATTTTTTGTGATGGCAAATATTGTGCAATGCCCGATTGTTTGGCAATCAAGCCGATTCTATACAAAGAATCCGAAAAAGAAATTCCCGTTTCATATCGTTGCAAAGCTGCATCCAGATTTTCACCTTCTGCAATAAGATAAAGTGTTTGGTAGTCGGATTTATTTTCTTGAATTAATTTCTCGAATTGTGCGCGTTGTTCTTTGGTCATGTAATTAATCGCATGCAAATTGGGGTCAAAAGAAGTATCCAGACTGAAAAAGAAGAAAATAACCGTCAAAATCAAGACAGAAAAAACAATCCATTTATTTTTTTCGGGTGCAAAAGAAGCTAATTTACCAAAAGCTAATTTTTTATCTCCCTTGCAATGTTGCACGAAACTTTTTCCTAAAAAATGAGGCAGGAATAACAAAACAAATAAAATTGTTCCAATCAATAATAAGGAAGCAAAAAATCCTAAATCTTTCATCGCATCAGAACTAATAAAGAGCAAACTCAAAAAAGCACCCACTGTAGTAATATTTCCTATCAAAAGTGGATTGACAATTTCTTTGAGAGTCTGCTTTCTATTCCCTCCATGTTTATAATGTGCCAAAAAATGTAAAGGATAATTAATGGCAATGCCCAAAATTATTGAGGCAATTCCAATAGCAATAATGGAAACAGTTTCTTTTAGCAATGCAATCATTCCCAATGCAAACAACATTCCAAACAGAACCGAAACGGCAATCAAAAAAATGCTGCGAGCGTTGCGAAAGAAATAAATCAACAATATTAAAATGAAAAATAAAGCTAATCCGATGGCGAGAAAACTGTCTTTTTTGATTTGATCGGCATTGGTAATAGAAACCAAAGCTGCACTAAACGGAATCAAATCAACACTATTATCAAACTTATTTTCAGTATAATGAATTATATTTTCAATATCATTGGCCAGAAGTTTGTTATTTGCAGTCTCACTAACCGGATATTTGGATGTAATGGTAACAATCGCTTCCGTTGCGTCTTTATTAAAAATAAAACCGTCTTCCAGTTGATACTGGTCATTCATGCGGAAAGCATTCAAACCCTGTAAAATATTATCGGAAAAATGCAGAGGATCTGCAACAATTACATTCCGCACAAATGCTCCCATAGGCGAAAACAAGAGTTGCTTATTGTTCTTAAATTGTATTTCAATATTTTCCAAAGTTAAAAGCGAATCCATCCGGATATAATCATTTTCAGAGAGAAAATAAGGCATATTTTTTATCAAAAAATCGGAAACCTGCATCATCTGCCGCTGGTCAATTTCATAGGTTATTTTCTGAATATGTTCCAACGAATCATTCTCCATCAAAGATTGAGCAAATATAGTCGCGGCATCCATCAACAATTCCTTATCAATTTTTTCGTTTTCTGTCATTTTTACATTGACAATGATCGTATTGGCTCCTCCTAAATGTTGATAGGCAAAGTTTAGTTTCTCATTTTCTTTATTTTTCGGCAAAAAACTACTGATATCTTCAACGAATTGAATACAGGAAAACGAATAAAGGGAAAATGCCACAATCAACACCAACAAACTTCTCAGCAAGAAAGGATATTTTTGAAAATATTGAAAGAATTTCACAAACAAATTGTTCATTTTCTCTTTTTAATCAATTGATGAATAAACATAGAAGGGTATCCGTAAACGATCATAAGCAAACACAAACAAGTGTTTAGCAAACTGATACGAAAAAAATCTTGCTTGGGTCGAAAAAAAGACACTCTTTCTTCCGGTAAAGGATAATGTACATTGACCGAAATACTCATTATATCAATTCCTTTCCACACATTGCGAACCAATAATTCTAATTCTGCTTCATAACGATTGGTCAATGGACGCATCAGTTTCATTTTTTCCAAAGGATAAATCCGAAAACCAGATTGAGTATCAGGCAACTTATGCAATGTTTGTACTGAAACCCAAAAATTGGAAAATTTATTGGCAAAAACATTTCCGTTAGGCATATTGGGATGATCGAAAGAACGCGTTCCAATAATTAATGTATCCGGTTTATCAAGAACTGCTTGCGCAAAAAGAGCTATATCTTCTGCCAAATGTTGTCCATCAGCATCCATAGTAAGCACATAACGAAATCCCGATTCTAAGGCAGCACGAAAACCTTTTTTAATGGCATAACCTTTTCCTCTATTCTTTTGGTATGAAATAAATACAATTTTTTCACCATAAGCGGATAAAATTTCCGGCGTTTTATCCATAGAACCATCGTTAACAACAATAATATCAGAAGTATATTGTAAAACTGAATTAACAACATCTGCTATCGTTTTCTCGCTATTGTAAGCAGGAATAAGTACACAGATTTTTTGCTGTTGCATCAAAGTATGAACAATATTAGTTTCCATTATGATAGTTTCCCTTGCATATTAATTATGGAAAAAACAGTATCATCCTTTGAAACAGCAATTTTCACATAAATTACTCCACCTTCATCTTTCCAATTTAAATTATAATCTATCAAAGAATGTATTGTCGGAATGATTGGAGAGAGAAATTTCACGGATTTTATTTTATCTATCTCTAATTTGGATTTAAAAATAATGGATAAAAGTTCTTTTGCAACTTGTATAATACATACTCCTGGCGTAATAGGATTATTTGGGAAATGCACCTGATAAATAATATGCTCTCTATTTAATTCTATAGTAGCAACAGTACTTTTACTGTTGCTTGTTGTATTAAGTTTTATAATCGAATAAAAGTCTTCGTTAAACATATCAATCATTTTTTGCGGAAAACTTTTCGTTTGAAACATGTATATTTTTCTTCTTTTCGAAAAAAATAATTGTTGTAATATCGCCAGAGGTTTCTTCCATTATTATTTTTGAAGCCAAATAATCCGATGTATCAATTATTATCCGAATAGAAGTAAACATATCTTTTAATCTTGCAAGTACTGGAGTGAGTTTTATCAAGACTAAGTTACTGTTTTTATTATCTTTAAAATAATCTGCTTTGAATTTTTTCGTATCATCCAACGCTTCTCCGTTTATCGTGCTGATAATGAGAGAACCCAATTGCTTCAACATTTTATTTGAATTAGATATTTCTCTACTTTCATTTACAAAAAACACATCATTTTCATTCAGTATCAATGCTATTTTATTGGGAAAAACATATTCCCAACGTAAAGCATTTGGAGCCTTGTACAACATAATCCCTTTAGATATTGCTTTTTCGGAAAACAAGGTAGATTTTTTTTTCTGCACAAAACTGCATTGCAAAGATGTTATTTTTTTCGATTCAGATAGTATCTTATTCTTGATAAATGTTTTAGTTTCATTATTGGTTACCAGAACAAAATCATTTTTTTGAGCAAAACTATTTATAATCAAACTCAAAAAGAAAAAAGAAAATAAAATTTTGATAGTTTCCATATTAAGCTCTATTTAATCGTCACATGCTGACAAAAGCGTTATTGAATGATCCTTATTTTGAAAATGATTATAAACCAGAATGTTTTCTGGTTTATAATCAGGTATATTTCCTTTGTACAACAAATGTTGTGGAAGTGTTCCCTTTTTTAAAATTGTTGCAGCAACATATAATCCTAACGAAGAAGCCGTATAGGATTCGCCGAAAATATGTTTATAGTAAACCAAGGGTTTATCGGGGAAAATTGCCGAATGTATCTTTTTATAAACCAAATCATTATCCTTGTCTCCACTAATTCCCACAACAACGGAATCTATATCGTTTATTGTCAGGTTATTTCTTTTTAAAATAGTTTCAATAACATTACCTGTCTGCTCTATTGTCGGCTGATACAACATTTCTATACTCTTTAATTGACAAAGTGCGCCTTTCTTTTCATTATTTCCCAACATAAAACTAACGGAACATTCTCCGGCAAAAGCTCCTTTAGAATCTTCTTTCCGAAGTATTTCTTCCGAAAGTTCTCCTTTCTTCCAATATCCAATTTTATCCAATAATTTAAAATAATCCGGTGTCAATTCATCATGCCCATTTACCATGACAGAAGAAATCTCCCCCAGTTCAAATTGCACAAACGCATCCAATAAAGCGCTGTCAAAAGAAGTTCCACGATGAGAATAGGTACTGTTATATCCATTGCATTTTAAATGTACGGCTATTTGAGAACTGATTGTATTATGTGTCGATTGCATGAAAAAAGTAGGCGGTAACAATTCTTCGTTATTATCCAACATGGCAACCAAGAATTTCTCCGTATTTTCAATACAGCCCAATCCTGTCCCTGTAATAATAGCATCCGGTTTTTCTATAGCTGTTTCTTGGATAACACTCAAGGCTGTTGCCAATGATCGTTTAAGCAATTTTCCCATTCTGCGAGCCGCCATTGGTGCAATAAAGGCATTGTAATCCGGTTCAATAGAACGGATATATCGTTCATTATAAATGAGAGGATTTGAAAACCACTTCTGAGAAAATGGTTCCTGATTGGAAATATGTGCTATGGAATAAATATAAACAGGCATAATCAGTCTATTTTTGAAAAAACACACGTGGAATCATTTCCGCCAAAACCAAAAGAATTACAAAGCACATGACGTAATGTACTCGGAGGCTGCATTTGAGTTGCCGGAGTAAATGACAACTCTTCCATTTGCTGGGAAAAGTTCAAATTTACTGGAATAAAATCATGCTGCAACGCTAAAATGGAAATAACAGTCTCAACACTTCCCGCTGCGCTAGTTGTATGTCCAGTAAAGGATTTGGTAGAAGAAACAGGCGGAATACGATCTTCAAAAACACGCATAAGGGCAATACCTTCTGTTTCATCATTATTTCCAGTGCCAGTTCCGTGAGCACTAATATAGTCAATATCCTGGGGAAGAAGTCTACTTTTTTGCAAAGCTTTTTCCATTGCCAGAAATGCTCCTTCGCCATTTGGCGATGTTGCCGTTTGATGAAAAGCATCGCATGTATTGGCATAACCTGAAAGTTTGCAGATGGGCGTAATACCTCTTTCTTTGGCAGATTTCTCTGATTCAATTACAATAAATGCCGCTCCTTCACCAAGATTCAATCCTGCTCTGTTTTTATCGAAAGGTTTACAAGGTTCTTTATCTAAAATCATCAACGTATTAAAACCATTAAAATGAAATTTACTCAAAGATTCGCTTCCTCCAACAATAGCAGCATCAATACGTCCAGTTTTAATAAGGTTTGCTCCCAGAATAATAGCATTTTCAGCTGAAGAACAGGCGGTTGATATGGTTGTCATTATATCAAAAGAACCTTGGTATTCTCTGGAAATCAACTCTGTAGTTGCTCCACAATCATGTGCTTCGATATAAGCATTCTTATTATTGTTAGATAGAAAATCCCTGTAATACTGTTCACTTTTATCCATACCTCCAACAGTCGTTCCTGATATCAAAGCGATCCGTTTAGGAGGTTTTTCGTTGATTTTCGCTTCCTGCAATGTTTCTCTCAAAGCTATCCGTCCAAGCAGTGCCGTGCGCGGATAGATTTCAGTCTCTTCAATGCCAAGCAATTGATACATTTCTTCATTGCTAAAGGGAACTTCACTGACAGGCAATTCTTTATGAATAGTTTGTAAATATTTCACTTTGCCAATGGCAGAACGCTTTTGCTGCAAAGCTTGCAAAGTATCGTTTTTACCAATACCCAAGCCGGTAACAATACCCATTCCCGTTACCAAAATCTGTTTTGTCATTTATTTCGTCCTGTGTTTTGCGATATAATCAGCCATTACTTGTACTGATTTGAATATTTCACGTCCTTCGGTAGCATTTGCCAATTTTATTCCGTAATTTTTCTCCATCAAAACTATCAATTCCAATGCATCAATGGAATCCAGTCCTAATCCTTCTCCAAACAAAGGTGCATTATCATCAATATCTTCCGGTTTTACACCTTCTAAATTCAAAACTTCAATAATTTCTTTTTTCAATTCTACAATTGACTCGTTCATAAACTTTTACTTAAATAAATTTATTATATTTTCATTTGTTATATCTATACCACCTTTGTCATTTTCGATATACATCATACGTACATCACATTTGTTTTCAAGATATTCTATCCAACCACAGAATAATCCACTTGTTTGATTTTCATTAAAAATATCTTTAACTGAATCGCAAATAAGCTGCGGAGAAAAATTTTTAGTAATATAAAAAGAAGTTTCACCCATTATTTTATTCCGTATAGCAATTTCCCCTACAACAATATTTGCCAAGGTATAAACAAATATCGAAGGACTCGGAAAATAATTATTTGTATCCTGAATCGTTTTTTGATAAAGCATATCATTGTCTAACGAAGATGAACTGTTGAAACACACAATAGCAATATCAGTTTTTGGAATACTCCTATCTAATTGTATATCATCAAATATAAGTTCTGATGCAAGAAAACCTGCCTTTGAGAGGTTGTCCATCTTGAAAAACTTCAAATATTGGATTTGTAAAGTTCTGTAGATATTGTCCAACCACGATGCTCCTTTAGTATCTGTTACTGGAATTATCTTCCCATTTACAGATACAGTATCATTTGTTATAGAGCAATATGAAACTACTTTCGGATTCAATATTTCTATTTTTTTAATTTCTTAAAGATGATTGCAGCATTACTTCCTCCAAATCCTGCTACTAACTTCATGAAACGGTTTTTATTAGATTGGATTATCGTATTATTTACAGTTATTGGCTTAACAACTCCCAAATTGTCAAATCCATAGCTTTTCAAAATAATATTATTCTGTAAAGCATAAGCTGAAATAATCGTTTCAATGATTCCGGCAGCACCTAAAACATGTCCGAAATATCCTTTCAAACTATTGACAGGCACAGCATTTAATTCGCATCTATCAATTGCGATAGATTCCATGTCATCATTGAACAGAGTTGCTGTCCCATGTGCATTGATAAAACTAATATCTTCTTTATTTGTATTTTTCAATATCCTTGAAATAGCACAAAACAAACCTTCCGCTGTCCTTGACGGACCCGAAATATGATTTGCATCATTATTAATAGCACCATTTTCATAAACAATAGAATCTTCGGGAAGAATTTGCCCTGATTCCGCATACGAATAAATTATCGTTGCGGCAGCTTCGCCCAAATTCAATCCGGCTCTGTCTTTATCAAAAGGCTTGCATATATCCGGTGAAAGCGCTTTAAACGACTGAAAACCGGAAATAACAAATTTTGAAAGAACATCTGCACCAACAACAACAACATATTTGTATCTTCCCGCTCTTAGCTGTCGCGCTGCCGTAATCTGTGCTGCTACTCCCGAAATACAGGCATTGCTCACAACGACAGGCTCATTTGTATTTCCAAAATATTGGGCAATCAATTGTGTCGAACGCCATAAGTGAATCCGGTCAAAAGAGTATGTTGTATTATTTTCAAGCAATTCAATATTTCCCTTTGTTGTTGAAAAAATAAATAACACATTTTTTTCTGCCGGATTAATAGCAGTATTTTGAAGAGCATTATATACTGAAAGAATAGCAATTTTTTCAAAACGAGTATATTTTATATCGCTTTGAGTGTGTAAAGCCCAAAAAGCATCTTCTAATTTATCCGTATCAATTAAAGAAGCAACAAAGGGTTCGGGAATTTCAAATGTATTTTCATAGTGCTGCAATCCTGTTTTTTCATTTAATACAGCCGAAAAATTTTCTTTTGAAGAAAACCCGAGTGAAGAAATAATATTGTCGCTGACTTTATATATCATACCAATCCATTAAGATGTTTCCACTCCAAAATAAAAGGAGGCGTACTCCATACCAAATTATAATCTTTATCTAAAAATACCTGAATAGAATGCCCTGTAGCAATTAATTCATTAGAAGGAACAGCGTAAATTTTATAATCGAAAATTAATTTAGCCGCTTCCGTATTGCGAAATATGATTTCAACTTTCCCCTTATCCCTATAGGTTAAAGGTCGTTTATACTCAAAATGTAATTCTACCAAAGGAGCATAAAATCCCTGTTCAAACATATAAAGATATTCCAAACCGTATTTTTGTCCAAAGGCTTCACGGGCATCTTCAAAATAAAGAGAATATGAACCATGCCATACAATATTCATGGAATCTACTTCACTGAATCTGACGCAAAATTCTTTTTCGGCTTTTAAAATTATCTCATCTTTTGCCATTGTCACCTTCAAAAATTTACTGCCGTATCTGTTAATACTACTTTCATGGTGCAAGTTGCAAGCGTTTTATCAGAACAAATACATTTTGCCGAAAATAAAACCACATTAAACACTTCCGCTTCAACAGTTATCATTGTTTCGATTTGTTCTCCAACTTTTGGAAGGTGAAATACTTCAAAATTATTCACAGAACCAATTACACCCAATCCAACAGGTTGATTTTTGTTCAAATAACCCGACCGGACGGCAGAAGTTTGTGCTATATTTTCCAAAATTCCTGTTTCGGTAAATACACCATTATCTACAAACAGATTATCTTCTTTTATTAAAAAGGTTGTTTGTGTTTGTAAATTATCACAAAAGAGAAGTTTATCTACCATAACAAACGGCGGTTGTTGTGGAATATATTCTAAAACAGATTTCATACTATTTTATATGCTTAACTCTATATTTCTTATCTTGCAAAGATACTCATTCTTTGAATATATTGCAAGTATTATTTTAGTTTACATTGCATAATACTGTGTCCTAATCCCAAACCATCGTGTATGGTTTCTATTTCTAATCCGGCTTTTCTTATAAGATACGCCATATCGTCACTATGATACATTTTGCTGTTTCCATTTGCCAAGGCTGTAAAGTACAAGCTAATTTGCGTTAAACAGTAAGAAGCTGTTTCAAAGCGCTGCCTGTCCCAAAATGTTTCCATAATATATAATCGGCTTTCTTTGTTCATTGACAATGCTGCACGGCTTAAAATAGATGTAATTTCTTCTTCAGAGAAACAATCTAAAAATTGACTCATCCAAATAACATCAAAATTTTGAGGGAAAACTACAGATTTTTCAAGGATATTAGCCTCATACATGCCAATACGTTCATGTCCATACGTATTTTTTGTTTGCTCTTTCATCATGTTGAGTTGTTGAGGCAAGTCCATAATCGTTACCTGCACCGTATCGGAATAAGCGACACATTTTGTTGCCCATCTGCCGGTATTGCCGCCCACATCCAATATGGTTTTAGGCTTATCAGTAAAAACAATTTCAAGAGCCTGTTCAAAGGAATTATCCGAATAAAAATGATCAAAAGCAAACCAGCTTTTTTGCACTTGCTCCGGCAGTTGAGATAAGCCTTCGTAAATAGTCGGCCAGTTACCGAAAACTTTCAAGCCTTCAGGCTTTCCATTTAACAATGCTTCTTCCAGATTAAACATTCCCAGATAATTTACATCATGATTGAAATTCATATTTACCTCTGCCATATTATCATGAAGAAGAAACCAACCTGCTTTTGATATGAAAAAGTAATTATCTTTCACCAAAATTGTTCCTATCGTTAAGGAGGACTCCAAAAGAACTTTTACGGCATAAGCAGATAATTTTGTTTTTTCAACGATTTCGTCCATTGTCAATCCGTTTTTATTATCGTCTAAAAGACGTAATATTCCAAATTTAACCATCAAACGGGAAACCTGAAAAACAATGGGTCCGAAAGCTATTTCTTGCGCTAAACGCTGTGCCTGTATTGCTGAAAGATGATCTTTTGAATATCTTTCTTTTTGCGGTGAGGGAAGTTTCATACTATGAAGTTTTATATTTTCCAAAAATTATAATAATTAAACCATTGCAAAGGATATTTTTCCACCATTTCTTCACATGCTTTGATAAATCCGGAGACCAAACATTCTGTTTTGTCTTTATTACTTTCTCCATCGGGCAGCGAAACAGGAATGATGTGAATATGATATTGCTTTTTACGGATTTTCATAACAAACATCGCAATCATAGGGACATTCAACTGCGTAGCCAACTTGAAAGGTCCAAGCGGAAAATACGCATCATGCCGTAGAAAACTATGCTTTATTTTCTTCGAGCTGCCATAAATCCGGTCGCTGGGAATAGTAACGATATTTCCCTTTTCCAAAGCTTCTTTGATTAGAAAAAGATGCGACATATCTTCTTTTACAGAAATCGGATATAGATTGGACGCTTGCATAGACTTTTCTCTATTTTGCCGCAATTGTGCAGATTCTCCATCGTACATCAATCCATATATAGCCTTTTTATTTTGTTGAAATAAAGTTCCCGCCAATTCAAAATTACCGATATGCGAACTTGCAATAATGAATCCGGTACTTTTTTCCATTAGTTTTTCAAGGTATTCATGCCCTGTAACATCTACTTTAAACTGTTGTTTATTCCCGCTCCAGATAGCAAATTTGTCCAATACGACCTGCCCAAACAGCAAATGATTGCGACAGGTATTTCGGAATGCTTTCCATGTTGACAAATTGTGGCAATGCTTATAATACCACATAATGGAAGCATATCCTTCTCTACAAAAAAGCATATAGAAAGGAACTACAACAAAAAGTACCGGATACAACAAAGAAACATTCATTCTTTTAAGGAGAAAAAAAAGACTTTTTTGTCCGAATGAACCTCCGCCGGTTTTTCCTTTCCATGGACGGGATTGTTGCATAATTTTTACAGTTCTGTTAGCTTGCTTTCGACGTAATCGTAAAACTGAGAAAGAGTACGGACATTTGCCATTTCTTCCGGATTGATTTTAAAATCAAAATGACGCTTGACAATAACGACTATATCTACGAGATCCAAGCTATCAATACCAAGATCTTCTTTTAACAAAGCGTCAGGTTTTAAAAGTGTTTCTTCAACTTCGATTTCTTCAACTAAAAACGTATTAATGATTCTTTCAATTTCTTCTCTTGTCATAAATTGTTATATTTTATTTAAGTTCCTAATGGTGTATTAATATATTTTATTTTCTTTTACTCATTATATTGCTTTGCCCCCGAAGGGAAATTCATTTTTCCAGAAGGAAAATCGTTCATCCCCGATAGAAATTTCATTTTTTCCGAAAGAAAATTGTCTATCCCCAAAGGAAAATTCTTCGTCCCAGATAGAAAATTCATTTTTCGCAAGAGGAATTTCAATTTCCCCGAATAGAAATCGTTTATCCTCGATAAAAAATTCTTCATCCCTGAGAGAAAATCCATTTTCCCCGAAGGGAAATCGTCCATCCCCAAAGAGAAATTCTTCGTCCTCGAGAGGAAATTTATTTTCTCCAAGAGAAAATTCGCTTTCCCCGAAGGGAAATTATCTATTTTTAGCAGTAACATACCTTTTTATATACTACAAAGTTTCTTTATAACTAAAGCGCTGTTTGTTCCTCCAAATCCAAAAGAATTTGACAGGAATACATCTATATTTTTCTCTATTGTTTTTGAAGCGATGTTTAATTTCTTTGAATATTCATCCGGATTTTCAAAATTAATATTGGGTGCAACAAATGAATTCTTCATCATTAATAATGAATATATGATTTCACTTGCACCTGCCATCCAACACTCGTGACCGGTCATTGATTTTGTTGAACTGACCAACGGTTTTGACTGGGAAAATAACTTATCAATTGCAACTGCCTCCACCGCATCGCCTTGAGGTGTTGAAGTAGCATGAGCATTGATATAATCAATATCTTTACTTTGTAGTTTCGCATCTTCCAAAGCTCTTTTCATTGCGATATACGAGCCGTTTTCATCCGGTTGGGAAATAACGGGCGTACCATTGGAAGAAAATCCATAACCGGCAACCTCGGCAAGAATATTAGCTCCACGAGCTTTCGCATGTTCATACTCTTCCAAAATCAAACAAGCACCACCACCACTCGGCACCAATCCATCTCTGGAAGCATCAAAGGGACGACTGGCTTTTGTCGGATCGTCTGTTCTTACCGAAAAAACACCCAATCCGTCAAAACTTCCCATAGAGTACAAATTCGTCTCCTGAGCACCGCCGCAAATGATAATATCTTGCATCCCGCTACGAATAAAAGTAAGTCCCAAACCAATAGCATGCGATCCACTTGCACAGGCAGCACTTATCGTCATATTTATTCCTTTTAGCTTTAGAATTGTGGATAAATTCATCGTTACGGTAGAATTCATCGATTGAAACAATGGTCCCAAACCAATCAATGTTGTATCTTTCATTTCCACAGCATCGGTATGCGCTTTTATAACAGCTTTAGCAGAAGAATCGTTGCCAAAGAAAATACCGACTTCGTTTTTTTCCAGATAATCATTGTCAATTCCCGCATTTTGCAACGCTTCCAATGTCGCAATATAAGCATATTCTCCCTGTTCTGCCATGCAAGTCCGTGACCGCCTATCCAAAAGATGTTTTAATTGCGGACGTTCAACCATGCCTGTCAACGGAGAACGAAATCCAAAGTCAATTCGCGGCGGATCAATACCAATGCCCGACTTTCCGACATATAAAGATTGTGTTACCTCTTCTATATTTTTACCTATGCAGGAATAAATTCCTATTCCGGTAATTACCACCCTTCTCATAGTTGCATTTACATTAATTATAATTACGTATACAGTCCGCCATTAATTGATATAACTTCTCCCGTAATATAAGCTGCCTGCTCCGAAGCCAAGAATCCAACTACCGCAGCCACTTCTTCGGATTTTCCAAATCTGCCCATTGGAATCATTTTCTTGAGACTATCTTCATCCAAATCTTTTGTCATATCTGTTTCTATAAATCCGGGAGCCACCGCATTTACGGTAACTTTTCTTGCTGCTACTTCCTGTGCCAGAGCTTTTGTAGCACCAATAACTCCCGCTTTTGCGGCAGAATAATTTGTCTGCCCCGGCAATCCCTTCAATCCCGACAAGGAAACCACATTGATAATCCGCCCGAATCGCTTGGAGACCATATTTGTCAAAACTCTCCTTGTAATATAGAAAAGACTGTTCAAATTGGTGTTAATAACGTTTTCCCATTGTTCATCCTGCATAAAAACCATCAAAGCATCGCTTCGTATTCCTGCATTATTTACTAATGTCGCAATATAATCATCCTGATGAGAATCCATCCATGATGTTAATGCAGATTCTGTTGCAGCTTTATCCCTAATATCAAATTGCAACAATTCAGCAGTCACACCAAACTGTTCAACCATCGTTTTTGTTTCAGTTGCTGCTTTTTCATTTGAGACGTAATTTATTATTATTGAATGACCATTTCTAGCCAATTCAATACATATCGCTCTGCCTATTCCTCGCGAGCCACCTGTTACTAACGCATACTTCATATTTTCGAAAACTAATAATAAAAATTAATCAACGGTTCTTCATTTTTAAGAAATGAAGTGATTTTTTCTATCTCTTTATACTTTGGTTTATCCTGTACAAACAACGGAATAATTTCACGGATTTTCCTGTAAAATTCACAGGTAACAGGCGAAATTTTATTTTCTATTTTCAAATAATCAACAGCTTGAGCCAAAGCGATTGCATGTATTGCCATTACTTGAAATGAATTTTCTATAACATGCTTTGCTATAAGAGCAGCATTAGTTCCCATGCTAACAATATCCTGATTATCATTATTATTTGGAATGCTATGCACATACATTGGATTTGATAACGTTTGACATTCCGCCGTAGTAGATGTCGCTGTAAATTGAGTGCCTTGCAAGCCATAATTCAAACCTAAATTACCAAAATTAAGAAATGGAGGCAAAATTTCATTAATTTTATCATGTAATAAATAATTTAACTGCCGTTCCATCAACATCGTCAATTTAGTAATGCCGATTTTAAGCTTATCCATTTCATACGAAACATAATCACCATGGAAATTTCCTCCATGATATACGGATTGGGTATCCACATCTACAATCGGATTATCATCAACCGAATTAATTTCGTTTATCAAAACCATTTCTGCATTTATCAATTCATCGTAAATCGGGCCCAATATCTGCGGAACACAACGCAAAGAATAATAAGGCTGAACCTTTTGTTTAAAGACAGATTCCGTAGTTTCTTTTTCATACAGTTCTTTTTGCCTGTTGAGCATACATTTACTGCCTTTGGCAATTCGCTGCATTATTCTGGCTACCGTTTGTTGACCGTTGTGACATTTTGTGTCATTGAGTTCAGGCGACATGAAATCATCGTAAGAAGAAGCAATTTCATTCATCAAGACCGATGCTATCAATGCCCATTGCATCAATTTTTGCGAATATACTAAATTGACCAAGCCTATTCCTGTCATAATTGACGTTCCGTTAGCTAATGCCAATCCTTCACGCAAATACATGGATAAAGGTTGTAAGTTTTCTTCTTGTAAAACATCTTTAGCGTTTCGTTTCTTTCCTTTGTAAAAAACTTCACCTTCACCGATTAATGTCAAAGCCATGTGAGATAATTGTACCAAATCCCCGCTGGAACCAACACTTCCATGCTCTGGGATATAAGGATAAATACTTCTGTTGATAAATTCTTTAAGTAATAAAACAGTACTGGGATGAACGCCAGACTTACCAAAAGTAAAAGTTTTATAACGTGAAAGCATAGCCGCTTTCACATATATTTCTTCCAGTGGTTTCCCTGCACCACTTGAGTGCGAGCGAATTATATTATATTGCAAATTTAAAATATCGTCATCGGAGATTTTATATTGCGCCATAGGACCAAAACCGGTATTTATACCATATATAATTTTATTTTGTGAGAAAGATGTCAAAAAAATATAACTCCTCTCAACTGTTTCTTTTTCCGCTGAAGTTAAAACCAATGGTTCATTTAAGAAAACAATTGATTTAAACCTCTCCAAATCAAGCATCATGAATAATTTTTATTTTTCATTAAAAAGATTACAAAGGTATAAAAAAATCATGTTCTTTCTGAAACAAACACATTCAAACTGTATTCATTTAAAAATAAGCGACTTTTACAAGTTTCGTAAATGGATAGCAATGTCCTTTTGAAAAATTTCAAAAGGAAAAATAAAATAAAACACAACTGTACCTTATTTTTCTTTATTGAATAATTTCCAGTAAATAATTGATTTTGAAATTGATAAACACTTTTTATATTGTTTTCTTCTACAAATCAACAACTAAGTAATAAAAAAGGATTTTTTTCTCGTTTTTTCATACACAAAACAAAATACAACAATTTTATTATCAAATATATAATATCAAAAGTTGTGTTTTTTTCATTTTTTATCAGATGACAATAGCAAAAAGTTGTACTTTTGCAGCGATAAAATTTTAAAATTGTAAACTTATGAACATTGAAGAAAAAGTAATAGCAATTGTTGCTGACAAACTTGGTAGAGATGTAGCAGAGGTTACCCTTGAAAAAAGTTTCGTGAATGATTTGGGAGCAGATTCATTGGATACCGTAGAACTTCTTATGGTTTTTGAAAATGAATTCAAAATCAAAATTCCTGAAGACGTACAGGAAAAAATTGCAACAGTCGGAGACGCTGTTAACTATATTACAGAAGCTACAAAATAATTCTATTTCTTATGGAATTACGCAGAGTTGTAATTACAGGATTAGGAGCACTTACTCCAATAGGTAATTCTAGTGAAGAATACTGGAAAAATTTACTTCTTGGAGTAAGTGGAGCCTGTCCTATCACACGTTTTGATGCTTCTTTATTCAAAACGCAGTTTGCTTGTGAAATTAAAGATTTCGACATTTTAAAATATGTAGATATAAAAGAGTCCAGGAAAATGGATTTGTTTGCTCAATTTGCTATTGCTGCCGCTGACGAAGCAATGAAAGATTCGGGGCTTGACCTTTCTAAGGTAGACCTTGAACGTGGTGGTGTAATTTGGGGAACCGGTATTGGAGGATTTACTACATGCACTGAAGAAATGTCCACATTTGCTTTAGGTGATGGAAGTCCGAGATTCAGTCCGTTTTTTATTCCTAAAATTATTGGTGATATTGCAGCAGGACATCTTTCCATGCGTTATGGATTAAAGGGACCCAATTATGTAACAACTTCGGCTTGTGCATCTTCAGCAAATGCCTTGGCAGATGCATTTGATTATATTCGTTTAGGAAAAGTTGATTTTGTTATTTCCGGAGGTAGCGAAGCTCCTATTAACACTGCCGGCGTTGGTGGTTTTAATTCCATGCAAGCAATGTCCACACGTAATGATGACCCTAAAACAGCTTCCCGCCCTTTTGATAAAGACCGAAACGGCTTTGTTATAGGAGAAGGTGCAGGAGCATTGATTTTAGAAGATTTAGACCATGCTTTAAGAAGAGGCGCTAAAATATATGCAGAAATTGTTGGATGTGGACTATCGTCAGATGCTTATCATTTGACTGCTCCTCAACCAGAAGGAAAAGGAGCTCTTTTGGCAATGAAAAACGCATTGAAAGAAGCTAATATGCCTATCGAATCTGTTGATCATATAAATACACATGGAACATCTACTCCATTAGGAGATATTGCAGAGGTAAAAGCGATACAATCATTATTTGGTGATCATGCCTATAAAATTAATATTAATTCTATCAAATCCATGATCGGACATTTATTGGGTGCTGCTGCTGCTGTTGAAAGCGTTGCTACTGTTTTAGCTGTATATAATGATATTGTACCTCCAACAATCAATCATTTCGAAGATGATGAAAATATAGATAATAAATTAAATTTTACATTTAATAAACCACAAGAACGCACTGTAAATGTAGCTATTTCCAATGCTTTTGGTTTTGGTGGTCATAATACATCTATATTATTCAAAAAGTTTAAGGTATAATCATCGACAAGTGTGTTTGGAAAAAAGAAAAATCCACTCAAACAATATATTAAAAATATATTAGGATTTACTCCCAGCAATCTTGGGTTATATGAACAATCTCTTTCTCACCGTTCTCTTTCTGGTTTAGATACGGAAGGTATTTATTCTAATAATGAGCGTTTAGAATATTTAGGCGATGCTGTATTGAGTGCTGTTGTTGCTGATTTTCTATACAAAAAATATCCCTGCGCTGATGAAGGTTTTTTAACTAATTTGCGTTCCAAGTTAGTTAGCAGAGATCATCTGAATAAATTGAGCCGTAAAATTGGTTTGGATGCTTATATCCGCAAAAGTCATTCCAATACAAGTCTCCCTCGTTCTATCACTGGCGATGCTTTTGAAGCATTTGTAGGAGCCATGTATCTTGATAAAGGATATTCATTCACATATAAAACTATTATCAAGCGGATTATTGGTATATATGTGGATATGGATAAATTGGAGAAAGAAGATACCAATTACAAAGGCAAATTACTTAATTGGGCACAGAAGAATAGAAAAGATTTGCAATACAAAGTCGAAACTATTTTTTCAGAAAATCGTCGGCAAAAACAATATCTTGTCCATCTCTATATTGATGATGCTTTTGTGTCAGACGGTTGCGATTATACCATAAAAGCAGCCGAACAGCATGCTGCCATGTATGCTTGCGAAGAAATGGAATTATAACAAATTTTTCTGGCTACCGCAAATTCCCGTATTTTAAATCGTAATCCGTATTCTCTTCCAGAATACGTTTTCTTTCATAATTATAAGAAGAATGAAAAATACTTTTTGCGAAAAGAAATCGGGATAATAAATGAAATTCAAATCAATAACTGCTTCAAAAAGATTATCATTCATAAATGGCAGTAAACGATTTTGTTTTACAATAAGTGATTTTTCCGGAAATTTCTCCAAATACGAAGGTGAAAGCCAAACAATAAAAGGAATTTCTACAATAGATTTCGGAATGATTCCCGAATATCCGTGTCCTACATCATCATTTTCATCATATACATTTTCTCCATGATCGGAAAGGTAAATGGCAGAAACAATATCTTGCGTTCTTTTGCTATAAGCTGATAACAGGGAAAATAAACTATCTACAATAAAATCATTATACAAAATCGAATTATCATATTGATTAATTATTTTTTCTTTAGAATTATCCGCTTGGACAAAGTGATCATATTCTTTTGGGTATCTTTTGGCATAAGAAGAATGACTACCCATTAAATGCAAAACAATAAATTTAGATTTTGCTGTATCGTTCAATGCAATAGAAAGAGATTGAAATAATACTTCATCATAAGGAGAGAAATAAGTACTTTCAAAAGAAGAATTAGCGGAACTGTTTGCATAATAAGTCATCCGAAAAGTCTGGGCTAAATTGTAAATAGCATTATCCCAAATACCAATAGGCAATTGATTGGACAACCAAAATGTTTTGAATCCGGCACTGTAAAAGATATCATTTAATGATATACTCTCATCAAACTTCTTTTTATTTTCTGCATCCGATTCCGTCAATATAGATAATACGGAATTGATAGTATGCGAATAATGACTCACAACATTTTCGTATACAATAATATCTTTCCGCTTATCCAACAATGGCGTTGTTTTACGAGGATAGCCATACAATGACATGTGATTGCAATTAGCCGACTCTCCTATTATCAGCAAAAATACCTGATTAGTATTTATAAAAGAACTCCGTATTGCTTCCACCTGCATAATATCTCTTTTTTTCAATGCTTTATAAGAGGCAGCCTCTTTGAAAAATGAAATAAATGCCTTCTCTGTTTGAGGAATTGCTTTACGGATAAAATATTTATGAATAATATTATCGGCAAAAAATATACCGGCAAACAAAAAAACAATAGAAATAATATATTTACTGTATTTATTTGATTTTATCTGAGGTACATTCAGAAGATCCCAAATAAAAAAGAATATATATGGAATCAACCATAAAAAACGAACGGTAAATTTCAAAGATAGAAATTCGGATGCTTCATTAAAATTAGTATTTAAAAAGATAAATATACTTGATGCCGTGATAGGTCATTTGAGCAATATCCAATGAACCAATGAAATAAGCCCTTCTATAAAAAATAGGATAATAATTATTTTATAAAAAACTTTTTTCTTTGTTAAATAATAAGGTAAAGTAAAAAAAGGTATCCAGCAAAACCATATCAGCAATTGACGAAAGTCATATAGCTGAAAATTAATACAAACCGCAGCCAATTGTACGGTAAGAACCATACAAAGCAACCGTAAAGGATATAATTGAAATAATGTATTCATATTAATGTGCAAAAATACTTCAATTTTCAAGATAATAGCATTCTTTCAAATATTTTTTTGGTGATGTAATAAAAAGTATACTGTCATAAAATATTGATAATAAATTAAACCAATGCTATTTGCTAAACCTGCCATTTGACACAGTTTATTAAATAGATCTTATTGAATAAACCATGAAAAAATAGCAAAGTACCATGAGAAAATAGCAAAGTGACATGAAAAAATGGCAAAGTGACATGAAAAAATGGCAAAGTGACATGAAAATGGCAAAGTGACATGAAAAAATGGCAAAGTGACATGAAAAAATGGCAAAGTACCATGAGAAAATGGCAAAGTGACATGAGAAAATGGCAAAGTGACATGAGAAAATGGCAAAGTGACATGAAAAATAATATATAATCTATTTAAACACAGTAAAAGTCTGTCAGGTGTTTGCGGGAAGCACGTATATTATACACAATTCTACTTAATAGTCAAGACAGCTTGCTGTTAGTAAGTTCGAGATTAAAAAGATAAATAAGTAGGTATTTAAATAAAAGATTAATCAAATATTTATAGTTTAAAAGTGAAATGGTAGAATGGTATAGGAGTTAGAAGCAACAAATACAATAAGCAAATTTCCCTGTACTATTTTATCATTACACCACACCTCTCATTTCTCACCTCTAAAATAGAGCACCTATTTTCTTTATATTAAAAAGACATCAAAAAAAATCCTGTAATTGTGAAATTAATCCAAGAAAATATATACCTTTGTCTTTTAATTAACTAAAAAATAATCCGTATGAAAAAATTGTTCTTTATTTTAACAGCATTTACTGCATGTGCAGTCAGTATTTTATTATTTTCTACATGTAACAAGCATGAGGGTGTGTATAAACCAAAAGAAAAAATCTCTAAAATCTATTACGAAGAAACCGAAGGCAACAAGGAAATTACTCCCAAAAAACTGAAAGAAACATGGACATGGGAAAAGAAGAAATTGTCAAAAATTGAAATTGCAGACAAAAACGAAACACTCAAATTTTCGTACGATGGCAATCAGGTTTCAAAAATTGAGGGGAATAATATGACTATGAATTTTTCGTATGAAAAAAAGAAATTGAATAAGGTAGAAATTACAGAAAATGGAAATCTTTCCATAATAATCACCGTATCGGAAAGAAACGGGGATGATAAAATCACAAAACTGACTTATGAGACACTATCAGGTTCTAAAAATTCAAAAAGTATTGAGACATCTTTAGCACAAATGAGTCCGATTCTCAATTTGCTATTCCCTGGCGCAATAGCCACATCTTTACTTTCAGATGCAAATGGAGCCAAAACGCACAAAGCAACAGTAGCAAGTACCATTCATTATGAATATATGTATGATGGAAACAATATTATGAAAATCAAAACAACCAATGGCACTTCCGAAACGACAACCATATATCAATATGACAACAAAATAAATCCCTATTATAAATCTTTTTATTATTTACAGGAAAAACCACTCGTTGGACTTTCCGAAAATAATATTACGTTATATAATGAAGAAGGGTCAACAGGATTTAACAAAATCTATCGCTATACATATAACGAGGACAATTTGCCTACTTCAATAGCTTTCGTTGAAGAAGTCTTTGGAGGTACAGGAAAAATCGAAAGACACAAAATTGACCATATTGAATATATGGAATAAATAAGTAAATGAAGATTATTAAACCATCAAGGCTTTAAAACCTTGATGGTTTTTTCGCTACTGCACAATTGTCATTTCATCCACCAAATGCTTCGCTCCTGCAAATTTATCCATGATAAACAGCACATAGCGAATATCCACAGAAATATTACGGCATTGGTCTGGGTCGTATTGAATATCGCTCATGGTTCCTTCCCAAGAACGATCGAAGTTGATTCCTATCAAATGGCCATCTCCATTCAACACAGGGCTCCCAGAATTTCCACCCGTAGTATGATTGGTAGCGACAAAAGCAACCGGCATTTCTCCGTTCTTCATGGCATAATTACCATAATCTTTAGTATTATATAATTGTTTTAGCTTAGGTTCTACTACATAATCATAAATATCAGGATTTTCTTTCTCTATAATTCCTTCTACCGTAGTAAAATATTTATACGAAACACCATCCATGGGTTCATATCCATCTATTTTTCCATAAGCAATACGCAAGGTAAGATTGGCATCCGGATAAAAGGTTTTATTGGTTTGCATTTCCATCAAGGCTTTTGTCCACATTCTGTCCAATTGTTTAATTTGCATATTTAATTCGCTCATTTGAGGAGAAATCGCCTTAAAATAATAATCCTGCAAAGGTTCTACCAATTGAAACAAAATATCATTTTTTAAAGCAATTACTTTCTTTGGATTACCTTCTTTCAAAATTGCCGTTAACTTATCCTGCTGAGCAAAAACAGATTTGGAATAAATCTGTTCCGCTAACACACTTATTGAATATTTTTCCAACAATTTGATGGTTTGAGCCGGAAGATTCGACTTATTTACATTATCACAGTATGCTTGCATCAACAAAACAAAAATCTCTTTATCTACACTTTTATTATAATCTTTAAAAAAGGATTCTACTCTATCTATTTGCTTTTCTGCAGTCTGTTTAATATCTATAGTATTATCCGTACTTACCATATTGATAATAGAAACAAATTGCCACACAAAACGTACTATCTCAATACTATAAAAAGCCTCCATAAAATACGTATTTTCTTTGGATAATGGCGTTAATTGTTTGTATAATTGTTCATACATTGGGAGAATATTTCCATAATTTTGTTTTTGTATCGCATCTTGAGCAAGCCATTTTGTAAATTCCGTTTCCAATATCTTTTTATTTTCAATAGTGTTAAGACGTTTCAATCCCCTATTCTCCCCTATCCATTTTTTCCAGCCGTTGGCAATACCTGCCGCTTTGGCAGAATATTGAATACGTATCAAAGGATCTTCGTTCATATATTTTTTGATAACATCTAAACGTTTAGTGCGCAGGTCAATCGCAATAGGGTTTGATTGATTTTGAATCAACTCTACCGCCCAAGAAGTTAAAAACTGTTGTGTTGTTCCCGGATAACCAAAAACAAATGTAAAATCTTCCGGCTCAACACCTTTTAAAGAAATCGTCAAATGTTTTTTCGGTTTGTAAGGAACATTGTCTTTGGAATAAGGTGCCGGTTTTCCGTCTTTTCCCACATAAATTCGGAATACTGCAAAATCTCCTGTATGACGAGGCCACATCCAGTTATCGGTATCACCACCAAATTTTCCAATATTCGATGGGGGGGCTCCCACCAAACGAACATCTTCAAATACTTCATTAATAAATAATAAATACTGATTCCCATTATAAATTGGCTTTATTATCGCTTTATAATGTGTATTTTCAACAGCTTCTGCCGTCAATTTCTTAATAGTTTCTTCTATTGTTTTATTGCGGGCAACTTCATCCATTTGATCGGAAACGTATTTCAAAACGTCATTGGTAACATCTTTCATGGAAACCAGCATCGTAACGGTAAATCCCGGATTAGATAATTCTTCCTCTTTTTTCATCGCCCAAAAACCATTGGTTAAATAATCATTTTCCAACGAACTATGGGCTTGTATGCGTCCATATCCACAATGATGATTGGTCAGCAACAAACCTTGTTCCGAAACAATTTCTCCGGTGCAACCACCTCCAAACAATACAATCGCATCTTTCAAACTCCCTTGATTGATGCTGTAAATATCCTCCGCCGAAATCTTCAATCCTTTGGACTGCATGTCTTTTTCATTCAATTTCAATAGAAAAGGAAGCCACATGCCCTCATCGGCACGACTAAAAGGTAAAGTAAAGAATATACTAATCAGTAAAATGAAAAATTTTCTCATGTTGATTTTTTATTTATTATTTTATATTTATTTCCAAAATATTATATCATTTTAATAATAGAAGAAATCCTCTTATTAGATGTTTATTATGTCTTTTGTTAGATATTCTACCATTCTGCTTAAATTCTATTTAGAATGATGGTAATTTATCACATTGTCAATGCTTAATGATTATTTTTAAAATTAAAACAGTCGTTGTCGTTTTAACAAATACGTCAGCATCACCTGATGAAAACCTTCATTAATATCCGTTTCCACTAAATCAACCTGATATTGTCCACAACGAACTTTCAACTCATCTTTAAATGCTTTTATGGCTTTACGGTAATGACTTTTCATTTCATTGGCATTTACTTTGAGAATCTCTCCGCTTTCTACATCCACAAATTTATACGGCTTATTGTCAAAGTTAAAATCTATCTCCAGCGACTTATCATACACATGAAACAAAATCACATCGTGTTTATTATGCTTTAAATGCTGCAACGCCAAAAATAAATCTTCCTGCTTGCTGTTATCAAAAATATCACTAAAAATAACTACCAGCGAACGCCTGTGAATACGTTCAGCTATTTCATGTAGACTGCCCGTAACATCAGTTTTATGTTGTTCTTCGATCGGAATAGGTTTTAATAAATGTTCCATTTCATTATACAACATTTTCAAGTGAACTGTACTTGATTTTGCCTGACTGTGAAATTGGATAGTATCGGAAAATAGCGAAAGCCCGATCGCATCGCGCTGTTGCTTCATCAACTGCATAATAGCAGCGGCAGCATAAACCGAAAAATAAATCTTGTTGGGATGTTCTAACGACAAATCTTTCCGTTGTGGAAAATACATGGAAGACGATGTATCAATAATTACCTGACAACGCAAATTGGTTTCTTCCTCGTATTGCTTAACAAACAATTTATCTGTCCTGCCAAATAGTTTCCAATCTATATTTCGGGTTGATTCTCCGGTATTATATGGACGATATTCGGCAAATTCTACAGAAAATCCATGAAAAGGACTTTTGTGCAAGCCGGTAATAAAACCTTCCACCATTTGTTTGGCAATCAATTCCAAATTACCAAAAGCTCGAAATTGATTAATATCAATCTGCTCGTTACCCATCGTTTATTAATTAATATTACAAAGGTACAAAATTATACCTTGTATCATAACAAAACTTGCAACATGAAAAATTTTGAGTTTAGCATACTTTTACATCGCCACTAAAACTAAAATTTAACATAAAATAATGAACTGATAATCAGTTGTAAATTCGGATATGAATTTGCGTCTTGACGGAAGAAAATCTCCGTCTTGATCCAAGAAAATTTGCGTCTTGACGGAAGTTTTCTTCCGTCAAGACGCAAATTTAATCCCTATTTAAACCTGTCTTAAAAATACCTGTCTCTATATTATCCTCCCTCTTAAAAATCTTCAAAAACGATATGCAAATATAAAGTTTTTGAAATATAACAGCATATTTTTTAATACACTGCTAAATATATTTATAAATAACTAATTTACAAACACTAATAAAACAATGTGAATTATATATTAAATTTA
>QMCD01000894.1_pt3 | contig 40979 bp, 33 predicted proteins | sample 1821841 | NCBI WGS metagenome assembly QMCD01 (sample SAMN01991225, study PRJNA193472) | Termite gut metagenome, whole genome shotgun sequencing project. | isolation source: worker | host: Macrotermes natalensis
AGAGGATGGAGAGGATGGAGAGGATGGAGAGGATGGAGAGGATGGAGAGGATGGAGAGGATGGAGAGGATGGAGAGGACGGAAAAAATGGAGCAATTGGAGATGGATCCCGTTCAAACATATAGAAGCCCGATGGCCGACTATGTGGTTTCCGATGACGCCACACTTGTCAAGTGGGCGATGGAGGGGGATCATACGGCGTTCGAGTATCTGTTCAATCGCTACCGTGAGGCGTTGTATCGGCTGTTCATGCACCGTACGGGACGTACGGCCGACAGCGACGACCTGGTCCAGGAGACATTCATCAAGGTGTTCGTGAATCTGCATCGTTACAACCCTGCGTATACGTTTGGCCAGTGGGTCTACACGATCGCACGCAACACGTTTATCGACTACACACGCAAGCGTCAGGACGACCTGTCGCTGAGCGACACGTTTTCTCAGCCCCATGCGACAACCCCCACACCCGAGGAGCGGGTGATCAACGCCCAACAGCGGGTAGCGATACAACGGGCGTTACAGAATATGGCGGAGGGGTATCGGCAATTGATCATGATGCGTTTTTTCGACGACTATTCGTACGAGCAGATCGCCTCGGAGTTACAGTTGCCGTTGGGCACGGTCAAGACACGTATCCATCGGGCACGAGAGCAGATGTTCAAACTTTTCGAGCGTGGAGATCGTTGAAAAATATTTTCCCGACCTGACGGAGGTGCAACGGCGGCAATTCGATGCACTGGAGGATTTGTATGCAGACTGGAATGCGAAGATCAATGTCATTTCACGCAAGGATTTCCAGAATTTCGCCACACATCACGTGCTGCACTCATTGGGGATCGCGAAAGTCTTACACGGGGCGGCCTCCTCTATGCCCCGCGGGGGTGCTTGCTTGGGCGGGGCGGACTGCGCCCCATCGAGACTCACCACCGCAACACGCGTTTTGGACGTCGGTACGGGCGGTGGATTCCCGACGATCCCGTTGGCGATCCTGTACCCCGATGTGCACTTCACGGCCGTGGATTCCATCGCGAAGAAGATCCGTGTGGTGGAGGGTGTGGTCGAAGGGCTCGGGTTGAAAAACGTGACGCCGATCTGCACCCGTGTGGAGGGTTTGAAGGGAAAATTCGACTGTGTCATCTCGCGTGCCGTGACACAAATGCCGGTGTTTGTCGGTTGGGTGTGGGGCAAACTGAATCCCGGCGGAGCGATCGCGGCACTCAAAGGGGGTGACCTGACGGACGAGTTGGCATCCACAAAATTAAAATGGGAGGTGTTCCCGCTAAGGGATTATTTCGAGGAAGAGTTTTTTGAAACGAAACAGGTAGTATATGCAAAAAAGTAGAGAAGCGGTATTGGTAACGGGTGGCGTGGGATTTATCGGCAGCCACACGGTGGTGGAGTTGATCGCCGCGGGATTCGATGTGGTGATCGTGGACGATCTGTCGAACTCGGAGCTATCGATGCTGGACGGTGTGAGAAAGATCACAGGCGTCGAGGTACCTTTCGAGCAGGTGGATTGTTGCGATCGTGAGGCGCTGAAACGCGTTTTTGAAAGGTATGAATTTTCATCCGCGATCCATTTCGCAGCCTCGAAAGCGGTAGGTGAATCCGTCGAGCAACCGTTGAAATATTACCGCAACAACCTGGTGTCGTTCCTGAATGTGGTGGAGTTGATGCGCGACTTCGGACGTCCGAATATCCTCTTTTCATCGTCATGCACGGTGTATGGCGAGCCGGACGCACAACCCGTCACGGAACAAACACCCCGCAAACCTGCCGCATCACCGTACGGTAACACAAAACAGATCTGCGAAGATATTTTACGGGACGCTGTGAATGCCTCTCACGGGGCGGCGTCTGGACCTGCGTCCCTCCAAAGTCGGGACTCCGCCCCATCGACACTCGCCACCGCGTTAAAAGGCATCGCCCTTCGCTATTTCAATCCCATCGGGGCACACCCATCCGGATTGATCGGCGAGTTGCCGCGCGGCGTGCCACAGAACCTGCTTCCCTACGTGACACAGACCGCCGCCGGGATCCGCGAGTGCCTGAGCATCTTCGGCAACGACTACCCCACGCCCGACGGCACCTGCATCCGTGACTATATCGACGTCATCGACCTGGCCCGTGCCCACATCGCCGCACTGCGGCGCATGCTCGGGAACGAGCATATGAAGACCTCTTACGAGGTCTTCAACGTGGGCACGGGCCGCGGGGTATCGGTACTGGAACTGGTGAATGGTTTCGAGCATGCGAATGGCGTGAAGGTGTGCCACAAGTTCGCACCGCGACGCCCCGGTGACATCACAGCCATCTGGGCCGATCCCTCGCTGGCGAATCACGAGTTGGGATGGCATGCCGAACGCCCCCTCGAAGAGACCCTTCGTTCCACCTGGCTCTGGCAACAAAGCCTCTGATCACTTTTTCAAACCGCTCGCTTTTACTTCCCTAAGACTGAACTGTACCCTTTTCGGAGAAAAGTGTACCCCAAAACCTTTCGGGAAGTACTTTGTACTTCCATTATGTGCGCGACATCAATCGCGACTTCTTACAGAAGTTCCGTGTTCAAAAAGTATATCGTTGTTTACGAATAAATTCGACACACCGACTTACTTTTTCGACACGATCCCTTTCGGGATCTCGCGATCTGTTGTCGCGAGGACGGAGCGCCCGCGGGGCGATCGTTCGTTTGGCGGGGAGGTTCGATGGGAGCTTGCTCACGAAAGAACCTACACGGCAAACGAACATAAAGCCGAAGGCTTTGTCCTCGCGCAAGAAGTGGAGATACGACAGTATCTCCCGAAAGTTTTTGGTGCCGCTTTTCACCAAAAAGCGGCGGTCTTGAAAGGTTTTGAAAAAGGAAAGGTTTTAATAAAAAATGTTATCTTTGTGCAACTTTCCCAGAATCATGCACAAACCCGACTGGTTAAAGATTCGTTTGCATCGCGGCACAGATTACGCATCGGTGCAGCGTATCGTGGACACGCATCACCTGCATACGATATGCAGCAGTGGCAAGTGCCCGAATAAGGCGGAGTGTTGGAGTCGGAAGACCGCCACATTTATGATCCTGGGCGATGTATGCACGCGGAGTTGTAAGTTCTGTGCCACCTCGACGGGACGCGGCATGGAACCCGACACACAGGAGCCGCAACGTGTGGCAGAAAGCGTGCGGTTGATGGGCTTGCGTCATGCGGTGATCACCTCCGTGACACGTGACGATTTGGCCGACGGCGGAGCGGCCCATTGGGCCGCCACAGTTCGGGCCGTGCGCGAGGCGAATCCCGATACGACGATCGAACTACTGATTCCTGACATGGACGCCCGTCCCGAACTGCTGGACATTGTCCAGTCGCCGTCGGCCGACATCGTGGGACATAATATCGAGACGGTCGAACGATTGACACCCGTGGTACGTTCGAGGGCACGTTACGAGACGAGTCTTCGGACGTTACGCTATCTGGGGGGTCGCGGTGCGGTGACGAAAAGCGGAATCATGTTGGGTCTGGGCGAAACGGAGGATGAGGTGATGCAGACGTTGCGGGACTTGCGGGATAACGGGGTGCGTATCGTCACTTTGGGACAGTACCTGCAACCGACACGGGAGCACTACCCGGTGGCGGATTACGTGACACCCTCGAAGTTCGACGAGTATCGCCGCCGTGCCATGGAGATGGGATTTATGTACTGTGCCTCGGGACCGATGGTGCGCTCGTCGTACCTGGCTGAAGAAGCACTCCCCGCCCAAGCTATGCGCTCTGCGAACGCAAGCACCCCCGGGGAGAGATGACAATGAGGGGATGGAGGGGATGGAGGGGATGAGGTTTCAAGACCTGGGCACGATGCCCTATAAACAGTGCTGGGAGTACCAGCAAAGGCTCTTTCACAGTGATGCGGACACGATTTTGATGGTGGAGCACCCGCCGGTGTACACGTTGGGCAAGAGCGGCAAACGTGAGAACATGCTCCTCGACGAGGCACGTTTACAGGCGCTGGGAGCAGAGTTTTACCACATCGACCGGGGTGGCGACATCACGTTCCACGGACCGGGACAGTTGGTGGTCTACCCGATCCTGAACCTCACGAGGTTGGGGATGGGCGTGCGGGAGTACATTCACTCGCTGGAACAGGCGGTGATCGCCACGGTGGCGGAGTTTGGAATCGAGGGGGGACGCATCGAGGGGGCGAGCGGCGTGTGGGTGACAAAAGAAGACCCTTTTGTGATCAAATCGCCGCAGATGCAAGGCGGGCGACAGAGTGAGGACGGGAGTGTACTCGACGTACATGATCGGCCGAATGACGAGACCAACGCCGCAGGTGTGGTGATTTCACCACAAAAGATTTGCGCGTTGGGTGTCAAAGTGTCACGGGGAGTGACGATGCACGGGCTGGCGCTGAACGTCGCGACGGATTTACGGTGGTTCGAGTACATCAACCCCTGCGGATTCAGCGACAGGGGTGTCACGTCGATGGAAAAAGAGTTGGGGCGGGAGATAAACATGGAAGAAGTGAAAAAAATATTAAAAAATAAAATAATTAAACAGTATGCCCATAGAGAAAAAATGGGTGGTGAAGCCGCAGGGGGACCCGGTGGCGGTGGCATCGTTGGCCACCGAGCTCGGGATCTCACCTGTATTGGCTAACCTGCTCATCCAGAGAGGCATAGACACTTTTGAAAAGGCAACGCAATTTTTTAGACCGAACTTAGCGAACTTACACGATCCCTTCCTGATGAAGGACATGGCGGTGGCGGTGTCACGCGTCGAAGAAGCCGTACGGAACGGGGAGACGATCCTCATCTACGGCGACTACGATGTGGATGGCACGACAGCCGTGGCGTTGGTTTATAAGTTCCTGCGTGGTATCGGCCATCGCGACCTGCTGTTCTACATTCCCGACCGTTACACGGAAGGGTACGGCATCTCGCGCAAGGGCATCGACTACGCGGCACGCAAGGGGGTCAAGTTGGTGATCGCGTTGGATTGCGGCATCAAAGCGGTCGAAAAAGTGGACTATGCAACAAGCCTGGGGATCGACTTCATCATTTGCGACCACCATCTGCCTGCGGAGGAGATTCCGCGTGCGGTGGCGGTGTTGGATCCCAAACGTACCGATTGTACTTACCCGTTCGACGACCTGTCCGGTTGCGGCGTCGGGTTCAAACTCGTGCAGGCCTATTGCCAACGTAACGATATCCCGTTCAGCAAGATCGAACCGTTGCTGGACCTGTTGGTGGTAAGTATCGCGTCGGACATCGTGTCGCTACGTGACGAGAACCGTATCCTGGCCCATTACGGCCTCCTGCGGCTCAATAACAACCCCTCCAAAGGGCTGCAATCCATTATCCGCATCTGCGGCCTCAACAAGCACCACATCACTATCGACGATATCGTCTTCAAGATCGGTCCCCGCATCAATGCCGCCGGCCGCATGAGAGTCGACGATCCCGCACCGGGCGCGCGCGCGTCTCGCGAAGCGAGCCTCTATGAGGCAGACATGTCTGCCTCATCGGGACTGCGTCCCGTGGCGCGCGCCACAACGGCCCAAGCTATCGCCCCTCCATCCTATGGCGAAGCACCCCTGGGGGATAGAGAAGGTGTAAGAGAGGGGGCTCTTCCCAGTGGCGGCCACGCGGCGGTGAACCTGCTGATCGAAGGCAACGAGAGCCTGGCGGCTGAGTTCGGCGAAATGATCGACGGGTTCAACCAGGATCGGAAGAGCATCGACCGTAACGTGACGCAGGAGGCTCACGACTTTATCGAGTCGAACGAGTCGATGAAGCATGCAAAGAGTACGGTGATCTACAATCCGGCCTGGATGAAGGGTATCGTGGGAATCGTGGCGTCGCGACTGATCGAGACGTATTACCGTCCGACGGTGGTGCTGACGATGAGCAACGGATTCGTGACGGGATCGGCACGGAGCGTGCCGGGATTCGACCTGTATCAGGCGATCGAGTCGTGTGCCGATCTGCTGGAGAACTTCGGCGGACACATGTACGCAGCCGGTATGACGATGCTGCCGGACAAGGTGGAGATCTTCACGACACGTTTCAATGCCTATGTCGAGGAGCATATAGATCCCGCGATGCTGCAACCGCAAGTGGATATCGACAGTGAGTTGTTGTTTTCGGACATTACGCCGGCGTTCCGTCGCGATCTGAACAAGTTCCAACCCTTCGGGCCCGGGAATCCGGCACCGGTATTCGTGACGTATGGCGTAAGCAGCCACGGGGGTGCCAAGCTGGTGGGTGTCGATTGCGAACACCTGCGGATGGACCTGATGCAGCGCGAGAAACCCAACACGACGTTGCAATCCATCGCGTTCGGTCAACCGACACACTTCGAGTGGATCCGTACCGGACGTCCGATCGACGTGTGCTACCAGATCGTGGAGAATCACTACCGGGGCAGTGTGTCGGTACAGTTGCGAATTAAGGATTTAAAACCACGCGCATAGCTATGAACAATCCAAAACGTTATCTCGTCACTTCGGCACTTCCGTATGCCAATGGGCCGTTGCACATCGGTCACCTGGCGGGGGTGTATGTGCCGTCGGATATTTATACGCGTTACTTGCGGATGCGGGGACGCGACGTGGTGTCGGTATGCGGCAGCGACGAACATGGGGTACCCATCACGATCAAGGCCCGCAAGGAGGGCACGACGCCACAGGCAATCGTGGACAGGTATCACAAGCTCATAAGGGGCTCATTTGAGGGCCTCGGGATCCATTTCGATATCTACAGCCGCACGACCTCCCAAACGCACGCAGAGACGGCCTCAGAATTCTTCAAGAAGCTGTACGAGGAGGGTAAATTCATCGAGCAGACGACGGAACAGTACTACGACGAGGAGGCGGGGACGTTCCTGGCCGACCGGTATATCGTCGGTACGTGTCCGAAGTGCGGTGCGGAGGGTGCGTATGGAGACCAGTGCGAGAAGTGTGGCTCGACGTTGTCGCCCGACGAGTTGCTGAATCCGCACAGTGCCGTGTCGGGATCGGTGCCGGTGAAACGCGAGACGAAACACTGGTACCTGCCGTTGGATCAGTATGAGGGGTTCCTTCGCGAATGGATCCTGGAGGGACACAAGGAGTGGAAATCGAACGTCTATGGACAGTGTAAGAGTTGGCTGGATGGCGGATTGCAACCGCGTGCCGTGAGTCGCGACCTGGACTGGGGTATCCCCGTGCCGGTGAAAGGCGGTGAGGGTAAGGTGCTGTATGTGTGGTTCGACGCGCCGATCGGGTATATTTCGTTTACGAAAGAACTGACAGAGAAGTGGGGGGAATATTGGCAAGATTCGGAAACCAAACTCGTGGAATTTATAGGTAAAGACAACATCGTCTTCCACTGCATAGTCTTCCCGGCGATGCTGAAAGCACATGGAGGGTTTATCCTGCCCGAGAATGTGCCCGCGAACGAGTTCCTGAATTTGGAGGGCGAAAAGATCTCCACGTCACGAAACTGGGCCGTGTGGGCACATGAATATTTGGAGGATTTCCCCGGCAAGCAGGATGTATTGCGGTATGTGTTGTGTGCCAATGCGCCCGAAACGAAGGATAACGACTTCACGTGGAAGGATTTTCAGGCACGGAACAACAGCGAATTGGTGGCGATTCTGGGTAACTTCGTGAACCGTGCCCTGGTGTTGACGCATAAATATTTCGATGGCAGGGTGCCTGCGCGTGGCGAATTGAATGACTATGACCGTGCCACGATTGCCGAGCTGGAGGCGATCCGTCCGTCGTTGGAGCGCAACATCGAGACGTATCATTTCCGTGAGGCGCTGAAGGATGCGATGAACATAGCCCGTATCGGCAACAAATACCTGGCCGACACAGAGCCGTGGAAATTATGGGGTAGTGGCGGTGAAAAATTGCTCCACGTGGAGCAATCGGGGTCTCAGGCCCGTGTGGCGACGATTCTGAACCTGGCGTTGCAAATTACAGCTAATCTTGCGATAGCCATCGAACCGTTCATGCCCTTCACGGCAGAGAAGCTCAAAAAATTGCTCCACGTGGAGCAATCTGCGCCTCAGCTATCCTGGGAGGGGTTGGGGCAGATAAATCTGCTTCCGGAGGGGCATCAAATCGACACGCCCGAACTGCTTTTCGAGAAGATCGAGGACGATGCGATCCAACGCCAACTGGACAAACTTGCACAATCAAAATCACAAAATATGGAACAAGAAACAACTGTCGAGCAGCAAATCGAGCCGATGAAAGGATTGATCACGTACGATGATTTCACGAAAATGGACATTCGTGTATCGACAATCCTGAGCGCCGAGCGTGTCCCAAAGACGCAAAAACTGCTCAAATTGAGTGTCGACACAGGTATCGACAAACGTGAGATCGTCTCCGGAATCGCGGAACATTTCACTCCCGAGGAGCTCGTCGGCAAACAGGTATTGGTACTCACGAATCTCGAACCGCGTGAGTTGCGTGGCATTTTGTCGCGTGGCATGATCCTCATGGGCCAGGATCCGGATGGAAAACTCCACCTTCTGCAACCCGATAGTGCCACCGTTCCGGGAGCCAGCGTGAGCTAAATCGCCTTGTGAGCGGCGTAAAACGCCGATTGCTCCACGTGGAGCAATTTTCCGCCCACCCCCAACCCCAACCCCAACCCCTCCCCCGGGAGGGGAGGATTTTGTTTCGTTTTCAAATTTTCTGCGAAAAATTTGAAAACTATTTTTACAGAAAAACCATAAAAAACTAAAACCAAATAACGTAAAAATGGAAAAAATTGATTGGAGTGCATTGGGATTCAGCTACATGAAGACCGATTTCAACGCCCGTTACACGTTCACGGACGGCAAATGGAGCGACATGGAGGTGACGAGCGACGAGTACATCAAGATGCACATGTCGGCCTCGTGTCTGCACTATGGCACCGAACTTTTCGAGGGCCTGAAAGCGTTTCGCGGTGTGGATGGCAAGGTGCGCCTGTTCCGTGTGAAGGACAATGCACGCCGCATGCAACGCTCCGCCGAACGCCTCTGCCTGCCCGTTCCGACGATCGAAATGTTCGAGAAAGCATGTGTCGAAGTGGTGCGCCGCAACGAGAAATTTATCCCGCCATACGGCACCGGAGCATCGTTTTACCTGCGTCCCGTGCTGTTCGGAACCACGGCAGGACTGGGTGTTCGCCCCGCTACGGATGCCATGTTGGTCGTGTTCGGATCGCCCGTGGGTGCCTATTTCAAAGAGGGAATTCGTCCGATCATCGCCGCCATCGACCGGGAACAAGACCGTGCCGCGCCGCGTGGAACGGGTGACGTGAAGGTAGGCGGCAACTACGCATCGAGCCTCCTTTCGGGACACCATGCGCACGAAAAAGGTTACTCGAACGTCCTCTATCTCGACCCCGCAGAGCGTAAATATATCGAGGAGTGTGGCGCTGCGAACTTCTTCGGTATCAAAAACAACACCTATGTCACTCCGAAATCGGGCTCTATTTTGCCCTCCATCACCAACATGTCGTTGCGCCAAATCGCCGCCGATATGGGGTTGAAAGTAGAGGAGCGTCCGGTTCGGCTGGAAGAACTCGAAACGTTCGAGGAGTGCGGTGCATGTGGTACAGCAGCCGTCATCTCACCGATCGGCAAGATCGTCGACATGCAGACGGACAAGGTGTACAAGTACGGTGACGAGACGGGTAAAACCTGCCTGGCGATGTACAACCACCTGCAAGATTTGCAGTACGGACGGCGTGAAGACACCCACGGTTGGATCACTTTGGTGATGTAATCGTCAAGTTTTTGCAGAAAAAGATGCTCTTCACGGAGCATCTTTTTTTGTTGCTGACATAGGGTTGTCACTCCGGGGCACTATCTTTGTCACGTAAACCAATAAAACTTATATCATGAAAGTGACATCGTATCTCGTGTTCAATGGCCAAGCCGAAGAGGCTGCCAATTTCTATGCCGACGTGCTGGGCGGAAAGGTCGAAAATCTCTATCGCTACAACCAGTGGCCCTCCTCGTCCGAAGCGCCGCAAGTACCGGACAATTACAAAGAAAAAGTGATGCACTGTTGTGTCATGTTCCCGGGTGGCGGCATGAGTATGGCCGACACGCTGCCGTCCGATCCGCGTAAATTTGGCAATGGCAACATGCTCACCCTCGTGTGTGATTCCGAGACACAGGCCGAAACGGCATACAAAAAGCTATGTGACGGCGCGCAGAAGATCCAGTGCGAACTTTGCGAGACATTCTATGCGAAACGTTACGCTGAACTTGTCGATAAATACGGTGTGCTGTGGGCCGTGATGTTTGAGGAATAAAATTGCTCCACGTGGAGCAATCGGGGCCCGACGCATGTCAGGCCCCGATTTTTTGTTTTTTCAGACCTTTTTTTTACTTCCACTGCCCCCCTTACTTCCCCATGAGCGAACTGTTTGCTTTTTTCTTTTTTAAGACCTTTTTAAGACCGCCCCTTTTCGGAGAAAAGCGGCACCAAAACCTTTTGGGAGATGCTTTGCATCTCCATACTTTGCGCGAGGACAACGCTTTCAGCGTTCCGGTCATTTTATTCGCAAACCTTTACGAAAACGAGTTTTCGACGGTTTTCTCATAAAACGCCCTAATCACCTAACGGTGATTTTGTCCTCGCGACCAAAAATCGCAGATCCTGAAAGGGATCCGGATGAAACTCGAAAGGACTGCGTCAAATTCATTTGTAAGCAGTTGTTTTGAGTTTTAGCCGAAGGCTTCCGTAAGGAAGTCGCGATATTCGCGCACATAATGGAAGTACGAAGTACTTCCCGAAGTTTTTTGCAGGAGCTTTTTTCCAAAAAAGCGACAGTGGGGGGCTTGGGGAAGTAAAAGCGAACAGTAGCGTCAAGAGAAATCAGCGGCCAAAACGAACCAATAGTACGTTGATGTCGGCAGGAGAGACACCTGGGATTCGTGACGCCTGGCCAATGGTCGCGGGACGGATGGAGGTTAATTTTTGACGTGCCTCGATCGTCAAGGATTGCAGGCTGTGGAAATCGAAATCGTTGGGGATCACAATCTCCTCCAACCGGTGCAGTTTCTCGGCGATAAATTTCTCCCGCTCGATGTAACCGCGGTATTTGATCTGAATTTCGGCCGCTTCGATGGCTATTTCATCTATTTCGTTCTCCTGAATGAATGTCTCCAACTCGGGAATCTCAAGACGTAAAGAGCTGAAAGTGTGTTCGTTACGTCCTAAAAGCTCATAAAGTTTCTTCACCTTAACGCCCTGAGAATCGTCTATCCTGACCCGTAGGCCACGTGCACACGAAATAAGCGATTCTACACGCGTCTTTTTTCGCTCGAAATCGGCAAAATCGCCCTCCGAAATCAAACCCAACTCATGGCCCAACGGCGTCAACCGCATATCGGCATTGTCCTGACGCAACAGGATCCGATACTCGGCACGCGACGTGAACATGCGATACGGCTCATCGACACCCTTCGTCACCAAGTCGTCGATCAGTACCCCGATATATGCCTCGTCACGTTTCAACACGACCGGCTCACGACCCTGCCACCGTCGTACGGCGTTGATCCCGGCCATCAATCCCTGTGCAGCAGCCTCCTCATAACCCGTCGTGCCGTTAATCTGTCCCGCAAAAAAGAGTCCCGGTACGAGTTTCGTCTCCAACGAATGATGCAGCTGCGTCGGAGGGAAGTAGTCGTACTCGATCGCATAACCCGGCCTGAAAATATGTACATTCTCGAACCCGCGAATCTTGCGCAATGCCATCCACTGCGTCTCCCAAGGTAACGATGACGAGAATCCGTTCAGGTAACACTCGTGCGTCGAACGCCCCTCCGGTTCCAGGAAAAGTTGGTGCTGCGTCTTGTCGGCAAATACATTCAGCTTGTCCTCGATGCTCGGGCAGTACCGTGGTCCGACACCCCGAATCGTGCCGTTGAACAGTGGAGAGTCGGCAAACGCATCACGTAACACATCATGTACCTCCTCGGAAGTGTATGCCAGGTAGCAGGGCAATTGATCCGTAACTGCATGTGTGTCAGACGAATAGGAAAATTTTGAAGGCACCGCATCTCCATATTGCGACTCCAGTACCGAGAAGTCGATCGTCCGGGCATCCAGGCGTGCGGGCGTGCCTGTCTTCATGCGTCCGGACTCGAATCCCAAAGATTCGAGTTGGCGCGTGAGACCGTGCGAGGCGGAATCGCCTGCACGTCCGCCCTCGGCGGAGGCACGCCCGCAGTACATCACCCCCTCGAGAAATGTGCCGACAGTCAAGATGATATTCGGCGCCAGAAACTCCACTCCCATCCGGGTACGTACGCCACGGGGCGCGCGCGAGTCTCGCGTAGCGAGCCTCTGAGAGGCAGATGCATCTGCCTCTTCGGCCCTACGGGCCGCGGCGCGCGCCACACCCACATCGAAAAGCAGCTCCGTGACGGTATCCTGCCACAGGTATAAATTCTCCGTATTTTCAAGCACATGCCGCCACTCGCGTGCGAATTGAGACTTGTCACATTGCGCACGAGGACTCCACATCGCCGGTCCCTTCGATCGATTCAACATCCGAAACTGTATCGTCGTGCGATCCGTCACACGTCCCATCTGTCCCCCCAACGCATCTATCTCTCTGACAATCTGCCCCTTCGCCACGCCTCCCACAGCGGGATTGCACGACATTTCAGCCAGTTTCGACAGATCTATCGTCACCAAAAGTGTCCGTGCACCGAGACGTGCCGATGCCGACGCAGCCTCGCATCCCGCATGACCGCCTCCCACCACTATCACATCGAAATTCAAATCCATCTCAGGTAAAAGTCTTCTTTTTCACGCATCCGTGTGACTTGGATTGGAGTCATGTCATCATATCCACACAGATGAAGTAGTCCATGTACCATCACGCGACGCATCTCCATAAGTTTCGCCACGCCATACTGACGCGCGTTGTCCGCCACCGTGTCGACGTCGATATAGATCTCGCCCGATCTTGCGCTTGCAAAGCAAGCTTTGCGGGCCCCCTGGGGGGGGGGCTGGGGCCCGCAAAAAGAGTTTTCAAAAGTGATGACGTCTGTCCGATAGTCATGCCCCAAAAACTCACGATTCATCTCCAACAGTCTCTCCGAGGAGCAAAAAATATAACTTAACTCCTCGAACTCCACTCCTTCAGCTTCCGCAACGCGGCATAACCAGCTCGCTGTCAGCCGCTTAGCAGGCAACCGATACTTGCAGTCGTTATTGTAGAAATGTACCTTCATTTGTTCATCTGTCTCTTTTTTTACAAGACCGTTCCTTTTACTTCCCTAAGACGCAACTGTCGTTTTTTTTCTTTTTTTAAACCTTTAAGACCGCCGCTTTTTGGTGAAAAGGCATCGTAACGATGCTTTTGCCCCAACCCCCTATCCCCCTTGATAAGGGGGAACGTGGCGCAAAGTTTCGTGAATTTTTACGAGAACATGTTCTCGACCAATTCTCTCGCAAACGTAACTACCGCACTTCGCGCGGTTTGTCCTCGCGACCAAAATCTCAGATCTCGAAGAGATCGTGTACGAAACAGAAAAGTTTGGTTCAAGCTTGCTTGAAAACAAATCTTTTGTGTTTTGAACACAAAAATTCTGAAAGAATTTGAGATTGATGGCGCGCATACTCCTAAGTGCGCAAGCACTTGTAAAGTTTTTTGGTGCCGTTTTTTTTCAAAAAAGGGGCAGTGGGATATGAAATGGCTTTACGTAATTTACTGTTTAAAAAATGTGTCGGCCGTGATTTTCATGTCCGGTTTCGGAGCGTACACGCCAAAAATCATCATGTATTCAGGTTGCATCGTCATCACATTTACACCCGATCCGATCACACCGATCGTCTGGTTGCGGGTCACGACATCGTTCTTCGATACCGATACCGAGTTCAGATTCGCGTACGACGAAATGTACTGTCCATGGGCAATATAAACGTCATACTTGTTGGTGATGCGGTTGCGTTTCACGTCCACCACCTTACCCTCGTACACCGCTGTTACGGCGGCATCCTTGGGTCCCGTCACTTCGGCCATGTTGTTGCGATAGCGCAGCACGCGTCCCTTCGTCACCGGCACTCGGAGACCCTTCGTCTTGTTCGTGAACGTGGCGCCCATCTTATTGTCGCGTGACAGGCGGCGCAGTTCATCCACTGCCACAGTCAGGGTTTTCTCGCGTGACTGCTTCTCCTGCAACGCCTTTCGCTCCTTGTCCGACAACTGTTTGATCTGGCTCCGCGCACTCTCCACGTCACGCTGCAACTGTGTGCGTTGCGCGATCAGGCTGCGCTGCACGGAATCCAACTCGCGCTGACGTGACATCAGGTCGGCCAACTGCACGGATACCTCCTCCGAAAGTGACGTGATTCGTTGCATCTGGCGCTCGCGGAGGGCCGCCACCTCACGCAATGTAGCAACGCGTTGCGTCACTTGATGGAAGTCGTCCGACGAAAAGACATAGGTCAGATAACCGCTCTGCCGGTAATTGCGATACGCCTCGCGTACCACCGCGGCATACTGCTCCTTATGCGTGGCGAGCGATGTCATCAGTCCCCGTGCCACGCTGTCCGCACGCGACACCTCGGCTCCCAGTTTCACTGCCTGCCGTTGTGTCGCGTCGAGCAGTTGATTCCGTGAATCAACCTGCTGAGCGAGACGCTGAAGCGTCTCCTCGGCGGACGCGCGGCCGCGTTTCAAGTCACCGATCTCCGTCTCACCACGCGCGATCTGTCGCTTCAAATCAATGATCAACTGCTCCTGTGCCCGGATCTTTTTGTCCGGCTGAGCAAACGACACAAAAGATGTCGCGACAAGGAGCAAACATATCAGGATTTTTCTCATGGTTTCGCGGAAGATTTGGCAGTGTCGCCCTTGAAGATGGTTTTCTTCGAGGAAGATGCAGGTTGGACGGAATCCTTGTCGAGGGCTTTTTTGAGATACACTTCCGCCATGAATTCCTCACCGAGTGCAGATAGGACGGTGCCGTAGTGATACATGATCTCGGGATTCTCCGTGCGGTCGAACGACACGGCCTGTTGCAATGCCGCGCGTGCCTCAGGCAAACGTCCCAAGTGATACAGCACCCATCCGTATGTGTCCAGTATCGTGGGGTTGTTCGGATTCAGTTCTAAGGCGCGGGTGGCAAAGCCGAAGGCTTTTTGCAGGGTTTTTTCGGTATTGTCTCCGGGGTGCTCCGTCAGGAAATACGCATAGTTATTCAGTACGTAGGAGTTGTCGGGATTCAATTCCAAGGCCCTGTCGTATGCATCGAAGGTGGCTTGCATCTCCTTTTTCATGTAAGATGCATCGCCACGGTATCCCCACAGCAAGCTCGCCATGCGACGGTTGTCGGCATTCTGGGGGTCGAGACGCACCAGGCGTTCCAAAACCGGCAGGGCCTTGTCGAACTGCTCGGTATGCAGCAGCAGCGTGCCATACAACTCGGCATACCACTTGTTCAGCGTGTCGAGCTCGTACGCACGGTGTGCCATGTTGATGCTCCGCGTGTCGTCATCGAAAGCGTACAGTAGTGCCAGGTGGAACCACGATGGAGCATGTTCCGGATGGCGTTGCACGAGTCGACGGAAGCTGTTTTTGGCTCCCACCGTGTCGCCGTGAATCGTCAGTTTCTTGACCGCGTCGATGTAACGGATCGTGCAGCCATTGCGGGTACGATTCCCTCGCGGCTCGGTGGCTACGAGTTGCGTGACCGCTCCGCAAAAACAGAGACACAACAACGTGATCGCGATACGGCGTTTCATCAGAGGGCCGATTGGAATTGCGAGAGGAATCGCACGTCGTTTTCGAAATACAACCGCAAGTCCTTCACGCCGTACAGCAGCATCGCGATGCGTTCGACACCCATGCCGAAAGCAAATCCGGAGTAGCGTTCGGGGTCGATGCCGCAGTTGCGCAATACGTTCGGATCCACCATGCCGCAACCCATGATCTCCAACCATCCCGTGCCTTTACATACGTTGCACCCCTTGCCGCCGCACAGGTTGCACGACACATCGACCTCGGCCGACGGCTCGGTGAACGGGAAGTACGAGGGACGCATGCGTATCGTGGCACCCTCACCGAAGAACTCCTTGGCGAAATAGAGGATCGACTGTTTCATGTCGGCAAAAGACACACCTTCGTCCACATACAGTCCCTCGACCTGGTGGAAGATGCAGTGGGCACGGTACGAGATCGCCTCGTTGCGGAACACACGTCCGGGGCATACCACACGGATGGGCGGTTGTTGCGTCTCCATGGCACGCACCTGGTTGGACGAGGTGTGGGTGCGCAGCAGGATATCGGGATCACGCTGGATGAAGAACGTGTCCTGCATGTCGCGTGCCGGGTGTTCGGGGGGGAAGTTCAGTGCGCCGAAAACGTGGTAATCGTCCTCGATCTCCGGCCCCTCGGCGATTACGTAACCCAAACGTGCGAACGTGGCGATGATGCGGTTCATCACAATAGAGATCGGGTGTCGCGATCCCAACGGCTGTGTCGTACCGGGACGCGTCGCGTCGCGGCTCAACGGCGTTGCCTCTCCGGCAACGCCGTCGCTGAGTTCTTTCAACTCAGCGACACGCTCCAAAGCACGGCTTTTGAGCGCGTTGAGCCGCTGACCGAATTCGCGCTTCTGTTCCGACGGCACGGTCTTGAACTCCTCCATCAGGAGCGTGATGAGTCCCTTCTTGCCGAGCATCTCGACACGGAACGCCTCCACTTCCGACGGAATTTTCGACGCGAACGCCTCCACACGGCTCAATAAAGAATTGATTTTATCGTTCATTATCTGTACATTTGCGACCTACCCCCCCGCCCAAGCTATGCGCGCTCCGCACGCAAGCACCCCGGGGGTGCGGTGGTAAAGATATGAAAAAATTTGCACTCTCCATCCTCTCCATCATCACAGTCCTCGGGCTGCTGCTGTCGCTGCCCGTGTCGGCCGCGGGGGGAGAGGGTGTGCAAAATGGTATCGGAGTAGTTCTATCCGGAGGTGGCGCCAAGGGTCTCTACCATATCGGTGTACTTCAGGCGCTCGAGGAGAACAATATTCCGATCGACTATATCTCCGGTACCTCCATGGGGTCGATCATCGCCGGTCTCTATGCCGCCGGGTACTCCCCCGAGGAGATTCGCGAAGTGTTTCTCACACGTGACATCCGGAGCTGGGTGTCCGGACGCATCGACCGCAACTGCCTGCCCCTCTACCGGCGTCACGATTACACCAACCAATCCTTCTTCTCACTGCGGCTGCGGCTCAACCAACTCCCCGAGAACGAGGATATACCCCGTCTCCAGCTCCCGTCCGCCATTATCTCCTCCACACAGATCGACCTCGGTATCACGGAACTCCTCGCTCCCGCGGCAATAGCCTGTGAGGGTGATTTCAACCGCCTCATGGTGCCGTTCCTCTGCGTGGCGAGCGACATGAATACCCGTGGGCCCGTCGTCTTCCGAAGCGGCGACCTCGGACTCGCCATCCGTTCGTCGATGTCCATACCGCTCGCTTTCAACCCCGTCAAGGTGGACTCGATGCTCCTCTACGACGGCGGTATCTATGATAACTTCCCGTGGCGTCCGTTGCAGGAGGATTTCGATCCCGCGTTCATCATCGGCAGTAACTGTACCTCCGGTACCCGTGCCATCGACGAGAACAGCTCGCTCCTCAACCAGGCATTCGTACTGGCGATGGACAAAACCGACTACTCGCTGCCCGAAGAGAACGGATTGATGATCGCACGGGCCGTGGATGTGAATATGCTCGATTTCGGAAACCCCGAACCCATCATACAGGCCGGTTACGAGGATGCTCTCGCCCAAATTCCCGCCATCAAGGCACGTGTCGCCCGTGAAACGACTCCCGAGGAGGTGCACAGTCGCCGCCAGGCGTTCCGTGACAAATGCATGCCGCTCGCCTTCGACCACTACGAAATCAAGGGACTCTCGCCCGAACAGACCAGCTATGTGCGCGACCTGATGAACCTCGACGGACGTACCACCGTGCGTACCGAAACCTATGAGCGAAAACTCGATTTCGAGCAGTTCCGTACCGACTTCCTCTCCGTGATGGCCGATGGACACTTCTCCGCAGACTATCCGTCCATCCGTTTCGACACGACACGCAAGAATTATACGATCGAGTTGAATATGTCGACACGTCCCACGTCGCGCGTCATGGTCGGGGGTAACCTCTCCTCAACCGTCTTCAACCAGGTGTTCATCGCCTTCGAAGAGCATCATGTCAGGCGTGTGTCGCAACGCTGGTTCGCCGGCGTGTATCTCGGTCCCGTGTACTCCACCGGCTCCATCGGCGGACGGTCCAACTTCTTCTACCTCGAACACCCCTTCGCGCTCAACTACTCCTACAACTTCGCACTCAAAGGTTTTCGGCATGGATTCTTCGGAAACCTGACTCCCGTCGATAACGTGGAACAGGTCAAGTCGGGGGAGAATTTCCTCTCGATGGAACTGACCACACCCATCGGGCATGATAACCTATTCTCGTTCAAACTCAACGGCGGATCATCCGGATACCGGTACTACCACTCGCAACGCTTCTATCCCGGTGCGGATGCCGATCTGTCGCGGTTCGCGTTCGGGGGTGGAAAATTGGAAGTGTCGCGTAACACGTTGGATCGACAGCTTCATCCGCGTCGCGGTTCGGATGTGTCGGTGTCGGCGATATACGTATCCGGACGCGAGCGGTACCGACCGTTCGTGGTCGGCGGAAGCGGCGTGACCACCAATGCACACAGGATGTTCTACGGCGCCAAGTTTTCGGGGAATACGTATTGGGATATACCGAGCGTGAAGTGGTTCTCGATGGGCTTCAACCTCGAAGCCGTGTGGACGTCGAACGAGCAGTTCAGTAATCCCACCGTCACGCGGATGATCATGCCGTCGTATCAACCGATCCTGCACTCCAAAATGTCGTACATGCCTGATTTCCATTCGCGTATGTACCTGGCGGGGGGACTCATGCCGACGTTCGACCTGTTTCCTAACTTCTTCCTACGGACGGGTTTCTATGCCATGTGGCGCGACGGCGAGAGCTTCTCCGGACGACGGATGAACTACATCAGCGAGGCGGCATTGGTATACCACACGCCTGTGGGTCCCGTGAGTCTGGCGCTGACAAAATACGGCGTCCATAACTGGAACAACATGTATCTGACGTTTAATTTCGGATACGCGATATTCTCCGATCGAGGAAAGTTCTATTAGATACACTTTTTCTTTTTTACTTCCCTAAGCCTCAACTGTACCCTTTTCGGAGAAAAGTGTACCCCAAAACCTTTCGGGAGATGCTTTGCATCTCCATAATTTGCGCGCGGACAAACGCTTTCAGCGTTCAGTTCATTTTATTCGTAAACCTTTACGAAAACAAGTTTTCGACGGTTTCCTCATAAAATGCCCTAATCACCTAACGGTGATTTTGTCCTCGCGACAACAGATGCGCGCGTAGCGCGCCAAACCGGGTTGGCGAGTGGAAGCGTTATGAGTCTCGCCAACCCATTCCATTTGAGCGCCGTCTGCAGCGACTGCGTCGCTGCCAATCGGGCACCGATTGAGGGAGGGGGTTCGAAGGGGGAGGGAGCATCCCGCCCCAACTATAATAACGCTTTTTTCCAAAAAAGCGACAGTTGGCTCTTGGGGAAGTAAAGGCGAACGGTTTATAAAAATAAAGGTTATTTGATGGCAATCATGTTCAGGATCGATCGTTCGGCGGCTTTGCGGATCGGTTCGTCGATCAAGATCTCGGGTTGCTCGTCACGTAACGCGGATGCGATGTTCTCCAATGTCACCATCTTCATGTATTTGCATTCGTTGCAACTTCCGCAATCTATTCCGGTGATATGTTCCGGGGGAGCGGGGTAGAATTTTTTATCCGGATACAACCGTCTCATTTCAGCCATAATACCGGCCTCTGTGACGACGATAAACTCTTGGGCAGCATTTTGTCCGCAATACTCCAAGATCGCCGACGTAGACCCTACAAAATCGGCCACAGCGATGATATACGCACGACACTCCGGGTGTACCACCACGTGTGCCTGTGGATGTGCCTTTTTAAGGGCCAAAATCCCCTCCAACGAGAACTCCTCATGCACGTGGCACGCACCGTCCCAAATCAACATGTTGTCGCGTCCGGTCAACTTTTGGATGTAGGATCCCAGGTTGCGGTCGGGCGTGAAGATAATCGGCGTGTCGGCAGGGATCGATTCCACTACTTTCAGGGCGTTCGATGACGTGCAGCAGATATCCGTCAGGGCCTTCACCGCAACACTCGTGTTGACATACGATACCACTAAGTGATCGGGATGGGCGTGTTTGAAGGCAGCGAGATCCTCCGCACGACACGATTCGGCCAATGAGCAACCGGCTTCGAGCGATGGGAGGAGTACTTTTTTGTGCGGCGACAGGACTTTTGCCGTCTCGGCCATGAAGTGCACGCCGGCGAAGAGGATCATGTCGGCAGGAGTACGTTGCGCTTCGATCGAGAGTGCCAATGAGTCGCCCAGAAAATCGGCCACGGATTGGACGTCGGGAGTGGTGTAGTAGTGGGCCAGTATGACGGCGTTCTTGGCGCGCTTGAGGTCGAGGATCTCGTCACGTAACATATCGACAGTTTTATATTTTTTATATTTTAATCTCTAAATATAAATAAAAAGAAAATAATAAATATAATAGCTGTTCATAAAACTCACAAATATACTTATCAATAAGTTATTATCATTTTCTTTTTTCAGACCGCCGCTTTTTAGTGAAAAGCGGCACCAAAAACTTTCCTTGGATACTTCGTATCCCTCCTTCTGCGCGCGGACAAAGCCTGACGTTTAGTATTCCTGCGTTTCGGTTGCGTCGCAGGTTTCGGGAACGTCACGAGAAACCCAATCCTAAAACACCTTTCTTAAAGGTGTCGCGACCAAAATCGCAGATCCAGAAGGGATCGTGAACGAAACAGAAAAGTTTGGTTCAAGCTTGCTTGAAAACAAAGTATTCTGTTTTGAACACAAAAATTCTGAAAGAATTTGAGATTTGGTGTCGCGCACATAATGGAAGTACGAAGTACTTCCCGAAAGTTTTTGGTGCCGCTTTTCACTAAAAAGCGGCGGTCTGAAAAAAAAGGTTTTCCAAAAAAGCGACAGTTGGCTCTTAGGGAAAGAAAAGCGAACGATCTAAAAAAAAGGTTTTAGAAGGGGAAATCAACATTGTTAAAAACTGTTTTTCAACAAATTAACATGTTGATTTCCGATCGTTTTTAATGGATAAAAAGTTTATAAAAAATGATAAAATAAAGAAAAACTAACTCCTCTCAATCTTACTAACAATCAATCGCGAAATATCATCATAGATACCACTCACTTGTGGATAGTTATTCACAACGATCGGCAACTCACCCAAAAAGTCAATCCCCATCTCGATGGCCAACTTTCGGGCTCCGTCCCCTCCGAACAGATAGTACTTCTCATCCGGATGCGGCGGCGGAGTGAACCAGGCCATATTCTCCACGATTCCCGCTATCGGTACGTTCACCTGGGGATTGCGGAACATCTCCACGCCACGTCGCACGTCATCCACTGACAACTGTTGTGGTGTCGATACGATCACCGCCGTGTCGATATCCAGCTCCGAAAGTATCGACAGGTGAATATCGCCCGTGCCCGGTGGCAAGTCGATCAGCAGGTAATCGAGTTGACCCCATTGCGTCTGGTGGATCAGCTGTTTGAGTGCGTTCACGGCCATCATCCCGCGCCACAGCATCGCCTGTTCGGGTGCCACGAAAAATCCCAATGACATGACTCTGATGCCTTCCGCGGCGGCAGGTATAAATAGATCCTGTCCATCGACATGCACCGCTTCCGACACATACTCTTCCACACCGAACAGTCGCGGGATTGAAGGGCCGTAAATATCGGCATCGAGGATTCCGACACGATATCCCGATCGTGTCAAGGCGCGTGCCACATTGACACATACCGTCGATTTCCCCACGCCACCCTTACCCGAGGCAATGGCTATGACGTGTTGGATGTCATGTGTGGTGTTTCGTTTCTCCTGTGGGGCGGGAGTAGGATGATCCTTTTTGCGCTGTTCCAGAATATTCATACGTTACTTGTCGGGTGTGTCGGTGGATAGGTTGTCGATCTTTTTGTGCAGCTCGGCCAGCGTCTTTTTCAACTCCTCGTGCTTCTTGATGCGGTCGTCGTGTTGCGCTTTCAGGTGCTTGTGTATCGCCACACCGCTTCCCGCAGCGATCGACGCACCCAGTGCCGACAACACATTGGAGTAGTTGCCCAGGATGGCCTGACTCTCGCTCGACGGGACAACCGTTTCCAAAGCAGGAAACAGCAGTCCCAATAGTCCGAAGAGGACCAGGTATACGAACAGAAAAATGTAGATGAAGATGGATACCCTGCTGGACATCCAACTCGGAATGCGCTCCAGAAAATTGTCTATGCGTGCCATGATGCGATCATTTGTCGATACGAAGATAGCAATTTACTTGCCGATGCAGAACTTCGCGAAGATGGTTTGGAGGACTTCGTCGTTGGTCACTTCACCGGTGATGGTGCCGAGGTGGTGAATCACCTCGCGAATCTCCTCGCTCAATAGTTCCGCCGAAAGGCCATCATGCAGTGCCGTACGGGCACGTGTCAACGCTTCCGCGGCACGTGCCAATGCCTCCGCGTGGCGACTGTTCGACACGATCGGTTCACCGTCATACAGCTGTCGCGTGTCGTACAAACCGCGTAAATGAGACAGCAGCTTGTCGATCCCGTGACCTGTTCGGGCGGAAAGGCGGAGTGCATCAGGAAGGTCGGATTTATGGTCGGAAAGATCAACTTTATTTACTACCCAAATGTGTGTCTGGTCGTCACGGACGGAGATCTGTTCCGGTAACGATTCCGCTGCGTCGGCAACCTGCAACACGATCTGTGCCTTGCGGAGCGCCTCGCGTGAACGTTCCATGCCGAGGCGTTCCAGCATGTCGTGTGAGTCGTGCAGACCCGCCGTGTCGATAAACCGGAAACGCACACCATCAATATCTATCAGCTCATCGACCGTGTCGCGTGTCGTACCGGCGACGTCCGAAACCAACGCTCGCTCCTCGCCCACGAGACGATTCAGCAGCGTGCTTTTCCCCGCATTCGGTGCCCCGACGATCGCTACCGATACGCCGCTCTTGATCGCGTGCCCCAAGTCGAACGACCGTCGAAGGGTGTCGATTTGCGTGGTCAACTGCTCCATCATATCGCGCAATCGGGTGCGGTCTGCAAATTCAACTTCTTCCTCTCCGAAGTCGAGTTCCAGCTCCAGTAACGACGTGAGAGTCAACAGGTTCGCGCGTAACTCCGCCAGACGGGCGGAGTAACCGCCACGCATTTGCGTGGCTGCGAGCGCAAGCTCGGCGCGCGAATCGGCGGCGATAAGATCGGCAATCGCTTCGGCTTGCGAAAGGTCCAGTTTACCCGCAAGGAATGCCCTTTGGGAGAACTCCCCCGGGGTGGCGATGCGTGCTCCATGATGTTGCGCCATGGCGATCAGTTGCGTGACGATGTACCGTGACCCGTGGCACGAAATCTCCACCGAAGCCTCTCCCGTAAAACTGTGTGGCGACCGAAAAACCGTCACGACAACGTCATCCACCACGCTCCCACCATCTTCACCATCCACGATCTGTCCAAAATGTGCCGTGTAACCCTTCGCGTCAACCAAGGATGTTTGCCCGTTGAACATGGCGTCACAAATCTCGATAGACCGCGGACCGCTCATACGAACCACCGCAATGGCACCTCCCGTGGCGGTGATCGGCGCGACGATCGTTTCTTGCGTATTTTTCTGCATCTCTACAAAGATAACTTTTTCTGTCTCAACTGTCGCTTTTTTCCAAAAAAGCGACAGTTGTGTCAAGACGTAAGGTTTTAGAAAAAAGAGCGTTATCTCGGGACGCGGAGTTTTTGTCCGATACGGAGGGTGTTGGCGTTTTTCAACTTGTTGAGTTTCATCAGGTTGGCGGTGGTGGTTTTGTAACGCCGTGCCAAAGCTCCCAGCGTATCGCCACTCTTCACGGTGTGCGTACCGTACGAAGGGATCGTATCAGCCTCGATCTTTTTCGAGATGTTCACCGGGTCGATGTACTCTTTCAGGTACGTGGAGTCGAGACGGTGGATCTCATCCTGACTCTCGATGTAACGGCACACGTACTGTTGCGGCAGCGTCAGCGTGTAGGATTTCACCGTTGCGGGGATGATGTCCAATTTGTATTGCGGGTTCAACGTGCGGAGCGTCTCGATGGGCACATCCAGCGTCTCGGCCACCTGACCCAGGTGCAACAGACGTGTCACGCGAATCGTGTCCGTGGCCAACGGCATAGGCGGATTGTCGCTCTTGATGCCGTGCTGCTGGTGATATGTGTAGGCGTACGATGCACCGATGAAGGCCGGAATGTAACCGCGTGTCTCCTGAGGCAGTTGGTCGTAGATATCCCAGAACGTGGACACGCCTCTTGTGCCACCGGCACGCGTGATGGCTTTATTGACGTTGCCCGGTCCGCAGTTGTAGGCCGCGATGGCGAGCGTCCAGTCGCCGTAGATGCGATACAGGTCTTTCAGGAATCGGCATGCGGCACGTGTCGACAGCAGCGGATCCATACGTTCATCGACGAACGAATTGATCTCCAACCCGTAGCTTTTGCCCGTAGCGGGCATGAATTGCCACAGCCCTACGGCACCCATCCGTGATCCCGCTGTAGCCGAGAGTGCCGACTCGATAATCGGCAGTGCACGTAACTCCACCGGCAGTCCGGATTTGATCAACTCCTCCTCGAACATCGGGAAGTAGTAACGCGAATAGCTCAGGATGCGTGTGATGGTGGGATAGCGCGTGTCGACATAACGGGCAATGTACGATTTGACGATCGGGTTGTAAGGCAGTTGTACCGGTGACACCAGGTCGCGCAACCGTTGTGCATAGACCGAATCCGACAGTTCGGTGTACGATGACGTGTTGAATGTTGCGTAGGATTCCAGGTCGATATAGTCGCGAAAAAAGTTGTCGTACGACGCCAGTTTCTGCTGCTCGCCCCACAGTGCCACCAGCGAGTCGATCTGTGACGGGGTCATCTCATTCGAGGATGTCGCAGTGGCAGGAGTGACACGGCGGCGCTCACGCTGTTCGGGTTTCGCCTTTTCGGTACGTTCCGCGCGCTCCGTACGATCCAGTTTCTCCATCCGTTCGACTTTTAGCGTCTTCTGTTCCGTGGCGGAGGCCGAAAGAGCCGGGGGAACGGCGGCCGGTGTCAATGCGCCCTCCGTAAGGAGGTGTGCAGACGCGGCCCCGTGTGAGACGGCGGCAGTGCCGATAAACAGCACGGACAGCAACAATATGATGGAAAGTTTTCTCATGGTCAAAATTTCAAACTCAGGTTAAATCCGAACGTCGGGACGACGCTCCGTTGTGACGGTATGTAGGCATAGTTGACGGCCGGACGTACATCCAGTGCCAAGTCGTCCGATATGTCGTAATCTTTCAGATGGGCATCCACGTGGGCATCCACGATCTGGAATACATAGATCGCCGCCGTGATGATCAGGCTCAGGTCGCGGCTGCGCCGGTAGCTGTCCTTCAAGTCTTTGAGGAAGTCCTGCGAATAGGCGCCGCGAAACTCATCCAGTTTGGGCGGATCGAACTCCGGATCGTCCGATGCCGCGATCGCTGCGTCGCGTTCGGCCACGAGCGTGTAGGCGGTCTTGAAACGTTGGTATCCGCGGTTGTTCCAATCCACGACGTAGATCGTCGATGCCAATCCACCCACCACGAATGGCAGTTTCCAGTAACTCTTGTTGTAGATCTGTCCTGCACCCGGGATGACGGTCGAGAGCGTGGTGGCTTTCTTGACATTCGTGTTCGACCTATGGGGACGGTTGTAGTTCATCGCTGCGTCGCCCAGGAAGTAGAGATACGACAGTGCCGCGATACCCATATAGAGTTGGCGGCTCGTGTTGACACGCAATACGCGGCGTTGCACCTCGTCGCGTTGGCGTCCCAGGGCGATCTGTTGGGCGAGACGTTCGCCCTGATCTTCGATACCCGACAGTGCCGCGATCTCGAGATTCAGTGCGTCGAGTTCGCGTTTGGCAGGACGGTAGCGTTTCTGCTCGCGCACGAACAGGGCCACCGAAGCACCCGTAACGCCATACAGAATCGGCACCTTCCAATATTGCTTGTTGTAGATCTGTCCGAATCCGGGTGCCACGGTAGAGATCCACACCATGCCCGACAGCCCGATCGTGTCGCGACGATGGCGCGGCTCCTCGTCGGCGTGAAGCGGTGACAACAGATCCTCGCGCGACAGCGTATCAACAAATAAAGAATCCAACTCCCCGGGGGTGCTTGCCGAAGGCATAGCTTGGGCGGGGAGCGAGTCGGTGGCGAGTGTCGATGGGGCGGAGTCCCGACTTAGGAGGGACGCAGGTCCAGACGCCGCCCCGAGCGAATCCAATTGCAACGAGTCCGGTTTGGGCAGGATGCCCTTGCGGATCATCGTTGTGGCGCTCCGGCGCGGGGTGCCATAGTATCCCTGTGCATGGGCACGGCACCACACGCTGCTACCGAAAAGAAGCAACGCGCACGCGACCATGGTATATCTAAGAGATCTCAAATTTACGGATGAATTGTTCGATGTCCGCATCGTTGTCGAAGTCGATCGTGATGCGTCCGCCGCCACGTTTCGTGCGTTTGATGCCGATGTGCTGCGTGAAGAGTTTTTCCAACAGTTCCACCAGACGTGTGTACGAGTCGGGGTACTCGTCTCCTTCGGGACTTTTGGTAGTGTCGCTCCCGGGGGTGCTTGCTTGGGCGGGGGCGACGAGCTCCTCCGTCTGGCGCACGGACAATCCCTTCTGGATGATCTTTTTGAGCAACTTCACCTGTTCATCGAACGACGCGCCGGCGATGGTCTTCACGTGACCCATCGACACGAGTCCCTCTTTGAGCGCGAGCTGGATCTCATCTGGAAGACCCAAGAGGCGCAGGTAATTTGACACCGTGCCGCGTTTCTTGCCCACTTTCTTCGAGAGGGTCTCTTGCGTCAGGTCGCACTCGTCCATCAGGCGTTTCATGCCCAGAGCCACCTCCAACGGATTCAGGTCCTCACGCTGAATATTCTCCACGAGTGCCATCGCGTGAAGATTCTCGTCATCCACGTCGCGCAGGTATACCGGGATCACCGGCAGCCCGGCCATCTTGGCGGCACGCCACCGACGTTCGCCGCTGATGATCATGTAGCGTCCGTCGGACGAGGGTTTCACCGTGATCGGTTGGATGATGCCCAACGTGCGGATCGACTCCGCGAGTTCGGAAAGGGCTTCCGTGTCGAACGTGGTACGGGGTTGCGTGGGGTTGGGGAAGACACGTGTGACGGAGATCTCCATCGCCTCGCTCATCGGCGTGTGACGCTTCTCGATCGGTCTGCTCTCGACGGCACTGTCGCCGAAAATGGCATCCAGACCGCGTCCTAATCCTTTTTGTGGTTTCATAAGGAGAGGTTGTTAGGTTCCTGTTTCTCTTTTTGCTTGACCTTCTCGCGGGTCATAAACTCTTTTGCCAGGGCGAGGTAATTCTCGCTGCCCACGGCCGCGGCGTCGTAGAGGATCACCGGTTTGCCATGCGACGGGGCTTCGCCGAGGCGTATGTTGCGTTGGATGACCGTGTCGAACGTCATCTCGCCAAAGTGTTTGCGCACCTCACCCGCCACCTGGTTGTTCAGGCGATTGCGTTGGTACATCGTCAACACGAACCCCTCGATCTCCAGCCCGGGATTCAAGGCTCCCTGTACCTTCTTGATGGTATTCAACAATTTCGACAATCCCTCCAGCGCGAGGTATTCGCACTGCACGGGGATCAGCACCGAATCCGCGGCTGTGAGCACGTTGACGGTCGTGTAACCCAACGACGGCGAGCAGTCGATCAGAATATAGTCATACTTGCTGCGTACCGAGTCGATGATGCGGCGCAGGACGAAGTGTGAATCTTCCATATTGGGCAGTTCCGTGTCGGCAGCCACCAGGTCGATCGACGACGGCAGCAGCCACAGGTTCTTGATATCGGGACTTTTGAGAATCACCTCCGACGCGGTTTTTTCGCCCGTGATGCACTCGTAGATACCCGGCAGGTCGATACCGAATCCCAATCCGGAGGTGGCGTTCGCCTGCGGATCGGCATCGAGCAGCAGCGTCTTGCGTCCCAACAGTGCGAGCGACGCGGCAAGGTTGATCGCGGTGGTGGTTTTACCCACACCGCCCTTTTGGTTGGCCAAAGCGATCACCCTGGCGTTCTTTGAAGTCGTTCCCATACAAAAGATGATAATCGCTCAAAGGTAGGAATTTTTCAGGAAAATTCCTACCTTGCCCCTCATGAAGCGTGTGTTCCCTACCATAATAGACTTAGTGGCCCTTTTGGGCATCTTCTTTTTGATCCAGATCTTCGTGACGTTGGGATCGGCCGTCGTGGGGGTCGACCTTGCCGAGATCGCCGAATTAATGGAGGGCGAGATCGAGGCTACTGTGGCACAGCAGCAGATGCTGGGGCGTTTCCTGGGTGTGACGTATGCTGTGACGATGGGACTGATGATCCTCGTCACGTTGTGGTACCGTCGGGCGAGGCACGGGCGGGGACCGGTCGTCAAGCTCTCCGCCAAGGGGTTCAACCCGACGATCCTGCTGTGGGGATTTGTGATGATGACGGCTGCGTCGGTGGTCGTGGAACCGCTGATAACGGCACTCCCCATGCCGCCCATGGATATGTACGGACGCGGCGTGTGGGCACTGTTGTCGCTGGTGGTGATGGCGCCGCTGTTCGAGGAGTTCCTGTGTCGCGGCATCATCCTTGAGTCCGCACGGACGAAGTACGGTGCCGCGGCTGCTGTGTTTATCTCCGCGGCATTCTTCGGCGTGATGCACGGATACCCCGCGATGATCATCAACGCATTCGTCGTCGGACTGGTCTTCGGATTTGTGTACGTGCAGTCGCGTTCGCTGCTCTCGACGGTCATTCTCCACGCCTTGAACAACGGTATCGCATACCTCTTCCTGATGCTCGGGATGGAGCACCTGACGATGCGTCAACTGGTCGGCAACCCGGATGTGTATCTGGTGATGTATGTCGTTTGTGTGGCGATACTCGTCGCGTCGGGCGTGCTCATTTACAGACAAATGAAAAAATCAGTACCTTTGCCGCATGAAGAGACGCCATCTGAATAAAATAACCCTGCTTACTCTCGCTGCTGCCTCTTCGCTCTCCATCATCTTCAGTTGTAAGGAGGTGCCGCACTATTTCGACGGCAGTCGTGTGTTGGCCGAGGTGGGAAGCGAAAAGCTATACGCACGCGACGTGCTGACGGTCGTTCCCGAGGAGCTGACGGGTGAGGATAGTGCCGCCGTGATGGAGCGTTATGTGGATCGGTGGATGTACCGTCGGTTGAAGTTGCGTGCCGCGAAGAACGCGTTTTCCGGCAAGGAGGAGGATGCGATAGATTCGTTGGTGGAGGAGTATCGCCAGTCGTTGGTGGTGCGCATGTTCGACGAGCAGCTTGTCGCGCAAGCCGACACGACCGTGACCGACGAACAGATCGAGGCATACTACCGTGAGCACGGGGCGGAGTTTCGGGTGACACAGACGCTGGTCGAGGGCACGGTCGTGCGGTTCGACGTGTCGAACCGCCAAGCTGCGAAGTTGCGTCAGGCGATGGCGCATGGCGGCGAGGAGGGACGGCAGGAGTTGCGTGACCTGAGTGCGAAGAATCACTTCGAGTTGACCGAGTTTGCCGAGTGGGTGCCTTGGTCGGAGTTTTTGAGTTACCTCCCCACGTTGCGCAACCGCAGTTACGACAACCTGTTGACCGTCGGTACGGTGCAGGAGATGCGTGAGGATGCGTCGGGATACTACTTCCGCATCACGAGTGTGCGTCGTGCCGGTGACACGGAACCGTTGTCCCGTACCCGTGAGACGATCCGCAAAATACTCTACAACCAGCGCCTGCAGGAGATCGTTCAGACGCGTGAGCGTGAGATGCTGGACGAAGCGGTCAAAGCCGGTAAAGCGGAGATATACGCACCCCGTGCCTCGCGACCCGTTGCCGAGGAGACGCCCGAAGAGTTGACATCCCGCGGGGTGACTGTGTTAAATAGTGATTTTTTGAGCTGATGATGAGAAAAAGGATATTATATGTGGCGGCCGGTGCAATGGCTGCCGTAGGTGCCATCGCTGCGGCCGGTGCCGAAACGGTGCGGCTCGACGGAGTGGTCGCCGTAGTGGGGAGCTCTGCCATTTTGCGCTCCGAAGTGGAGACCTATGCGCGTGAACTATCTGCACAGCGTCCCCCCGCCCAAGCAAGCATCCCCGGGGGGGAGGAGGTCAACCTGATCGAAGGGTTGGAAGGGTTGTTAACCCAGAAACTGCTGTTCCAACAGGCACTCGTCGACTCGGTGGAGATTAATGCCGATGACGTGGCACAGCGCGCCCAGCAACATCTCCAAGGGTTGATCGATCAGGCCGGAGGTATCACGCAGTTGGAGAAGATGCAGCACATGCCCGTGTTCAGCGTGCGTGAGATGTTGCGGCAGCGCTACGAGGAGCAGGCATACGCACAGTCGATGCAGATGACTGTCGTGGGTGATCTGCGCGTGACGCCCGGCGAGGTGGAGCGTTACTATCGCGACATGGACAAGAACAACCTGCCCATCATCCCGGTGCAGTATGTATATGCACACATTACGAAGTTCCCCTCCACGATGAAGGAGGCCAAGGAACGTACCCGTACCCAGTTGTTGGAGATGCGTGAGCGGGCGATCAAGGGCGAGGCGCGATTCGACGTATTGGCACGCATGTACTCGATGCATCCGTCGGCGCTGCGTGGCGGCGAGGTGGAACCGCAACCCCTCTCGGCATTCGAGCCGGCGTTCGGCGACGCGTTGAGCGAGATGAAAACGGGACAGATCAGCGAGGTGATAGAGAATCGCGATGGATACAACCTCCTCCAGCTGGTCGATGTGCGGGGACGCATGTTCCACGTGCGACGGATCTTGTTGCGTCCCGTGTTCGCACCCGAGGAGCTGGCTGTGGCCGGCCGTACGCTCGACAGCCTGGCCGACCTGATCCGTAAAGATTCAATCACGTTCGAGGCCGCGGCGCTCAAGTATTCGGACGACACGCACTCGAAGATGAATGGCGGTGTGGTGACGAACCACGACCTGTTGGAGGTACTCGGATCGGGATACCAGAATGCCCGTTATACCGAAACCCGCTTCTTCCGCGAGGATTTCGGGCAGGGAGGCAGCAAGAGCCTCGCCGATTGGAATCAGTTGCAGGTGTTGCAACCGGGAGAGGTGTCGGAGGCATACCTGACGGAGGATATTCTGGGCAACCAATTGAGTAAGATCGTGAAGTTGGTGCGTGTCGTGCCGGAACACCCCGCGTCGCTGGATCAGGACTACATCCGTATCGAGCAACTCGCCCTGAACGCCAAACAGGAGAAGGTGTTCATGGAGTGGCTCGACGAGAAGATACGCAGCATGTACATCTACATTGATCCCGAGTTTCGTGACGGAGAGTTCCTGAATAAACACTGGGTAAAATAGGCGTTCGGTGAGAAAAATTCTAAGCATCGTCATTTTGATGGCCACGGCGGGGCTGTTCTTCGCTGCCGCGCAGCCGAACGGAGGAGGTTCCGGTGCCAATGGCACCAACAGCCGCATCGTCGACATCATTGCCGACGGAGGACACTCGATCCCGTATGGCGACACGACGGCGATGGTGCTGGTGGGCAACTTCGCGGCGCACCACAACGGTGCCGTCATCACTTCCGACAGTGCGATCCGTTATAACGACCGCCGTTTCGAGTTCTTCGGCAACGTGCTGATCAATAAGGGATCGACCTACATATACGGCGACCGTGCGGAGTATAACGGCGATCGCAACGAGGCACGTGTCTTTTCGCCCCTCGTGAAGACGATGGACGGTGACGCGACGCTCTACACGTACGACTTCAGTTTCAACACGTTGCGCAACATCGGCAGTTTCACCCGTACCGGCACGCTGGTCAATCGCGACAGCCGCATGGAGTCGCAACGGGGCTATTACTATGCCGACCGTCACGAGATGATCGCCGTGGGCGACGTACAAATGAAGAACGACACGTACGAGCTGACCGGTGACTCGGTGATCTATAACACCCAGACCGACAAAGCGCACTTCTTCGACAACACGCATATTTGGAACGTGGATGGGGATTATCTCTATGGCGATGCGGGGCGTTACGAGAAGCAGGGCGAGATGTATGCCCTGACGCGTAACGGTTATATCCTCACCCCGAAGCAGGAGATGTGGAGCGACAGCCTGAACTACTTCAAGGATACGGAACACGTGCGAATGTGGGACAACATTCAGCTCGACGACACGGAACAGATGCTGTTGGCGTTCGGCGACTACGGTGAATATTGGGACACACCGGGTGATGCCATCCTCACGCGGCGTCCGGTGGTGATCAGCTATGATCCAGAACAAGGTGCCGATTCGCTCTACATGCGTGCCGATACAATGCAGATGTTCACCCTCCCCACCGAGGGATGGGGGGTGCCGCCCGAGACGGAAGTCAATGTGTCCGAGGGGGCAGATTCGCTTGCAACGGAGCAGATGCCGATTGATTCGTTGGGAATGGATATGCCTGCCGATTCCGTCGACGAACCCGTCGACGACGTGGCGCGCGCCGCGGGCCAAGGGCCCGATGAATTACCGATTGGAGAGAATCAGGATTCTCTCCAATCGGTAATTCATAGAGACTCGCTCAGCGAGGCTCGCGCGCGCCCCGTGGAAGACCCTGGGATCACCGAAGATATAGAGCAACTCATCGAGGATCTTTCTGAGGTTCCGGAAGGCACGGTTGTCGATCCCGTGATTGCACGTCAGGAGGCCCTCGCAGCGACACAAGAAGTATCCAAAGAGGCCAAAACTGCCGCCAAGGCCGCTGCCAAGGAGGCGAAGCAGGAGGCCAAACGACAAAAACGCGAAGCGAAACGTGCCGCCCGTTTGGCCCGTATCGAGGCACGCGAACGCCGCTACGACGAGTTGATGGGGATCCGTACGGACACGTTGAAGGTGGACTCGCTGGCATTGGATTCGTTGTCTCGCGACTCACTCTCCCGAGACACGCTCGCGCTCGATTCGTTGGAGGCCGAACCGCAACTCGACAGTATCTACCGTATCGTGAAGGGGTACCGCAACGTGAAGGCGTTCCGGACGGAGTACCAGTTGGTGTGCGACTCGTTGGTGAGCGACTCGCGTGACTCGATGGTAAGGATGTATTACGACCCCGTTCTGTGGAACGAGGAAAATCAGATCGCTGCCGATGAGATCCGTCTCTTCACTGCCAACCAAGAACCCGTGAAGGCCGAGTTCGAGGGACATCCGGTGATGATCGCCGAATTGGACACGTTGAATTACAACCAGGTGTCGGGTAAACTGATCACCGCCTGGTTCCGCGACAGCGAGATCTATCGCAACGATGTGGATGGCAACGTGCAGACGATCTACTACATGCAGGAGGATGGCAATCCCGTGCCGACGGAGATGATCTCGATCGAGAGTGGTAACGCGAGTTATTACATCGAGGACCAAACCGTGACGGGTATCGTGTATCGCAATCAGGTGACCTCGTCCGTGTTTCCAATGGATAAGATTCCCGAGGGACAGGATCGTTTTTTGGAAGATTTCCGGTGGGAGGCTGCAAGGCGTCCCGTGTTGAACGACGTGTTCGACCGCTCGATACGACCCTCCGAGAGGGCGTGGCGTGTGATGTTGCCCAAACCGCTGTTCCCCATTTCGGAACGCATCGACACGTATCGCAAGTCGATCATCGACTCCGGTTTCTGGGCCGACCGTGAGGATAAGCTCACACCCGAGGTGATCGACTGGATACGCAGCCTGAAAAACTAACCCCGTCCAAGTAAAAAAACATGATGAGAAATTTATTACTGGCGATCTTGTGCCTCGGTGCTTTGAGCACCGCCGCATCGGCACAGACCAAAATTGCCGTTGTGAGCGACCTCCACTATTTCGATCCGTCGCTGCTTGTCCGCAAAGGGTCGTCATTCCAAAAGTATGTCGAGGGTGACCGCAAACTCCTCGAACACAGTGCCGCGATCGTGGCATCGTTGGTCGATTCGTTGATCGAAGCCCATCCGGATGTGGTGTTGGTGAGCGGCGACATGACCAAAGATGGTGAGTTGGCGAATCACAAGGGAGTCATCGAACAACTGTCGCGACTCAACAAACGAGATATTCCGGTGTTGGTCGTGGCGGGGAATCACGACGTCAACAACCCGGAATCCGTAGCGTTCGATGGCGATAGGGAGGTGCCCGTGCCGACCGTCACGTCCGAAGAGTTTAAGCAACTGTACGAGCCCCTGATGATGAATACCGTCGTGGCACGGGGGCCGGAGTTGTGTTACGTGGCCGAACCCGTCGAGGGGCTGTGGGTGATCTCGATGGATGCCAGTCAGTACCAGTATAACGATGGGCGCGAATGGCCCGTGACGGAAGGTAAGTTGAGCGACGAGGAGGTGGCATGGATCGTGGAGCAGACACGTGAGGGTATTCGTCACGGCAAGACGGTCTTCGGGCTGATGCACCAAGGCCTGCTGGAGCATTTCGAGGGCGAGGCGATGGTATTTCCGGAGTATGTGATCGCGGACTGGCAGGATATTTCAAAGCAATTGTTCGAGGCGGGTATGTATGTCGTCTTCACGGGACATTTCCATGCGCAAGATATCGTGGAGCGTACGATGTATGACGTGACGAAGAGTCCGCACAATGGTATTTATGATATTGAGACAGGTTCCGTGGTGACTTATCCGTGTCCATACCGACTGATGACGCTCGACGGTAATACGTTGGCCATCGAGACACGTCACGTGGAGGCTGTCAAGGGGTTCACTCCCGGAGAGTTCCGGCCTTATGCCAAGGATTTCCTGACGACGGGCATGCGGTCGATGTCGAAATGGATGTTGATGGGTGAACCGTTCAACCTGACAGAAGAGGAGGCTGCCACGTTGGTGCCGCTGCTCAACGAGACCTTCATCGCAAACTACCGTGGTGACGAGACGATGATCGACCTCTCCGAAGAGGGATTGCAGATGCTGGTCGGACTATCCGAATGCCCTGCCACGAAACCCATCGCCAACGGTATCCGAAGCCTGTGGCACGATAAATCTCCCGCCGACAACAACGTGACGCTGATCTTCTGATCCCAATCGTTCGGGTTGAGTTTAAAACCAGAGATTTATTCTTCCTCGTTCAGGGTGGTGAAGACGTTGACGACATCGTCATCCTCTTCGAGTTTTTCGACCAGTTTTTCGACCGCTTCACGCTGTTCGCCCGTCAGGGTTTTCGTGTCGGTGGCAATGCGGATCGCCTCTCCCGACACGATCTCGAAATCCTTGTCGTCCAGCCACTTCTGTATCGCGCCGAACGACTCGTAGGGAGCCTCGACCGTCACGGTGGTATCGCCATTCTCCTCCTCGGGAGCGAACTCGTCTATATTGAGGTCGATCATCTCCAACTCCAGCTCCTCGAAATCCGTACCGACAGGGACACGAAACTTGAAGATACATTTGTGCTCGAACATGAATCCCACGCTTCCGCTGTTGCCCAACGTGCCACCGCACTTGTTGAAATACATGCGTACGTTCGCCACTGTGCGGTTCGTATTGTCGGTCGCCGTTTCGACCAGCACCGCCACGCCGTGGGGACCGTATCCCTCGTAGATCACCTCCTTATAGTCGGCCGCATCCTTGTCTGTAGCACGTTTGATCGCACGTTCGACATTCTCCTTCGGCATATTCTCCGCCTTGGCGTTCTGGATCAGGATTCGCAGGCGCGTGTTGGCACTCGGATCCGACCCGCCGGCCTTCACCGCCATCTCGATCTCCTTACCCAGCTTGGTGAACACGCGTGCCATGTGTCCCCAACGTTTCATCTTACGCGCCTTGCGATATTCAAATGCTCTTCCCATAATTGGCTGTTTTGGATGCAAAAGTAACAAAAATCTTCGTATCTTCAACCCATGAAAACCGCCATCGAAGAAGCCATCCGTGTGCTCCGTCAGGGAGGCACGATTCTCTATCCCACCGACACGGTGTGGGGGATCGGGTGTGACGCCACGAACCCCGACGCCATCGAGAAGGTCCACCGCTTGAAAGTCAACGACGGACAGTCGATGATCTCGCTTTACGGCACACTGAATGATATTGCACGTGATGTCGACAAGGCACCTGCCGTGGCGTACGAGGTGATGGAGCTTACGACTTCACCCCTGACCGTCATCCTGCCCGGAAGGGAGGGTCCTGTCGGGGTACGTATCCCGAATCACGAGTTCTGTCGCGAGTTGTTGAAAAAGTTCGGACGCCCGATTGTCTCCACGTCGGCGAATCTGCACGGCCATCCCACCCCGAAACGTTTCGAGGAAGTGACGCCCGAAATCGTCGCCGGTGTCGATTATGTCGTTCCGCAAAGATTCGCAGGCAAACCTACCGGCAAGCCCTCCTCCATCATGCAGTTTTTCGAGGATGGGACGTTCAAGATCATTAGAAACTAATTTTCTTTCACAGCGGAAAATTTCTTATATTTGTCCGAATTATGCCTGAAAACTTAAAGATAGGGATCACGCAGGGTGATGTGAACGGAATCGGATGGGAGGTCATTCTGAAGACTTTTGCCGATTCGCGGATGGTGGAGTTGTGCACGCCGGTGATTTACGGATCGCAACGTGCCGCGGAGCATTATCGGAAAACAATCCCGGAGCTGGATAAAGAGATAGCGTTTCATATTGTGGCGTCGCCGCGCGATGCGCGCAAGGGTAAGATCAATTTGATTTTGTGTGCGGACGATGTGGCGGTACAGCCCGGCGTGGCAACCCCGGAGGCGGGTCGTGCGGCTGCCGCCGCGCTGAAAATGGCGGTGAAGGATTTGAAGGAGGGTCAGGTGGACGCGATCGTCACGGCGCCCATCAACAAGGAATCCATACAGTCGGACGAGTTTCGTTTCACGGGCCATACGGAATTCTTGGCATCGGAATTGGGCGGCGAGCCGTTGATGTTGATGTGCAGCGAGTTGTTGCGCGTCGGTCTGGCGACCGTACACGTGCCGATCACAGAGGTGAGTCACGAGTTGACGCAGGGACATGTCGTGCACCGTTTGGAGCAGATGCGTGCGTCGCTGATTGCCGATTTCGGAGTCGTGGAACCTCGCATCGCGGTGCTGTCGTTGAATCCGCATGTGGGTGACGGCGGACTGTTGGGTTCCGAGGAGGAGATGATCATCACACCGGCCGTCAATACGGCATACGAAAAGGGGATCTTGGCGTTTGGACCCTTTGCGGCCGATGGACTGTTTGCGAGCCGGAATTATGGACATTACGACGCTGTGCTGGCGATGTATCACGATCAAGGGTTGATTCCGTTTAAAACATTGTCTCCCGACGGGGTAAACTTCACGGCGGGATTGCCGCAGGTCCGCACGTCGCCGGATCACGGGGTTGCGTACGATATTGCCGGACAAGACAAGGCCGATCCGGCGTCGATGCGCAACGCCATCTACATGGCGATCGACATTGTCGCGAACCGTCGCCGGTGGGCCGATTGGAGCAAAGATCCGTTGCAGCACACCGAGATTCGCGATGGCCGCGATCGCGGCCACAGAAATAATAAAAGGGAGCGCGAAAACGTTTAAACGAGGGGCCGGGGGTAAGGAATAGAGGGGTAAGAAAAACAAGGGGATAGTAAGGCGGGGGAGCCAATGAAAGATTATGGGGCGCGAGGGTAAGGCGGGGGAGCAAGGAGAGATTATGAGCGAACAGAACGAAAATAAGAAAGTGATGAGTCCCGAGGAGCAGCATGCCTTTTGGCACACTTCGGCGCACCTCTTAGCCGAGGCGTTGCAAGAGCTCTATCCGGGGATTAAATTCGGTATCGGTCCGGCGATCGAGAATGGCTTTTATTACGATGTGGATTCTCCCACACCGATCACGGAGGCCGATCTGCCGCGTATCGAGGAGAAGATGTTGGAGTTGGCGCGTCAGAAAAATCCGATGGTGCGTGAGGAGATCTCGAAGGCCGAAGCGATGAAACGTTTCGCCGACCAACCCTATAAATTGGAATTGATCGGGGAACTGGAGGACGGTACGATCACCTGCTACACGAACGGTACGTTCACGGACTTATGTAAGGGCCCCCACCTGCCATCGACACGCGACATCAAGGCGATCAAGTTGACCTCCGTGGCGGGTGCCTATTGGCGTGGGAACGAGAAGAACAAGATGCTGACGCGTATCTATGGCATATCGTTCCCCAAGAAGTCACTGTTGGACGAGCATATCGCCGTCATGGAGGAGGCCAAACTGCGCGACCACCGCAAATTGGGGCGCGAGTTGGAGCTGTTCCATTTCTCTCAGCGCGTGGGTCAGGGCCTGCCGTTGTGGCTGCCCAAGGGGGCGGCACTGCGTGAGCGGCTGGAAGGGTTCCTGCGCAAGGTGCAGAAGGAACATGGCTATCAGCAGGTCATCACACCCCATATCGGCAACAAGGAGTTGTGGGTCACTTCCGGACACTATGAGAAGTACGGCAAGGATTCGTTCCAACCCATCCTCACGCCTGCCGAAGGGGAGGAATATCTGTTGAAACCGATGAACTGTCCGCACCACTGCGAGATCTATCGGTCGAAACCGCGTTCGTACAAGGATTTGCCGATCCGTCAGGCGGAGTTTGGCACGGTGTATCGTTACGAACAGTCGGGCGAGTTGCATGGCCTGACCCGTGTGCGTGCCTTTACGCAGGATGACGCCCATATTTTTGTGCGTCCGGATCAGCTATTGGATGAGTTCAAGAAGGTGATCGACATCATTCTCTATATCTTCAAGACGCTGAAGTTCGAGAACTACACGGTACAGATCTCTCTACGCGATCCGAACAATCGGGAGAAATATATCGGTACGGACGAAAACTGGGAGAAATCCGAGAGTGCGATCATGCAGGCCGTCGAGGAGAAGGGTCTCAACGCGATCGTCGCGACGGGGGAGGCGGCGTTCTATGGGCCCAAACTGGACTTCATGGTACGCGATGCGATCGGGCGCCAGTGGCAGTTGGGCACGATTCAGGTGGATTATAACCTGCCCGAACGTTTCGATTTGACGTACAAAGGGGCGGATGACAAGATGCACCGTCCGATCATGATCCACCGTGCACCGTTCGGGTCGATGGAGCGTTTCGTGGCGGTGTTGTTGGAGCATACAGCCGGTAAATTCCCGTTGTGGCTGACGCCCGACCAGGTGGCTGTGTTGCCGATCTCGGAGAAATTTAACGACTATGCGAACAGCGTGGCAGCATATTTGAATAAGCACGACGTGCGTGCCACGGTCGACGAACGTGACGAGAAGATCGGCAAGAAGATCCGTGACAACGAGTTGATGCGTATTCCTTATATGTTGATCGTGGGCGAGAAAGAGGCTGAGGCGGGGGTCGTGTCGGTACGTCGTCAGGGCGAGGGTGACAAGGGGCAGATGACGCCGGCGGAATTTGCCGGGTTAGTGACCGACCGGGTTGCCAAAGAGATTGAGCCGATCAATGGTTAGTAATCGATGGTTCGGTGGTTAATGATCGACAGCTAATTTGTAATTTATAATTGATAACAGCTTGCCACCCGTAAAAAAACCGTACATTCCACCTAAGCCGCGCCCCCAGGGGGGCGGCCGTGACCGTGGACGCAGAATGCCCGATAAGGAGGCGCTGCACAAGATCAACGAGCACATCACCGCGCCACAGGTGCGGTTGGTGGGTGATGAAGAGGGCTCGGTCGTGATGTCCACTCGTGAAGCTCTGCGCAGGGCCGATGAGTTGGAACTCGATCTGGTCGAGATCTCGCCCAACGCCGATCCGCCCGTTGTTCGGATCGTCGACTATCAGAAGTTTCTCTACCAGCAGAAAAAGCGTGCCAAGGAGATCAAGGCCAAGGCCGTGAAGGTGGTGATAAAGGAGATCCGCTTTGGCCCGCAGACCGACGACCACGACTACAATTTCAAGTTGAAGCATGCCGAGAACTTCCTCAAGGAGGGAGCCAAGGTCAAGGCGTATGTCTTTTTCCGCGGCCGCAGCATAGTCTTCAAGGAGCAGGGCGAAATCCTGTTGCTGCGCTTTGCCACCGATCTCGAAGAGCTCGCCAAGGTCGAAATGATGCCCAAGCTCGAGGGTAAACGCATGACGATGATGCTCGCCCCCAAGGTGAAAAAATAATGGTAAATTGTTAACCATTAGAGAAACTCCATGAACATTTCCGATTTCGATTACGACCTGCCAGAGGAGCGGATCGCGCGGTTCCCGTTGGGTGAACGCGATGCGTCGCGGCTGCTGGTGTGGAAGCCGGAACGCCGACGGCGAGTTGTCAGGGATGTCATTGCGTATCGTAGCGCGGCGGAGTGTGAGGAACCTCGAAATCACTGAAACAATATTTGAGAACATCGGCAGTGTCATTCCGTCGGGCAGCCTGCTTATTTTCAACAACACGCGGGTGGTGAGGGCGCGCTTAGTGATGTACAAGCCCGCGGCGGAGGGTTTGCAAAACCCCGGCGCCCGGATCGAGGTGTTGTGTCTCGAGCCTTTCGACCCCATTGATTATGAACGCGCTTTCGCCGCCCGTGGTCGATGCGAGTGGAGTTGCATGGTGGGCGGACTCAAAAAATGGAAATCGGGCCCCATCGAAATACATTTCACACACGGCGGTACGGATCATACTCTGCGCGCGTGGCGAGTTCCACCATCTCGTCAGGCTCCGCCTGACACCACTCCTTATCAAGGAGAGGTACCCTCAGAGGAAGTAGGTCTTAGGGAGCAGACGGTGCGTTTCGAGTGGGACGCCGACCTGACCTTCGGCGAGTTGCTCGAACTGCTGGGCCG
>QMCD01000219.1_pt1 | contig 40934 bp, 49 predicted proteins | sample 1821841 | NCBI WGS metagenome assembly QMCD01 (sample SAMN01991225, study PRJNA193472) | Termite gut metagenome, whole genome shotgun sequencing project. | isolation source: worker | host: Macrotermes natalensis
AAAAGTTGAATGTAGTTTAAATGCATCTACTATTTGACTTAAATCTTGCTCCATCAAATATCTATCTCTAAAAGATTTTCCTTGAAGCGCCCGATTTTCATCATCTGAAATAGCGTCATCCCACCTAAAAGTTTTGTAATATAGTTTAGACGATATCCTATCTGGTTTATACTCAGGAATAAGACTTAACAACCACTCATAATATGTTATCATCGGTCTTCCTCATAATCCTCATCAACATATATTATATGATAGTCTGTTTTTAATTCGGGGTTTCTTACAAATACTTCTTCCCCATCTTCTGGTTCATCGCCAAATAAATCAAGAGAATATAGTCCGACCAATGTCTCTCCTTCTTCTTTTATAGCTAAACAATTAATATCGGGGTCATAAAACGTTAGTTCTCCACTTCTATAATAATATAATTGTTGCCCCTCTCTACCATCTTGACCGTATTCTTCGTCATCAATTATAAATGGAGCCATCTCGTCCGTCTTATTGTTTACAGATTCCGATAAGTCTGTAATGTTTGGTTTTAAATATTCGGCGAGAGAACTTTGGTCAAAATATTTTTGCGCTTCTTTATCGACTTCCACTGTATTATCCTCCTCAAAATCATCAAATTCTTCCTCAACAAAAAAGATGTCGCGTTTTCCGAACTCGTGCATCATAGCGGCACCAATTATGCCGCCAAGTAAAAATATGCTAATATATCCTAAATATGTGCTCATGTTAATTCTCCTTATATAATAATTCTACGAGGACTTCTGGATAACTCAAATGGTCAACATACATATCCGTTTTATTATATATAAAAGTATCCAAGTCAAATGGTGTGATAATGTCAAACAATTCATATATTATCTTTCCGTCCTCGTCCGTAAAAAAGTTATTCTCTGGGTAGTAATATAGAGAAAACATATCAATATACTCCCCCATAGAATATGCTCCCCAATCCATTATATCTTGTCCCAAATTGTCCCATCAATGTTAAATTCCAGAACAATCTCATGATCTTGCCCAGCTTTCATAGCGGCTCGATTTATTTCCTTTTCAAGCCCGAAGTCAACAAAACCATCACCAGTTTCAGCGTTTAGTCTCCATCCTGTTATTAGACTTTCAGGGGTTCTTTTATATCCGAGTTTATCTAGAACATCTCCAAGAATAACAAACCCCTTCATTCTAAGTTCGTTGTTTGCAGTGTTTTCAACGCACTTACAGAATGTAGCGTTATATCCCGGAAAACTCGACCATCTAGGATTATTTGCATCAAATATCCTATGATATATTCCGCCTACATTGGAAAGGTCATATGTGTTATAGTTTTGAGTTTCTTCTTCTCCTGTTTCAGCATTTTTAACATTAAATATCTTACTGCCAATGTTTTTAGCGCCAATAAAACACTCGTTTTCCTTATCTTCTCCGATTTCTTCTTTTACTCGTTTTCTGTAAACCGATAAAAGCTCTTCGAGAGATTTATAAGCGGCTAAAATCGCCAACTGACGCCCTTTTAGTATCTTATGTGATGACACAAGGCATGTTACCCCTGCTACTACAAGTATCGTCGGAATTGCATACGCCTTTAACAAACCAACAGCAGTTTGAACTTTAGCTATGTTTGTATCTTTTTCGCGGTCACCATTTGTATACACAACGGTAGAATCCATCTCCGCTGTTTCGGTCGCATGGTCTATGGCGTCCAAATCACCATTGTATTTATCAACAATATCTTTGGCCTTTAATGTGGCCTTGCAAGCAAGAATGGTTCCACCAACGACCGCGGCAATTCCTACAACTAACAGTATCTCCGGGGAGTGTTTCTTTGCTAAAAATCCTATATTTGCTATTTTTTGTGTAACGGTTACTGGTATCATACTTTTACTCCTTTCTTTTGTGCTCTGGATAACAGAGCGTGATATACTGCGATTATTTGGTTATCGCTCATATTTTTGACTTTTTTGGACCAATTTGTGTCTCGAAATAATCCTCCGTTTGGATATGAGTGAATAATGTAGTATTTCATTTGTTCTATACTCATAATGCACCTCTTAAATATTTATTATAATAGTCATGTAGATTTTTAAGATGTTCTTTAAAGATTTTTAGTTTTTCTAAGTCTAGGCCACTCTCCTTTACTCTATATTCCCAAAATTCAATGTATTCTTCTGTTTTTTCTTTTGATAATGGGTATAACAAATCATACGCTTGTTGTTTTCCGTTTCCTCCTCTTAAAATTCGCGTTGATTTTTGATTAGCAATAAATTCATCCAAATCAAATGGATAAATATAATCCATGACATTATCAATAACATCTCCTTTAATGTTCTTGAACCGATTAATGCTAGGATAATAGAAAAAATGTTTTACTGACCCAGATTGTCTGTATATTTGTTCTGATTCTTCTATTGTCATATTTAAATATGTGTCAAATATTATATTATCATCGGTAAAACAAATTCCTTTTGGAGATATGTCGTATTTATTCATCATTTATCTCCTATTACAAAAGCTCTGTTCTTGGTAAAACTAGGCTATATCCGCCACGAACTCTTATGATTTTAGACCCACTCATAGACGTCCACCCATACTTTTCATCCGTATAATCTGGAGTTATGCCACAAAGTTCATAAAAATCAGATACAGAAGCAATATCATAATTTTCAATCAAATCACATAATGTGGATAAAACCTCCTGCGCTTCAGATTTATTCTGAAATATCAACTCATCCGTATTGTTTCTGCGAGATGATTTTGACCTTGATGACGGAGATTGTCCTTTACCAGTGCTATAAACGTGGTAATTTATTCTATTGCCATTTGAAATGTGCGTATGAGTAGGTGTTCCGGATATAGAAGCGCTTATAGCGTCACTAATATTGCCAAACAAATCTCCGACTACTTGGCGTCCGGCAGGTATTAGAAGTTCTCTAATAAAATAACCTCCTAAACTATCAGCTTCCTCACCAAATATAAACTGAGCTATCCGTCGATTTATGTTTTTTTTGGATACAGCGCTTGCTATTTTTTTTTGCTTTTTTCTTTGTTCTGGCTCTTTTGTGTTTATTGGGTTCCCTTTAATCTCAGGTATATTCATCGATCTCCTCCATTGCATCCTCGCCAGTTTTCTTTTTTAAGAATGTCCTTAACAAAGTTAAAAGCCGAAGTAATTTGTTCGGATATATAATCTGTGGATTTATCTGCTATCATCCATGAAGCAACACATCCTCCAACTACTATACATCCTTTTATTATTGCCGACGTACCGGATGGAGTGTTTGTTTTTATAAGGTTTTTTAAGATATATCCTATTCCGATTCCAGATATAATCTTGATTCCATTTTCAATGTTTTGTTTCATATTTTTTCTCCTTTAATCTCTTGTAAATCATCGATATATTCAGCGTTTGACAGTCTCAAGTATTCATCTATGTCGTTTTTAAACTCGTTTGCAAAATCAAGAAATATTTTTTGAACTTCCGCCGAATTGTTGTATGCCAACAGTTTTTGAATATCCTCATTCTTTCTAATTTCTTCTAAGAAAGTATGAAGTAATAACTTTTCAACTATTTTTCTAATTTCTTTTTCATTTGGTGATGTATTCAAATTCTTCTCCTTTCAGTTTTGACAAAAATAAAAGAAGGAGACCTAAATCTCCTTCTAATATCTTTGGTGTTTTCAAAGTTAATCTTCCGATTCTTCTTCAAACTCCTCGTCTGTTGAGTTTTTACTCATCTTGCTGATGACTACAAGCGTTACAATTCCTAATGCACCTAAGCCTACCCATTTCAAAATTCTTTTTACTATCCGAATTTGTTCTTCGCGTTTTTGCTCTTTACTCCTTTCTGATACGTATGTATCAAATACTTCTTGTTCGTCTTCTCCTAAGTTGTTGTATGCGGTTCTTACTGAATCACATGCTTTTTTTGCGTTTAATTCCTCATTGTTCATTGTTGTGTTCTCCTTTAAATTTATTTTCATTATACCCTATGTTTTTTTCGCGAGCAATGTTTTAAAAAAATCCTCCCAAGTTTTAGCAATGCATGAATATAACTCATCTGTATTAGTTTCTAAAATAACTTGTTTGTTTGGCGGTTCAATTAAACGAATCTCCACTTCTTTAACATCTCTCATCACTGTTGCATCTACTCCTGGGTGATACATACAGAAAAGATTCAACTCGTCTAGCATGTTGATAAACCACGTTGGTCTATGTTGATTTTCTACAGATGTTTTGTAATCGTCAACAAAAAACCATATTCCTTTTTCTTTTTCATAATATGATATCATCATAATTATTTTCTCCTTTAATTAAAATATCTTGGTTGTGTACGGAATACAAGGCTTAAACAAGGCTCATAGTTTTCCGTCATATGCGCGCTGAAAGCAACATCTATAAGTCCGCGGGAAATATCCCAAACATTATATCTTCCAAACTCGCATGGTTCCAGTCCAACGCCCCAATAAAACTCATTTACAGATAACGTTGATTCGTCCATTAATTGACAATTTAAATGATTTACACAAGATTGTATTGTGTTAACGTCTGATTTAAAATATCTGGCACTTAGTGGTTCATAAAACAACGTGGTCGACTTACCAGTCATAATAATATCTCCGCTTTTTGGAGGATTTTCTTTTATTCTTGTCTCGTGAACTTTATCCTCAACTTCCCTTGCTTTTTTATCGCCAAATAACTTTGCGGCTTCATCCTTATAATCTTTTAAAGCTTTTTCTGTTAATGAGTACATTCCTGCTAATGCCGCCGTTCGTCTAAGACTTATTGTGTTTGCGCTTATCACACACGCGATTGTAATTCCACCCATAATTATAGACGGAATATACTCGCGCCATGTAAGCTTTATCTTTGTTTTAAGGTCTAATTCTTCAAGCTCATGACTATTTTTTAAAATATCATTTGCCGATACTGCCGCCTTGGCTGTTAATGCCGCGGTGCTCACAACCCCAGCCACGCTTAAACTTGTTAGTATTGTTGGGGCATTTTTTATAATAGCCCCACCAACATTTTTTGCGATTGTAGATATACTCATGTTATTTCTCCGTTTTCAAATTTATCTTTTTTCAATGTCTTCGCCATGCATTTAAAAATCTTTTTCCATTTTCTCGGAGTTCTTCCAATAACTTTTAATTCTTTGTGCTCAAAAAAAATCGTCATGTTGTATTCTCCGAAAAATATTTGCACTTCATAATGATTGTCTGACTTATTGGCCATGAATTTAATTTCTTTGTTATTGGCCTCAAAATCTTTTATGCATTCAACTAATAGTTGTTCTTCATAGTTATGACCTTCGTTGTATATTTTTATCCTATCACTAAATAATATATCATTTAGCGTTACAACAACGTCAACATGTTTTTTAATTGTAGATATACTCATATCACTTCTCCATTTCACACCATATTATCGTTGATAACAAAATTGTTAAAACAAAACCGCCCCCTATCAATGTTAAAATCATAATTCTTCTCCTTTCTTAAAAATAAAAAACAACCAAACAAACTCCTATTATTATAAGACTTCGTTTAATCGTTTTCATTATACCATATGTTTTTTTCGCGAATTTTATCCACCATATTTTGAAAAATCCTTTTCCACTCTCCTTCTTTTCCCCCAATAACTTTTAATTCTTTTGGTTCAAATAAACCCGCCGTGTTATATTCCCCTAAAAATGCTCGTATTTCATAATGCGTATTAAAATTATGAACCGTAAATTTTACTTTTTTATTATGCAACTCAAATTGACTTATACAATCACATAATATTTTTTCTTCTTTTGTCATTTTTATCACCACTTTTCCTCAAGCACGTTATGTTTTTTTTTAAAAAAAAGGAAGCATATGCTTCCTATAAATTGCCACTACCTTTTTCTTATTATAAATGATAATGCTTTTGATGTTATGCATTTTATTTGCTCATATTTTAAAATACATCCTATACTTAACAAACTTGTTGCCGCTGTTATTATTGTGTCCAACGATACTTTTGGTTTGTAAGTTTCCGATAGAACTTTTAAATTATCCATCGCTTTTGAATATTGTTCGCTTCCTGGCGACATATCATGAATTACTTTTAAAATTCTCTCCTTTTCTTCTTTTATTAATTTGTGTATATTGTTCATTGTTTTTATTTCCTTTCAGTTTTATTTTCATTATACCATATGTTTTTTTCGCGAAATTAAAGTTGATGAGATATTCTATCTTTTATTTCTTCTGTCTTTGCAGAATTTATTTTATTGTCATACGCCAAATATCCGGTTATTCTTCTAATTCTGTCAAATGGAATTTTTGTAAATTCGGCCGAAGACGTTAAATATCCTTCGTCATCCACTCCAATTGTTACTTTTGTAACTTTTCCGAGTGGTTCGTATTTTTTTCTTTCATGTTCAACACATTCTTTTATGATGTCTTCCCCTTTGCATGCATCATGCAATATAATAATTTCTACGTCTTGATACCATAATCTCATAAATTTACTCCTTATTTGTTTTGGTTTAATAAATTTTGTATGTCGTTTGACAGTCTTAGACATTCTTTATGACGATATTCTACATCGCTTAACAACGTCTCAATACTTTGTAGCTCTCTCATTAGCACATGTAATTTGCATTCAATTACCCATGCCAAATCGGCGTCTTGCTGTTTTTTAACCTTGAGTTTGATTTTTTTCATAAAGCTTCTCCTTTCTTAAAAATAAAAAACAACCAAACAAACTCTTATTATCATAAGCCTCCGTTTAATCGTTTTCATTATAGCATATGTTTTTTTCGCGAGAGAACAGCAAAGGAAACGTACTATGTCTCCATAATACGCTCCTTGAAGAATTTATTATCCGATTATATCGTCAAATTCTTCCCGTGTGAGGTAAAAGTTTACCATTAATTGCTTTTTGTCTACTAAACTCTCAAGCATTTCCCTGTCTAGCTCTCCGATTTCGTACATTTTCCTAAGTAAACCTACCATTCTCTCACGAGTAATTTCCATTTATTTCACGCCCCTTCCTGGTGAATGAATAAAATTCCTTTCACATAGGGTGTGTTTTTTTCGCGAGAGAATGGACTGTATTTATTCTTAATCTTGCACTTCTGATAGATTTTTTCTTCTTTTGTTATGTTCTCTAGAAAGTGCATATTTTGAATAGGCATCAAGGTCTTTTTTTTGAAGTTTTAATGACCCAGTTCCTTTAAGAGATTTTGTATTAATAACTATTAAAGGATCTTGTGCGCCTCGATCTCTATCGTTTGCATCACTAATTGCATCATATCCGTTTTTAATTACGTTTGTATAAAACAGATTAGCTGTTGATTTTGTTTCTGGGTCTAGTAAAGCATATGATATAAAATCTTTTGCTAACTTTTGCGCAACTTTTCCGTCTGGTCCGTTTACTTCAGATAACTTTTTTGTCAAAACTTTAGCCGATGTGGTGGCAAATATATGCATGTTATTATAAGCTTTTGTCATATCATTAATAACTTGCTCTGGGTTTTTCTTTACTGTGTCTAAAAATATTTCGGTAGTTTTTCTATCTGAAGGAACTTTTATATCTTTTTTTGCCAAGAATGTGTTTTTATATCCTTTTCCGCCATACTGCACATTTCCCATCAAACCCCCATAAGAATCGTTATCAAATTTTGTATATGATGCATATAAGCGTTCCATTTTTGATGGGTCTAACTTTCTTGATGATATGTTTTGAATCTCAGTTCCTCGTTTAATGGTTCGATCTTGCGAATTTAAACGAGCTCTTGTGTAGTCATATTTTTCTTTTCCAAGCTTTTTCAAACCACCACTGTCATCCAACTTTCGTCTAACTCCCAATTTCATACCTTTAACTCCGAAATGTTGAAATGTATCTGACAATACAATCACCCCTTTCTTATAAACAAACCATCAAAACTTGTTACGCCAAGTAATAAAATCCCAGACCCAAGCATAAACTGCCCTCTTCCATCTAAAGGAGGTATTTCTCGTGTTATAAAGTAGAATATTAATTTAGAAAACATAAATAAAACGCCTGCAATAATACATATAAACCCGCATATTTTACGAATACAATACTTAGAATCATCCGTACGCTCTGATAATAGCTTTTTCATATAATTAAATTCCTTTAAAAAGAGAAAAGGGCCCGAAGGCCCAATATTAAGAACCTGAAATATAAGGTGTAAAGGTAATTGATGTTATTCCAGAAGCTGTTATGACGTCTCCGTTTTTAACCTTCCAAGCTCCGCCAACCTCGCCAAGTCCTAACGCATCAGTATTCCACACTTCTTCTCCGTTCACAGAGACTTTTCCTGGTATAATGTCAAGCAAAACCACTACATCTTTATAGTGGATTTCTCCTCCCAGTGAATTTGTAACGGTGTATCCACTTCCTTGGGCCTCTGATTCAATATCTATTGTGTTTGCTGGGTCAGGGTCAGGAATTGCGTTTTCAACGCCAGCCATGAAATTATAGACTTCTTGCTTAAATAGCTCGATAGAATTCCATCTCGAATTATCGGCATTCTTATGATTCTGAACAACTGTATCCAAGTTTGTGATTTTTGTCTCAATCGCCGATAACAACCCGTTTATCTCTTCAATGCTATAATACGGGTTTGTTTTTATTTCCGCCACTGCCGTTGATAAATCCTGTAAAGACTCCTCAACAGTTTGAATGTCGTTTTCTGAGTCAGATATTCTAGATGTGATACCATCTAGCTCGCCGTCTTTTTCAGTTTTAAGATTTGATACCGATAGTCTTATTTCATCGTCCTTACCATCGACATAAACCTGAGTAACTCCGTCTCCTCCAGGAGGAAACCCCTGGTTCTCGATTAACTTTTCTCTAAGCCATTTGGCCCAATTTTGCTCATTGATTATGAATGTATCAGGCATAAGTTTTATCCTCCTTAAAAGATATTGTTGTTTGTGTCTTTTTTACTTGTTAACATGCTTTTTACTCCATGGTATGCACCATTTGACGCCAAACTTACAAATATAGCATTAAATAATGTTTGCGCTATTAGTTCTGTCGTTAATCCAGTTGTAAAATATAGTCCGCATAACATTATTATTAATGCTAAAATATAAGTGTAAATTTGAGTCGGAAGCTTATCAATAAATGCAAGCCCTTTTGTAAATTGCGTTATAGCCGCTACCATCGTAATTGCTCCGCCATATGTGGTTAAAACTTCCCATCCTAAAAATTCTCCCATAATGTTCTCCTTTCTTATTTTTTAGTTTTTGGTAATTCGTCGACAGTTTTGATTAAAGCTGATATAGTTCCATTTCCGCCTATTGCCTCATATGGTTCATATAAATATACGCGCAAATTTTCGTATTCATCAAAGGTGATTGACCCTTTATCTATAAAATGCGCGCATAAATATAACAACCTATCGTGTGCTAATCCAATCACTACTTTTTTTAAAACGTCCTTACCATCGGTTCTTTTTTGTAAAAATGTCCAAAACCCTCCAGAGGCGGCTACGGCCGTACCAATTGCTATTATGATTGTTATAAGATTGTCCATAATTGTCTCCTTGTTTTAGTGATTTAAATATGCAATTCCATTTCTAGTCGATGAGGAAAATAAAAAAACAAACTTCCCACTACCATATGCCGCACCTCGATAAACAACGTTGAATGCCGTTGATTTATTAACCCAATCTACACCATTTGTTGATGTATATAGTATATCATACCCTGATGGAGAGGTAAATATAAATAAACCATTGCCATATGCCAAATATCCTTCTCCTGGTAAATTATAGTTTGTATTAACCGACCAAGTTATTCCGTCATTTGAGGTAGCTATTTTACCGTTTTTTCCGACAGCTATAAATATACCGTTCCCATAAACAGCTGTTGCTGATGATGACTCCCAATCTTGGTCCGGACAAACATTTTGGCTCCAGTCATCAACCCCGTTGTAAGAATATTGAATGCCGTTCAAACCAACTGCAATAAACAATCCGTTATCAAATATAATATTCGCCAATGCACCACCATCAATCCCAGTATTTACTTTTTCCCAAGTAGCACCATCATATGATATACCGTCCGAATAAACATCTCGGTTTGAACTTATGCAGATTAATTGTCCTCCCCCATAAGCCAACTTTCCAACTGGAATGAAAGGAGAATTGGCATTTCCTATTATAGGATTAAATTCTACGCCATTTATTGATAAATTCATAATTGATGTGTCGGGATTATTAGTATATGCCGAAACAGCCCATAAATTTAAACCGGAAGTCGCATCAACTACTCTACCAGAACTGTCTAAAACTTGAGACCAATTAATACCATCAATAGAAGTGTTTACAACACTGTTAAATACTCCGCTTGGAAACATATAAAATCTTCCAGATAGGAATTTTACAGTTGTTGGAGCTCCTACCTGGCCACTAATAGTTATTAGTTTTACCTCATTTGTATCAACCATTCCTCGGGCCATAATAGTGGATAATATGATTGCGTTATACTCTTGAGGAGTTGCACCAAATTTGTTTAGAGAGATGTTGTTCATTATGTTGTTATCTGCATCAACAACAGAAATAATATATCCTTCATCGTCATAATTAGGAGTATATACATCCCCGTTTATGGAAACAGATAATGTTGATAATGATATACTTCTAACAGGGTCAAGACTTTCTGAATCAACCCATCTTCCATTAAGTCTTGACTGAGGAGTAGTCTCTCCAACTGGAACGTCATCAATTCCGCCAGATTCTGAATCAACCCATCTTCCAGGAAGTCTTGCTTGGGGTATTGTTGTGCCAGTAGGAACATCGTCAATTCCACCAGACCCTCCACCGCTATTATTTGATTCATAATCTTCAATATTTCTAATTGTTTCCTCAACACCTCTTCGAATAACACCAAATTCTAACTTAGTTTCAATCGGATTATATGGGTTAGTTGACATCGCCGTTACTCTTAACTTGTTTTGAATTCCGCTTGGCCTATTCCAGAATAAAACAGTATCGCCAACCATTAAAGAAGTATCGAAGTCACCAATTGGCTCACAAGAATATGATGTGGTTGGATTTCCATTCTCATCAAGTTTGGTAACGTCCGAACTCTCCGATAAAATTCGTATATTTTTATCCGGTATTGCCGCCCTAACCTCATCTAAATTTACCATTCCTGGTATATTGGCGCTTCCTCTTTGTGGAAATATAACAATTATTGTTCGCCATGTAATGCCTTCAAGTCTCGACATAAATTGAAGTTCTCCACCAATAGCTTCTGCCCAAGAATATAAAATATCCCTGCGACTTTTTGTTCCTGGAAATGATATGGTTACAGGGTCGTCTGGAAAATTTCCACCAGGAGACCCGTCAAATTTGGTCCCACTAAGAATATCGTAAATATGTTGCCCAGTAGAACCAGAAGAAGTAAAATCAGTCACATAATATTCTTCATCGTTAAGAGAATATGTTATATGTTCAGCTTCAACTTCGACGGTTACGGTTTTGTCGCTATTTACTTTTTTTGTGTATTTGGCTATTTGAAATAGCTCATTTCCAAACTCGTACACGTTATTAAGCGGACTTGGTAATCGGAATGTAGTATATTTGTCGATATAAGCCGCTATTTTTTCATCCAAAACAGATTCAAACGATAAAGTGTATTCTCCGTTAAGCTCTTCTCGCTTTACGCAACTTATAACTTTATTAATAACCGCTTTATCTGTGACATTAACGAGTTCTCCGGTAGAAAGGTCAATTTCTCCATTACGTATAACAATCATAAATCCTCCATTAATACCACATTGGGTTAAATATAAATTGTAATTGCGTTGATATTGGAGTTGGAGTTTGCCCTACAAATGACGCAACCGTATTGTTTCCAACTTGAAGTGTAAAAAACCTATCTACATTACCGTATAAATGTGGATAGGCATTTACGCCACCGTCAATGGTCGCGACCATATTTGCTACATCTATTGTTAAATTAGCCGGAGATGGCGCCGAGTCACTTGCAGAACCATAAATAAAGTAATCAACGTTGCTAGTATCTCTATTCACAACAACTCTCGTGTTTTTAACAATATTTGTACAAACAAGCTTTAAAATGCTACCAGGAGGGCAAGTGGCCCCGAGTTTTCTAGTCCCGGGGTTAAATACAACACCGCTTTGCCCATTTATGGATACAACTTCCTGGTTTATAGAATATGCGAAAGGTTGGCAATCAAATATAACATTTGCGCTTCCGGATTCCCACAAATGCTCTAAATCAATCTCGCTTGTGACTTTTGCCAGATAATATTTATCAGGCTCGTCATCAAATATAAGTGGTTTAAAGTCATCTGTCGCCAACCAAGCCGCAATTATACGGGCTCGACTGCGTAATTCAACATAATCTTCACCGATATATTGGACACGCATTGTTACTTGTCTTATTTCGTATTCCATTCCTGGAAAATCATAAACTCCAGACCCACCAACAAGATTTACTCTGCCGACTTTAGCGGTTGGGAGTAAAGGTCTTTTAACCGATCTGGTTATTAGATTATGGTCTGTTCCTTTAATACCATTAAAGCTGAAATTACCAACCATCATGATATGACCTTTACCCCCTTTCCTCTACTATATCTATCGATAACGTCCTTTAAACCATCGTTAATTTTTGTAATATCAGTGTCACTGCGAATATAATTGTGATTGATAATTTCAACATTAACGCTTTGGTTACGGTTATCGTTAGAGTAATTATTAACAATACTCCCATTTTGATTAGATAATGCCGCTTGATTTGCAAGCCCAACTGTCCCTCCTATCCCGATAGTTTTTGACTTAAATGCCGAATCGATATCCTCATTTGCTCCTGTCATGTCCACTATTGGTGTTATGGTAGGCGACATGTTAATACCAGATTCAGAAAGTTTGGTTACAGAGTTTAAAGATTCGATAATTCCGATAGCCGCTTCTTTTCCGACTTCTTTACCCGCTTTATTAAGTGCCGCTCCAGTAGTTTTAAGCCCTGTTATAACTCCATTTGCAAGCGTTTGACCTGCCGACGAACCAATTAATCTCATAGCAGGAGCTTCTGCATTCATACCCGCATATAATTGTTCAGCAAACGTCCGAGATATTGCTAAATCGGAATATTCCTTTTTCAAAACTTCAATATTTGAGATGGCTTCTTGTCGTGTCTCTTTCATCTCATTAGCGGCTATTGCTTTAGCATATTTTTGAGAATCTGCCCATACACTTAAATATTCGGCCATTTCGTCTTGGGTAGCTTTTGACATTGCGGCTATTTGTTTTTCGGACATTTCCGATATCTGAGCTCCTGTAAGACCTTTTTCTTCAAGTGCTTTTCTTCCAGCATACAAATCTTTTAATGATTGAAGTGCTTCTTTATCGGCTTCTATTTGAAGTTGAGCCGCAGACATAGCGGATTTCTTTTTTGTATATGCCAATTCCTGTTCTGCCATTTTTAGTTCTGACTTTTTTAAAATAAGCTGTTCGTCTGCCCACGCTTCTTCTTTTGCCGCTTCAGAAGAAGAAATATCCATATTTCTTAATTCTCGTTTGTATGCGGTTAAATCGGATATTTCTTGTTTAAGTCCTGATATAGATTCTGATTGTTGCCCTATTTCCTGAATATACTCGACTTGCGACTTTTGGTCTTCCGCCTCAAACCTTGCATTAGAAAATATAGCGTCGGCTCTGCTAAGATATGCATCATTATACGACTTAGCAATATCTTTAGCTTCTTTTTTAATCTCATCTCGGCGACTAAGACGTTGTTTTTCCAAATCAAATAACTTTTTGTTTGTTTTTTCAACTATTTCAACGTTATCCCCATATGCAATTCCAAGACGACGCCATAAATCCATCTCTTCAGTTATAGAAACTTCTGTGTACGATTTTCTATCGTCTAACCACTTAACATAATTATCATATCCCTCATTTAAAAGTTTCTCTTGCAAGTCATAGACTTTATCAGTTGCTTGAAATTTTAAATCTTCATTATGAGAATATGATTTAGCAAGATCGTCGTACATTTTTATTTGCTCTTGTGTGGACAGTTTTTCGTATTTTATTTTGCGTTCTATATTTTGAACACTTTTCTGATATCGCTGTTGTTCCTCTGATAATCTTTTAGCCTCAGTTTGTTCTGCAGTTTCAGAAGCTTTCCCAAGCTTTCCAAATTCAGCTTCATACTGCTCTAACCAAGAAGTATTTTCTTTTAATGCATCTGTTTCTTTTTCAATAGATTTTGTGTTTTTAAATGCATCTTTCCAAAACCCTGGCTTCATGACATCGGGACTAATCGGCCCAATAGACAATGGATTAAAACCAGCATTAACACCATCGGTCATTTTCTGACCAATTTTATATCCCTCATTATAAAGGTTATCTTTATTTTGTCCGAACCCTTCTGCAAGATTTACACCAGCAAAATCACCAGCCTCAAATCCTGACATTCCTAAAGCATTAGTTAAATTATCCATGATTTCTGCTGAATTTGGTTCTATATCGCTTATTCCATCACTCAGACTGTCTTCTATATCGCCACCAATTTTTAATGCAGTAGCAATGGTATCGTCAGAACCATTTTCTAGACCTAGTTTAAGTCCATCTATAATATCTTCTGCGCTATCTGCCATTAAAGTGGATGGAGAATGTATTCCCCAAAAATCTTTCCACTCATTAAACATCTTAACTGCAAAATCATGTAATGCTTGACCGCCAAACTCTGCATTATCTTTAAATCCAGATACTAATCCTTCAACAATAGCAATGGCTACTTCTCGCCCAGCCGCCGCCATTTCCTCTGAACGATTACGAATTGTTTCGGCTAACGCATATAACATATCAATTATAAGTTTAGCACCGGCATCCATTAATTGTGGAGAATGCAGACCTAGAGAATAGGCGAACACGGATATCAGATTTGCGGCCTCTTTTGCGACCCCAGGCATCCCTGTCGCCAATCCTCTTAGGTACTCTTCCATGACTTTCGCCGATTCCTCTGTTACACGATAAATATTATCGCCAATTCCAGCTAATACGCCCTCAAGCAATGCCATTCCATTATCAACCATTGTCGGCACATGGTCTAGAAGTGTTTTTGACATTTGCTCTAGAAAATTGTAAATTGCTTCTGTGGTTTGTGGTAGCATCTCGTTAAATAACTCGACTAATCCCGCATAAAACTCCCGCATTATGGCTACCATTGCAGGAACAGCTTTAGTAAATTGATTTAATAATAAAACTAGCCCTTTACCAACGTTTTCAAGTGCTCTTGGTACTAAATCAATAAGAGCATTAGCTACCTCAACCATAACCGCCAATCCTGCTCCACCAGATAAGGCAAATATACCAAGCGATACAGCAATTGATGTTAATGCCGCCCCAAGACCGTATAACGATAACCCAAGAACTGCAAACGCACCGGCCACTAAAAGCATAAGTGGTGCGATTGGGGTTAATAATATAGTTGCTCCAGCAAATATAACAAAAACTCCGAGTAAAGCTAATAACATCTTACCTATCCCAGCCATATCCATCGAGCCAAGTAATACTAATGCTGGTGCTAATAAAAGCATTGCTCCAGCCATAACAACCATTGCGGCGGCGCCTACAATACCTGCTGACATTGCAATACCTGCCGCGGCAAGAATTGCTAAAGCGAATGCCATTGCCGTTATGGTCTTAAATAGGTCTAAACCACTTATGGTCGCTAATATCTTTAAAGCTCCACCAAGTGCCATTAAACCAACACTTGCCGCTATGAGAGATACAGATAAAGCCACCATGGATATTGGGTTCACGAATTTAGACGCAACTGTTAATGCCGCTAAAGATACGGCAGTGGCAGTAAGTCCTTTGGCTAATTCTTCCCAACTTAAACTTTTCATGGTGTGTAATGCAATAGATATTAAACCAAGGCCTACACTTAAAGGTATCATGGAAAGACCTAATGACAAAACCCCAGCCGGTTTTACAAGTCTGCCAACTAAAACAAACGTTCCTAATACCCCAGCAACTCCGGTTAAACCTTTTCCAAGTTCTTCCCAATTTAAACCACTTAGAGTTTTAACTGCTTGAGATATAATAACTAATCCAGTGCCTAGAAACACCATTGATGCACCAACTTTTATAAGTCCGGCGCCATCTCCGATTACCTTTGTAAATAACACAAGCTCGAGCATAATACCCGCTAGACCAACAAGACCTTTAAATATACCGTTAATATCGATATCGCTTAATTTTTCTAATGCTGAAGTTAAAATGACAATTGATGTAGAAAATAAAACAAATCCGACTCCACCTTTTATTAAAGATGGAGTGTTTGCAGATAGTATTTTTGCAGATACCACTAACATGGTCATAAAAGCCGCAATCGCGATGGTTCCTTTAATGACATCATTCCATGGTATATCGGATAGGGTTTGCATAGCAAACGATAAAATAAGTATTGCTGATGCCATACCAACCATTTGTATGGAAATTGCTCCCATTTTGATTGCTCCGAGGTTATGAGATAAAATCAACATAACTCCGGATAATTCTGCAAATAGAAACGTGATACCAGTTAAAGCGGGTATAAGTTTTTGTGCAGGTATGCTCGATAAAACTAATAATGCTCCCGACAAAATAGCAATGGCGGTTGCTATTGTTAATAAAGTTTTAGCTTGTAACGATGTTTGAAATGCTTCAAGTGAACCTCGTACGCCATCGAGTATACCTTTAATGCTATCCATAAACCCGCCAGCTTCACTGACAACATCTCTCAAACTTCTTATAAACTTTATAACACCAACTAATACCCCGCCTTGTAAAAGTTTAATTAAAAAATCGGAAATACTCTTAAACCCCATAAAATTAAGAGCCTTGTTAATAACACCGCCAACTTTTGTCATAGCTTCGCCTAGTTTGCTACCAATTTTGATGATGTATGGGACAACTTTTGATATAAGCGATTGTAATGTCGTGAAAGATTTTACAAGTAAGTCAGTTACTGATATCATGGGTTTGAATTCGGCGCCTACATTTTTTGAGAATATTTTTAATGGGCCCAAATCAATTCCTCGGAACTGTCCGAAGTATTTTGAAATTGATTTAACTGCAGTTTCTATACCAGAACCAACTGTATCTAGAACTGATTTTATAGCGTTAAATATAATAGCAAAAGATTCTCCTGAAGTTGTAGCATTTCTCAAAGCGACTATAAAGTCTCCAACGCCTGCGGTAATTCCTAATAAACCATCCCCAACCGGTAATAAGACATTTAATATTCCGCCGACTATTTTTATAAAACCTTTAAAAATATCTACGCCTATCCCGACTATCGAGAATAATCCTCTAAATGTTCGTCGTATGTTTTCGATAGTTTGGTCGGACACCGTTAAACTAGAAATAAAATCTTTAAGTCGTTTGGACAGTTCAACTAACCTTTGCCCAGTCATTGGTGGAAAAATATCTGAAAACGCTTGCTTTATTGGCTCTATAACTCGCATTAACGTTCTAAATGCCGATGACAGTGCCGAAATAACAGCATCTCTGCCACCATTTACGTTCCAGAAATCAAGCATACTATTTCTTGCATCATTGGATTTTTGAATCATAGACCCAAATGTGTCACTTATAGAAGTAAATAACTCAATCGCCTGGTCTCTCGTGCCAAATATCTTTTCCCAAGTTTGAGCCCAACTCGAACCAACTGATTCTGTCATGGTTTCCATCAATTGGGTTAAAGTTTTTACCTGTGTTGCCGCTTTTATAAGGGTTTTATCTTCGGCGGCTTTTGCTAAAGCATCTAATATAGTTTCTCTTGAAAATGAAACCTTGTACCCTGTAGACCCCATATCCATAAGTCTACGAAAGCCAACTTCTCCGGTTTTAACGGCCATCATTAGCCGATAATCAAGTTCTCCTGCCGCAACTGCGGCTTCCATCAACATATTTTGAAATGTTGGTCCGCCCATACCAGCGTTAACAACCGAGTTCCAATCTTGCAACATTAATCGATTATTGGAAATGGATTGTGATAACTGTATCATTGCTGAGTTCATTTGATTTGTATTTGAACCAGCACCAGCGGCGATGTTTGCAATACCCTTAATGGCTTTTGCTGAGTCCTCAAGATCAACGCCATTTGCTGTAAACCGTCCAATCGCACTTGTCATTTGACCAAAGTTATAAACAGTTTGGTCCGCATATTCATTTAGTTCATTTAAAACAGCAGTGACATCTTCTAACGTTTTACCCTTTTCAGCAGTGTTTGTAAGAATCGTAGTTATAGCACCCATTTTCAGCTCGTATTCTTGGAAACCAGCAATTATAGGGTCTAACGATAAAGATTTTGTTATTCGGGCTCCAACATCTACAACTTTATTTACTATATTTTGAAGTGCTGTTATTGCAACTAATGACATGTTTTTAAATTTATTTGAGATAAAATCTAAACTCGATTCCATGTTACCAAGTGAGATTTTTTTCGCCGCTTTGTCAATGTCTTCAAGTCCTTTCGCCGCGCCATTAAACTTTAAGGATTTATCCAATTTATCCAATGACGAAAGCATTTTTTCAGCGTTTGGGCCAAATTTGTCATCTTTTAATATGACGTCGATTATTTTTTCATCTATAGACCTCATAACACATGAACCTCCGTTGAAATTTGTTTAGATAAATCTTCAAATAATGGCCGTATTGCAGGATTTAAATAATCAATTCCTTGAACATAACTTCCATTTTTTGTTCCATGCCCGTATTGCAAAATAATCGCAATCGGAACCTCGTTGATTATATTTGAGTTATTAAAAGATAGTATCCAACTAGTTTTGTCTCTACTAACCTTGTAATACCAAGACTCAGAGGTTTTTCCAGTTAATTTTGGCGTTTCTCTTTGTAAAATATCTACTCCGATAACACCATATCGATTTAGCAAGGATGTAAAATCTTTATTGACAGCTTTTTTCAAAAAATGTTTTGTACGTTTTAAAGTTCCTCTATTTCTAACAAAAACTCCCATTTTGAATTTTCACACCCTCTTGGTATATTGCAAACAAATGTATCCAGCCCCGGACTTTAACTTACCCCACAAAGTAGGTTTTCCGTCCGAACCAGGGGCAACATCTTCCCCAACTATTGTATAGATGGTGTTTCCTTTTGAAAGCGTTAAAACGGGTGGATTATCATTCATAACCCCAGGTTTTTTTCTGCAATTTAATGTTGTTATAACTTTAACCTGATATGGAAATGAATAGAATGGTTCAAACTTTGGTGTATCTCCTTTTTCAGGTTCAGAGTTAAGTTTTTTGTTAATTGATTGTACGATGTCTGGTAACTCTCGCTCAAAATACGGGCCAGGACAAAGAGTTGGAGAAAACCAATTGTGAAGAGTTATTATCATGTCAGATATTTTAGACCATGTTTTAATCCAATTCTCTACTGGAAACTTACCAATTGATTTTGGTTCGTACAATACTTTACTATAGTTATAAAACTTACAAATGTCAACTGATAGTTTTATAAACGAATCAATCGCTGAATTGCTCATACTCCAATCAGGGGGCCCGCCATTATTAGCAATTTCTATTGTGATTGCTTCTCCGTCATTAACTCTTGATGATGATGTCCATGCCTCATTTATCTCTTCAAGTCCTAACCCAATTCTACCACTAGAATCAATAGCATAATTCATTGACATCCCGGACGTAGAATTTTTTTGAGATACATTTGGCAATGCTAGACACTGTTGTACTGTCAAGTTACCGGCCATATGGTGAGGAGTTATTCTCCGAATGCATTCTCCAGATCTTGGAAAGCTTCCATTGGGAGATAAATCAGTATAATTTACTAAATTTGAACTCTTTCTTGTGTTCATGAATATTACCCCCTAGTATTATATTGTTTTAGTCTTGCTTTATTTAAAGCGGCCCTTGCGCTTAAATCTGGTTTGCTTTTTTCTGGTTGTTTGTTCTTTTCGTTAAATACTCGAATCAGCGTAATTAATCTATTTAAATGCCACTTCTGACATTCTATTGGTATATTAAGTGAAAACATATAGTAATAGAATATCTCAGAAGTAAATGTTTCTGGCTTGCCCTTTGTTTTTTTGTTATCATTAAACCAAGTTGCAGTCATCGGGTCATTTATATAGTTTGAAATTTCCTCATAACTGTCTGACGATATATTAAAATATGCATATGGATTAACATTTTGTGTTATTGTCATATATCTTATATAACTTAGTTGCTGTTCTCTTGTTTTTTGTTGGTCAGATAAGAATGGAATTTTCCACTTTGACTCCCATTTTGATAAGGAGACCAAAGAATGCTCTAAAGTAATTTTTGTGGCCGGAACAATGTGAATTTTTCCAGTTTTCTCATCAAAAATTTCTCCTGGAATCGTAATGATTTCGAGCATATTTGGCCCCCTCCTTCAAAACATAGTTATTTTTCAACCAAATCTTTTGGTACTATAGAAGTTATAAACTGCTCCGCCGCAGTCGAGTCTGTTGCGATGTTCATTAAAAGAGCCTCAAACGCTAAAGATTGCTCAAATGCTTTTGTTGCTTCCGGAGTTTTGGTAAAGCGTTTTCCGTCTTCAGAAATCTCTCCATAAGAAGATAAAATAAGTTGCTTCATAACAAAGAACATTTCGCGTTTATCTTCACGTTGCACGATGTCCTGAATTTTTTTACTTTTTCCGCCATCCTCAGAAAACTCAAGTTCTAGCAACTCTGGCTTTGATAGATGAAATGCATACGTTTCAGACTGTTTACTTCCGAAATAATCGGTGTATTCGATGGTGCGTTTTAGCATGATATAATTTTCCTTTCAGGTTTTAAAAATGTTTTAAGCCGCCGCCATGATAGTAGCAACTTCAGCAGGTAAAGGCATACGAGCTTCGTTTTCTTCTGTACCGTACAAAATATCTTCAATAGCTTTCATTTTTTCTGGAGTTGTGCCTGTAGAATCAATTTCTAAGGTAGCAGTGGCAAGAAGCGCTGTTGTTGGCGCAGGAACGGGGGTTGCCGTTATACTCCAAGAAAACGTAACCGCCGAAGGGGTGTCATTAATTGTTTCACGACTCTTTTCAGAAGGAGAAGCCAAACAACCATAAATAAGATGAAGTTTATACCCATATCCTTGCCCTTCGGAATCGTTACCAATAAGAGTTCTATAACTGAACCCAAATGGAACTCTTCTTTGTTGTCCAATTGTTACCCCTGGAGCGATTTCAGCGCTACCATCACATGCTCCAAATTCTGGAGGGTAAGTGAAAGCTTCGATTGTGCCCTCGAATGTTTCAGCAGACAGAATAGATGCATATTTGATGTTATCCGCGTACAAATCTGTAGGCTCTGCGCCTGTAGGACTTTCCGTTACAGTAGTTAGGCCATTCCAAGCAATCCCCGTAGAATATGCTCCTCCGTCGCCAGCTAAATAAAGAACGCCATGGTCGACTCCGGTCTCATAAATCTTTTCGCCTATGCCATCCCAAGTTAAAACTGCCATAATAATAATCTCCTTTATAGTTAATAATAAACATTAAACACATCATGGTTTAAATTATCAGAAGTGTAAAACCTATCAAATCTACAATATGGAATAGTTTGATGTAGCGTTTTTGGGGTTTCACTATCGGGATCTGAATCTATAACCGTTACTAAATATAAGAGTTTATTCTTATAAATAAGATTATCTGCATAATCATCTTTTCCAGTCATCCGTCTATACACAATACATGGGTATCGCATTAATACGGTTGCGGGAGGTTGAAAATACACATTGTCAGACCCCAAAATATTGCGAAGTTTTTGATGTAGTTCGAGCCTACGACTTTTTCTACTCATTGTAAACCTCTCCTAATGTTAAAATAAGTCTTGGAGCTGATACTTCTACACCACTTACTTTCCATTTAACACCCATCCACTTCACATATCGAATTTGATTAAATCGCTCAAATGCATATGCATCGGCAACGATACTTAATGTGTTTTGGAAGTATACATCATCGTTCAAACCTTCTCCTTGACGCAATCTACTATGGTTTCTAACTTTATCCCCATAATATTTTCTTGGGATGATCATCTCTTCCCAAACTCCAGGAGAGGTTTGAATTGTTTCAGTATATCCAACTTCTCCGTAAAATCGTGCCATTTTGATTATTTCCTTTCGCTAACCACTACGACTATGCCGTCTGTTTCTTTTCAATTATTACAGCCGAGTGATACTTAGTTAAAGCGCCGCACAACCGGGTCTCTATAAGATACTTGTATTGATTATAATCAATATCGAAATCATCGAACTTGGAAATCTCTCCTCCTCTTGTAGACCCAACTGTATAGTCGGATAAATTAACAAGAATTCCAATCAAATCAAATTTATTATTGGATGCATCCGTTCGTACAATGTTTTCCATAACCTCAACCTCAACAATGTCCCTTACGTTTAGCCCCGCGGTCAATGATGCCCGAGTTTCATATATGCGCCGTTGATTTAAATCTTTCATAAGAAGAAAATCAGTCACAACGTCAGACGTAGTATAAAATACTGGATTTCCGGAACCTTTATACTCTTTTCTCGCCCTAACTATCAAATCAGATAGTTCCTGAGGAGTAACCGTCGCGTCTGCTTGTACTTTTGGCGCATAGAAATCATCATCTGTAAGAATTGGTCGAATGTTTTCGGTCTTAATGTGATCTTGGTCTGTTACTTCCCTACCATCACCGATGAGGATTGCCCGCGCAAGTTCTTCTTTAAGTTTGCCTAACATTTCGGCCCATAGCCACATAACAACATCAAAGTCTGTAATGTCTATTATGTCCTCTCGGTCAAGTCTTTGTTTCTTATAGACTGTTGTTGGAGTTGTGGTTCGGCTATAAACGGCAAATACCTCTTCGATTTTCTTATTGCCCTTAAGATACCCCTTCGCCCGGGCTTCTTCTTTCGTTATATCGGCGTACATTGACTTAATCCTAGAGAATGGTACTTTATTAACGGCCGCCAATACTCCAGAAACCCATGATTGATCTCTGTCCACAAAATCCGGGGTGGTTCTTAGTGTTTTAGCTTCCGGGAACAAAACTTCAATATTATCTATTCCGTAAGTTCCCGCATGTTCAATCGTCGTTTCCAAATATCGTTTCATTTCATCCTTAAATGACGACTTATTTTTTGTCGCATTATCGACAATTGTCGGAAAAGCCGTATGAATGATTTCAATTATATTCGGTGCCTGTGTTTCTGTAGAGTCAAATACATTTTGTTTCATAGAATATTCTCCTTCTTCTGAATGTGATACAGTTTCTTTATTTTGCTCAGCTAACGCCTCGCTAATAAGAACATAAACAACATTTTTTTGTTCATCAGTAAATGAATCAAAAACGTCTCCAATAGTCATATTATCATCAATCGTTGACGAATTCGCAGTTGTTTCTGCGTGTTGGAACTCAGCTTTTTTTTGTAATGGCATTCCAAAAGATATAATTACCTCGCTCTCATCAGTGATAACTGACCCATCGGCGTGCTGAAACGATAGTTCCTGAATCTTAGCGCCCTTGTTTGCACCAGATATTACCAACGATACTTCTTGAATATCCCCGTGTACTACCATCCCATTTGGAGTAGTTACTCCGGCCGCTCGTATCGAAAGTGAATCAATTGCCCCCTGTTTAACAAGCTTTTTAGCATGTTGAGACGTTTCTGCATCTGGAGTAAAGTACCCATAACAATAAACGCCGTCATCACGATGCTCAAGCTCAACAAATCCTAAAATATTTTCAGGGTCTCCAATGCAATGATTCCACACAAGAGGAACTTTGGACCCATTTTGGTGCTCAAACGCTACTGGCAATATAGTTCTACCGTCCGAACACTTAATGCCTACTTTTGTGGCATATCCGCCAAAATCTGGCACATTTTTATTATTTTCCATTTATTCTCCTTTCTTAGTGACTGTTATATCTTCCTGAATAGTTTCATCAGGAGAGTTTAAATTACGATTACGCAACTCATCTGATTCTGGATTTTGGTCTGGTTGGAATCCCATGATTGCTCTGAATTCATTTGGAGACAATATACAATTTCGCAAAAGTTTATCTGCCATGTTTGATAACTCATCCCCAGTCAAAAGCTTAAATACATTATTAAAGTATATAAGTTTTTTACCCTGAGTTCTGGCCGTTTTTGTTATGAACTTTCGATTCATTTCGGATAATATTGCAGATATAATTGGGTCCAACATTCTAGTAGTATAATTAAGCATCTCCGTCTCACTCGCAGTACCATTAAAGATTCCTTCCGATAATCCTAACTGGCTAAAAAACATACTCGTTAAACTATCGGCCTGCTTTAATAATGTGTTTTCGACTGGACGATTAAGCTGAATTATTCTTTCCGTTCCATCCGCATAAGCTATACCATATCTTGACCCGACCAATTGCTCCTCAATCATGTCACGTCTTTTTTTTGCTCTATCTTCAAGTTGAGGCGTTTTTGTTGCATACGGTAATTGAATTATTAAATCTAATTTATCAGCGCCAATTTGTTCATCTACCGAATCCAAAAGATTTAACTTTCTAATTAACCGTTGAAGTGTACTGTTTTTCTCATTCATAATCATATAAAATGGATTTTCAACAATTGCAACATCTTTTTTAGGTAGAATCACTCGTTGTCGAACTCCGGCGGATTGATTATAAACTTCAACTTGAATGTGCTCAGGATACCACCGACAAATTTTTCCAGTCCTTAATTGTTTTATGTCCCAAGACCCAGAAACTTCCGGATTAAGAGTTGTCTCTATTGGTATAATTGCAACAACGCCCTCATCAAACATAGATAAAACAACATCTTGAATAAATGCTCTTCCACTTTGGTCTAAGTTTGCTTCTTCCGTTAATGCATAATTTAAACCAGAAAAAATCTGATGCTCAAAACTACCATTTTGATTGGTTTGAGCGTGTATCACTTTAATTGAGGCTACATCTGTCGAGATTCTAGTATAACATGCATTTAAAAGAGATCTCTCAACTATTCTGGACATGTATATACGATCTTGTCGCACAGAAGATGAAAATCCCAAATCAAATTCATCTGTGGGATCTTTATTTTTAAACACCGACCAAGCGTGTTTAAAACGATTTCTAAAACTAGAAGTTCCCATAAATCTCTCCTATCCTTCTTTTATCTGAAAAAAGTCAACATAAACATCACAAACACCATCTGTTGGAGGAACATTTCCTTCATAAATATACTTAACATCAAGTACAACGGAATCAAAAGGTTGAAGATTTAACCAACAAAGCGTTATGGCAGAACCTTTATTTGATACGTCATTTGAGGAACGATGTCTAGAATACTCAATATTATTTAATTTAATGGAAATTTCAAAATATTTAGATCCTTCACTATCAATCGAAGGGATCGCGCTCATACTACCAACGCGTAACATCAAAGGAGTATCAGAAAGTTGATAGCTTTGTGAAAAAGTAATATCAACATAGTCTACTTGAAATGTTTCAGACCTTCCATCTTTTACAGACAAGTTAGGTTGTTGTAAATTGGATTTGGAAAATACTCTCGTATTTTCGTCATATATACTATTTCCATATATTTCGCCATCACCAAAAATATTATCTCTTACTTGTAATGCGCCACCAACAGATATTTGAGAAGTGGAAATTGTAAGATCATTATTGTTTCCGGTTGTTACGTCAATATTTTTTAGCGATTCTATCGTTATATTATCATTTGAGTTCATGCTAATCATACCCTTGGACTTAAGGTATATATCATATCCATCGGAAACATTTTGAATTGTTAAGTTATTATTTGCTCCGATTAATGCGTCAGTACCACCTTCAATATTTAAACTCTTTTGGGAATTAATGTTTATTGTTCCGCCAGCATCAATACTTATATCTTCTCCCGAAGAAAGATTTACATTACCAATCGGAGAAGATATTGCCACTTCATCTTGTTGTGCTGTCAACTGTACTTGACCTGCAGATGAGCTTATATCTATACCTGTGTCCCCTTCTATAGTCGTTGTAAAACCGTCCGAAATAATCATAATCTCATGCGGAACATTTATACCCGTTATACTTTTTAATATTTCCGATGTTGTTTTCCCCTCAAGTTTTGCACTATCTGCCGCTTGAGAACCAACTGATAGAGCACCAATATTTTCAGGAGTTAAGTTGATATTTCCTATTCGATAAGTTGTTTCTTCATTTCCCTTAACCCCAGTAACTTCATCGGTATTGTCAACTTTTCCCCACTCAAATGAGTTTGCTATTAACCAATCTCCAACCCCAAAATCAAGACCCGAAAATGTTCCAGGGTTTGTAACCAAATAATAGTTTCCTTGATTATCTTTATATCCAGTTACATCTGTTTCATCGTCAGTAAGAATAATGACATCTAAATTTGTTCCTAAAATTTCTTTTCCGAATGTAGTCAAATTGGCAACCATTGTACTAATATTTACGTCACCGGCATGAACCATTTGCCCAAGAATAGAGTCTGGAAGTAATGACATCAATATTTTTCCTGACTCATTTAATCCTGCATACCCACCGTTAATATTTTTGTTTGAAACGTCTTCCTTATCACTCATAGAATCGACAACTGATTCTAAATCTTGCTTAGAAGCCGCACCAATTTCTTCTGGCAGATATGCTGGTTTTTGCGGAGACTTTGCCCAACTTGGAACGGTTGGGTCAACTTCAATCAATGGTTCTCCGCCACTTCCAGGATATGCCTGATTATCCACAATGTATTTCCCAAGTTTTGACGCCCAATTTGTTTTTGTAAATTCTTTTTCCAATTTAATCCCACCCTTTATTCAAAAATATCTCGATTTAATTTATAAGAAACATATGCGTCCATCATAGCAGACACAGGATCTATTTTCTCATCGTAACGTTTTTTCATAAGTTTTCGATTTCCGTTTGTGTCTTCTATAACCATTGCATTACCCATAGCAAATGACATAAGCTTTTGGTCAAACAACAAAGACCTTTCTCCCGCTAAAATCTTCAATTCCCCAAGAGGAACTGATTCCGTTTTTGAGCCCTGTAAAACCTTTTCCACTCCAAATTCCCCATACTCCCGTTTCCATCTGTCAATAAATTCTCTAGCATTATATGGATCATATCCGACACATAAAACATTATACTTAAATTCTTCCAAATATCTCTCAATGTCTTCATATACTTCCATCATATCCAAAACCGAACCATCAAGAATTAATAAAGATTTTTCCTTTATAAATTCTTCATATTTAAATCGCATCGCGTTTGGGAGTTTAGATAGGGTTAAACTAGAAATATAGCATCGAGATTTAACCCCAAAATAACCTCTTGGTAATGGAAATAGAAACGAAAAAGCACAAAAGTCATCTCCCTGAGAAAGATCTATACCCAAAGAACACGGTAAAGACCAAAAAGATTTTTTTCTATGAGGAATAGTTTCTTCAAATGTAAAGAAATATGTTGAACCTTCCATCGGAATTCCAAATCTCTTTGAAATTATATCGTTTCTTGTTGATGGCGCTTTTTCAGCTCTTTCTACGTCTTGCTGATATGCTTCGTAGGAAACAGTTTTTCCAATATTTGGGTTAGCTTTTATCCAACGGTCAGGATTTCTAACTTCTTCAATCTCATCGAGTCTATAGTAAAATATAGAAACATGTGGGGCAAAATAATTACCTTTTAAAATATCTAAAAGCTCGAGTTTAATTGTATCTCCAGACCCATTCCTAACAGTTCCTTCTGAGCTCGCCGCAACAATTACATAATCATTAAGTTTTGTAGCTCCCTGCTCAATAGCACCAATAACATCTTCTTTCGTGTTCCCAGATAACCATTCATCAACAGTTGACACATATGGCCTTAAACCTTGAAGTTTATCTATTGTCATCGGCCTAACTTCCAACAATGAACCGGTCAAAAAATTTTCAATACCCTTTTTTGTCGGTGTTAATTTAACTCTATTAATTTTTGAGCCTGTAGTATTTTGAATCGACCCACGAGTTAAAAATTTAAATAACGGTCCTCTAGACCGCAATATTGATGTTCTAATTGGGGACATTACTTCTTCCGCTTGTTTCATTGTTGGTGCGGTAGTGATTTGATGTGTTGTGTTTCGATTAACATTTAAAAAATAATTTTGAAGAAATGAAAGATACATGGATTTAGCGGCGCCTCTTGCGACGATAAGATATTGCTTTTTAATCAGTCTATGTTTAACAATCTTTTTAACAAACCTACCACCAGGTCGTTTAGTATGCGCAACATAAACTTCTTTTTCAGAAAAATAATACCACCCTAATAACTGTTCCCCCCAAAGTTTAAATGTATCCAATAAATTCAAATCTGATCCATCGGTTAAAGTTAATTCGTTCTCACAAAATCTAACCCAACCTTCCACAGCTTCGTCATCATAGTACATATTTTTGTCAGATATTAATAAATCTATTCTATTCATTTCCATCGCAATAAATTGATTTATTAATATCTTTCCACTTAAAACATGATTACGAAAATTTTCATAATATTTTGGGGTTGCAGTATTTGATAGTGCCATTTATTTCTTCTGCCTCACCTTCGCAATAACTTCTCTTAAAGCAATATCAATAGCTTTATCTCCAATTCTTTCAAAAATTTTTCTGGCAACCTTTTTACCTTCCGACACATTGTCTTTTTTTAAATTCCTCAATCTTTTTTCTAAATCCATGCGATTAACCAATACGCTTAATTCTTTATTGGATAATGATTTTAATGGCCGCTTTTTTAACTTTTTAGAAACTTCATAATCGGAAGAATTTGATCTATTTTTTCTAACCCCCCATTTCATTCCAAGCACACCAAAATGAGCAAAAATATTTTCCCGCATCTTTATTCACCTCTGACCCTATATTTTCCATCTTCAGATTTCCATAAAATCTCTTTTAGATTGGTGTTTAATATGTTCTGACCCCAAGACTCAAAAATAGATTTTTCTTGTTTTCTATTTTTTATAACATCGCTTACTTTTTTTGTACCTATCGAAGCCGCAATTGGAGCTAAAAAACTTACTAATTTAACTCCGAAATGTTGAAATGTGTTATCCATTAATCTCTCTCCCATTTAAACCAGATTCTATCTGAAGATTTATTCTCCAAGCCAGCTCATCTAACTGTTTATTTATTGCTTCGATTAAATACCCGGCTTGCGGTGGGTCCCAAACAAGTCTGACGCTTAAATAAACAAAAGTTTTAATTCCTTCAATGTCTTTTATATTGGTAAAATCAGACCATACCGAACTTTTATCCGAAATACTAAAACCATCAATAGGCCCAACCCCCAACTGATTAAGCTTCATAAATGCGGAATTTATATGAATAATTATATCGATATCAAAAACTTCATAATCTTCATCTAAACCAAGGAGTTTTTTTATTGATGTTAAAATACTATTTACCATAAACAAGTATCTCCTTTTCTTCTTTCTGTGAGTCTACAAGGAATATTTTTACCAAATGTAATATAATTATGGGATTGTAAACTCATTGTTATTAAGTTATTCATATCAAATAACTTTCTTGACCCCGAATAAATATCATCTACAGATATTGGGTCTATATGATGTATTATAATTTTTCCAAATACTGGATGTCCTTCAACCCCAAGATCTAGCGAATTGTCTCGCAAAATAACCTTATATCTAACATTTCTCCATTCGTTTGAAGTATAGAATTTTTGATTTAAATATCTCATTCTCCCAAACGTATGCTCTCCAACATTCTGATAGCCTTTTAAATACTCCAAACGATCTTCATAAAACTTTATTTTATTTAATTCTTCATAAGACCTCATAACCCATCCTCTAAAGCTGTTGAAGAATATGATTTCATAGCGAGCATAGCGTTTTCATAAAGTTTTTCAATATTCTTTGACGAATCGATTTGCTCCTGCTTTGCTCGTATTAAATCGGTTTCAGCTTTTAGTTTTTCAAGAGATCTTCGACGCTCTTCTTTTGCCAAATCCAAAAAATGAGAAATTACCTGAGAAGATGCTGTTCCATCCATAAGTTGTTTTTTCGCTAAATTCATTGCTAGACCAATTAAAAGTCTCTCTTCTTTATCTGCGTTTAAAGGCTTGGTATGTTTTTCCACACTTTTACCCACTTATTAATCACTCCTTCCTATACAAATACTACTTTGGTATATCGTCTAGACACTTTTGCCCCTGAAAGGAGCTCTGCTGGCTCACCAACCAACAAAACTATATAAGACAAAAGTGTCTAGATGATATACCAAAAAACCCCCCGGAGAAAAATCAAAGGGATTGGCGATTAGGGAGGGGGGGTTGAAATTTTTGATACCCCCTCATGTGTTTTTGTAACTACGATGTGGTTATCCGGTAAATTTAGCTTAATAATTCTAAGAATCGCATCATCGATTGCAAAATTTTCATCTATTTCTGACAAATTTGACGTATCTTCAGCAATTCTTGCAAGCAATTGTAATGTGTAATGACCTTTTTGCTCATCATAATTAAGCCAATCGTCAAATTGAGTAAATGGGTTATAAGGGTTGTCAATCGTTGATAACATTTTATCAGTAGTAATAATGTTATTATCCATAAACTTTCTCCTTTACTATAAATCTACTTATTTAGTTGATAGCATATCTAATCTACAAGACGATTAAATGTAGAGATAGATACACCAAACATTTCAGCAACTTCTGCTCTTGTGTTACCTGATTTTAACATTGATTTTGCTCTTGATATTTCTCCAGAAGACATAGATTTGTTTGCTCTTGGCGTCGCTAAGTATTTAATCCTATCCATATCAGTATTTGCTAAAATTTGAAGCAACACATTATTACTAACTGCGCCAGCTTGTATAGCTTCCCATTCTTTTTCAGTTAAGTTAATACTTTGCTTTTTAGCTCCAGTTCTAGCTCTTGCCTCCGCTAATGATTGTGCGGCCTTTTTCTTTAGTTCATCTTTTGTCATATTTGGGTTTTGTTGTTTTTTCATTTCTGTTATCTGATTAGCCATTCTATTAGCTAATCGCTCTTGTGGCTTATTAGCTATAGCGTCATTCAGTTGAGCTATTATGCTTTCAACTTCTTTTTTGTAAGTATTTTTTACTGACGGGTTATATCGAATTCTAGGTTGGTTGATTGATTCTTTTCTTGCTTTATTAGCAAGCGATTTCAAACGATTAGCATGTTGGGCATATACGTTTTCCATTGGATGCCCAGAAGATAAGAGTTTTGCATCATCATAGTATTGCATACGGGGAATTCCTTGTGTTACAGGCCGCCCATTTCTTTTTATTGCTCCGGTTTCTTCATATATTTTTTTACCAGTTTCTGGGTCAATATATAACTTTGTTGGGAGCCCTGTTTTTTTGCTAATGGGGCCTATTCGTGCGCCTTCTCTTCTTTCATTAACCCTAATTTCAGAAGATGCTTTTGAAATTAAAGTAGAAGCACCAGCATTTGCCTTGCCTTGATATTTTGTTTTCAAATTTGCGATTCCATTATCAATAGCGGATTGTTTATAGTTTAAGCGATGTTTTTTTGCGTCTATTACAACCATGGAGTGGCGTATAGCTCTAGCTATTTCATCATTTGTCGCTCCTTTTATGGTCATATCTGTTATTAAATTTGAAATTTTTCCCATCTCAAGACCTTTAACTTTGTCTGTCATTTCAGGCATACCTTCATATCCTGGGTATTGTTCAATGGGGTCAAAATTAATAAGATTTTTTAATGGTGCCGAAGTTTTTATTAACCCACGATTATTGGGTATTGTAATTACTGTATCACCATCAAAGTCTGCTCCAGATAATCTTTTTGCAACATTTGAATTAATTCCTATACCATCAATAGCATTTTTCATAACGCTCAAAGCTTCTTTGTTTTTATTATTTACACGAAGCTCTGGTATTTCAAATATACCGCCATGCGGATGTCGAATTAAAACAACCATTTCGCCATCTCTAAAATTCGGAGCGTAAACCTCATTATCTTTTAATGATGGTATTGGCAATATAACTTGGCTGGCCTGCCTTGGTAATGCGGCGGCTTGTAAATCAACTGACTCAGAATCTGCTCCATCTGCAAAAGATAAAAGTAATTGTTTTTTAACAACTGAATTTGTTACTTTTGAAATTTCATCATACTCTTCTTTGTATTGATTATATTTTTCATCAAGCTGTTGTTTTGCCAATGATAATGATTGCTTCGACAACATTTGTGAAGATAAATTTTTAGACCAAGTATTCCAATCACCTTCTTCATTTACTATATTAAGAGCCGAAACTTTAACATATTCTGAAATATCTTTTTCCTGAATATGCAAAAGATCGCTTATATTTTTGTTTGTCATTCCTTTTTCTTTTAAGTTTTTAATATTTTCAGAAATTTCAGGATTTGACAATCCCTTATTAGTAATATAAAACTTTTGTCTAACTGTGGCCCCGAATGGATTTTCTTCATCATCTGATATTTTCTTCATTGCATCGAGTTTATTATCAGATTTATTTTTATTTGTGTTAAATAGTATATCCACTCCATCAGGTAAATTATCGGAATACATTGCCATTCCTTTTAGGTAATGTGTTCCATCAACAAGTATTCTAACTTGAGCATATTTTGAATTTCCCAAAGAAATATCTTGAGCGCCTCTTCTTAGTTCAATGACGCCATCTTTTTCTTCTCCACCTTCTCCTTTATATTTAACTCCAACTCTTTTTGAAGATACGCTTTCTATTGGTAGAAGACCTAAAAAATTTCTTCCTCCATCCATAGAATAATTATTTACTCCAGGAATATTATATCTTTCTTTATACGCCTCAGAATATGTTGTATCCGGAGCTCCCAAAACTTTAACATGAGTATAATTTCCAGGTATTCCAACTTGCTCAATTTTTAAATAATGAATTTTATATCCTTGTTCTTTTAAATCCTGCAATGCCGCATTAACTCGATTTCGTTTAACCCCAAGATGATGCTCTATTCCCAAGCCAACATCAATAAACCTTTTTTCATCGACATTATTTTTAAGCATATCGGCAGTTGTTTTTGTTATTGTGGCTCTTTCAATTCTTGACGGCTCCAATAAGCTACGAACTGAAGATTCATTTATTCCCATTCTTTCGCCTATTGCAACATTTGACATTCCTTTATCTTTTAATCTCAAAGCCATACTAGAATTGGCCGATCTAACTTCTTCTCTTGCCAATGATCTTTTTGCTCTTAGTTCGGTTGTGGTTAGCCCAAAACCTTTTGAAATTTCTTTATCGGAAAGTCCTTGTTTTTTTAATTCACTTATAGACCCCAAAAAATCTAAACTTCTTTGATATGGATTATCGCCAGAACCATATGGATATCTTCCGGAATGCCTTTTTGTACCATAATGAATTATATCTTCAGGCATAATACTATCCTCCGCTTTGTATTTTTTTCAAAATTTTATCAGCAGAAATAATTTTTTCCATTATTTGTTTAATTTCTTCTGAATCCGGAATAAATGCGTGTATTTTGTTTGATTGATAGATTCTAAGTTCGCATTTTATATTATCCACATTTTTTTTATATTCAAGACAGAATAATGCGGCATATATTAATAGTTGCTCAATTGATGCTTTTGTGGAGCCAGTTTTAAGGTCATGAATTCTTAAAAAATTATTTCTAAACGATATAGCGTCAGCTGTCCCAAAACAGTTTTCAGAATAATAAAGCAGTACCTCTGGCTCCATTTTAAACCCAATTGCATCATTGACGTAACTATTTAAACTTTTATTATTATCCGCCAATGAAACTCTATAAGTTATTAAATTAGAGGCAAGCTCGTGCAATTTGGTGCCACGAAGAGTGGCCTCAAAATTTTTATATGTTTGAATTATTTTATCATCTGAATATCTTACCCAATGATGACGGCTTGCCCCAAGAAATGCGTGAGTCCCATTAAATTCGGAATGCTTGTTGAATTTCATATAAAACCTCCTTCATATTTTCTGGAAATATAAAAGATGCATATGACATATCATTCATTTTTTTAATATAATAGTCTTGGTTAGGGCACCTATTAGCTGATAGATATTGTTTACATTCTAGAGCCGCCCATTTATTTTTATAAAGAATTAATAAATCTGGTATTCCTTGAATATACCCGGCATCATTTTTTAACACCATGCATCCAGGAAATATTTTTTTCAAATCGTGTATCAATTTTGATTGAAAGTTTTTTTCTTGTTTCATGAAACTCCTTTTTCAAAAAAAGAAGAAAGAATTGTATGCCTTATTGTTACAGATTATGATAAATCCGTGGTATAAGAGCATAACTCCTTTCTCCTCATTATAGCATATGTTTTTTTCGCGAGGTTAATTAATATTTTTAAAACAAAGAGGCTATGCCCCTCTGTTTATTAGTGCTAATAGTACGGCTATTTGCCACCCTAGCGCTAAACCTATAACTCCAGCATAAATGGCTATTTCTATCCACTCGTTTTTTTTGCTGTTTTTAATGTTTTCTAGCTCTAAACGTATAGAATTCATTATAGCATATGTTTTTTTCGCGAGGCTAAAAGACTAAAAATGATTTTTCATTAAAGTCTTTTTTGCTATTTAATGCTTTTTGAATAGCTAAATCAATTTTGGAGTTTGATAATAATAAATAATAGTGTAAATCTGTAAATGGCGTATTCAATCTATCAATTCTACCAAAAGCTTGAATGTATGACCTATATGAATGATTTTGAGAATATAAAACCATCGTATCTGTTTGTATACAATTCCAAGCTTCACCAGCAGAAAAATGAACAATATACATCCAACTTTCTCCGCTTGGTATTTTTTGATGATTAAATCCATTCCATTCAGAATATGCTATAGAATTTTGGAGACAAAGATCTAATATAATTTCTCTCTCATAATTGAAGTTATAAAATACTATGATTTTTTTATGTTCATTAAATATTTCTTTCAATCTGTCTCTCCTTGTTGAATTTGAATTTACCACTTTTCTTAGAACAAAGCATAATGAACTTGCATTTTGAATCGGCTCATCTTCAAAAACATTCCATCTTTTTACCAACACTTCATTAAATTTATCTTTATCAAAATCACAAAATACTTTATGCACATTTTGTTTGGTATGTTTTTCAAAATTCATTAAAGTTAATATCTTTTGTTTATTTTCCAATAACTTTTTCACACCAACATATTTTGATATACTCTTATATTTAGTGTATGGGTTATATATAACGTGCTGAACAATAAAATCAGTTTTGTTTTTATAAAATCCATTAGCAATAAATACAGGAATATAATCAGACCATGTGTCGCCTGGAGTGGCTGTCAAAAGTATCCATTTATTATGTTTGATGATTTTTAAAAAGTTTTTTGTCCACGCACCATATCCAATAACTCTTTGCTCATCAAAAATAAAACATGAATTCTGAACATCTTTATATTTTTGTATATTGTTCCAAGAGTCGACAGTTATTAAATCAGAAATTAAAAATGGTAATGCTTCATCTTCCCATTCAAATGTGTCTCGCTTTCTTGCAGTAGTTATTATATAAATTCTTTTAAGTATTTTGGGCGGAAAATATTTTCCAACACCATTAACTTCAATGTCGCCTCCAAGTTCTTTAAAATAAATATAAGCGAGGGCGGTTCGAGATTTTCCCGAACCAGTCCCCCCACAAAGTATTCCTCCGTTTTTTAATTCTTCAATTGCTTTTTTTTGATGTTCTCCAAGTTCTATCCCCATAACTCATTCCTCTTTAGACGCATAATAATTGGAAACCGGAACATCCTTATATTTTTCCGCAAACTCATCCTCTTCTATTGTAATATATGCCGCTTTTAAATATGCCTTAGTTCCTCTACGTTCATTTGAAGTTCCTTCTGAAAGAACCCAATTATACGGTCTTATTACAATATCAGCTGTTTTGATATCTGCCCAATCAAGCATACCAACCTGGTCCTCATTAAGCAACGTTTTATTTTTTGTTATTAATGAGATGATTGGTGGATGCTTATTATATTTTACTTCGACTTGAAGATATGCTAGAGGGTCGCCTTCCTCATCTTTTGGGCGAGAATATCTAACATTCCACCCATCGTTTGACAATGCTTCTGCGGTTTCTAAATCAAGTATTACACAAAAATTTCTAGACCCCGCTTTATTATATATTTTTTCTTCTCCGCTAAAATTTCTAAACGCAATCTTTACGTTTTCTAATGAAATTATATTTGCCATGATTTGCCCCTTTCAATTAAGGCTAAAACGGATACAAGTTATCGGGATTATATCCGCAAGCACAATTATTTGTTTCAAAATACTTAAAATCGCCACTTACAAAAAAATCGCAATATTGGCAATTAACACTTTTACCGCATGGGTCTTCGCCATTATTTGGAATGTCATTGAACCCTATAGGATATTCATCCTGTTCTGTTGCATTAGCAAACATATCAAAATCTCCAAACTCAGAAATTAAACCTTTAGCTTCCTCTGCAAGAGATTCAAAATATGACATATCAATTAAAGATTCAATACCAAGTTCTTTAACAACAGCCGCTTCTGCCCATAAATAACCCTTTGCTCCTGTAACAGAATAATATTTATTATCTTTTTTACGACATAAAACACCACCAATTTTTAAATCTTTTATCGGACAAAACAATCCGGTTTTACCAACAAACCTATATTCTGGGTCTTCATCCCCATGTCTTAAATACATAGCCGATGTCACCGATTTTGTCTCACACAAATCAAGAAAACCTATCGGATCTTTTGAGAACAAAGTTTTATATACATAAGGATGAGAAAACCTAGCGCCAACCGCAGTCCATTTTTTATTGGAATATCCAATGTAATCTGCGGCATTCACAATGCAAATTTTTTCATAAGTGTCTTCATGCTCAAAACCATAACCATATTTTTTACCATACTCTTTTATAAACTCAATAGCCTCCTCATCGCCATCAGATATTTTTATAGAGTCTGTTTTAATATGAACAACATTATAATTTCTTTCCATTGCGGCTTTTTTTAAATTTATCATAAACAACGCCCCTCTTTTTGCAACTATGTTATCTTTATTTCTAGGGTCGTTAAATGGATTATCAAACTTTGCAGAAGTAAACCCATATATAGAGTTTATAATAATTTTTAAAGCATATGCTAAATTTTTCAAATCCTCATCAGATTTAACATATTGAGATAGCATCCCCCCCATAAATTTATTTATAGCGTCAATATCTTTATTTTTGACCGATATTCTTAATTTTAATATCTCTTCATACTTTTTAGTGTATGGGCCAAATATATTTAATATTATTGCAGATGTTGGATGCAAAGATGTTACATCTAATACAGGAACATTATAATATATTCCCTTGTCAACAAAAACATATCCGCCTTCGCTTGGGTCTTCGCCAAGATAAGAACTTACTCCTGATTCAAATTTATATCCTGGAAACTCTTCGCTTAAATCGGTATATACAAAATGTTTTTTTGCTTCCTTGTCCCCACCAAATAAAATTTTGCTAGCATGTTGCATAGTGGTATTGTTTGGAGTTAGACCACTCATCTCACATAATATTTTTCTTGCAACATAATCTTGATGGCGATTATTAAAAACCGATTCAAGAGCATCGACATCTATTCCACAATATTCGCCAACCTCTTCCCATCTATCTTCCGGAACTTCTTGGTCCCATGGCATATCCAATTCTTTATGAATAATACCTAAGTCAATTTCAAACTTTTTCAAACTTTGTTTTTTTGAAGATATGTCATACATATCGGCGTATGATAAATTATACGCATCACGGAAAGTAGCATTTTTACTATTTCCGATTATTTTTTGGCTTAACTCATACAACTCGTAATTTGTATGACCAATATAACTAGCATATAATATGTGGTTATCATATCTACGACAATTATAGCCAACCAAAGGATGAGATAATAGTTTTTCAACATCTTTAGAGGTCGGATTATAAATAATATTTTTTTCTCCGCCATTTTTTTTCCAAACAATAACAAACAAATTAGGAAATACTTCCACATCAAAAAACACAAGATCTTCATCATCAACAAAAACACTTTCTTTTTCTTCTGATTGTAATTCCGACATAAATTTCATTTTTGAAACTAAATCTAAACAATAAGAAGCATTATTTGTTGATTTTGCCGCAAATATTAATATCTTTTGCCGAAGATTTGTTACATCATAAATAATACCGTCAGAGTAAGCATCGTTTAAAATTTTAAATATAAAATCAATACTAGACTTTGTTCCTGGGTGAATCTCCTTTCTAAGATTTTTTTCAATTAGTGAACGAATAGCTTTCTCCGTTTTACAAACTTTAAAATCTATCACGTTTTCTCCTTTCAGCGGTAAACCACCATTGATGGTAAAAATTTCTAAATTATTACAGTGTGTTAGTTTTCTCCTTAATGCACTTCCACCATGAAAAGTTTTTATCTCTATGTTTTCATCATATACATTTTTTAACCTTTTTGTATCTCCGTTATAAAAATAATGAAGATGTACTCCTTTCCCGCTCTTACTTAATTCACAATATGTTTTTGGCCACTTACTTGCCGCTTCAACATTCAACTTTAGCGATTTATTTCCATCGGGGCCTTTAATGTCAAAATCTACTACAATGTGAGATACGTCAACTATATTAACATAGTGAATTTTTGAAGAGTCAATATCTTTTAGTTTTGTTGTACAATTTACCCACTTAATTGATGGTGCTCCAGAATCAGATGCATATTGAGCTTGTAGTTCTGAACAAACATTATCAAAAACAGATACAGTTTCTTCCAACTTTATCCAAGACTCAACTTTATCCGCTTCCTGTTGATAAAAAAACTTTTCTAATTTAAAACCAGAATAAACAGATCTTACTTGTTTGTCGTCAATTCTACCAACATCTTGAAAAGATTTAAAATATGACTTTAATTCTTCTCTAAATTTATGTCTTGGTAATTTGTACTCCACTAAAGATTCCTCGCAATATGATTTATACATATCATAAGCGCGTGTTAAAGTAATAGAATCGCTATTTTTAAACTCCAAATAAAAATTTTCAACAAAATTAAAAAAAGTATCAGTTTGAAACATCATTCCAATAGGTCTATATTTTGAATAATAGTGCATTCCCAATTTTTTATATATCTCTAAACAATGATACGCAATAGCTCCTAACTCAAAGTCTAATTGTGATACAAGATAGTTGTATTCGTTTACAGGCAATCTTATTAAACTAGGATTTACATCAATTAAACGTCTAATCAATCCAGACTTGGAATTTGTAATTTTAACAGGTGAATTTGAACCGACAAAAATAAAACAATTTGTTTTTCCAGTATAACTAGCCTTCCACTTTTCATTCATAGTCATATCTTCATGAGAAACAATTGAATTTAATTTTGTATTATCCTCAACTCTTGATAAATCTCCATCATGTTGAATAACAACTAATGGATTATCTTTAAACACTTCAGTGCTAAATGCATTTGAATTACTTGTTAACGCTTTTGCATCAAAAGTTGTACAATATCCATCAAATAGTTTTTGAATAATATTTAATATAGTAGACTTGCCGCTCTCCGCTTCACCATATAAAACTACAAATTTTTGTATACTCTTAGAATCTCCAGAAATTATAGACCCAATTGCCCACTCTATTTTTCTCCTTTCTTCTGGTAAATATAAAGTAGATATTATTTTTTCATAGGATGGGCATTCACCTTTTTTAAACTCATAAGATAACTTATGACTTATATAGTCTTCTTTTTTTGGATAATCGTTTTTAAATACAATTTTTGAGTCTAATTCAAAAAATGTATCAGGCATAAGTTTTACAAGACTTTGAAATTTTCCCCATGTATTTGTTGAAAATTCGGATAGAGTTTTTACATTGATTTTATAATTTGGAAATTTTGTTTTTACTTTTTCATACTCATTCCATAATTCAATATCTATAAGTTTAATAACATCATATTCATCTCTAGACCACATTCCTGTTTGTTCATTCCATATTGCATAAAACGAACGCCCACGAATCATCAAATCTTTTGAACGTCCAACTATAAAATCTGGATAAATAATTATTTTTTGAGTCTTTTCATTTATAGATGTTAAAATTTTACAAAAATCCATGGGCCAACTCCTTTCATGTTAAAATATGTCTTGTGACACTTGTGACACTTTTTTCTCCAACTCTTTATATATATTTATTATTATTATTATTATAAGTAATATAGAAAAAAAAGTGTAAAAGTGTCACAAAATAGGGTATAACCCCCAAAAAACGTGATAACCATGCGGTTTAACGGCTGTGACGTTTTTTAAAAAAAGTGTCACAAACACCTAAAAAAGTGTCACAAACACCTAAAAAGTGTCACAAATTTTTACGTTTTTATACAAATATTAGCATCGTAAAACGAAGAATGTGTAGTTTGTGACACTTTTGTTACGGTTTTGTGACACTTTTGTGACACTTTTGTTACGGTTTTGTGACACTTTTTCTGATTAAATTTTGTAATTATTGTTAATATAATTCAACATTTCCCGCCAAATACTTATTTTTTTTCTCCTTGATTTATTATAATTTGGTAAAAAAATAGTTGAAGGATTATCCAACCATTTATCTATTAACAAATCATATTCACTTTCTTCCGCATTTAACAAACCAATGTTATATAACATTAATACAAAAGCTCCACTTTTTGTTTTTGGAGCAGAAGAAATTCCGGATACCAAGTTAAAAAATTGTTCAGAAAGTGCAACTAAAACCTCCAAACAATTTGCGCCTTCTTTAGAAAAAGTTGAATGTAGTTTAAATGCATCTACTATTTGACTTAAATCTTGCTCCATCAAATATCTATCTCTAAAAGATTTTCCTTGAAGCGCCCGATTTT
>QMCD01000223.1_pt1 | contig 40752 bp, 31 predicted proteins | sample 1821841 | NCBI WGS metagenome assembly QMCD01 (sample SAMN01991225, study PRJNA193472) | Termite gut metagenome, whole genome shotgun sequencing project. | isolation source: worker | host: Macrotermes natalensis
CCGTTTACCTGGGCTTCCGGGTGGAAGTCCCCTATCTATTGTGATAATCGCAAAACGCTTTCGTATCCGGAGGTGCGTTCGTATATCCGGGACCGGTTTGCCGATGTGATCCGGGAGAAGTACCCGGAGGCGGAAGTGATCGCCGGCGTAGCTACCGGGGCGATCGCACAGGGTGTGCTGGTGGCGCAGGAGTTGGACCTGCCGTTTGTGTATATCCGTTCTGCGGCCAAATCCCACGGATTGGAAAACCTGATCGAAGGCGAATACAAGCCGGGGCAAAAGGTGGTCGTGGTGGAAGACCTGATCTCCACCGGAGGTTCCAGCCTGCAGGCGGTGGAAGCGTTGCGGAGCTCCGGTTGCGAAGTGCTGGGCATGGTGGCTATTTTTACGTATGGCTTTCAGAAAGCCGAAGCTAATTTTGCAGCGGCGGCGTGTGAATTGACCACCCTGAGCAATTACAATGCCCTGATCGGCCTGGCGCTGAAAACGGGGTATATCCGGGAAGGCGACGTTGAAAAACTGAAAGAGTGGCGCAAAAGCCCGGATACTTATCAATAAATCGGATCAACCGAATATCCTAATCCGAAATTTCTATGGCAAATGTAAAAATTGTAAGCCAGGTACATAAGATAAACGGTGCAGCAGAACCTGTTTATTCGTTTTTGTCCGATTTCAACCGGATCGGTTCCTTGCTGGAAACTGCCTGCCAGACGGGCGGACCCCAAGAGTTAAATAAATTGACAGAAAATATTGAAGAGGTACGTCTCTCCGAAAGCGAGTGTGCGTTTGTGGTCAAAGGGCTGGGAGAGGTGGTTATCCGGATCGTAGAGAAAAAGCACCTGAAATTGATCAAATTGGAAGGCGGGGGTAAATTGCCCTTTGATTTTACTCTGTGGGTCCAGTTGCTGGAAAATGACTCCTGCGATACCCGGCTGCGGATCACTTTCGAATCGGATATGAATATGATGCTGAAGATGATGATGAAAGGAAAGTTGGAGAAAGGTATCGACCAGTTGGCGGAAGGCCTGTCCAAGATCCCCTATGCGATGATCGGTTGAACATTACCGGCTAAAACAAAAAGCGGTTAGAATAAATTCTAACCGCTTGATTTTATACTGCTTCTTCAGTGTCGGGGCGACAGGATTTGAACCTGCGACCACACGCCCCCCAGACGTGTACTCTACCGGGCTGAGCTACGCCCCGATCTTTTAGCGACGCAAAAGTAGGAGAAATATTTCAATTACAAAAAAAATGACCGGCTTTCTTCAGGGAAACCGCCTGAAAATTTGTTGTTCCTTCCATTTGTTCCCCGGCCGTTCCGGTGTATGGTGTGCCGAAGCTGCTTCGCTTTTACGCTTCTTGCACATCCATACACCTGCACTTGGAAGACGTAATTTGATCATTCAACCGGAAAAAAGTGCTGTTTCCAACCGTTTTCCCGGAGAGATAAACCGACGTGAAGACCGCTTTCAGAAACAACAGCCCGAAGCGAAGGTAGAACCGTGCGAAAACATTTCGTGTGTTTGGAAATATTTTAGTACTTTTATCGGAAATTTAATTTTAGCATTATGAAATATTTTTTCCTTTGCTTGTTGTTTTCTGTTCTTTGTGGAACGGGAAAGGCGGAAGTTCCTGAAAAATTGTATGTGCGTATCAGTGGGAACGGATATGTTACAAGTCCCGGAGCCCGTATCAACCGGAACGGAACTGTGTCCGACTGGAATTCGTCCGATGCGGTTATTTCGCTCTATTTTTACCTGGACCAAGCGGAAAAACCGGAGTTGTTTCTGGTGGGGAAAGGGGATTCGGAGTTGAAAGTGAGCTGCGCCGGCCGGTCGTTTCCGGTTGTTTTGAAAAGTGCGGAGTGGGATACGGTCCCGGTGGGAGCCGTTGAAGTTTCCGAACCCGGCTATGTCCGGATCGACTTACAAGGGGTAAAAAAGCAGGGTGAAACATTCGGAGAGGTGCAAGGGATTGTTGTCGGGAACATACGGGGGAAAGCGCACTATGTGACCGGATTTTCCGATTATTGGGGCCGGCGGGGACCTTCCGTCCACATGGGGTACCGATTGCCCGAAGGCGATACGGAGTGGTTTTACAACGAACTGACGGTGCCGGCGGAAGGGGATATTATCGGCAGTTATTACATGGCCAACGGGTTCGGAGAGGGGTATTTCGGCATACAGCATAACTCCGAAAAGGAGCGGAGAGTGCTTTTTTCCGTGTGGAGCCCCTACGATACACAGGATCCCAAAGATATCCCGGAAGAGTTCAAGATCAAAATGTTGCGTCAGGGCGAAGGGGTCCGGATCGGCGAGTTCGGGAACGAAGGTTCCGGCGGGCAAAGTTACCTGATCTATCCCTGGAAGGCGGATGTCACCTATAAATTTCTGACCCGTGTACAACCGGACGGAAAGGGCAATACGGTGTATACGGCTTATTTTTATGCGACCGATGAAGGGCGTTGGCGTTTGATCGCCTGTTTTTTACGTCCCCAAACAGACACCTGGTACAAAAGGCCGCATTCGTTCCTGGAAAATTTCAACCCCAACCAAGGGTATCTGACCCGCAGCCTGCTCATGGGCAATCAATGGGCGCGGAGTACGGCAGGTGAATGGCGCGAATTGACGGAGGGGACCTTTACCTACGATGCGACGGCAGCGGCCGGGGTGCGTCTGGATTATGCCGGAGGGCTGTCCGGTGAACACTGTTTCTTTCTGAAAAACGGCGGATTTTTCAACGAGAATACAACGATCCGGAGTAAATTTACGAGAAAAGGCAACGGGACCGCTCCGGAGATCGATTTTTCCGCTTTGGAGAAGTTATAGTATTTCCGTACGACCCTGCTAAATACCTACGTTATGAAAAGGATAGCAATGCTCATTTGTGGTTTGTTGCTTTTCGGAACAGCCGGAGCACAACAAAAAACCACCTTTGTACCGTTTAGCGGAAACGCATACCGGACAGACGGAGGAAACCGGAGGATGATCGGCGACGAAGGAGTGGAGAACTGGAGGATGCCTGGAACCATCAGTCTGTTTTTTCACCTCTCCCGGCCGGAAACCATTCAATTGGCTGTAAGGGCCAAGGGGCATGCACAGGTGACGCTCCAGATTGAGGAACAGATATTCCCTGTTGTATTGAATACCGGGGAATATGCCACGGTTCCGGTGGGAAAAGTCCGGATCACAAAGGCCGGTTATGTCCGGGTGGATCTTCACAGTGTATCCAAAGAGGGAGCGGGAGGTATTACATTCGGAGAGATCAGTGACCTGATCGTGACGCACCGGAAAGGAGCGTTGACGTTTGTGCATACGTTGCCCCGGCAGGTTGGCATGATCGGACCGGCACTTTTTTTAAGTTACCCATTACCGGAAGGGACGGAGTGGTTTTACAGTGAGATCACTGTGCCGCAAGAGGGGGAACGGCAGGCGTGTTATTATGTGGCCAGTGGATTTGATTGCGGGTACGTCGGGTTGTATATGAGCGCTCCTTCCCGCAGGGAGGTGGTGTTCACGACGTGGAACCCGGACCGGAAGCCTTTGGACCGGATTGGACCGGCCACAGAAAACATCCGGTTGCTTCGCAAGGACAGGGAGGTAATACGGGAAGCGTCTTTGCAGCAAATTGAAGAGCGTTGTAAGTTGCCGTACGATTGGAAAGCCGGAGAGACTTACCGGTTCCTGACCCGCATACACCCGGATGAGAGCGGCCAAGCGGTTTATTCCGCCTGGTTTTACCATCCGGAGAACCAACAGTGGGTTCTACTGGGCAGTTATCTGCGGCCCAAACCGTATGCCGGTTTTGCCTATTGCTTTTCCACGCTGAAAAACAGCTCTCCGGAGAGTGGTTACAGAATCCGGGAAATGCAGGTAAACCGGGTGTTTGCCCTGGCTCCGGAAGGAGCGTGGAAAGAGATCACCGAAGCTATCTTTACCACGGATATTCCGGCTATTTCGATGAACCGGCTGGATTACAAGGGGGGCGTGAACGAAGCCACCAACAGCCTGTTTTTGAAAAGCGGAGGTTTTTTTGACGACTTTACCCCGGAAAGAACTGTGTTGCATCGCAAGCCCGGAGAACTTCCCGGATCTTTGCCGGACGTAGCGATTATCAAGGAGTTATGATCCCGCCGCCGAGCAACCGCTCCCGGCTGTACAGGGCGGCCGGCTGACCGGGAGCAACCGCCCAGGCGGGCGAAGAGAGCCGGACCTGCAAGGTGCCGTCCGGTTGTTGTGTAACTTGTACAGGCCCTTCCGGATTCTGTCCGATCCCCCGGACCTTCACTTCGAGATCGTCGTGCCGGATATCACCGGGGTTGATCAGGTTGACACTGCCCAGCAGCAGTTCGCCGGAGAAGAGTTGCTCTTTGCTGTCCACGATCAGTTTGTTGGCGGCAGTATCCAAAGCCGCTACATACATCGGCTGTCCGTTCCGGAGCGGTACCTCTCTTTTTTGTCCGACGGTGTAGTTCAACAGGCCGGAGTGGTGTCCAAGCGAATTTCCCGCCCGGTCGGTGATCTCTCCCGGAAGAGTTCCCGCACCGGCCGGATCGGCGGAACGGATAAAATCCCGGTAGTCCCGGCCTTGCAGAAAACAGATTCCCATGCTTTCCGGTTGGCCGGAAAAAACGGGATAGCCCCGGCCGGCCACAAAGAGGCGAACCTCTTTTTTGGTGAGATCGCCCAGCGGCATAACGGCGCGTGCGAGTAACTCTCTTTTCAGGCCCCAGAGAAAATACGATTGGTCCTTTTCCCTGTCTTTCCCTTTGTAGATGTAGGGCGTTCCGTTGTAGTCCCGGACGCGGATGTAGTGTCCCGTCGCTATTTTATCTATGCCCTGCCTGTCCGCCGCCTCCTGCAGAAGGCGCCATTTGACCGCATTGTTGCAATAGGCACAGGGATTGGGGGTGTACCCGTTCCGATAGTCGCGGATAAAGGGCTGGACCACTTCCCGGTCGAAGAGCTCCCGACCATCTACACAAGCCAACTCCATGTTGCGCTCCGAGCAAAAACGAAGCAGCCCGGCAGAGGGCCCGGCGCCGGAGAGGCGCAGGTGAACGGCTGTTACTTCATAGCCTTGATCCTGCAACAACAAAGCGGCGGCGACACTGTCTACCCCGCCGCTCATTCCCAGTACTATGTGCTTCATCGTCAGGCAAAGAAGAGATAGGCCATTGCGATGGCGGCCAGGATTCCGGCCAGGTCTGCAATGAGGCCGCAGGGGATGGCGTGACGGGTGTTTTTGATCCCTACCGCCCCAAAGTAGACCGCAATGATGTAAAAGGTGGTATCGGTAGCTCCCTGAAAAATGGAGGACAAACGGCCGGCAAAGGAGTCGGCCCCGCAGGTTTGCATGGTTTCGACCATCATGCCGCGGGCGCCACTGCCGCTCAGGGGTTTCATCAGGGCGGTGGGGAGCGCTTCCACAAAATCGGTCCGCCCGCCCAATGCTTCCACGACCCAACGGATCCCGTCCAGCAAGGCGTCCATGGCACCGGAAGCCCGAAATACCCCGATGGCTACCAGTATGGCGATCAGGTAGGGGATGATCTTGACCGCGGTCGAAAAGCCCGATTTGGCCCCTTCGATGAAAGCGTTGTATACGTGAACTTTCCGGATGAAAGCCATGGTGATAAAAGAGATGATGATGGAGAAGAGAATGACGCTGCTGGCGATGTTGGAGAGGGTGGCGATGCGCTCCTTGTCCAACGTGGAGAAGTACCAGATGGCCAAACCGATCAATGCCGTGCCGCCCAGAAGGTATCCCAGGATCACCCGGTTGAAGAGGTTGATCTTTTGCCAGAGGGCTACGACGATCAGGCCGGCCAGCGTGGAGAAGTAGGTGGCCAACAGGATCGGGATAAAGATATCTGCCGGATTGGCTGCTCCCAATTGCGCCCGGTAGACCATGATGGATACGGGGACAATGGTCAGGCCGGAGGTGTTCAACACCAGAAACATGATCTGGGCGTTGGAGGCCGTCTCTTTCCGGGGGTTGCTCTCCTGCATCTGTTGCATGGCCCGCAACCCGATCGGGGTGGCAGCGTTGTCTAAGCCGAGCATGTTGGCGGCTATGTTCATGGTGATGGAGGAGTAGGCCGGGCTGTTGGCCGGAAGTTCCGGAAAGAGGCGCCTGAACAGCGGGCGGATGACCCACGAAAGGGCTTCCACAGCCCCTCCCCGCTCCCCAATCTTCATCAGTCCCATCCAAAGGGTCAGAATACCTGTCAGGCCGAGGGAAATTTCAAAACCGGTGCGGGAAGAGTCGAAAGTCGCTTTGACCAAGGCACCGAAAACTTCGGTATCCCCGAAAGCAAGTGATTTCACCACCGCCGTGGCGAAGGCGATCAGAAAGAAAAATATCCAAATGTAGTTCAGTACCATCAGGGGTTCGCTTTCTGTTGGGCAGCCAACAGGGTGTTTTGCAGCAAGGAGACAATGGTCATGGGGCCGACCCCTCCGGGTACGGGCGTAATGTAGGAACAGCGGGGGGCTACCTGCTCGAAATCGACGTCCCCGACCAGGCGGAAACCCGATGCAGTTTTGTCGGAAGGCACCCGGTGGATGCCAACGTCAATGATCACGGCGCCCTCTTTGACCATGTCGGCCGTCACAAAGTGCGGCTTGCCTATGGCAACGATCAGGATGTCGGCTTGTAATGTGTACGCTTTGATGTTTTGGGTCCGGCTGTGGCAAAGGGTGACGGTACAGTCAGCATGTTCCTCTTTGCGCGACATCAGGATGGAGACCGGTGTGCCGACAATGTTGCTCCGGCCGATCACTACACAATGTTTGCCGCGGGTCGGAATGCGGTACCGTTTCAGCAATTCGACTATACCGGCTGGGGTGGCCGGCAGGTAGGCCGGCAGTCCCGTCACCATTTTTCCGACGTTAAAGGGGTGGAACCCGTCCACGTCTTTCGCCGGGTCAATGGCTAACAAGATCCGTTGTTCCGAGATGTGGGCGGGCAGCGGCAACTGCACAATGTAACCGTCCACGTCCGGGTCGGCGTTTAACTTGCCGATCACTTCCAGTAATTGCGCTTCGGTAATCTCTTCGGAGTAACGGCATTCGGTACTTTTTATGCCGATTTCCCGGCAAGCCCTGACTTTAGCGGCGACGTAGGTTTCGCTGGCCGGGTCGTTTCCCACCAGCACCGCTGCCAGGTGGGGGATTTTTTTCCCGGCTGCCTGTATCTTTTGCACCTCGTCCGCCAACTCTTGTTTGATCTGGGCCGAAGTCTTTTTTCCGTCTATTAACTCCATGAATTTCCGTTATTTTTTACGCATCATTTTTCCGCCTCCCGCAAACGCCTTCATCATCTTTTTGGACTCCTCAAACTGCTTCAGCAAGCGATTCACCTCCTGTACGGTGGTCCCGCTCCCTTCCGCAATGCGTTTTCTGCGGGAACCGTTGAGGATGTCGGGCATTTCGCGCTCTTTCGGCGTCATGGAGTGGATGATCGCCTCTACGCCCTTGAAAGCGTCGTCGTCGATGTCCATGTTTTTCAATGCTTTACCGACCCCCGGGATCATGGAAGCCAGGTCTTTGATGTTCCCCATCTTTTTGATTTGCTGGATCTGGCTCAGGAAGTCGTTGAAATCGAACTGGTTTTTGGAGATTTTTTTCTGGAGTTTCCGGGCCTCTTCGGCGTCGAATTGTTCCTGGGCTTTTTCTACCAAAGAGACGATGTCCCCCATCCCCAGGATCCGGTCGGCCATACGCTGCGGATGGAACACATCCACTGCGTCCAATTTCTCCCCGGTCCCGACAAACTTGATGGGTTTTTCCACCACCGTCCGGATGGAAAGGGCCGCACCGCCGCGGGTATCCCCGTCCAATTTGGTCAGGACGACTCCGTCAAAGTTCAGGCGTTCGTTAAATTCCCGGGCCGTGTTCACGGCATCCTGCCCGGTCATGGAGTCAACGACAAAGAGGATCTCTCCCGGCTCGATGGCTTTTTTGACCGCCGCAATCTCCTGCATCATCTGTTCGTCGATGGCCAAACGGCCGGCTGTGTCGACAATGACTACGTCGTTCCCGTCCAAACGCGCTTTTTTGATGGCGTCCTGCGCGATTTTCACGGGGTCTTTGGAGTTTTCATCGGTGTATACGGGTACGCCGATCTGGTCCCCCAGTACTTTTAACTGTTCGATGGCAGCCGGACGGTAGACGTCGCCCGCCACCAATAAGGGCTTTTTCCCCCGCTTGCTTTTCAGCAGATTGGCCAGTTTACCAGAGAAGGTGGTTTTACCGGAGCCTTGCAAGCCGGCCATCAGGATCACGGCCGGATTTCCTTTTAACTGGATGTCTGCGTGGGAGCCTCCCATCAACTCCGCCAGTTCGTCGTGTACGATCTTGACCATCATCTGCCCCGGCTTGACGGCGGTCAGTACGTTCATTCCCAAGGCTTTTTCTTTGACCTTGTTGGTGAAATCCTTGGCTATTTTGTAGTTGACGTCGGCATCCAGCAAGGCGCGCCGCACCTCTTTCAGCGTCTCCGCAACATTTATTTCCGTGATCTTTCCCTGGCCTTTCAGAAGTTTGAACGACCGTTCCAGTTTCTCCGACAGATTCTCAAACATGGTTTCTTTTATTTTTGCGTGCAAAGTTAAAAAACTTCGCCGGAACCGCAAAAAAGGTGTTTGTCCGGACAGAGTAAATGCACGAAATTTATACTTTGCAATTGCGTTCCTTGTACCGCTCCGTGGCATTGTCCTTTGGAGCGTGTCTCCACAACGGTTGTCTATCCCTTTTCGTTCGCTGGAATCCTAACCGCCTCCCTCCCTTCGGTCAGTCGGCGCCCTTGCAGGGAGCCGGATTCCGGGCGCTCCGAAAAGGCAAGACAACAATCGTTGTTCCCGCCAATGCTCCAAAAGGATCAATACCCCTGCACTCATGCAAGGCTGTCTGTCATTCAAGCGAAAAAATGGAATGGTGTTTCCGAACATTTTCCCGGAGAGATATCGTTGCCAGGACGCACTAAGCGAAGGCGTGTTGATTTCCGAAAGCGTGGTCGGGAGCGGCGAATTGTTTACTTGCGCCGATTGAGCGCCCGGAATCCGCTCTGCTCGACGAAGGAGCAAAGCGAGTGAGGAGGTTGCGGATTCCAGCGAAAGCCGGGGCTTAGTGAACCGCCGCGGAGACCGCTTCCGGAAATAACAGGCCGAAGCGATAGCGGAAAAAGAACAAAGAAATGAAATTCGAAAGGCAAAATCTGCCATGACCTCTACTAAATACCCCTTTTCCCCTCCTAACTATTTTCCAGAACTACCCTTTTGTGTAACTTTGCAGTTGAATTGCAAATTTGCACACTCACAGTGAATATAGCAAAGAGTTCTATACAATCATAATATAAAAATATGACCTATGAAAACAATCAAATTTTTAGCTATTATCCTTGCAAGTAGTTTGATTAATGGTTGTGCACCGCTTAGAGTCGCTACGACCGTAAATAACGGCAATATTAAAGAGTATAAATATGTTTTGATTTCTCCGACAGAAACCTTAACATCAAGTACAGGATCGGTTTATGGGGGGAATTATGTTGCATATGGGTCGACAACAACTAGAAGTGTCAATCCGGGTGATATTATTGCAGGAATACTATCGAAAGAGGGATTTATTGTATTGTCGGAATTAAGGCCTGAATTAGTCGAAGAAACCCTAATCGTAAATTATGGAGAAAGCGGCAGAAGAAATCGGGGATTGGGGTATACAATTGAAGTCACAATACAATTTATTTCCGCAAAATCATATACGCTAATCTGTTCTAGCACAGCAGAAGGACAAGGAGAAACAGAGGCAGATGATATCAGACAGGCAATAACCCGTAGTTTGTCGGCCATATTGGAAAAATAGCAAAATATATCCGGTACCGGTATCTTCAATAGAGGGAGATCCATTCGTAGCTGTTCCCGGTAGAATCGAGAAAGCGGATAAAATCTTCTGTTTTGATGGCCAGTGAAGCCCGGTTGTCGTTGGGGTGGAAGGAGAGTTTCCCGGCTTTGCGCAGGTTTTCGTCGAGAAAGAGGTATACGTGATGATCAGTGTCGTTGATCAAACCGAACGGGCTGACCGAACCCGGTTGTAAGCCGAGGTAGCGCTGCATCCGCTCCGGAGAGGCAAAGGAGAGTTTTCCCTGTTTCAGGTGTTGCTCCAGGTCGCGAATGGCCAGCGTTTGGTCGCAATGGAAAACGACCAGGTAGTGGCGGTTGCCTTTGTGGTTCCGGAAAAAAAGGTTCTTGCAATGGGTGCTATCCAATTCTGTCCAGTACCGGCGGGCAATCTCAACGGTCGGGGCTTCCGGGTGCTCCAGATAATCGAAGGCGATCCCCAACGCCTCCAAAGCTGCATATACCTGTTCCTGTCCTATCATTTTCCAAAACTAAACTTAAACAAAAAACTTCCCCTGCCAACTGTCCGACTCCCGCAGCCGTTTGTCCACTTTTGCCGTAAATTCGTGGTTTTTCGCCCCCCATTTCGGGGCCAGCAACCAGGTGTCCGGCGTCTGATTGACGAACCGCTCCAGGTAGATATCCGGATGGATCCGTTCAATCACCTGCACGATAAAATCCAGGTATTCGTCCTCCGTATAGAGGCGGAACCGCTCCGGATGTTGCCGCCAGGTTTCCGCCATCGGCGTCCCGGCGATGATCTGCAATTGGTGCAGTTTCAAGACGTGAAGCGGTAAGCGTGCCAAGGCCGACACCCCTTCCAGCATCGAGGCAGGCTCTTCTCCCGGCAGGCCGAAAATGAGGTGCGCCCCCGTGCGGATACCCCGCTCCGCCGTCATTCGGATGGCCCGCTCCGCCTCTGCGTAGGTGTGCCCGCGGCGAATGCTCCGCAATACCTCTTCGTTGACAGATTCCACACCGTATTCTATACAGACGTACCGCTCCTTCGCCAAGGTTGCGATGTAATCCAGTATCTCTTCGCTGACCGCGTCGGGGCGGGTAGCGATCACCAACCCTACCACCCCGGGAAACGCCAGGGCCTCTCCGTACCGGGCCTTTAATACCTCCAACGGCGCGTATGTATTGGAATAGGCCTGAAAGTAGGCCAGGTAGCGCTGCCCCTTGTATTTCGCAAAGAAACGCGCCCCCTCCTGCAATTGGGAGGTGATGCTCCCCGCCTCCCGGCAATAGGCCGGATTGAAGCTTTCGTTGTTGCAATAGGTGCAGCCGCCGCTCCCTTTGGTGCCATCCCGGTTCGGGCAGGAAAACCCTCCGTCCAGGGAGAGTTTTTGCACCCGCTCCCCGAAATGTTCCCTGAAAAACCGGGCAAGTTCCCTGTAACGCTTCGCTTCCATAGTTGTTTCGGCCTGTTCCATTCGTGCATACAAAATTAGAGAAAATCGGGAATATCGTGTTTTATTTTTCAACATAATGGAGTATCTTTGCCCTCCTGAAAAAATTAACCCTAATCTGATACATTATGAGTACCAAGTACGTTTACACTTTTGGAAACGGTGAGGCGGAAGGCCGTGCGGATATGAAGAACCTGCTCGGCGGAAAAGGCGCCAACTTAGCCGAAATGAACCTGATCGGATTGCCTGTGCCTGCCGGGTTTTCCATTACCACGGAGGTTTGCACCGTGTACAACCAGCAAGGCAAGGATGCCGTTATCAAATTGATCGAGGGGCAGGTAAAAGAGGGGATCGCCTACATGGAAAAGCTGATGAACGCAAAATTCGGCTCCAAAGGCGAAGCCTTTCCGTTGTTGGTTTCCGTACGTTCGGGCGCCCGTGTATCGATGCCGGGGATGATGAATACTGTATTGAACCTGGGGATGAACGACGACTCGGTGAAATTGGTGGCTGAAAAATCGGGCAACGCCCGGTTCGCCTGGGACTCTTACCGCCGGTTTATCCAGATGTACGGAGATGTGGTGATGGGCGTATCCGCTGCCAAGGGCGAACACGATCCTTTTGAGGTGGAGATCGACAAATTGAAAGCAAACAAAAATATTACCAGCGATACGGATTTTACGGCAGAGGACCTACAGGTATTGGTCTGCCGTTTCAAATCGGTCGTGAAAGAACGGACGGGCAAGGAGTTCCCGACGAATCCGTGGGATCAGTTGTGGGGCGCCGTATGCGCCGTATTCGACTCCTGGATGACGGAACGCGCCGTGCTGTACCGTCAGTTGAACCAGATCCCCGAAGAGTGGGGTACGGCCGTGAACGTACAGTCAATGGTATACGGGAACATGGGCAATAACTCCGCTACGGGCGTTTGTTTCTCCCGCGATGCCGCGACCGGTGAAGACATTTTCAACGGAGAATATCTCATCGATGCTCAGGGCGAAGACGTGGTGGCCGGTATCCGCACCCCGCAGGAGATCACTATTGAAGGTTCCCGCCGGTGGGCCAAACTGCAGGGTGTTTCCGAAGAGGATCGGAAAAGCAAATTCCCCTCGCTGGAAGAGGCCATGCCGGGCGCTTACGCCGACCTGAACGCTGTGCAGGAGAAACTGGAAGAGCATTTCCGGGATATGCAGGACATGGAGTTCACCATCCAGGACGGAAAGTTGTGGATGCTCCAGACCCGCAGCGGAAAACGGACCGGCGCCGCCATGGTTAAAATGGCCGTGGATATGCTGAAACAGGGCATGATCGACGAGAAGACCGCCCTGCTGCGCATGGAACCGGCCAAATTGGACGAATTGCTCCACCCCGTGTTCGCTCACGAAGCGTTGTCCAAAGCCAAAGTGCTGACCAAAGGATTGCCTGCTTCCCCGGGAGCCGCTACCGGACGGGTGGTATTTTTTGCCGACGAAGCCGAAGAGTGGAAAGAACGGGGTGAAAAAGTGATCCTGGTCCGCCTGGAAACGTCTCCCGAAGACCTGCGCGGGATGAATGTGGCGGAAGGGATCCTGACCGCACGCGGCGGAATGACCTCCCACGCGGCTGTTGTGGCCCGCGGAATGGGTAAATGCTGCGTTTCCGGTGCCGGAGAGGTTATTGTAGACTACCACAAACGTCAGTTCACCATCAAAGGGACTACCCTGAAAGAGGGGGATTGGATCTCCCTGAACGGTTCCACCGGCGATGTATATTTAGGCAAAGTAGCCACCGTTGCCGCCTCTTTGGATGAGGATTTCAAGGCGCTGATGGACCTGGCTGAAAAACACACCCGCATGTATGTACGCACCAACGCCGATACCCCGGCCGACGCCCAGGCCGCCCGCAATTTCGGTGCGAAAGGCGTAGGGCTGTGCCGTACGGAACACATGTTCTTTGAAGGCGACCGGATCGACGCCATGCGCGAGATGATCCTTTCCGATACGGAAGAGGGCCGCCGGGCTGCTTTGGGCAAGATATTGCCGATGCAGCGGGGCGATTTTGAAGGCATTCTGGAAGCAATGGACGGCATGGGTGTGACCATTCGCCTGCTGGACCCGCCTTTGCACGAATTTACACCGAACACCTCCGCTTCCCAGAAGGAGATGGCCGAAAAATTGGGGATCACGGCGGAAGAGGTAAAACAAAAAGTGGACGCCCTGCACGAATTCAACCCGATGCTGGGACACCGCGGTTGCCGATTGGGCGTGACCTATCCGGAGATCACTGAAATGCAGGCCCGCGCCATTATCGAAGCGGCCTGTAACCTGAAACGGAAAGGGTTGAACCCGAAACCGGAGATCATGGTACCGTTGGTGGGTGAAGTGAAGGAGTTAAAAATGCAGGCGGAGATCATTCGCCGGACGGCCGAACTGGTCTTCTCCGAAAAAGGAGTGCGGGTGGATTTCATGGTGGGAACGATGATTGAGATCCCGCGGGCGGCGTTGACGGCCGACGAAATCGCCGAAGTGGCCGAGTTCTTCTCTTTCGGTACCAACGACCTGACCCAGATGTCCTTTGGATATTCCCGCGACGACGCCGGGAAGTTCCTGCCGGTGTACCTGAAGAAAGGGATCCTGAAAACCGATCCCTTTGCGGTACTGGACCAAACGGGTGTGGGCAAATTGATCCAATTGGGCGCTGACCTGGGACGCAAAGGCAATGCAAAGCTGAAGTTGGGTATTTGCGGAGAGCACGGCGGAGAGCCCTCTTCTGTGATCTTCTGCGATAAAGTGGGCATGGACTATGTTTCCTGCTCACCTTTCCGGGTGCCCATCGCCCGGTTAGCCGCCGCACAAGCAGCCTTGATGCACAAAAAATAAGGGTACAAATAATCAATAAGTTAAAGGAGTTGCCTCAAAAGTCGAGGCAGCTCTTCTTTTTTATTTTATATCAGCATAGCATTCTCTTTTGTATTATTTTATCCTTATCGCATTTATAGCAATGATGCTTAAACTTTTATGAGAGAAGTTTTAAGCAGACTCTAAGAAAAGATATAACTTTGACGGTAAGAAAAAGAAGATGAAAAAGTAGTGCAGAATCGCCGAAATACGCAGTAGTATAACAGCAAAAATGAAGCAAGGAAATCTAATAGGGTATGATTGGCGGAAACGGCAGTGCGAAACAGTAGATAATTAAAGAAATTGGAAAAATATGAAAACTATAATTGAGTTATCACATATAGAAGCAAAACAATATTTTCTGAAACAAGAAAGTTATTGCAATATTGATTTGCCAAAATACTTTGATTTTCAGCCATTATTAGATGCGTTGTCTCAAAACAAAAACATAAGCAATATTGCTTTGGGAGATGCAAAAAAATATGATGACATTAATTACAAATTTTACACAAACAAAGACGGAAAATTTGCGTGGCGACCGTTACAACTTATCAATCCATCAATTTATGCAAATCTCGTTAATAAAATTACGAAAGAAGAAAATTGGAAAATAATCGTTAATCGCTTTAAAAAATTCCAAGAAAATAAAAGAATAGTGTGTTGTAGTATTCCTGTTGTCTCAACAGAAAGCAAAAAATCAGACAAAGCAAAAAGCATACTAAATTGGTGGCAACAAATTGAACAGCAATCATTAGAGTTCGCATTGGACTTTGATTGTTTTATGAATACCGACATTACAGATTGTTATGGCTCAATTTATACACATTCTATTCCGTGGGCTTTGCATGGAGAAAGTGTTATAAAAGCGGAGTTTCTTTCACCAAGTAGCCCACGCAAAAAATTTTTAGGAAATGATATTGACACAACAATTCAAAGTATGCAATATTCTCAAACCAATGGCATACCACAAGGTAGTGTACTAATGGATTTTATTGCAGAAATGATTTTAGGTTACGCAGATGCGATACTTTCCTACAAGATTAAAAAGTATAACAGAAAAGAAACTAAATCTATAATCAATGATTATCAGATATTAAGATATCGTGATGACTATCGAATTTTCGCGACCAATCAAGAAGCATTAGTAAAAATCGCGAAACTACTGACAGAAACGCTAATTGATTTGAATTTTAAACTAAATTCTCAAAAAACATTCATCTCTAATAATATTGTTAGAGATATTATAAAACCAGACAAATTATATTGGAATGAGGTAAAGCAAGGTGAAAAAACATTGCAGAAGCATTTGTTCCTTATTCATTCTTTGGCAGAAAAACACCCAAATTCAGGGAGTTTGACAACAGCTTTGACAAAATTTTTGGAAGATAAGGTTTATCCTCTGAAATTATTCAAAGAAGAAAACTCAAAAGTTTTAGTGAGTATTTTAGTTGATATTGCGTTTAAAAATCCAAGAACATACCCTGTAATAACGGCTATTTTGAGCAAAATTTTATCATTAGAAGTTAATAGCAACATTGTAATCGAAATACTGAAATCTATTGAAAATAAGTTTGGTAAAATACCCAATGTTGGACATTTACAAGTTTGGTTACAGCGTTTGACTATTAAAACAGATAGAAATAAAAATTACACGGAGAAACTTTGTCAAAAGGTGTTAGACAGAGATACTGACATTTGGAATATTAATTGGTTGAGTAAATCTATTAAAGATGAATTCATAAACCACTCGATTGTAGATGAAAGCAAAATTGAGGAAATACACCAAGTGATTGAACCAGATGAAATTAAAGTGTTTGGCTACTAAAATGTTCTGCCACCACGTTGCGGTGGACAGAATTGTAGAATAATAACAGAGAAAAGAGAATAAATAAAAAGCAATATGAGTAATGTTCACAACTCCGCTGGGATTTTTCTTCTTACGTATAAACATGGGGAAAATTTAGCTCTTTTTTTTCATCGGGACACCTAAATTGGTGTCCTGAAATTTGCATAAAACTAATAGTCACCAAGTTCCAAAAACAACCATAAGGCTTGTCGAAAACAGGAAATAAGGGTACAAATAATCAATAAAAAGGGATTTACTTTAGGGTAAATCCCTTTTTTATGTTATAATAGTTTGTTTTTATAGCTGATAGTCTTCCAAAAGCCAATCTATTATATTGATTATCCGAATGGAGGTGGGTATTTTTTCGTTTGGAGGAGTGACTTGAGTAATAACCGTTAGTTTATCACAATGCAACTCCTTCCCGGATTCCTGCAAAGCACGGATTTCCCGATTCAGTGTTTTGGGATTGTTCAGGTCATTGCTTACCTGGATTAACTCAACGACTGTCCCTAATTTAACCACAACAAAATCAACTTCGTAATGCTGTTTGTAATAGTACAGTTCAAAATTGTACCGTTTTCTCTGGCGCATCAGGGCCAAATAAACGATATTTTCCAGCAAGAAACCGTTATTCGGCGAGAAATGAGGGGCTAAAACAGAGGCAAAACCCGTATCCACCAAATACACTTTGCGAAAACGCAGATTTTCCTGCTTTTTAAAAGAAAATTTTTGCAGCGTAAGGATCAAATAGGCTTCTTCCAAATACGAAACGTAATTCTTAACCGTATTTTCGCTGCCGATCTCAAACAAATTTTTTATTCGGTTGTAACTGATCTCATGTCCGAAATTGGCCGCCAAATAAAGTGCTATATCCCGAAAAACTTTGGTATGTTGCACCACATAACGATAAAATATATCGCGTGTGACAATGGAATTAAAAAGGTTGACCAGATAACTCTGCGGATTTTCACCCTTGGCAATTTCAGGAAATCCTCCCTGTATTAAGTAAGTATCAAAAGCTTTGGTCATCAAACCCCTGTTCTTTGTTGTCTTATTTTTTATATCTATTCGGCTATAAATCAGGTATTCCGAAAAGGAAAAAGGAAAAAGTTCTATGTCAGTGTAACGCCCTGTCAGGTGTGAAGCCAATTCTCCGCTTAACAACTTAGAGTTGGAGCCGGTTATAAAGATGGATAAACCGCTGCGTAATAATCTGTTTACAAACAGATGCCAATGCTCTATATTTTGAATTTCATCCAAAAAAAGATAGTCAAACGTACCGTAAACGCGATATACAGCCTCCAACAAATCATTTAATTTATCGGCGGAAAGAGCCGCTAAGCGTTCGTCGTCAAAATTAATATAGGCATATTTTTGATTTTTAAGTACACGGTGTGCTACCGTTGATTTTCCGGAGCGGCGAACCCCCGTGATGACTTGTGCCAAAGGCGTGTGTAAGTTCACCAAATGTTCCGCATCCCGTTTCACCCATTGACTGTCCGGAATGTATTTTGCCAACTCTTCACGTTGATCAACAATCGCCTGCACAAATAACTCATCCATAATTCCTCATTTTCTCCTGCAAATATACAATTAATCTCTATATATTGAGATTAATTCGTCAATTATTCTCAGTTCATTGAGAATAATTTGAAAAATATTCTCAATGCACCAAGAATCGGAGCACTACCGCACATCGTACCGCAGGAAGCGGACGAAACAGAGCGCCAACAGGATGCCGAACAGTGCAATCATGGCGATAAGGCTGTTGCGCATATAAGCCAGACGCTCTGCAAAACCGGCCGGTTTTTCGGTATAGACAGGTATCTGGTCTACCGCCACCGGCTGGCGCGAGGTGGAGAGGTTCTCGTATGGATTGTACCAGTGCGGGCTTTTCTCATCCTTGGCATCCAGATCTTTGAACCACTGCAGGAAAGACTCCTGAAAAACATGCAGGTCGTTCCAGTTCTTTTTAAAACGCAGGTAACCGCCGCCGAACATCCCCTCGTTCAGCTGTTCGAATTGGGCCATGGGGGAAAAGATCCCCAACAGGCGGGTGTTTTCAAACTGCCGGAACATCTGGCCGTACCAGGCATCCATCCGCCGTTTCCGGGCGTTCATCAGGTTGGTCTGGTTGTTCGCCCGCAATTCGTGCCGCGAATAGAACGGATTTCCGTGGTTTGAACTCCAGCTTCCATCAGGGGCGTTCCGGTTGATATCTTCTAATTCCCGCCGGATCTCCGCCTCTACATAAAGGTGGTCCGGTATGGGAAAGAGCTTGTTGGCCAGGAAGAGAGAGGAGTTGGGCCACACAACGGCCAGGAACACCCACACGGTTAAACAGATCAGCAAGCTGATGTTGGATTGTTTACTGAGCGTCGAGGCCAACAAACCGATGACCGCCATCAGGGAAATAAACAACAGGCCCGTTCCCAAAAATCCGCCCACAACGGTTAAGAACGCTCCGTTGACCTGAACCTCTTTGGAAAGTACCGCCACCAAAATGCTGCAAACCACCCCTACCAGCGTCACGCAAAACAGGGCGGTCACAATACCGAGAAACTTGGCGAAAAGATAACTCCCCCGCGAAACCCGGTTTGAAAAGACCAGGGAGAGGGTGCGGTCCTCTTTCTCTCCCGACACGGAGTCGTAAGCCAATAACAGCGTCATAAAACTCAACAGCATGTAGAGGATAAACGACCAGTTCAACCCCTGCGCCCTTTTCAGGAACGGATTGTTACCGCCTTGCTGTACCTCAAAGCCGGTCACCTGGTAAGCAGTGTAGGTCAATTTATTGGGAAGCATCCCCTCTTTGCAATCGTCTGCCACAAAGTAATCTTTGGGGGGCAACAGGTAATGGGAAGTACTTACAGCCACGCTGGTAATGTTGCCCGCCCTGTTAGACAGGGTGGTCGCATCCTCTTGGGAGAGTTTGGCGTAGCTCTCTCTCGTTTCGTGGAGGGAAAAGACCGACGAGAGGGTCCCGAAAATAAATACCGGAACCAGGATCGCAAACGAAATCTGAAACCGGAGCCCGTACAGGTACCCCTGCAATTCGCGTATAAAGAGTGTCGTAAACATAGTGCTAAGATAATCGGGTTAAAGTTGGTAGTTCCGGAAACGCAGCATGGTCAGCATCAGCAATACCAAGGCAATTCCCATCAGCAGGGCGAAACGCGCCAGCACAAAATTGTAGGCATCCGTACGGGTATGCGGTTTGTAGTCAAATACCGGGAAACCGACCACATCCAACGGGCCGTAATTCCCGTCATTCCACCCGGGGGGCAAAGATGCCCTAAACTGCCGAATGGCTTCCGGCCCCTGTTGAAATGCTGTTTCATAGTCTTGTATCATTTCGGAATACCTTTCATCGGAAACAAAATTCTCCGGGTCCATCCGGGTGCCCCATGTGGACGATTCGTATAATTTACGCTCCCGCACATAGTCAATAAAGGTCTGGCGGTACTCCCGCACCCGCTCCATATAGACTAAGTAATAACCGGGATCGGAGTAGCAAAGCGAGGAAGCCAACTGCCCAAAAATTTCGGAAGGCGACAACAGCGCCAGTCGCTGCTGAAAGCGCTCCTGTTTCACCAAACCGTCCAGATACTCTTTTTGAACGGCCCACTTTTTATCCGCATAATCGATCAAACGCGGGACCTCCCAGGTCGAAAAATTCAGGTGATAATCCAGCGCTTTTCGGAGGCCTCCGGAAAATTCAAGATATCCGTCACTACCACCGTTGTAATTCCAATGGGACAGACCGTCTATATCCAACATTTTGAGTATCTCCCGGCTTTTCTCCTCCCGCTCTTTCCAGTAAGGTTCCTCTACATCATCCAGCGCCAACTGCATGTTGTCGTATTGCTCCGTCTTCACGAAACTTTTGGCCGACCAGACCGCGATGTTCGGCACTAAGAACAGGAGCCAGATCCAGCACAACAGGCACACCGCTATGGAGGTTGACGACCGTTTGGACATGGCGGACACAAAGAGGCCGAACAGCACAAAAACCACCACGTACAGCACCGCCGAAAGAAACAACAGCAGTACATTTGTCCACATGGCGCCGTCCAACGCTATATCGGGCGATAGCAACAGGAATAATATTCCCGTAACAAAGCAAAACAACAGCATCGGGACTAGGGTCAGCAATATCCCCAGGAACTTCCCGATAAAGAAAGCGGAACGGTTGATCCGGTTGACGAGGATCATTTTTAACGTGTTGTTTTCACGCTCCCGCGTAAACGCATCGTAGGAGAACACCAATGCGAACAGCGACAGCACAATGGCAATCACCGTGGCAAAATCCAGGGAGAAAAAGGCGTTCAACAACGGATTGGAAAACCCGGCAACACCACTCAGTAGCAACGGGTATTCTCCGTACTGAAGCTGCACCGTATTCCCCATGTTCCGGCTGACCCCCTCGCTGAAGACGGCGAGCGCTTCGGGACGATGTATTACACTCGGCCTTACGTTCGAATATACTTTGGCCGCTTTGTACTCCGTTTCCACCTTTTCAGAAGCGGTTTTGTATACGTTAATCTGTTGTTTATACCGGTCTACGCTTGTCACCAAGGTAAACGGGATAACCAGCAGGCAAACCGCCAGGCCGATGACAAACCGGGCCGACGTGAGATTCAGTAAAAAATCTTTCCGGGCTATTAATCCGATCATTTTTTTATTTATTAAAATGAAATTTAAGTCGTGTTTTTCTTATTCACAAGAAGTGTTTCAAAAACGCTTAGCTGCGAAGCCGCTGATTTTCAGGCGGACGGGAGCATACTAACGTATGTGACCGACGACTGATAAATCAAGCAATGAAGCAGATAAATGTTTTTGGGACACTTCTAAGGCATCATCACAGTCTCCTGCATGTATTCGAGATAGAGCTGTTCCAGGTCGTCCTGTAAAAACTCTTCGCGATCGCGCAGCATCACCAACCGCCCCTCTTTCATGATACCCACCCGGTCGGCAACGGATTTGGCCCGCAAGATATCGTGGGTACACATCAGGATCGATTTACCGGCATTGCGCAGGTTTTTCAGGATTTGCATCAACTCCGCCGCCGATTTCGGATCGAGGCCGGAAGTAGGTTCATCAAGCAGGATGTTCGGCGCATCTTTGATGATGGCGATGGCCAACCCTACTTTTTGGCGCATCCCTTTGGAGAAGGTTTTCAGCTTCTTCTCGAACGCCTGCTCCTGCAACCCCACTTTCCGCATGATGGTATAGTAATCTTCTTTGTTTAAATGGGATTTACCGCCGAGTTTGGCAAAAAAATCGAGGTTCTGGCGGGCGGTAAAATTGCCGTACAGCATGACATTTTCGGAAACATAGGAGATGTAATTCTTTGTTTCCAACGGATCCTTCATAACATCGATCCCGTCAATAATGGCCTGGCCGGACGTCGGTTCAATGAAATTCAGGAAGAGGTTGATGGTGGTTGTTTTACCGGCCCCGTTGGCGCCCAGCAGGAAAAAGATCTCGCCCGGTTTGATTTCGAGGTTCAATGCATCCAACGCCAATTGGCCGTCTTCGTACCGTTTGGTTAATTCAATTGCTTGTAACATAGTCTATTGTTTTAAATTATTTTTATTCAGACAGATTCTTATCGTACATCAAAACGGGTAAAGCTGATAAAGGCCCCCACAAAAAACAGCAGGCAATAAGCAGCGATCAGCAAAATGTCCTTCAGGTTGTTCATAAACACATCCTGCAACGGAACGTACCGGTAAGCATCCATGAGCGGAATTTTTATCTCCCCCGCACCGGCTATTTGTTGAACACTGCTTGACGAAGCGCCCTTGGAAAAGTACTCCCTGAAAATGAACTTCGCATATACGTCCGTATTTACCTGTTCCTGAAATTGCTTCGCCTGGTTCAAAAAATTTTCCGCCTCCGTAGCCCCTGTGGCCGAAAATTCCGCCATCAGGTTGTTGGCAAGATTTATGACAGAGAGGGAGGATATAGCCCCGGCTATTCTGTTTTGTTTGTCCACACGTATTTTATAATCCACGGTCAGTTTGTCGACCTCCGATGCAAGCCGTTTTTCGTATTTTTCGCGTATGGGCAGCACCCTGTTATCGAATTCTACGTTTACCTCATCGTCCATATTGCCTGATACGTTTATTTCTGATTCCGGACGTAATTCCGCTTTTATCTCTTCGTACAGTTCTGTTTCTTCCGCCCGTTGTTCTTTGATAATATTAGCGATCAAATAGGCTTTCTTCCCTTCGAACACGCCGGTCGACTCCACCGGATAGATAACCCCGCTGATAATGGGGCTTATTTTCGGTATGACCAACCCTGTCAATATCCAGATCAGCAACAATACGTTGATGGATAAAGCGGAATTTTTGGCAAAAGAGGAGACCCACAAACCCAGGTTAAACAGGGTAAGCAGAAAAAGCAGGCTGACCCCCAGCATGATCAACACGGCAGGGAAAAATTGCGAAGAGAAGATGGGGACCATACCTGAAAACCAAACAATCAGCAGGGCAATCAGGAGGGAGAGCAAAAAAGGGATCAGGAAAACCAGGTAATTTCCGATCAATTTGGCCAGGAGTACCTGCCGCCGCAACACCGGATTGGAGAGTACCATGCGGAAAATACCGTTTTCCTTGTCGCCGGATATGGCGTTAAATGTAAAGACAAGGGCAAGTATGGACAATACCATCACGACGATGTAGGCAAAGTCCATTTTTCCCATCAGGTCGTATTTGTTGTCGGGCTTTGCGGTTTCTATCCGGTAACGCCCGTCACGGGAAGTCAATACCTTGTAAGGCATTTTTTCATCCATCCCCTGGGAAAAGATGCTCAACGGAGAAGGGGGATGGATCCCCTCGGCCACCATGTCGTACCACACCGATGTTGCCTCCCGGTATGTCTGTACTTCCTGCCGGTAATCGGACAGGCGTTGCGAATAGTTTTTTACCGACACATAAAAACTCAACGGAATGATACAGATGCAAAGCAGGGTGATGACCCAAAACCGGAAGTCAATGATAGAGGCCTGTATCTCTTTGATTAATAGCGTTTTAAACATTGTATCTGTTTTTAGGGTTTATCGTTTGCTTAACCGGATACCGAACCAGACAATGCCGACGATGAATGCGCCCAGCAACAATACCAACAGAATGGTTCCTATGACAGAGGTCTTTGCGTGTACCTGTATGCGGACGGTTTTGTCCTCGGTATCTACTTTGCGGTTATCGGCCAGCGCTTCGGTCTTGATCTTGACCTCCTGCGCCCCGACACCGGCATCGGAGGGAGGCAGGATGGTAATGGTGACCACCTCCTCTTTTTCCGGCTCCAGCGAACGGATCAGGTCCGGCCTTACAACGGTTTTCCATCCCAGGGGATTGTCCGTAGTTACCTTGATGTTATCAAGCCGGCGGGTCCCGGCGTTGCGGACGGTTACATCCATCCGTACACTGTCGCCGCTGCTGATCTCGTGGTACAGGTTGGTAGCCCGCACCTCTATTTTGCCCTTTCCGCGCGGGATCAGTTCCAGCATTTCGTTTCCGCAGGAGAGGCCAAGCAATGCCTCCGGGGTACGCGACTGCTCGTCCAGGGCGGAGAGGCGGGTGAACTGGTCGTTGGTAAAGGTCAGCACATAGAACTGGAGCGGCTTATCAATTTGCACCTGCTCGTCGTCACGGTCGGGCAGGAACACCCGCAACGCTAAGTTCTTAGTATTGACACCCTGCGCGTATTTGATCTGGGACACTTTGCTGCTCCCGTCTGTAAATTCGTAGGTGATCTGCTGCGGCAATCCCACCACCATGAGGCGGTAAACATCGTCGGAGGTGGAAAAACGTTCCAGCGTCAGCCCGTAAGTAGCCTGTGAACTCAGGTCGGCTTCCTGCGAAAATTGGAGGGAGTTGATGTCGATCACGTGGGTGCTGGCGTCTTTTTTGAGATAGATACTCTTCTCGTCTTTGCGACCACCGTAAGAGAGCACGACCTTCAGGTTATCGGCATCTTTCAGCAAGTCGAAATCGGCCGTCGCCTCCTCTCCCAATTCTATGGCTGGGATCCGGTATTCGTACGGAGAGCCGATAATGGTCTGGTCCGTCAAATCCACAATGGAAACGAATACATTGTATACCTTGCCGGAACGCATCTCCGGGGTAAAGACGTCAAAATGCTCCCGGAACTGGCTCAGGTACTCCTCGTTCCCTTCCAGGGTGCTTTTCAGGGTGATCTTCACCCGCCTGTCACCTTTGTTTGTTTGGTATTTGACCGCGCGTTCAATGATGATGTAGGACTGTTGCGAAATCAACTTTAAGATCAACTTCTGGTAATCCACCTCCCGGCTGAGCAGGTTGTTTTTGGATTGATTAAAATCATTTTCGGAGATGGCTTTTTCGTTAAACAACCGGGTGTCGTTCTCGTACTTCTGTTTGGCGTTTTCGTAATCCGCCCGGGATTTCTTCAAATCCAGCAGGATGGCAGCCTCATCCTGGGCAAACAGCGGGAATGCCCCACACACAAACATCCCTAATACTAAAAATAAAATTCGCTTCATTCTGTATGATCGTTTAATTGGTTTCTGTTTCTACTACTTTGTAACTGCGGTTGTTTTCAAAATCCCACATCGTTTTCCGTTTCAGGTCTGCCAGCGCCAATTGGTAGGTGATGTAGGATTTGATGTAATCCAGTTGCACCTGCGATAAGCGCTCCTGCTCCACCGACAGCTCCTGCCCCGTAATATCGCCGTTTTTATACCGGAGCTGGTTGATTCCATAGCTTCTGGCCGCATTCTCTTTGTTCTGTTGATTGATCCGGAAACGGCCTTCCGCCTCGTAAACCGTACGGACCACTTCCCGGATCTGTTTCACAATGGTGTTTTGCAGGTTCTCCAATTTCAACTCCTCGGCTTCTAAGTATATTTTTTCCCGTTCCACCAGGTTCCGGCCGCGTTTCCAGTCGTAAATGGGATAGGATAAAGTCAGGGTGATCCCCCTGTTCGGCGGACGGACCGTAAGATCGTCGAAGGAGGAGTTGAAACGGCCGCCGACGTTGTTCCCATCCATTCCTACCCCCGTCAGATCGTAGTAGGCCGATATGTTCCCTTTGAATTCCCGTTCGCGTTTGGCACGGTCCACCTGGATCTCCTGCAACTTCATATCGTATTCGGCCTCTTTGATCTCCATCCGGTTTTGCAACGCCTGTTCTATGGCCAGTTCCAGGTTGATCACGACCGGATCGAAATCGGTAGCGGCTATTATTTGGATCTCGCTCGACAGGTCAAGCCCGATCAGGAGTTTAAAATTGTCTTTTTCCGTCTCGTACTGTCCGATGCTTTCGGACAACCGGGCGTTGTTCTGGGCGACTGTGATCTCGGTGATGAGCACATCGCCTTCCGGAATATCCCCTGTCTCCAGTTTCAACCGGGCAATACGCAAAGCCTCTTCAGAATTCCGCAGGCGCTCTTCGTTGATCTGCCGCTCGTATACAGCCTGGTAGAGGCTGTAAAAAGCAGTGGTAACGCTGTACACGATATCCATCTGTGCACGGGTATAATACGCCTCGGTCCGTGCATACCTGAACTCTGCGGCTCTCAGGTTTTCGCGGAGTGTGTTTTTGGTAAACACAGGCTGGTTGAATATCAGGCCAAATTTGCTGTATGCCTGCTTGCGCTTCAAGGTCTCGTAATCGGAGAGTGCAAGGGTAGTGCGGTAATTTTCGTGGTACATCAGTCCCGACAGCGCGATATTCCCTCCCGTGGGCAATACATAGGTGAAACGCAGGTCACCGCCGAACTGCATGGAACTGTAAGAGTTGTAAACCGGCAGGTCGTTCACCTGCTGCACACTCTGCAACCCCTCGTCCCAACTTGGAGTAAATATGTTCAGGTCCAGCCGGGGTTTGAATTGGGCCTTGTAGTAGAGGTAATCGTACAAAGAGGCCTGCTTGCTTTCGTCGTGCGATTTGATCGTATAGCTTTCACGCAGGGCGATGCCGACCGCCTCCTCAAAAGTCAGCGTCAAGGTATCCTGCGCCTGTATGTTCGCTGTAAAAACAACAAAAATGAGTAAAAACAGAGTTATTTTCATACACTTTTTATTAATGCACAGAGGAATATCAATTACCGTGCCAAACAATACAACCATTTATTACACAGCAATATACAGACATTCTATTAAAATCAGAACATCCTTTTTGGGGTAAAATTTTACCCGTTTATTGGGTAATTATTTACACACATTCCGGGTAATTTTCCTATCTTTGCCTAACTCAAATCAGAAGGCCAATGCCGGAAAAAGCAAAAAAACAGCGTGCGGAGAGATCAAGCAATTGGAGTGATATACGCAACACGTTATCGGAATTTAATCGCTCGCTGACACTGATCGTCGATAAAGAGTTGCTGCTCACGAACATCGTCTCTAAAATCAAACAGATCGTGTCCGTAGAGAAAGTATCAGTATTCCTGATACAGCACGACACAGATAAATTCTTGCTGGCCGCCTCCAACCAGCCGGAAGAGGAGGTGTCACAAAATACGCTGTTTTCAGCTAAAGACAAATTGATCAATTGGTTTTCGGTAAACGAATCCCTGTTAGTCGTCTCCCAATCACCCTCCATTCTGCACTATTTCTCCCGGGAAGAACAGGATGTGATACACGCCATGCAATCGGAATGTATCTACCCGCTAAAGGTTATGAACCGCCTGACAGGTCTGGTTTTCTTAGGAAGAAAAACAGACCGTACCGATTACAGCCGGGACGAACTCGACCTGCTTGCCTTGCTGCTCGACCAGTCCGCAGTCGCCATAGAGAATGCTATCTTGTACGAAGAACAGAACGCCCGGATCAAGAAAATGTACCGCGCCGACCGGTTGGCCATACTGGGACAATTGGCTGCGGGCGCCGCGCACGAAATACGCAATCCGCTGACGGCCATCAGAAGTACGATACAATACCTCGGAAAAGATATGCAGGATACCGACAAGGCCGAAATGATCGGCGAATTGATGGAAGAGGTGGACCGCATCAACAAGATCGTGCAGGGACTGCTCTCTTTTGCAAAACCTACCGAATTGGAAACCACCCGGACCGACATCGAAACGCTGATACGGGAAACCCTCTCGCTGGTGAACAACCTGCTGAAAAAGCAATCCGTACACGTAAACTACAAAAACCTGTCGGACGATTCCGTCATCATTGCCGACCCCGCCCAACTGAAACAGGTTTTTTTGAATATCCTGCTCAACGCCGTGGAAGCGATGGCCGAAAGCAACGACAAAACAGTAAATATCGTCCTGGAAAACAGCCGCCCGGTAGATATGCGTTCCCGCTTCCTGCTCATCTCTTTTGAAGACAACGGAAAAGGGATAGAGCCGGAAAACGTGGAAAACGTATTCAATCCGTTTTATACCACCAAAAAAGAGGGTACGGGGTTGGGATTGCCCATTTCATATGGGATCATCAACAAACACAACGGGGAGATGGAGTTTTTCAGCCGGCCCGGAGCGGGGAGCAAACTAACCATAAAACTGCCGCAGGCGTTGAAATAAAGAGTTTAGCATGAAGAAGATTTTAATAGCCGATGACGAAGTAAAGATCAGAAAAGTGATGGCGATGCTGCTCCGCGACGAGGGGTATGAGGTGCTTGCCGTGGCAAGCGGTAAAGAGGCGGTCAAAGCGCTCGACTCTTTCCGGGCCGATGTGATCCTGCTGGACCAGCAAATGCCCGACATGACCGGTATGGAAGCTTTGCAACAGATCAAAACAACACATCCCGGCGCCACCGTCCTGATGGTGACGGCGTATGGTTCTGTCACGCTGGCTGTTCAAGCCATAAAAAACGGCGCATACGATTTTATAGAAAAACCGTTCGACAACGATGAATTCTTGCTGACCGTACAAAGGGCCCTGAGTTTTCACGAGATCAGCCATGAGCTCAATCACTTAAAAGAACAACAGAAGGAAAATTTCTCCTTCGGGCAAATTGTGGGCAACAGTACAAAATTGCAGCAGGTAATGTCGCAGGTGCGGAAGGTGGCCGATACGAACGTGACCGTGTTGGTACTGGGAGAAAGCGGCGTCGGGAAAGAGCTTGTTTCGAGGGCGATCCACAATTACAGCAGCCGGAAAGAGAAGCCGCTTGTGACCATCAATTGCGGGGCCATCCCCCTGACATTGATAGAAAGCGAACTGTTCGGGTACGAAAAAGGCGCTTTTACCGATGCCAAAGAGACGCGGGCCGGTACCTTTGAAAAAGCCGACGGCGGCACGCTGTTCCTGGACGAAATCGGAGAACTCCCGCCGGATGCACAGGTAAAACTGCTGCGCGTGCTGGAAGAAAAGAGCGTGACACACATCGGGGGCAAAAAAGAGATCCCCGTGGATGTACGCATCATTGCCGCCACCAACCGCAATTTGGAAGAGAAAGTCAGGCAGGGTACTTTCCGGCTCGATCTGCTGTACCGGCTCAATATTTTCACCATCAACATTCCCCCCTTGTGCGAACGCAGGGAGGACATTCCAAGCCTGGTCGACTATTTTATCGCCAAGTACAACAAAACCATGAACCTCTCAGTGAAAAACATTTCGCAAGAGGCCATTGACCAATTGTGCGGCTACGACTGGCCCGGCAACATCCGCGACCTGGAAAACGCCATCCAGAGCGCCATGATCCTCTCGGAAAACGGGACCATACTGGCGGACCACCTGCCCATGCGGGTCAAGGGTTACCCCAGGATCGGGTCCATTCTGCTCGACAACGACAGCGACTCCAACAAAATAAAAGAGGCCAACGAACACACCGAAAGAGAGTTGATCATTGCGACCTTACAACGATACGACAACAACCGCACCCTTGCCGCCAAAGCACTCCATATCAGCCGGAAAACCCTCTTCAACAAAATGAAGAAGTACCAACTGGGGTAGCCATAGCGATGAAAGGTTATCCGGCCGGTGTAAAAGAGAAAGCCAAAGCAGCCTGTCCGGCGGGAAGGCCTTTGGGAACGGTGATCTCCACCCCCTCCCCGACCTTTTTCCAACGGACCGGTTTACCGGTTTGCAAGTGGATCATCCGGCTGCCGGCCACTGGCAGGTTCCCTTGCCAACGGATAGTTGAGGGAACCGGTTCGCCCTCCTCCAAACACGTGATCGCATACAACTTTCTCCCCTCTTTGCTCCGGGTAAACCAGGTTTTCCCATCGTTGTAATGCGGGGTGGTACGGGTATGATAGATAGCTTCCCCGTTTTTCTCCACCCACTCCCCGATCTTTTCCAAACGGGCCACCACCCCTTCGGGCAGAGTGCCATCCGGTTTCGGGCCGATCCCCAACAGGAAATTCCCCCCTTTGGCCACAATCTCAGCCAAAATGTGGATAACCTGCGCCGGCGATTTGTACACATCCGTCGGCACATACCCCCAATCATATCCCAAAGTAATGCAGCTCTCCCACGGCACGCTCAATTGCTCGGCAGGGATGCCCCGTTCAGGGGTCTGGTAATTCTCAAATTTCCCCGGAACGGAACGCTCCACGATCAAAATGCCGGGCTGGTAGCGGCGGGCCATCGCAGCGATTTTTGGCATGTCGATCACCTGCTCCCCTTTGTAGAAACGGCCGGCCCGCTCTTGATCCGTCGGGCGGGCAGGCCGTACCCACCCTCCATCCAGCCAAAGAATGTCGATCTGGCCGTAATCGCCGTTTACAATCTCTTCCAATTGGTTGTAGGTAAACTCCTTAAACTTATTCCAACGCCAGGGATTCTTTTCGATACTGTAGTTGTTATTCCGGTTGGGGGTCGCATAGCGGTCCCACCAATAGTATTGGCTGTGCCAGTCCGGTTTGGAATAATACGCCCCGATCATATAGCCTTTTTCCCGGAAAGCCGTGAACACCTCTTTGGCCACATTCCGGCGGGGATCATCTTTAAAAGCCCCGTGCATGATAGAAAAGTCGCTCTGTTTCGTATCGTACATATTGAAACCGTCGTGGTGCTTCGTTGTGAACACCACGTATTTCATCCCGGCCTGTTTTCCGGAGGCCGCCCAGACAGCCGGATCAAAGCGTTCCGGCTTCAGGGAATCAATGGCGCTCCAGTACTTCCGCTTGTAATCTTCATAAGCGATCATACTGTCGCGGGGGATCCAATCCTCCTCCTCCGCACAAATGGACCAGGACTCCACCGTTCCCCAATAGGCGTACAGCCCCCAATGGATCAGCATCCCGAATTTCAAATCCTGCCACTCGTCCAACGTTTTCAATACTTCCGGCTCTTCCGGCCATACGTAGGAGGCCGACCGGCCGTGGGTAAAGGTCTGTGCCGACCCCGAAAGGGAGCACAACACGCCCGCCATACAGAGTAAAAAATAACGCTTCATATCTGTTCGTTTAAATGATCCTACTCTTCCAATAAATCCGGGCGCAACGACCGGGTGCGCTCGTATGCCTGCTGCTCCTGCCACGCCTGTATCTTGGCGTGGTTTCCGGAAAGGAGCACCTCCGGCACCCCCCATCCATTGAACTCCGCCGGGCGCGTATAGACAGGCGGGGCCAGCAAATTGTCCTGAAAAGAGTCGCTCAAGGCGGAAGATTCGTCGCTCATCGCCCCGGGAAGCAACCGCACAATAGCATCAGCCATGATGCAGGCCGGCAACTCCCCGCCCGTCAGTACAAAATCCCCTACAGAGATTTCCCGGGTCACCAGGTGGTCGCGGATCCGCTGGTCCACCCCTTTGTAATGCCCGCACAGGATCAAGATGTTCTCTTTCAACGACAGTTCGTTGGCTGTCTTCTGATTAAAAACAGGCGCATCCGGCGAGGTGTAAATGATCTCGTCGTACTCCCGTTGGGCCGTCAACTCCGCCAGACAATCAAAAACCGGCTGCACCGTCAGCACCATCCCCGCCTCTCCTCCAAACGGATAGTCATCCACCTTCCGGTGCTTGTCTTTGGACCAATCCCGGAGATTGTGCACACAGACCTCCACCACCCCTTTCTCCTGCGCCCGCTTCACAATGGAGTGGTTCAATGGACTTTCCAGCAACTCCGGAACAGCACTTACAATGTCTATCCGCATGTTACAGGTAGTCCTCAAAATAGTCCGTCACCTTCTGCATCAGGTGGATCCGGTCGCGCCCCATCACATTATGCTCGGCAACCGGATAGGGAAAATAGTCCACCGGCACCTGGTGCCGGATGCACTCCTGGATAAAATTGAGGCTGTGCTGCCACACCACCGTATTGTCAACGGCCCCCTGGCAGATCAACAGTTTCCCTTTCAGGTCCTTCGCTTTATTCAACAGGCTGGTTTGGGCATACCCTTCCGGATTCCGTTGCGGAGAGTCCATATACCGCTCCCCGTACATCACCTCGTACCACTTCCAGTCGATCACCGGGCCGCCGGCCACCGCAACCTTGAATACATCCGGATAGTTCGTGATCAGGGAGATGGCCATAAATCCGCCGTAACTCCACCCGTGCACCCCGATCCGGTCGGCATCCACCCAAGGGTATGATCTCAGGAGTTCAACCCCCTTCATCTGGTCGGCCATCTCCACCTGTCCGCACCGGCCGTGGATCGCCTTTTCAAAATCGGCGCCCCGGTTCTGCGTCCCTCGGTTGTCCTGCACATACACCACATACCCGCGCTGGGCCATATACATCTCCCAACGGCGCAGTTCCGCCTGCCAGGTGTTTTTGACCAATTGGGAGTGCGGCCCGCCGTATACATATACGATGACCGGGTACTTCCGGGCAGGATCGAAATTCATAGGCTTGATCAACCGGTAGTAGTTGTCGTACCGGCCATCCGCGCTTTTCACCGTCCCCAATTCAATCTCCCCGCAATTGTATGCCGCCATCGGGTCCGCAGCGCGGAGCAACTCGCGCGCCGGCTTGCCGGAAACCGGCTGTACGGCCACCACGTTCGGGACGTTCCGGCTGCTATAGGTATCAATAAAGTAGCTTCCGTCCCGGCTGACGCTAACGGTATGCCACCCCTCCGCCCGTGTCAGGCGCTCCTGCCGGCCGGTTTTGAGCTCTACCCGAAAGAGGTGATTTTCCACCGGGCTAACCTCCGCCGAGGTGTAGTAAACGTATTTTCCATCCTGACCGGTGTACTCCACATCCGCATCCGTAACGGTCAGGCGGCGTACCTGCTTTCCTTCCGTATCGCACAAGTAGAGGTTGCGATAGCCGTGCCGGTTGTCTGTCCGGTAAATAAAGCGAGAGGGATCATTTTTCAGGAAGATAATTTTGTTCTGCGGCTCCACATATTTCGGATGCTCTTCCTCCAGCAGGGTCTTGATAAAAGCCCCGGTCCGGGCGCAATACTTGTTCAGCCGGACATGCTTTTGGTCCCGGTTTACCACCTGGATATAGACAACATCGGAGGACGGCGACCAACTGATATTAGTCAAGTATTGCTCTCGCCCAAAATCATCCACCTGCACAAAGGTCGTTTTGCCAGAAGCGAGATCATATATTCCCAGCGAAACCTGTTCGGAAGCCATTCCGGCCATGGGGTATTTGATCTCCCGCAAAGTACCCGTGCGGGTAGTAATATCTACCAACGGAAAGGTTCCCACCGCACTTTCGTCTTTCCGGTAAAAGGCCAGTTTTTTCCCGTCGGGCGACCAGAAGATGCCGTGGGTGATCCCCATTTCGTTCCGGCTGACCGTTTGCCCGTTCACAACATTGGGATCCTTGTCGCCCGTGACAGCATATTCGTTCCCTCTTTCGTCGGAATACCAGAGATTGTTCTCCCGGGTAAAAGCAAAGGCGTCTTTTCCGTTAAAGGTGAGGTTTTGGGCTTTGACCGGCAATGGAAGGATGCGTACCGCTTTTTTATCCTGCACATGTATTTCCGTGTATTTTCCGCCTGCCCGTACACAGAATACCCCGCCGTCGACCCAGGAACAAGCCGGCCAACGCTGTAGTTTTGTTCCGAGGACGGCATTCAGTTCTTCCAGGGTCATCAGAAGCCGCGGACCGGACCGGTCAGGCTCTTCCGCCAGTAATTGATCGTCCTTAATGTATGTCAGCGTGTTACGCTCCCCCTGCCATTGAACGGCGAGGCGTTCGGGATAGAGTTCGTAACCCAGTACCGCCTCTTCCATGGTCAGTACTTTTTCCTGTGCGGCCGCCCCCAGTAAACACAGGAAGCCGGCCAGAGTGATGATCCATTTTTTCATAGCACGGCAAATATACCTTATTTTGATCAAAAAATCATGTTTTTGCCGCCGTTCAAACAGAGGCCGCCCTGAAATTACAATCCCGGCTTAGAGGTTCAACCACCGCTCCGGGGAATTGTGCCCTTGAAGCTGCTTCGCTTTTACGCTTCTTGGGTACTAATTCCCCTTCGCTCCGGTGCTTCCCTAAACACTCCCCGCCTCACAAAGCACAAAAGTATTGATCCGGCAGGCGTATTGATAGAAAAAATGATGGTTGCTTTTGTATATGAAGACAACAATAAGAAAAAGTTACAGAGATACAACTTTTTTCCAATCCACAAACTTTCCTGATAATAACAGGTTTGCCCTGTTATACGCTTACACTGTTGCGACACAGGAATTTGGGGTCGAGATCGACCTCGTTCCGCCATTCGACAGTGTCAAAACTTACCCTCACTGTGTTAAACTTTACACAATCAAATGGACAGTGTTCCCTGCTTACTCTTTCGCCATCTCTGCGGTATGGCCGAGCTGTTTCAAAATCATTATATTTTTTTTACTATTAAACTCCAAGACCAAATCGAATGCCCCATATTCGAACACGCCGTCGCCAGTACATTCCAAGGGTATTTCCGGCTGTCCGGTTGCTTGTGCGATCAACACGTTTTCCTTCTTTGTTATCGTTAGTTTAATCGGTAGTTCCGGAGATGAATATACCCCGAGGTACTTATCCAACTCCTCGGATGTCACCTCTACTGCCTTGGAAAATACCGGCAGTTTATATTCTTTTCCAAAATAGATGTTCAAACAGCCTATAACAATGTCGTTCAGCATATAATCAGCACCATTTTCAAGCAATGCAATAGACAATTTCGATTCGGGAAAATAGAAAGCATTCGATTGAAATCCATCGATGCCGCCCGTATGACCATAGCCGAGGAGATTATAAAAAGGAACCTTCATCAGACCGAGTCCCCAAATGCCTTTCAACGAAGTCATCGAGTCGAGACTCTCTTGATTCACTATCTTTCCGGAAAAGAGACAATCGAAAAAAACATTCAGATCATAAGCATCCGATACGATAAAACCTGCCCCCAAAGCGATGCTCATATCCGTTTCGTCTGCTTTTTTCCACTTAGAAGAGAATTTTGTGTATGAATAGGCTTCTGTGTCGGTTGGTTCTATCGCTCCACCGATATAAGTATTGCCCAAACCACACGGAACCAAGATCAGTTCGCTGAGCAAATCGGAAAAACTTTTAGAAGAGACTTCTTCTGCAATCCATGTAAGCAAAAAATAATTAGAGTTCGAGTACTCGAATTCCTCACCGGGTGAAAAAGATGGCTCGTGAGATAAAATCCGATCTATCACTTGCTCTTTAGTGTGTTTTTTTGTACTCCATTCGTACTCTCCTTGTCCGAAATAGTTATAAATCCCGCTCCTGTGTTGCAACAAATGCTCGATGGTTATTTTTTCAGCATTAGGAATCATAGGGTAATATTCCGACAATTTGGAAGTTAATGACAGTTTTCCCTCCTCTATCTGTTTCATGATAATAGTTGCGGTGAAGGTTTTGGTAATCGAGCCGATGCGGAATTTCGTGTCGGCACTGTTTCTAACGCCATTCTCCACATCGGCATACCCGTAACTTTTTTGGTATATCTCTTCCCCGTCTTGAAAGATCGATACGCTTCCCATTCCCTTTCCATAAGTTTCGATGGCCGTAAACAGGCTGTCTAACTTAGGTGTGTTCAGGTTTTGAGCTTTCAATAAGTTGGTCAATGCCAACAATGCGATTGATAAAATAATAATTCTTTTCACGATTCTTAGTTTTAATTGTTTACAACTTGATTTCTTCAATTATGCATACATAGTATAGCTATGTATAAAAATAAAATTTTAACGCTCCTTTTGTTTTAGTCTGTATTTCAGTTTTAACAACAGGGTAATGAATAAGTATATTATCGTCCCAACCAAAAGAATAACAGGAATGAACCAATTCCCTAAAACTTCTGTCCAAGAGCTATCTGTTATATTAGATATAAATCCAAAATGGAATCCATTTTCTTCTATAAACAATCCTGTGTTGTGAGGATAGATCAGTTTGGCAAAAACCAATAAAATGAAACAGAATAGGAGCAAATACGACAAGCTAAATAGCACATATACAAACCCATTGGATATATTTAAGGTAAGTGCGTTTATTACATGGAACGGATTAAAAGTTTTTGTTGCTCGAGATAACTTCAGATCGGCAATCAGGGGAGGCAATGTTTCTTCCGGTGCACCAAGACGCTTGAGTATTGCTAACATTTTTTCGACTTCATCTGTATCGATATTTTTCTGCATATACTCATAAATATGGCTGTTCAACTCCATCAGAATGTCTTGACGGTCATTCTCTGATAACGTTTTCGTCATTCGTTCGGCACGGCGAATGTAATCGAGGTAAATCTCGTTAGTGCTTTTATTTGCAAATTCTATTATCTTCATTTCGATATTTTTTTGATCGATTCATATAAATGTTCCCAGATCTTTTTCATCTCCTCCAGGGCTATGGACCCTTCTGATGTCAATGTGTAATATTTCCTCGGTATGCCAGACGGCTGTTCCACCCATTTTGAATCAATCAACCCATCTGTTTTCAACCTATTCAATAAAGGGTACAATGTTCCTTCGGCTATATCTATCGCAATATGCTTAAGCACATACTCCATGATCTCATAGCCGTACATCTCCTTGCCTTTTAACAGAGTCAAAAGGATAAAGGACAAAGTTCCTTTTTTTACCTGAGATTGCCATTTATGGATAAAAGTCTCATTCATGTCGCAAATATACACAATATATAGTTATACTATGTATTTTCTGAAATTTTTTTTTTCGTTTCAATCAGAGCAAAGTCTATGTGTTTGATGTAACTTGTTGGAATAAAATTGGAAATCCGTACCTGCCTGTGAACCCTATTTAGAGCCGGACGAAGATCTTGCCCGTGCCATCTCTATCGACGAATTACTCTCAGGCGTCAAAGAAGACATCAGCGATATGTATAAGACAAACAAAGAAGGTGCTTGTTCTGCCTGAGGTGCGTTAATACTTAAAAGAATTGGTGCACATACTCTACACAAAAAACTATTTTGGCTTCGAACAATCAGCTAAAAAATATGTCGAAGGGTTTTTCCGTGACATTCAAACCAATTTGCCTAATAATCTGCGTAAAAAAGCACCGTCCCATTTCGATCGTTACGGAAAAGGGATTATGCTATGTTCCGCAAAGACAGGCACACGCAATGGTATGTATTTTTCTCCATATATAACTGCCATGGCGAAACAGTTTATCTAATCCGATACATCAGCAACAACCACGCAATCGGTCGTATCATGTTTGAATAGAACAGGATTAAAAAAAAACTATGGTATACTTTTCAACGTTGCCAGCGCCTCCTTTCGCGACAGTCCGTTAAAATGCCACCATTCGCCGGGAAGGGAGCTAAAACCGGACTCGGTCATGACCTGCCTGAGCAGTTTCCGGTTCCGGTAGGCGGAACGGGTGATCTTTCCCGCCGCCAGCAAAACCTCTTCATGGTCCGTTCGCGCCTCCTCCCCAAAACAATCGTAAGCGGATCCCATATCCAACTCCTGTCCGTCCAAACCGCTCAACGTCACATCCACCGCCGCGCCGTAATTGTGCAAACCACCCCCCTGGGCCGGATTACCGACAAAAATATACTCCGGCGTTCCTTTGACCCGGTCCCACAACTCCTGCTGCACATGCATCGGACGGGCCGCATCATACACCGTGATCCGGAGATCCGGACGAATCTGCTTTAAACGCCGGTGCGCCCCTTTCAACCGCTCCGCCATTTCAGGCAACAGGAACGCTTTCCGGAGGTCCGTATACAACACTTTTCCGGTAAAATTTTCCACCGTGGCATAGACCAAGCGGACCCGCAAAGAAAAGTCCGCCTCCCGGACATCCACCAACCCCATCTCCCGCATACTCCTCTCCGTCCCGCTCTCTGCCGGAAGAGCAACACCTTTCAGCAAAAGCGAATCATCCACCTCCACCATCCGGTCTTTTCCGCCGGTTCCAATGGATCCTGTGGTTCCCGTACGGTAAGGGCTCTCTCGGCAGGCCAGCAACAGGAGGAACACCGGCAGCCAACCGCACAAAATCCGCCGTTTCTTCACTCCCCGCAGGAAAACTGATCCGGATATTTCGGATGAGCGTCCCGGTACGTATTCATAATAAAGGCCATATCGGCGTCCGGATCCCCCGTGGGACGGAACAAAGGCCCGATCGTACAGGTTTTGGCCTTGTAATCTATACGGCCCAGGTAAACCGGTACCCCGGCAGCCTGCGCAATCACCAGAAACCCTTTTTTCCATTTTTTCCGCTTTTGCCGGCTTCCTTCCGGAGTAATACAAAGATACATCGTATCCCGTTTACGGAACTCCTCCGCCATTTGTGACACCAACTGACTGTCTTTGTTCCCCCGGTCCACAGGGATCACCCGCAACGCCCGCAGAAGGGCCCCGAGCGGAAAAAAGAACAACTCCTTCTTCATCAGGATAAAAGCCGGAACACGCTGGCTGAGAAAAGAGAGCTCCCCCCAGAAAAAATCCCAGTTGGAGGTATGGGGGACAGAGATAATCACGGCTTTTTTCTCCTCCGGAAGCGCTCCGGCATATTTCCAGCCTCCCAGCCACATCAAAAATTTAGCAATATACCGCATCGTTTGAATCTATTTCATCTAAAATGTCAGTTCTCCGGAAAAAGCCAACGGTATCAGGACACGGATCCCCCACGTTCTGTACCCTCCCCTGTCAAACGCAACGAAACCTCCGACCCTCAGGTTCCGATCGAATCCCAGCGAGTAGCCCGCCTCCGTATAGTGCCCGGCATCCGGGGTCCGGAGATACCGGACATGGAGCCCCTCCCCGAACAGAAACCGCTGCATAAAAGGCAATCGCTTCAAAAGCAAGTAATTGGAATAATAGTCCACCGTTCCCTGTACCCACTCCCGGTTCGTGGAAAGTGCGTAGTAGTCTGCCAACATGTAGGTCCCGGCCCAATCATTATCCGCCACTGTCCACCCGATCGTCCGGAAATGTCTGTAATCCGGAAACCAGAGCTCCTTTCTTGAAAGGAATTTCCCGGCGGAAACACCGTACACCAAGCGGTCAAACAAATTCACCCGGACCGTCTGGTCCACCCCGACCTCCAATCGATCGTAAGAACTGCCTCGTCCGGTCCCCGGCGGCACCCCTCTTTCATAACGGACGGAAAAGGTCGGCCAGGCTGTTTTTACATACTCTTTTCTCCCGGCCTCCACTTCAAAATAGTAGCGCGGCGTATACTGGAGTTCCGAATAGAACGAAAGAGAAGTATGTGCCGGCATGTTGGTTCCGCCCCGCAGAGAAGGCAAGTTCAGCTCCGGATCCCGCTTGCGGAAGTTGTACGAAGCGTGATTCTCCAACAAGTTCCGTTTTTCGTACCGTCCGCCTACCGTAAAAAAAAGCCCGGTAGCCAGATCAATCCTGTTCTGGAAATGGAGATAGCGCTTTTCGTAAAACTTCATGTAATTGTCAGCCGAAACAAGCGAAACAAGCGAATTCTCCATCCGCAGAGCGCCTCCGTCCCGGTAAAAATCGGACGAAACAGAACCAAAATCCAACGTCAGTTCCCCGTTGCGCATCGGGGCATAGCGATACACATTTTTTACTTCCCAGATAAACGCTTTGCGCGCCTGGGCATAATAAGCCGACGGGGCGATCCGGAGCGAACGTCCCTGCTTGCCGGCCATCCGGAAAACAAGAGGTTGCCCGATCCACAAACCGTCCACAAAATTGTATTCCGGAACCACCCTGATCAATCCGCCGTAATCCAACCATACTCCCTCCCTCAATTTCATCGACCCACCCCACAGCCACTTTCCCCCTGGACCGGCAACCGCCGAAGAATCCGATCCCGCCCGGCTTTGGGCAATGATCTGTTTCAGACTGTCCCGCTCCCGGTAACCGGCCGCTTCGTCCTGCTGCAAAGGCACAGTACGCATGCCGGCCCAGAAAAGAGAGTCGCGCTGCGTAGCCAGCGTATCCACCGTCACCTTTTCCCGCCGTTCAGAACGGATAATCTGTAAAGCAGGAATTGTATCCGGCCGGACCGGCTTCATCGCCTCCTCCGACAAACGGGCTATTTTATAAGCATCCCGGGTCGTCAATTCCTCCTTCTCCAACAAGGTTTCCAGTTTTTTCATCCGCTTCTCCTGCGCCGGAAGTGTGGCAACCGGTTCCTCCGGATCCCCCTGCAACGCCCCCCCGTAACTGCGGGCCGTATCGGCCGATACCTGTAAATATTTAACAGCAGAGAAATACTTTCCGGCGGCCTTAAATCCCATCACATCTACCTGTACATCCATTTCATAGGACGTCGGCATAAACACCGTATGGCAAACCTCATTGAACACGCCCCGGATATCCATGGAGATCCCCAAAGCATCGGACAACAGGCGAAAATTAGATACACTCCACTCATCCTCCACAATGTAGATCCAGCCTTCGAACAGCGAACTGTTCTTTTTCCGGGGATCGATCCGGATCTTATTGATCGTACGCCCCCCTTCGTCGTAACACTCTTCAAACGTAAAGCGGTAATAGGAGAAAGCGCCCGGAGCCAGGGGTGAAACCCTCCCCACAACCGATGGGTCATAAATGGAGGCAGTTATCATATTCAGGGCATCTTTGGCATCCATCTCTTCCGGAATGGTCGTGGAAAACGCCTTGACGGTGCGTTCGTAAGTTTCAGGGGCCCGAAAGAGAACCTCCATCACCGATTCAAGCAAGAAAGTTCTACCCAAAAACGGTTTTACACCTTCCCGGACCTCTTTGGAGAGCATCAGCAACTTCGGCACTTTGTCCAACTTCATCGTACCTTTGGTATAGACCTCCGAAGTATATCCCTCCACCTGGTTCCGGTGATAGGGCGCCCGCGCAATCGCGTTCCGCATGATATAATAAGCGGGATCCTCTCCTTTATTACTGACAACGACTTCCCGAAGCCTGTATACAACCGGCTGCAGGCGGACAATTATCTCCGGAAGGCCGGAAGCAACCTGTACCTGCAACTGTTTTTTTTCATACCCCAGACAACTGATATCCAACGTATAATCCCCTTCCGGCAGAATAACCTGAAAGCGCCCCTCCCCATCAGCCGCACTGCCCTGAGTGGTTTCCCGCACATACACCGTAGAACCGGCCAACGGCTCCCCCTCCTCATCCAAGATCACTCCTTTCAGATATTGTCCCTGTACCGCTTCCGTCACCGACAAAAAAAGAGAGATCCATAAAATAATTCTCACCACAAATCCTTTTAAATTTCTCACCGGACAAATTTACGCTATTTTTTGTATTTCCGGCCCATTAAACACCCTTCCCCCCTTCTGAAAATAAAAATAATCCCGTATATTGTATCCCAGAACGGCATCCCCGGAATAACCTCAAAACACCGCTGCCGCGCGACTGCATCGCGTAGCTCTGCTTAAACACAACACATGCAACCTTATACTTCAATCTCCTTGCCGG